>Ga0326726_10000729_pt1 | contig 30270 bp, 19 predicted proteins | sample MHFenrmetagenome_2_FD_207603 | JGI IMG/M metagenome (GOLD analysis project Ga0326726, IMG submission 207603) | Lab enriched peat soil microbial communities from Michigan Hollow, Ithaca, NY, United States - MHF15MN | ecosystem: Environmental > Terrestrial > Soil > Wetlands > Peat | place: USA...
GGAGCTGACGCCGACGATAGGCGTCACGCTGACCGGATACTATAAGGATATTCGGAACCTGCTCGGGCTTGAGATCCACATCAAGAACGACTTCAAAAAATTCGGGAAATACGTGAACCGGAACTACGGGGCGGTCCGCGGGATAACGCTCTCGTTCGAGAAGCGGCTCGCGGACGGCTTTGGCGCGAGCATTGACTACACCTATCAGATCGCCAAAGGGGATGCGTCGGATCCAAACGACGACTACAACAAGGCGCAGTCGAATCCCCCCATCGAGATCAACCGGGCACTTGTCCCCCTGAGCTGGGACCGGCGTCATTCCGTCAATGCCACGATCACGCTCGGGACGCCGAACGATTTCATCGCGAGCCTCATTGCGCGGGTGGGATCCGGCCTCCCGTATACCCCGTCGCTTGTGAACCAGCGCACCGGGTTGGAGAACAGTGACACTCGCCCATTGTTCTCCAACGTTGATCTTTACTGCACGAAGGACTTTGCCATGCAGGGAGTGCGTTTCTCCATCTTTCTGAAAGTGTACAACATCTTCGATACCGCGAACGAGCTCGATGTGTTCGGGGATACAGGACGGGCGGGGTACACGCTCGAGTTGACCCGCGCGCAGGAAGCTCCGCGCGGCGCGAACACGCTGGCGGAGTATTATTCCAGGCCGGATTTCTACTCGGCCCCGCGCCAGGTTGTTGTTGGCGCATCGGTCGGGTTCTAAGGTTTCTTAGGAGAAGCTGAACATGCGACGCAGTATCCACACCCTCCGTACAAGCGTCCTCCTCCTTCTGGTGGGAGTGACCGCGGGGATCGGCCAGATCCTCGTGGACAAGAGCAAAGGGAATCACGACGAAATCAGGAAGGGGTATATGGACGGCAATCTCGTCGGGACCGTCTACTACAACTTCGGCGAGGTGGCAGACTGGCTAAACGAGGCGAGTCGGAGCGGCGTCTGGCCGAAGGGGACCAACCACACCTACATCGATGGCGTGGCAATGATCGTGCAGGCTGAGGCCTACGCTCCCGACCCCCTGAATCCTTCCAACACGATTACATTTCACCCCCTGGAGTCCAACTATTACGAATTCACCCGATACGACCGCTCGACGGGGGTGACGTATGGGTGGTGGCCGCTCCCGGGGTACGCCGGCAGGTACCAGTCGAGTCCCGCCGTGAGCAACGACCGCGCCACCTGGCCCACCCACTGGCCCGACCGGACGTCGGACTGGGACGGGTACTGGAACGGCTTTTTCGGCAAGGGAGTGCAGAACGCCGACCTGGAGACGTACTTCGTTTATGACGACAACGAGGATCGTGAATACCACATCCGCTATAATTACCGCCCCGACGCCGACGATACCTCGCGCGGCGGTCTCGGGATGCAGGTGCGCGCGAGAGGGTTCCAGTGGTCCCAGGTCCTCGCCGAAGACGTCATCTTCTGGCATTACGAAATCACCAACATGACGACCACTGACTACCCGAAGACTCTCTTCGCCGAGTATGTGGACTGGGGGATTGGTGGGCACGACAACTCCTCGAACAATGCGGGGGACTACGACAAGCTCCTGAACATCTCGTACGCCTGGTCTACGGTTCCGCGCGGCAGCCCGGGGAACTGGACTCCGGTAGGGCTGGCCGGCTACGCATTTCTGGAGAGCCCCGGGATCGCGACCGACAGCCGGGACAACGACCTCGACGGCCTGACGGACGAACGGCGCGACAACACGGCTGCCGTCTTCATCACCAATCCCTACAACGACCCCTTCCTGAGGGATGTCGTCCAGGATACCGCGCAGTTCCGGGTGTTCTACGGAGTTGGCTGGAAACCTCACTGGGACGCCGATGAGAACTGCAACTGGCGCTCTTACCAGGACATCAACAACAATGGGAAGTGGGACACGGGAGAACCCCTCTATGCCGATGTGGGGGCGGACGGAGTCGGCCCGCTTGACGTAGGATATACAGGCCCGGACGCCGACGGCTCGGAAGCGAACGGCAGGCCCGACCAGGGAGAGCCCGACTTCGGGATCCTGGACAAGGATGAGTCCGACCAGCTGGGTCTCACCGGATTCCTCATCTCGGCCGTCCATACCTACGAACTCACCAACGACGAGGAGAACTGGAGGGCCCTTTCCTCTCTTCCCCAACCTCACGGCGGGGAGCTCAAGGGGGTGAACCTCTCTAATCACTTCTCCAGTTACCTCTTCCATCTCCGGGGCAGAAGGACGTACGGGGGGGAGACCGGAGAGACGGAACGGTTCTCGATGGCGCTAATCTTCGGGATGGACGTGAACGACCTCTTCCGCCGGAAGCGAACTGTTCAGCAAATTTACAATGCCAGCTACCGGTTTGCCAAGCCGCCGGAGAAACCGCTCGTGAAAGCCATCCCCGGCGACAGGCGGGTGACCCTCTACTGGGACGATCGCGCCGAGAAGACGTTTGACGCCTTTTATCAGAAATATAACTTTGAGGGATATCGCGTCTACCGGAGCACCGAGGCAAACTTCCTCGAGAGCAAAGTCATTACCGATGCGTACGGCAAAGCGACGTACCGGAAGCCGCTTGGCCAGTTCGATCTCGTGGACGGTATCAAAGGTCTTCATCCCGTCGACGTCAACGGCGCACTCTTTTATCTGGGCGATGACACGGGCTTGCAGCATTCGTTCATCGACTCCACCGTTGAGAACGGCCAGACCTACTACTACGCCGTGGTCTCCTACGATCAGGGGTTCACCACCACGACGATTCAGGGAGAGTTTCTCGGCATTCCTCCCTCTGAATGCACGACGATTCTCAAGGTCGACATCAACGGGCGCGTGAAGACCGATGTGAATACTGCGGTGATGACACCCCGGGCTCCGGCCGCCGGATACCTCTCCCCCGACTTCAAGATGGTGGAGGTTACTGGACCCGGTACTGGCACGGTCACGGGGCAGATCCTCGATCCCGACTCGCTTCGGAACACCCATGCGTACAAAGTCGGCTTCATCGACTCCACCGCATTCCACAATTCCTCCAATCCTCTGTATACTCTGGTAGATATGACCAGCGGCGACACGCTGATCAGGCCCGCTCGGATGCCTTCCGCGCAGGTCATCACGCCGGTGTTGCACGGGTTCAGTCTGGCCATACGGAACGACCAGACCGTCTTGATCGACAGGAACACGTCCGGGTGGACGAAGGGGAATACAAACTACGTAACGGAGTCGGGGTTCAATTCCGACTTCGGGGGGGCTCTTGCCCTCCGGCGGGTGGACTATCCCGCGGACTTCGAAATCCGGTTCACGGCGCCCGGAGCCGGAACGTTGGCGATTCCGCACGCGACGTTTACTCCTCCGAACCCCTCCAACGTCATTATCAAGAACCTGACCGAGAACAGGGACAGTCTGGATATTGTCTTCTTCGACGAGAACAACAACACGACGCTTGATGGAGGCGAGGCGGTCTTCATCGCCGTGGGCGACTCGGCGGGGAAGCGCGCTCCTTCGTTTCAGGCTGCGAAGTTCACCTGGTCCCTCGCCTTGAAGACAGACACGACCATCGCTGTAGCCGACCGGCGGGCGCCGCAGACAGGAGACGTCTATCGCATTAATACGCGGAAGCCTTTCCGGACAGGAGAGTTTTTCGGATTCCAGGCCACCGCTCCCCAGTACAGCGCGCAGAAGGCGGGGGATGAGCTGGGCAACGTTTCGGTCGTTCCGAACCCGTACCCCGGCGCCGCGTCCTGGGAACCCGCGACCACGGCGGTGGGGCGCGGAGAGCGGCGGATCTTTTTCACTCACCTTCCGCGCCTGTGCACAATCCGGATCTATACGATCGCCGGGCGGCTTGTGCAGATCCTCGAGCACAACTCGACCGTCGCCGACGGACAGGAGGGGTGGAACCTGGTATCGCGCGACGGGATGGACATCGCCTTCGGGGTGTACGTCTACCACGTAGATGCTCCCGGCGTGGGGACGACCGTCGGCAAATTCGCCGTGCTGAAATAGGAGGAGAACCATGAAACCCTACTCGGTTGTGTTGACCTTTTCTCTTCTCCTGTTGCCGGCGGCGGGATGGGCCCAGGGCACGTCCCAGAACGTTTCGAAGTCCGGCACGGCCGCGGCTCCCTTCCTGGAGATCCCAGTCGGAGCCGCTCAGGTCGGGATGGGGACGGCCGTCGTCAGCCGGGTCGCCGATCCGTCGGCACTCTACTGGAATCCCGCGGGAAGCGCCCTGAGCGAACAGAACGAGGTCGGGGCCACCCATATGACCTGGATCGCCGACACGAAGTTTGATTTCGTGGGGTTGATCCTTCCCTTGAGTGGTCTGGGAACTCTCGGGATAAGCTTCACTTCTCTCTCCATGGAGGACATGAAAGTGACGACGGTGGAGAAGCCCGACGGGACCGGGGAGTACTTCAGCGCGGGTGATATCGCGGCAGGTATCTCGTTCGCACGGAAATTGAGTGACCGGTTTGCAGTCGGCTTCACCGTCAAGTATATTCAACAGGCCATATGGCATGAATCCGCCAGCTCGTTCGCCCTCGATTTCGGGACGACATTCCGGACGGATCTGCTGGGCGGACTGGTGATCGGCGCTTCCCTCTCGAACTTTGGCACGAGCATGACGCTCTCCGGGCGCGACCTTCGTCAGTTTGGCAGGATCGATCCGACGATACTGGGGTCGAATGAACGGATCCCGTCGGACATCGAGATGGATTCGTGGGACCTCCCGCTCCAGTTCCGGATCGGCATTTCATTCGATCCGGTAAAGAGCGACGAGTACCGCTGGACGGTGGCTGCAGATGCGACGCACCCCAGTGATAACTACGAGTGGGTTAATGCGGGGACGGAACTTGCCTACCGCGAGAGCTTCTTCCTGCGCGGCGGCTACCATTCCATCTTCCTGGATGAGGCGGAAGGAGGCCTGTCGCTGGGCGTCGGCGTCGCCTCAACGCTCCTCTTCTCCTCCACGACGGTTGTGAAGCTCGATTACGGTTACCGCGACATGGGACGGATCGGAGGAGTCAACGCCATCACACTCGGCGTCAAGTTTTGATACGATGAGCCTTCGAGCCAGGTTCCGTTGCGCCATCCTGTTGTCGCTTTGTGCAACGGGAGCAGGGGCTCAGGAAGTGGAGGTGCCTGAAGTTCCTCCTCCCCTCGGTACGCTTCTCTCCTCCAATGCGGTCATCGCGCGGATAGGGCCCTCGCGGATCACCCTCAGCGAGTATTTCCTCACTTCCCTGTTCGGGCCGGCGTTCGTCAAGAGGCGCCCGGATACCCGCCGGCGGATTCTCGACTACATGATCAACGAAAAGCTCCTCGCGCTCGGCGCACGCGGAAAGGGGAACGACCCGAGAGTTCTGTCGAACCTCGCCGCGCTGGAAGGGGATATGGCCACGGAGGAGATGTACCGGGACGATATCCTGAAGACTGTCCGCGTGACGGAGGGGGAAATCGCAAAGGCTGTGGCCCAGCAGAAGACGTCGATCACTCTCCGCTGGTTATACCGGAAGGATCGCAGCGATGCGGCTGCCGTTGCACGCTCTCTTCGGTCGGGGAGCTCGTTCGATTCGCTCTTTCACAAAGAGATGTCCGACAGCGGAGTCGCGGTCGACGACCGGATGATGAAGGCCACGCTGTTTCAGCTCTGGCGTCGCAATCTCCCCCTGGCTGCACTGGCGGAGAGTCTCCACGTCGGGCTCCCCTCGGCCCCCCTGGAGGGGCCCGACGGCTATTACATCGCCCAGATCGACTCCCTGAGCGTCCAGGTGCTGACGACGGAATCCGCGGAAGCACAGGCACGAGCCGATGCCCACCGGGCCCTGACGAAGATGAGAGCCGACAGCCTCTCCGATCTTTATGTGCGTCGCCGGATGCTTGAGGCGGATCCTGAAATCCAGCGGCCGACTTTCGATCTTCTCCGGGCATATCTGGGGTCCCGGATCCTGTCACCGGAACGGTTTGACGCATTCGGCCTCACCCGGAACCTCCCGGAGGGATCCGACTACCGGCGGATCGACCGGTACGGATCTCGGAATCTCGTCCGGCTTCGCGGAGGGGAGATCACACTTCGGGAGTTCCTCCACTGGTACCGTCTGCGGGAAACGAACATGACGTTCCGGAACAATTCCGTGCAGGCCTTCTTCCTCTCTGTTGAAGATGTGGTGTGGAGGATGGTCCGGGACCGGCTTCTCGTCAAGGCTGCCCTGCAGCGTGGCCTGCAGCATCGTCCGGCTGTGATCAACCAGAAGCGATGGTGGAGGGACAAGCTCCTCTACCAGGTGGCGAAGGATTCTATCATGCGGACGATCGGTTGGACAGACTCGACGCTCCATGCGTACTATGCCGAACACTCCCGCTCCTTCCGCGACAGCAGCGGCGCGGTGCGCCCCTTCGAACAGGTGAAAGACGACGTGCTGCGCGAGTGGTACGATCTGGAACTGAAGAGTCGGGTCCTGCACACGCTTAACCGACTGAAAAGCAGATTCGCTGTCACGATTGATGACGAGGCCCTTCGCGGCATCCCCCTTGACGCGGAGAATGACCCTCGGGCAATGGAATTGTACACGGTGAAGAAGGGGGGAACGTTCCCTCATCCGGCGTTCCCGACCATCGACTACTTCTGGCAGACATGGCAATAGCGAGAATCCTGATCGTTGTCGCACTGGTGCCCTTCCTGGCAGGATGCTCGAAGCGGGCACAAGAGGCCGAGGCTGCGGGGCAGATCGAGCTCCTGTACTGGCCGGCTCCCAACCCGCAGGAGGTGAAGCTTGCCGATACACTGGTGCGGCGCTGGAATCAACTTCACCCCGACATCCACGTCCGGATGCAGCCGATCCCGGTCAGCCAGTCCACGGAGGAGGTCCTCCTTGCGTCGATCGCCGGTGGCACGACGCCGGATGTCTGCTCGAACATTCAACCGGGCGCTCTGTACGACTACATCCGTGCGAAGGGGCTGGTCCCCCTCAGTCGCTTCCCCGAGTTCGACACACTGGCACGTGCCAGGGGAGACAGCGCACTGCTCGAATCATTCCGGAGTGGGGATGGCCAGTTCTACCAGATCCCCTGGAAGTCGAACCCTGTCATGATGTTCTACAACAAGCGGCTACTGCATGAGGGGGGAGTGCCGGATGTCCCCCGCACTTTCAGCGAATACCTTGCCGCAGGGAAAAAGGTCACGCGCGACCTGAACGGTGACGGACAGACGGACGTCTGGATGGGGGAGCGGGATATCCGGCCGATCTGGTGGCAGCGTCTTTTCGACTTCTTTCCCTTCTACATCGCCGCCTCGGGGGGACGGACCCTCTTCACCCGGGGGGATTTCACGCCTGACCGGCGTGCGGCAACCGAGGTGTTCGCGTTTTTCCATGCCTGCTACGAAGAGAGGATCTATCCGCGTACCTTCTTCCAGGGGGGTGATCCGTTCCTCCTGGAGAAGAAAGCGACGCATTTCTCGGGCCCGTGGGAAGTTGCCTCAATCCGGAAGTTCGCGCCGGCACTGGAGTTTGGCGTGGCGCCGTTGCCGGTGCCGGACGGGACGACGGGGCCGGTCTATACGCACGGGGATTTCAAAAACATTTCCATCTTCAGCACCACCCGGTATCCCGAGGCCGCCTGGAAGTTTGTGGAGTATCTCCTCCGGCCGGAGAACGATCTTCTTCTTCTGGAGATCTGCGATCAGATCCCCGTCCGGAACGACCTCCTGACAAACCCTCTCTTCGCGGACTATTTTGGCAGAAATCCCATTATGGTGGAGTTCGCGCGGCAGGCTCCACGCGGCCGCGGAATCGATGCGGCCCCCGATCTGAAGGAATTCTTCGACACGCTCTCACAGGTATATGAGATGTGCGCAGTCTACGGCACGATCGACCCGGACGAGGCCGTGCGGCAGATGATTAAACGGACGACCATGATTGTGGAGTGGAACCGGTGATAGGCGCAGGAAAACGGCACTGGCGTTTTCACGCGGGAGACCGGAGCGGATACGGGATGATCCTCCCCTACGTCATCTTCTTCCTCGCTTTTGTGGCGTATCCCCTGACGTTTTCCATCATCCTCGTCTTCCACCGCTGGAACATCGTTACGCCGATGGAATGGATCGGCCTCAAGAATTTCGAGCGTCTCCTCGACGACCCGCTCTTTTTCATCTCGTTGAAGAACACGCTGGTCTTCCTTGGCATCCATATTCCTCTGCAGATCATCGTGGCGCTCGGCTTTGCGCTTCTCCTCAACGCGAAGATCCGCGGGCGCGGTCTCTTCCGCGCGTTGTATTTTATGCCGGTGGTCGTCTCCGGTGTCGTCGTCACCATTCTCTGGCAGCAGATGTATTCGTACGATTACGGTGTCCTGAACAGCATTCTGCACGCTCTCGGTCTGGGGCCCGTGCCGTGGCTGGTAGATGCGCTCGTTGCCATGCCCGCAATCGCGGTGATGGCGACCTGGAAGAATGTCGGGATCTATATCGTTCTCTTCCTTGCCGGCCTCCAGACGGTCCCGCGCGAGCTGTATGAAGCGGCCAGAGTGGATGGCGCCACGCCTGCGCGACAGTTCTTCCACATCACTCTCCCCCTGCTGAATCCCACTGTCGTGGTGATTATCGTCCTCTCCACTATCGGCGGGTTCGGCCTCTTCATCGAGCCGTATGTGCTGACCGGCGGGGGACCGATGCAGAGTACGCTATCGGGAATGCTGTATATCTACAACCAGGGCTTCTATTTCAGCCATATGGGGTACGCGGCGACGCTGGGTATCGTGTACGCGGTGATTATACTACTTGTCGTCCTCGTGCAGCGAAAGGTCGTCGAACGGGAACCCGAGTGATGAAATCACTTCTCCGATATGGTGTGCTCATCGTGGGTGCGGTCGTCTTCGCCTACCCCTTTGCCTGGATGATTGCAGGCTCATTCAGGCCCGAGCTCGAAATCGGCGAGCTGGGGCTCTGGTCCAGGCACTACACACTCCAAAGCTACGACATGGTGTTTTCGAAAATCCCGATCGGGCGCGCGTTTCTGAACAGCCTGATTGTCTCGTGCGCCACGACGGTATCAGTCGTCCTCTTCGGCTCCATGGCAGGGTACGCCCTGGCGCGGCTCCGGTTCATCGGCTCGCGCGCGCTCTACGTCCTGATTCTCTTCACCATGATGATCCCATTCCAGATCGTTCTGATTCCGCAGTATATCCTGATGGTAAAGCTCGGCTGGACGGACTCGTATCTCGGCCTCATCGCGCCGACGATGCTGAGCGCTTTCTCGATCGTCCTGTTTCGCCAGTTCTTCCTGGCGATCCCGCAGGGATTGATCGATGCAGCCCGGATCGACGGGGCGACGGAGTTGACGATTCTCTTTCGGCTCATCTGGCCCCTCTCCCGCCCCGTGATCGTGACGGTCGCAATTCTCACATTCATGACGAGCTGGAACGAAGTTCTGTGGCCCCTTCTTGTCGTGCGTGACCAGTCCCTCATGACGATGCCCCAGATCGTCACGCTCTTTACGATCGGGGGAGGTTCGGAGGCGCATCTCGGTTCGCTCCTCTCGGCGGCAACCCTGCTGGCGTTCCCGGTGATTGTGGCGTACGCGTTCTTCCAACGGTATTTCATTGAAAGCATGGCTTCGACAGGAATAAAAGGATGAGAACAATACGGATCACAGCGCTCGTGGTTTGTGCTGTCGTGACGGCAGCCGGGCAGACCTCGTATCGGTGGGAAGATGGTTCGATCCGGTCCAGCGGCAGGGACGACCAGATCGAAGTCGGCGGCCCGCTTGCAGGGGCCGAGTTCCACGCGAGCTGTCCCGTGCCGTCGCGGATCAGTCTGTATGCGCCGGTGGCGAACAGTATCGATCTCAGCACAGACTACTGGCGCCGTGGGGAGTCGCGCCCGTTGCTCCTCGGTATCAAAGTGGACGATCAGCCGCGTCGCTGGCTCGGCAAAGAACCGTGGGAGTATCTCGTTGCGCCCCACACGGTGCGGTTTGAGCGGACAGATGGGGACCTGCGGCATTCGATCCGATACGAGTTTGGGGTTCGAGATGTCGCCGCGGCACTGACGCTCGAAGTGCGGAACGAGGGAAAGGGCCCTCACGCCGTCGAGCTCTACACACATCTTGCATTAACGCTCAGGAGCTGCCAGAGTTATCATCGTATCGCCGCGATCCGCACCCGCTTCGACCGTGGTCACAACGCTGTCATTGCTCTGTTTAGCGATCCGCGCCTGGCCCGTGCAGCACTCTTTGTCCAGAATGTCGGGACCCTTCCGACAACCTGGACAGCGAACGGAGCGGAGCTCGCCGTACGCGATTCCGGATGGTCGAATTGGATCGAAGGAGATGGACTGCTGAAGGGGAGGGAAGGAGCAGATTCATCACGTTCACCCGTCGCGGCATTCGCGTACAAGTTTACACTGCAACCCGGAACTGCACTCCAGATCATCCAGCTGATCGGGAGTACACGGCAGAGGGATGCACGAGCGGCGGTCGGCCGTTCTGCAGAAGGATGGCGGAAGGAGTTGCGGGAGTACAGCGGGGGGATTCTGGCCGCGGGCTATGGCGACGCGGGGTTCCATTCGGGGGACGCGTGGACGGACAATGCCGTATCATATTCGCGCGCGCTCCTCGCCGCAACCCAGCATTACCTCGACGGAGCCATCGTGCCGATGCCCTGTCCGGCGGAGTACAACTTCTTCTTTACACATGACGTTCTCCTGACCGACCTCTCCGCCGTCGTGTTCGATCCGGATCGCGTGAAGCGGGACCTTCTCTACATCGAGAAGCATGCGAAGAACGGCGATCTCCCGCATGCATACTACTGGAAAGACGACGGATTCAAGACTGAGTACTGTAGTCCGGGGAACTGGAACAACCTCTGGGCCGTGCTTGCCACGGCGGCATACTACAGGCACACCTTTGACGAAAAGACAGCGCTCCGCCTCTACCCTTTGCTCACCCGGGCCCTCGAAAAAACATTGACCATGCGGAAAGGGGATGTCCTTCACGGGATTGAACCCGACTGGTGGGATTTCGGCAATGCCCCGGGGGCCCGTGCGTATCTCACGATACTCACTATCCGGGCCGCGGAGGAATATGTCTATCTGTCGGCCCGGCTCGGGAAGAACCTCCAGGAGCTGGCTGTGTACGAGCAGATGGCCCGGGACCTCCGGCGCGGGCTCGTGACTGAGCTTTGGGATGATTCGTACCTCTTTAATACTACACCGGCGGGAAAAGACAGGCACATCTACATGGGACCTCTCCTGGCAGCGGTGTACGGCATCCTCCCTCCCGAGTATGAAAAGAAGCTGGTGGCGACTGCGGGGACGCAGCTTCTTGATCCGGGTGTCGGGATCAGGACGGTCGCACCGGCCGATTTTCACACCGATTCGATCAAGGCGTTCTACGGCGTAAAGTCGAACGAGGCGGGCGATCAGTATCTTTACGCAAACGGAGGAATTTGGTACCTCGGCAACGCGTGGTATGCCCGGGCTCTCCGGTCTGTCGGGGACGTCGAAGGGTCCTTCGACTTCTACAGACGGACGATGACCCTGGACGGGATATTGCAGAGCCCGCGCGGGCAGCCGGCACTGTACGAGTACCGGTTTGCCGATGCGGCCGCACCCGACCACGGACGGGTGGACAAGCCCACCTTGATGTGGTCTGCCGGCTTCTGTATCGGCACGGCCTACCTGATGGCGGGTTTTGAGGATAACATCTGGAACGTCACGGTCGGCGACGCCGCCCCGGAGGCGCTGCAAAGCGTTCGTGCCGTCTACTGGTTTGGCGGACGGAAGACGATCGACCGCAGAGGAAAGGGATCGATGGTGACACGGCTTACTGTTGACGGGCGGGAGATCCCCTCGCGTATTCTTCCACTCGATGCGGCTTCCGCCACGGCCATCGCCGTGGAGATGGGACCAATCCGGTATCCGTTCGTGGACAGCCTCAACGCGGTTCTTCACAGCGCCTCTCTTGATCCGCAGGGTCGCACGATGAACCTCACGCTCTCGTCGTTTGCCGGGCACCAGACCGCAGTCAGGATATTCACCCCCCGGCTTGCGCGGTCGGTCGCTCTGAACGGCAGATCATGGCCCGGCTGGGAAGTCACGTCGACCCCTCTCGGGACGCTCATCATCACGGTCCGGTATGCCGCTTCGGCGGGCACCGATTCGATTCAGGTAAAATTCTGAGGATTCATGAAAGCTGCGCAGTACAGGAGTCCCGGTCATCTTGATCTCATCGCCGCCCAGCTCCGTCCCCTGCGGGAGGATGAGGTGCTTCTGGACGTCGAGGCATGCGGGATCTGCGGTACGGATCTCCACATCGTTGAGGGAACGTCGCGATCCACGCCGCCGGTGGTCCTCGGACACGAATACGCCGGCACGATTGTGGAGATGGGGAAGGGTGTGCAGGGACATATGGTCGGGGAGCATGTGGCGGTTGACCCAAATATCGCCTGCGGCGAGTGCTTCTACTGCAGGCGCGGGCTGGTTCACCTCTGCTCCGCTCTTCGCGCGCTTGGTGTGGATATCGACGGGGGGATGGCGGAGTATTGCATTGTCCCTGCCCGGCAGCTCTACGCTCTGGGAAAAGAGATGTCTCCCGAGGTCAGCGCATTCGTCGAGCCGCTCTCCTGCGCCGTGCACGGGATCGACAAGGCGGGGATCCGTCACGGGGATTCGGTGGTCATCCTCGGCGGTGGACCGATCGGGCAGATGATGCTACAACTTGCCCGGTGCGGCGGAGCGGCCTTCACCGTACTGGTGGAGCCGTTGAGAGAGAAAAGGGAACTGGGAGAGAAGCTGGGAGCTTCGCTGACGATTGATCCGACGAGTGCCGACGTCGCCGAAGCCATGCACACGGTCTTGCCGGAAGGGGCAGACGTCGTGATCGAATGCGCGGGACTCACCGCGACCGCCGCGCTTGCCGTTGGCCTTGCGCGGCGGGGGGGCACGGTGGAATTCTTCGGAGTCTGTCCCATCGGTGCCGCCATTCTCCTCGAACCGAACAGCGTCTATTTCAAGGAGTTGACGATTGTCGGATCCTACGTCAACCCCCATACATTCAGCCGGGCCATTGCCCTTCTCCGCTCCGGCAGCGTGCGCGTGGAGGATTTCCCGATCACCCGTTTCCCGCTCGACGGAGTGCACGAAGCATTGCGCTATCACCGCGAAGGTCTGACACTGAAGAGCATCATCATTCCATGAACATCCAGACGCAGAGCGCTCTGGCGCTTGTGTTCACTCTTTCCGTGGTTCTCACCGGCTGTCAGAAGCCCGGGCGAAGTTCTCCGGTGAATTTTCGTCACCTCGAACACCTGACGGAAAGAATCACCCTGGCCGGCGAGAAGGTGAGCATCGTCCACATCTATGCGAATTTCCCTGACTACAAATGGTTCGCTGCGAAGGAGTCGGGGCCCGAGGGTATCGCCTGTGTGGACGACGCGGCCCGGGCGGCCGTACTGTACTTGCGGGACTTCGAGCTGAACGGACGGAAGGAGAGTCTGGTGCAGGCCCGTGGTCTTCTTGATTTTGTTCTGGCGATGCAGGCGCCGGACGGCGAATTCTGGAATTTCATCCATGGCGATCACTCGGTGAACCGGGACGGAAGAACCAGTATCAAGTCGTTCGGATGGTGGGCAGCGCGCGGGATCTGGTCGCTCGGCATCGGCTGTCGCGTTTTCCGGGAGAGCGATACTGCCTATGCCGCGCGGCTCGGAAGGGCCGTGGAGCGCTCTCTCCCTCACGTTCAGGCGCTCTTGCGGACCTACGGGAGAACGAAGCGGGAGGCAGGGTACGTAACGCCGACCTGGCTTCTGTACGGATCGGGCGCCGACGCAACATCGGAGCTGACACTGGGCCTGATCGAGTATTACCGGGTTGCTCCCTCGCCGGAGCTGCGCGAGATGATCGTCCGTCTCGCCGGGGGGTTCATGGCGATGCAGGAGGGAGATCTCGCGACATTCCCCTACGGTCTCCACCGCTCCTGGGAGACGCTCTGGCATCTCTGGGGAAACAGCCAGACGCAGGCGCTGGCCACCGCCGGCAGGGTGCTGGTGGATTCTGCGATGATCAACTCGGCCCGCCGGGAGGCAGAGGGCTTCTACCCAAGGCTCCTCGCTGAAGGATTACTGCGCCAAATGGATCTCGTGAACCCCCGCACCAGGATGGAGTTCGACCAGATTGCGTACGGTATCCGTCCGATGGCAGTAGGGCTCCTCCGGTTGTATGAGGCGACCGGGAATGCGGACTACCTCCGGATGGCCGGCCTCACGGCCTCATGGCTCTTCGGGAACAACCCGGCCGGGATCGTCATGTACGACTCCTTGACCGGCAGATGTTTTGATGGGATCCTGAGCAAATCGGAGGTTAACCGGAACTCCGGAGCAGAATCGACTATTGAGGCTCTGATGACGCTTGTGGAACTGGAAGCGTACCCAGAAGCGCTTCGATACTGCCGGTTCACCCGCGAGAGATCGGACAGCCTCCGTGCCGATTTTGTCTCCCCTGCCGGAGAGCGGACTGCTCTCTGTCTCGATCCGGCCGGGAAACGTTTCTGGTTCGAATGAGATGACTTACTCAGGAAGAGCATGAGAACTCTCCAACGCCTTATCGCAGGAGCAGTGATGATGACATCGCTCGCATCTGCCCAGCAAATCACCATCCCGCGCATCGAGCAGATGCCCGCAATGCCGGCTCCGTATCTGATGCGCGACTGGAAGGCCGTGGCGCGAGAATACGACTCGCTCGTCTTCGACCTCACGCGGAGCGAACAGTATCTCCCCCTTGTGTTTCTCAACACGAATACCGTGAACTATCCGGGTGTGACGAGCTTTGGCCTTAGCAGCTACGTAGGTGACGGGCGATCCGAAGGTGAGGCGATCAATGTCCTCCCGGCGCTCAACGGCGCAACCCTCTGCGGCGCCGATAAGCGTACCCAGTTCGGGCGCGACTGGATTTTGATGTCTCGGGAGTACTTTAACAACCGTCCCGCCGAGGATGTCTACCTGAATGCCCCGGTCGTCAGCAGCGGGGACGATTGGTGGTACGACGTGATGCCGAACATCTTCTTCTACCAGCTTTTCTCGCACTACCAGGGGACGAACGACTATGAGCGGCAGTTCACTTCCGTGGCGGACCGGTGGCTGAAGGCGATGTACGCAATGAGGGGAAGCATCACGCCATGGTCTCATCCCGGTCTGGAGCACCGCGGATGGGCCCTTGCCACGATGACGCCCAACAACCAGGTTCCCCATGAGCCGGAAGCGGGGGGCTCCATCGCATGGCTGCTGTACCACGCGTGGCTGGTCACCGGGAAGAGGGAATACCGCTCCGGCGCGGAACTCTTTCTGGAAGAGCTGAACGCGTATACGACAAATCCTGCCTACGAGCTCCAGCTTTCGTACGGAACTTTTCTCGCGGCAAGGATGAACGCGGAGATTGGAACGAACTTCGATGTGGAAAAGATGCTGAACTGGTGCTTTGACGTCTCTCCGATACGAAGCTGGGGGGCGATGGTAGGGAAGTGGGGAGGGTACGACTGTTCTGGACTGATCGGGGAGGTGAACTGGAGCAACGACTACGCGTTCGCCATGAACACCTTCGAGCAGATCGGCGCGCTCGTTCCGCTGGTCCGTTACGATCCCCGGTTTGCCCGGGCGATCGGCCGGTGGGTGCTCAACGCGGCAAATGCTTCTCGACTTTTCTACGGCAATTTTCTCCCCGATGCCAACCAGGACAGCCGCGCCTGGTCGAAGCAGTACGACTCGTTGTCGGTGTTCGCCCACGAAGCGCTCAGGCAGACCGGGCCCGGCTCGGTTTCTCCCTACGCTACCGGAGACGCGATCGACGGCGGGTGGGCTCCCACCAATCTCTCACTCTACAGCTCTTCGCATGTGGGGATTCTGGGCGCCATCATCGATACAACCGATGTCCCGGGGATTCTGAAACTTGATCTTCTGGCAACCGATTATTTCCACGCCCAGGCATACCCGTCGTTTCTTTTCTATAACCCTGACACGGTCTCCCGCGTCGTGCAGGTTTCCGTGGGGAGCGAGACGCACGACGTGTACGACGCGGCGACGAAGCAATTCCTCCTGCAGGGGGTCTCGGGGACGGCAGGGCTGACGATCCCTTCGCGCCAGGCGGTCGTGGCGGTCATTGTTCCCTCAGGGGGAACTCTCTCGTACGACGAAGAGATGATGCTGGTGAACGGGGTGGTGGTCGATTTCCGCTCCGGCAACGTTCCCTCAAACCACCGCCCGAGGATCAAGAGCCTTGGTGCCGCTCCTTCCCTCCTGTACCTGGGCGGTGCATCGCAACTGTACTGCACGGCAGTGGATCGCGACGGTGACACGCTCAGCTATGAGTGGTCGTGCACGGCGGGGACGCTGGGCGGGGCTGGCCAGGCGGTTACATGGACCGCTCCCCCGACAAAAGGCGCATACGCAATCACCTGTCGGATTGGCGACGGCAAAGGCGGAAGCGACACGGCCGGCGTGACGGTGGCCGTCGTGGATTCGCCTCTCTCAACTCCGGTGATCCAGTCAGTGGCGGCCCATCCCGGGAAGGTCGACCTGGGGGGAACATCAACTGTCACCTGCCGGGCCACCGATCCAAAGGGCTTTGCCCTCTCGTACCTCTGGAAGGCGAGCGGGGGAACGATTTCCGGAAACGATACCTCGGTTCAATGGAACGCTCCCGCACAGGCAGGGAACTACACGATTTCCTGCACGGTCAGCAACACGCAGGGGGGGAGTGTCACCGATAGCGTCCTGATACCGGTGCGCGATTTCTCCCAGGGGGGAACGGGAGGGCCGATACTTTCCCTCCCCTTCACCGGTACGATCACAGATGTGAGCGGGTACAACAACCAGATCACTCCGACCGATCTTCTCTTCATCGCAGACCGTTTTGGCACGGCGAACAACGCGGTTGGGTTCAACGGTGCCACCGGTTGCCTGCGTGTTGCCAATACGCCTGTCCTGAGTTGCGATTCCGCCATAACGGTTACGCTCTGGATGATGCCGGGGATGCTCCTCACGAGGGAAATGTTTCTCATCTCCCATGGGAGCTGGCAGAACCGGTGGAAGATCTCAATTATTCCGGAGGGGTATATTCGGTGGACGGTGAAGACCACCGCGGGGGTGCGTGATATCGATTCCCGCACGCGTGTCGCTTCGAGTGTTTATCACCATGTTGCTGGAACCTTCAACGGGTCGGACTTCGAGCTATATGTTGACGGCGAGCTTGAAACATTTGCCAGCTTTTCTGGCCGGCTCCTGACCCCGGCGATCGACCTGACGGTCGGCCAGATGCTCCCAACGGATGCGAACTACAATTTCCAGGGCGTGATTGACGACATCCAGATTTACAATTACGCCCTCACGTATCCTCAGATACAGGAAGTCTATCATCGTATTTCCGGTGTGGAGGATCTGAGCAGGCCGCCAATCCCTCGGGTCACCGCACTCGTCGGCACCTATCCCAACCCGTTTAATCCGAATTCAAATATCAGATATCAGATATCTGAATTCAGACATGTCAGGCTCGTAGTATGCGACTTCCTCGGTCGGGAGGTGACAACGCTGGTGGATGAAGTGAAGCAACCGGGAACGTACACCGTGAAGTTTGATGCCCGCATGGCCAGCGGGCAGGGTTCGAATCTCGCAAGCGGCGTCTATTTCTGCCGGTTCACCGCCGGCAGTCACACGGAAGTTGCCAAAATGCTCCTTCTTCGTTGAATGGTGGGCGTACTGTGCAAACGATCGATCTTACGGGGAAGTGGCAATTCAGAGCTGAGAATGTGTCGGACAGACTCCCTCGCGGTGTCCACGGCATCACCCGATGGATGAAAGGGACGGTCCCGGGGACGGTCCACACCGACCTGATGGCCGCCGGGAGGATCCCCGACCCCTTCTACCGGATGAACGAGAACGACGTGCAGTGGATCGACCGGCTTGCGTGGGTGTACCGCCGCTCGTTCACAGTCCCCCATTCCCTGTTGAGCGAGCCTGTGATCGAGCTGGTGGCCGAGGGGCTCGATACATTTGCCGAGATCAGGATTAATGGCCGTGTGCTTGCGAAAACGGCGAACATGTTTATCTCCCATCGCTTCCGGCTGACGGATCTCCTCCGGCCCGGGAAGAATACTATCGAGATCCTGTTGGATTCACCGACGCTCCGGTCAAAGGCGCTGGAACAGGAGTATGGCCGTCTTCAGGTGGCCCTGCAGCCGCACCGGGTCTACTCCCGGAAGGCACAGTATTCATTCGGGTGGGACTGGGGCCCGACGCTTACCACCTCGGGGATCTGGCGCCCGATACGCATTGAGGCTTTCGGAGAACGGCTGAAGGATCCGTTCGTCAGAGTCCTCTCGGCAAACGCAGGGGAAGCCGAGCTCGAGATGGAGGTGACGGTGGAGGGGTGGGAGCATGCAGAGCTCACATTGGAAGGGCGGATCGACGGAAGCGAAACCGCATCACCGGTCAACGCGGGGAAGATGGTGTCTCGCTTTCGGCTCGCGAACCCGCGTCTCTGGTGGCCTAACGGGTATGGTGAACAGCCTCTCTACCACGCGGAGATGATCCTGCGAAAAGGCGACGAGGTTGTTCACGCAATACGCGTCCCCTTCGCGGTTCGGACGGTGCGGCTGATTCAGGAGGTGGATGAGGAGGGGCGATCGTTCATTTTCGAGGTCAATGGCGTCAGGATCTTCTGCAAGGGAGCCGTCTGGATTCCCGCGGACGCATTTCTTCCCCGCGTGGAGGACGGGACGTATCGGCGATTGCTGAAGATGGCCGTGGACGCATCGATGAACATGATCCGGATCTGGGGTGGTGGGATCTATGAGCGGGACATTTTCTATGAGGAGTGCAATCGGCTCGGATTGATGGTGTGGCAGGATTTCATGTACGCCTGCGGCGAATACCCCGATCATCCGGCCTTTCTGGTTGAGGCTCGGCGGGAAGCGGAGGCTGTGGTCAAACGTTTGCGGAACCACCCGTGTATTGTCCTCTGGTGCGGCAATAACGAATGCGAGTGGATTTTTTGCACGGCGAACCCGGGGAAGGGGCCGGACGACATGCGGGGCGCGGCGATTTTTCGGGAAGTTTTGCCGGCTGTGATGAAGGAGTTCGACGGCACCAGACCCTACTGGCGGAGCACCCCGTTTGGCGAAGGGTTTCCGAATGCGGAGGGGAACGGGAACCATCACCAGTGGGAAGTCTGGAGCATGTGGAAAGATTTCCCGATTTACAGGCAGGACCGTGCGCGGTTCATCTCGGAATTCGGATTTCAGGCTCCTGCTCACCGGAATACCATCGAGAGCGTGCTGAAGAGGGGGGACCGGGATCCGCAGTCGGAGGTAATGGAACACCACAACAAGCAGGGGGAGGGGACGGAGCGACTTTTCCGGTTTCTGGCGGCACACTATCGTGTCACCGGGAGTTGGGAGGATTTTCTGTACACAGGGCAGCTCCTGCAGGCTGAGGCCCTCAAGTGCGCAGTGGAGCACTGGCGTCGCCTGAAGTTCCACACTGCCGGGGCCCTCTTCTGGCAGCTGAACGATTGCTGGCCGGTCACAAGCTGGTCTGTGGTCGATTCCGCCCTCCGCCCTAAAGCGGCGTATTACGCGGCACGGCGGTTCTTCGCTCCGGTCCTCGTCAGCTTTGCTCCGACTGACAGCGGAGTTGCGGTCTGGGGGACGAATGACTTTCTAATGGATCTCAAGGGACGTCTCACACTCCATCTCCTGACATTTCGGGGGAAGATTGTTGCAAGAAAAACCGTGCGCGTTTGCATCCCCGCCAACGGCTCAGAGCGTCTCTTTGTCGTCCCGCAGTCATGGCTGCGGAGGGGGGGGAACTACTTGCGTGTCGGACTTGCCGACGGAAGCCGAACTGTTTCGGTAAACAGATTTTTTTTCCGTGAGCCAAAAGACTCTGAATTCCCCCCTGCCCAAATCCGCCTGAGGCTTGAGAAGATCGCCCGGGGGTCGTATCGGGCCATCCTCCGGTCGAACGTCTTCGCATCCGGCGTCGCCCTTTCCAGCACCAGGGCCGGGGTATCCTTCCACGACAATTTCGTTGACCTGGACCCGGGTGTGCAGCATGAGGTCCCGATTACGAGCAGGCTCGCCGCCTCAGCGCTCCGGCGGAGCCTGAAGATTTATGCATTGAACTCACGAAACCGACTCACAAGAGTGAAATAATGAACCCGCAACCTATCGCAGTCGACCGATGCAATCGTGGCGTCCCGATCGTCTCGCCGTCATCCAACTGGTTTGAGACAGGAGTAACGTTCAACGCTGCGGCGACTTATCTGGACCGCTCGTCGGCCAACGACAGGATCATCCAAACGCTCCTCCCGATGCGGCGGCTCCAGGATCCCGAGCTTGCACATGGCGTCGTGGTAATTCACTACCGTGCGCGCCCGGAGACCGACCCCGGTCTTCCGTTCGTTCGGAGCTTTATTGGCCTTGCGCTCTTCACGCCGGACTACAAGCTGCTCCACCGCTACCAGGAGCCGGTTCTCTATCCAGCCCCCATGACTGACGGCGCGGACTATCTGGGCGTCGAAGACCCGCGAATCACACGGATCGGCAACTTCTTCTACATGGTCTATTGCGGGCTCAAGTATGATCCGGAGACGGTGTATCATGTGCAGCTTTGCGTTGCACGGTCGGAGGACCTCCTCCACTGGGAGAAGCTTGGTCCCGTGAAGGGGGATGTGAACAAAACGTACAACAAGGACGGGGTTCTTTTTCCTGAACGGATTGATGGGAAGTACGTTCTCCTCCATCGTCCCTGGACGAAAACGACGGCGCATGCAGACTATGCGATGCATGTGGCGGTGAGTGATGCGCCTGACGGGGTATGGCAGGACCTGGGTGAGATCCTCCGCGCGCACAGGAGCCCGCGCTTTGAAGAGACCTGGATCGGGGCGGGTTCCGTTCCCATTCCCGTTGGTGACGGGCGCTATATCATGATCTATCACACGGGAAACAGCCAGCCCGGCGGAAAGGTGGAATATGATCTCGACCTGGCATCGCTCGACATGGGCCGCCTCAGAAGCAATCCCGCAGGGATCGTCACCGCACGTATCGAGCCCTTCATGATTCCCGAAACTCCGGAAGAGCTGGCCTCCACATCGTCGTTGCAGGTGCAGAATGTTTTGTTCACCTGTGGATCGTACGAGTACGGGGATTTCATCTACATCGTGTACGGCGGGGCGGATACCTATCTGCTTGTTGCCCGGGTGAGGCGGAGCGAAGTTCTCAGTGCTCTTGAGCGGGCGGCCTCTGGTGCGTCCTAGCGCGAGACCGCATGCGGCGGTTCGCACCATCTTCCTGGTCCCGATCAGCCTGATCGATGATAGTCGCGCGGAATTCCCTTCTAAACGGTTCTTCCTTGTTCCTTCTGCAACCTCGCATCCATTCACGAGCAACCGCACTCAACGCCACTGCACAGCATACTACACGCAGCGCCATCTGCATCGAGCCGGGCACACGCCCGGCTTTGTGCATTTATGGACTGCGGCGTTACGTCAGGAATTCCTTCCTGCTGTTACCCCCCTCATCGCGATTGTATATTTGCCTCCGAAGATGAAATCATTCTGAACAACGACAGGCAAGAGCGCCATGATCATGCTGGGGACGCTTGCGCTCTCGTGCCATCTCCCGACTCAGCAGATGACCGAACTCGTTAGCTCCTTCCGCTTTGAGCCCGAAGCATTCGACTCCTTCACAGGCTCGGCCTCGATCCGCTACACACTTGCCCGTCCCGCCGTGACAACGCTTCGTATTGCACGAAAAGGGGGAGAAACGATCATCGTCCTGTTCGAGTTCCTCAAGGAGAGCAAGGGCAATCTGTGTTTCCGTAAAGCGCTTCTTCATGGAGCGGTCCTCCCCGAATGAGCAAATCTACTGAAAAAACTAACATCCGAAATGGATCACGATACGGGGAGCAGAACCTTTGATCCAATTTTCAATATACGAATTGGATCGGTTTGAGGGGGGCACGTCAACGGACAATTCGTGGCACCGAAGGCGCCACAGGGGTGGATGGGGGTCGCAGCGAACCCTACTGACGGTCACATTGCTGTTGAAACAGCAAAGGGAGCACCCGGAGCCGTGATCAAGCCCGGCCGGTAAGAGTCATGTTTCGAGTCTGCTGTGTGCGTGTTGGGAGGGTCCGCAACGTTGCCGTCAAGCGAATGGAATAGCTCATGATCCCTGAGCTGCCTGATGGAATTAGAGCCGATATGGCTTCCGAGATTCGAACAATTTCACGAAAGCCTGCATTTGCCCGATGTACTCTGTTTTCCCGTAGTTCTCGGATAATTCAAGGTATTCCCTGGCAACCGAAAGTGCATTATCATATTGCTGCATCTCCGCATACGCCGCTGCGATGGCGGTTGCACATCTGATATCCTGCTCGAAGGTCTGTTTCTTTAGCGGCTTAATCCGCGCCGAAATTTCCAACGCCTTCTTCCCATCCCGAACGCTCGCATCCGGGCACGCAGCAAGGAGCAACGCATATTGCCCGGCGAAGTCAATGTTGTTGGGAGAGGCCTGCAGTGCTTTCTGCCAGTGCTTTGCAGCATCATTCCACCTCCGGAGTTCCAGGAGGTATTTTCCCAGTTCCAGTTGAATCGCACTTTTACGCGGATTGGCGGCCAGTGCCCGCTGAAAATGCCGTACGGCATTCCCGGCATCTCCTTTCTTCCTTGCCATCCTCCCCAGCATCATCGAGGCCGTTTCAACATCCGGATAGAGACGCTGCTCCGCCTTCAACTCTTCCTCCGCCTTGTCCAATTCTCCGGTCTGGATCAGAAGATCGACCAGTTCAACTCTGATTGGTGCATTCTGTGGGTCCGTCGCCAAAAAATCGGTACAGTATTGAATGCCCTTGTCGTATTGCCAGAACATTTTCATCAGCCGCACATATTCAACATGAGCCTCAACGTTCCGTGGGTTCCGCGTGAGGATTCTCTTCAGGAGTGTGACGGTTGCATCATATTGACCCCACCTTCTGAGGTATTTCGCCATTTCAAGCAGTGCCTGCTCGTCAGACTTGAACTGTTCCCCGTAGGCAACGACAAGGGGTCCCAATTCATCGATTTTATGTGTATCGAGCAGTACGTTTATCTTGGACGTGAGCGCCTCTCCGTTATGAGGGTCGTATGCGAGAATGTGGTTGAGGAGCGCAACAGTCCATTCATAATTGCTCCATCTCATGGCGATGTTTATCTGCCGGGTTATGAAGTCCGTGTTCCTGGAGCAAAGCACCAGAGCTTCATACAGTACATCCGCAGGTGGGACATAGCTGTCAAGATCATCCGCTCTCTTCCTCCAGTTGGCCGCCTCTTCTTCTTCCCCCATCTCATAATACACATCCCCCAGGAGCCGCTGCGCTGGCCCGAATCTGGTGTTGGCACCAATCACTTCTGCCAGCAGAGATCTCGCATCGGCAAGGTGTTTTTGCAGAAACAGGGTTCGCGCCAGCTGCAGGATCGCATACGCCTTCAGGGGAAATGCCCCGTTCGCAGGCACGCGAACGCCTGCAATGATCGGCGACGTCTCTTCCGGCAGTTGCAGAACCTGACGAAATGCGTGATCAGCATCCTGAAATGATTGGGCCTTCATATACGAATTGCCGAGCCGGAACCATGCCATCGAGCAAGCAGGCTGCTTCTCAACGACAATCTTCAGAGCTTCGATGACGGCTTTGGTATTACCGAGCCCTTCGTTGAGTAACGAGGTGTAGTAGGTCCACCGCCACTCGTTGGGGTTCAATTCCTCTGCCCTCTTGTAGCAGGCAGCGGCTGCATCGTAGAAATCATGCGCGTGAAATGCCATGCCCAATTTCCCCACGGCCTCGTCAGACGCAGGCTGGTCCATCGCCTGACTATATGTTGCTTTCAGGTACTCAACCACGGGTGGTGGGTGACCGGCACAGTCTGGAAAATCGGGTATGCTCGCCCGGTTGAACCGCAGGACAAGTGGGGCGACGACACCAAAGTAGAGAACTGCGGCAGCTGGGAGAACGCAGATCATGAGGAGACCCGTCTTCGAGGACCGTATACGCTTGAGGTTCCTCCGTGTCGAATCAGCCACTCGGCTGAGCATCATCTGCGTCTTTGCCATTGGTTCATCCAGAGCGTTATCCGTCCCATCCTGTCGTACGGGGGATAGGCATGCATTCCACAGGTCACCATGTCGACCTCTCCATCATTGTTAAAATCGCCAAGTGCAAGGCAGAGGAGGTGGGTGGGGCTGTTCGCGATATCATGCTTCGAGAAATTCATCTTGCCGTCGTTCTCGAGCCAGAGGAAACTCTGGGCACTGGAATCGGACCATAGATTGAATCCGCTGACGACAAAGACATCAAGATCGCCGTCGTGGTCCACATCCAGCGGGCGGGCGGAGTATGCACCGCCAAAGTTCGCCACTCTGTGAAACTCAAATTGATAGTTCCCTTTGTTTTCCAGCCAGTTGATGCCGTGCCATGGTCGAGGCCTTGGCGGGATATAGTCGAAGGCATCTCCATTCGTGTACACGATGTCAAGATCGCCGTCTTTGTCAAGATCGGTGACGAAGATCCCGCTGGATCCGAAGTCATCATTCGTTGCCCCGTACAGGAGCCTCGATTCAAAGACTCCTTTGCCACTATTGACGAACAAGTAGATTTCCTCCCATTCCTGGCTGATGACCGTCACGATGTCGAGATCCCCATCGTTGTCGATATCGACAAGTTCACAGTTGATCCCGCCGGAGAGGGTTTGGATGATGTGGCTCTTGAACTTCCAGTTGCCCAGATTCTCCAGCCATCGCGTTTCGCCGTCGTCGTAGCCAAATTGTACCGCCGCGAGATCATTGTCGCCGTCCCCATCGAGATCTCCCGCACGGACATCGGACACCCGGGCAACATGGTCAACAATGAGGTGTTTCTGAAAATGAATCTTTCCATCATTCTCGAGGATGTAAATAGCACCAATCTTGTCGTTACTGGGGAAAACCATCCCGAGCGACGAGACCATGAGATCAAGATCCCCGTCCCTGTCAAAGTCCATAGCCTCGACGTGGCTGGGCGCGGGAATGCTATCCGCACACGCCAGTTCAGTGTAGACCCCGGCCGGCCATTGACGAATCCACGAAACCGTGTTGCTCCATGTGTCGCAAACAACCACATCCATCAGTCCATCCTTGTCCAGGTCCACGGCCTGGATGTTCGAAATCATGGGAGGAGCGCTGAAGCTGTTGCCGATCGCCTGCGGCACCAGAAAGTCGATCTTCTTTCCTTTCGGAGCATCAACGGGTGTCGTTGTCTCATTTTTCGACGCCAGTCTTCCAAGCAATTGGGACCAGGTCTTCCCGGTTTTCGATGACTGGAATTGCAGAAAACCTATCGGCACGCCAACAAGCACGATGACGATCGTTATCAGGAGAACGGAGGTCAGCACCCGGCTTTTCTTTTCCCGCTGTTTTCTTGTTTCCTTCACCGGGCTTTATCTCCTCATGATGCGTAGAACCATATCAGACCTCCTCCAATGCACAGCAGAAAAAGAGCCAAAGGCACAGCCCCTCTGGTGGCCATCCGCCTCTCCCCGGTTTCGCTAAACCAGATTCGCCAGAGATCCCGCTGGCTGTAGCCGAAGCCGATCGTCACGCACAGAACCTGCAACCAGGGAACCAGCCTGGGCACAAACTGAATCCAGGGAATGCCTGCCAGCCCGAAAAGGTCCCATCCCCACCCAAAGGGATCGTTCAGAGATTGTTCTACGAAGGTGATGTTGACGAAAAGCATTTGGAGTATGAACGCCACCCAGACGAAGAAGCCCAGCGAGAGTAACGCCCGGGTGGAAGCGATCATCAAGTCAAATGTCCGCCGCGTGACGCCGGCTAGCTTCCGGGAAACCGCGGTCACGGCGAACATCAGGAGAGGAAAAATCACCAGCGCCGATGACCAGAGCAGCGTAGCGTACACGGCAAATAATCCCCAGTTGTTCTTGTCGATGATATTGACATAGTCGCGGACCTTCGGCCAGGGTCCGAGGTAGACAATCGTATAGGCAATCCCGACGACCAGAAGCGCCATCGCGTTCCAGCCCACGCTCACATCGCGGTTCACAGCTTCATTCCCAAAGGGTTTCCACCGGAATGTGACGTTGTCGTACACGCAACTTCTGATGCACTCGGTGCACATGCCGCAATCGACGTTCGTGGTAATTGTTTTCACATTCAGGCCATACGGGCATGCCCAGCCGGCGTGGCTTCCCTTTTCGCAAAAGGCTCCTTTGCAGTCCGCGCACACTTCGTCTTTGCTCTTTCGTACCGAGAGTCTGCCGATCTGGGAATAGGTTGCCACAAAACTGTTGATGGGACAGAGGAACCGGCAAAAGGAGCGGAGTTTGAAGACCAGCGCCAGCACTGTACCCATGATGAACAGGGCAACAATTGCGTACCCTGTCGTTCGCGGCTGAGCCACAAGGGTCGTCGAGAACGTCCCCGCGATCAGGAACGTTATGAGTCGCGGCCAGCCATTGGAAAGCCTTTCCGGCCAGTTGCGTTGAAGTCCAAAGAACTGGTTGTGGTACTCCCCGGTCGAACCGGTCCTAACCTTGACTACCGATCGTCGCTGGAGAGCCTCACCAACCGCCGGCAGGGGACAAAGCATGCACCAGAGCCTCCCGCCAAACGGCGTGAAGAGTGTGATGAGCACGAACATCCAGACCGTCCACACCAGCATCACTCCCAGATTTCTGCCGGACACCTGGGTACCGAACAGCGTCATGAGGACAACAAGGTACAAAACCAGGCCGCTGGCCAGCCAGACGGACGGCATGACCCACGGCTTTTTCAGAAGCGTACGGATCCAGGGGTACATGGCCAGAAGGTCTGTCCCCGGATTTCGATCTGCAACGCTGAACCCACCCCTTCGTAATCCGACCAGGAAGAGGCCGACCAGCAGCCCCAAACCTCCATTCAGCAATGTGTTGGGACTAATGACCAGGCTTCCCTGTTCGAAGGCATGCATCGGCCCGCACCAGACGTGGCATCGGAAGATGCTCTTTGAAACGAGGAACTTCAAGACGCCGGGATGTTCAGCTACCAAGACCACGGTGTCTCGTGCAACAGGCGGTTGCTGAGGGTCGCTCGAACGGAATTGAAGCACGGTTGGAGTGCTGGGCTCGACCTTGACATCCATGTCGAACTCCTGGAGCAAAAACGAATGTCCGGCATCCCGTGAGGAGAAACTAAGATGCAGGGTATCTCCACGGTTGCAGTAGATCGTGGCAGGTTCTTTGCCATACCGGAAACTCTCGATATGGATATAGCGATTGCGGGGCTGCACGGAAGTGAACTGGCAGACGAGCACGGGCGCCAGTCCACAAACGAGCAGGAGCAGAGCATCGGTAAGTATGGTTCTTACGTTGTTATCTTGAACGCGCACGTAACCCCTGGGCAATACACCGTAGGAACGCCAAACCACTTACCCGATCGCACCAAGGAATGAGATCTCCGTGCAAGGGCATCGCGGGACGGGGCATCAATCCAGACCTCTCTACCGGTCGTTATGTGATAGTTTGCCGCGACGCAGATGCCAACGCCACTGAGCTTCTTGGGAATTTTGCGATGGGAAAAAACAATGCCGACGAAGGGACGCCTCTGCAGGTGTGGGCGATCCCTGCGGAATGGGAAACTCAACAGAACGGTAGTAAAATAGCGAAGAGGGAGGTGAGAGTCAATTGGAACAAGAATCGATAGGGGCAAGAACATTCTGCCGGCCAGGTCGCTGACCCCAGAGCTGATGAGCGTGATCAGCTGATGAGGATTGTCTCGGCGAGTAAGATCACGGCAGGGAAAGACGCGAGGCTGAACAAGACCGAGGACGAGAAGCGCTGTCGATATCGGAAGTCTGACCTCTGATAACGTGGCGCCTCCTGCGCCACGCAGCGCGGTCTCCTGCGTGATCAAAGACCTGGATCAACTATCCATAATCCATGGATCACTGATAATTCGTCCCGCCTACGGCGGGATCGCGGGATGAACGAGACTCGAACTCAACACACCTAGAGTACTCATTGAGTTGACGATGTTGACAGCCGGATTGCCGTATACTATATTGGGGAACAATTCGTCTGCTAACAGTCTGCTAACGATGGCCTCACAAGTGGCGGAGAAATCCCGCAAAGCAGTATCGATTCTGCAGGTTTTGAGGACGAACGCGTCTTCCTAAGCCGATCTCGTCTATGAGATGGCTCGAGAGATACACGAACTCCAGGTGATGGCGAAGTGATCCAACGGATCATTGTTGCAGGAAGTGTCGTTGCCTTCTTTTTTAGAGTCACGAGGTTGATTTGGATGGACAGCAAATCTACCCTCTTGCTACCGGGGATTACTGTACGCTACGGCGAAATACGCATGCGAAGGGGGGGACTCTTTAAGATGATTCTCGTGACGTGCGGTTGAGTAGACCGCAGGTCTGCCGGTACCTTCTGGCTGAGCTATATGTGAGCCGCCATGCGTTAGGTGGACGGGAGGGCCGTGCTGGAGACGGATGACAACAACGGGCGTCGTAGTCTGACAGACGAAGCGCCGAGGCAAACCTGCATCGACGCAGTTGCCCCAGGAGAAAAAAGATCATGAAAGACGCGACCATCCTTGTGGCAGGAGCCACAGGCAATCTCGGCGGGCGGATTGCGAGAGCTTTGCGCGAACGGGGAGCCAACGTAAGGGCACTGGTGCGCCACGGCACTGCGCGAGACAGGCTTGAGCGACTGCAGGAACTCGGCGTAGAGATGGCCGCTGTCGACTTGCGCAGCGCTTCCGAAGTGACACCGGCCTGCACGGGCGTGTCATGCATGGTCTCCGCGCTGCAAGGATTGCGGGACGTGATCGTGGTCGCGCAGACGGTCCTGCTTGACGCCGCAATCAAGGCCCACGTGCCACGTTTCATTCCGTCCGATTACTCGATCGATTTCACCAAGTTTCCGGCCGGGGAGAATCGCAACCTCGACCTACGCCGAGATTTCCACAAGCGCCTCGATGAGAGTTCGATTTCAGCGACGACGATCTATAACGGTGCATTTGCAGAGCTGCTTACCGGTCAGATGCCTCTCATTCTCTTCACACTGAAGCGAGTCCTCTACTGGGGCAATCCGGACCAGCGCATGGACTTCACTACGATCGACGACACGGCCGCGTTCACGGCGCGGGCGGCGCTTGATCCGTCCACGCCTCGCTTTCTACGAATCGCCGGCGATCAACTCAGCGCTCGGGACCTCACAGTGCTTGTGAGTGAGGTGACGGGACAGGAGTTCAAGCTGTTCCGCGCTGGAAGTCTGGGATTGCTCGGCACGATGATCAGGGTCGCGCGAGCCGTCGCGCCCGCAGAGAGGCAACTTTTCCCAGCGTGGCAAGGCATGCAGTACATGCGAAACATGTTCGACGGCCGGGCGAAGCTGGACCCGCTCGACAACGATCGTTATCCCGGTATCTGTTGGGCGAAGGTGCGGGATGTGCTTTCGGCGCGCAACTAATGAGCGCAGAGAGCATCCGCCTGCTGAGTCCTTCGGCTGGTATTACATGGAAACCATACAAGCATAGTTAGGCGGCTTCCCAAAGCCAAAGGAGGTTTTATGAAACATGTTATTGAATTTCTTGTCAGAGTTGCCCTATTAGCGTTTATATGTTTCATCTTCTGGTTGGTGCAAAACGTATCACTTTCAGATGTCATAAATCTATCTATCATTATGGGAGGGGTATTGTTGACATTCCCCCTGGTTTGGCTCGCCAGGAAGCTGCTCGATAAAGAGCCAACTATGAGTCGTGCCGTCTGGGTAACAACGTTTGTGCATTTTGGTCTGGGTTTTACAATTGGCGTTCCTTTCGTTCGAGCGTTAACCACGCATCAAGATTGGCCCGGCTGGGTACTCCCAGTACCATCTGTAATCGGCTTGGTTCTGGTCATTCTTACCGGAGCGGCTTCTTTCCTAGTAGTGGCAAACCTCGCCTTGAAAGGATTCGGTGCGCCCGGGATAGTGCTTAGTACGAAATTGGCGGTCGATTGGTCGTATGCCTGGACGCGTAATCCAATGGTGCTTGCAGGTCTTGCTTTTTTCCTGTCATTGGGGATATGGTTTCAGTCAGCACTGTTTGTGTTCTGGGTACTCATTTTATTTGCACCGGCAATACTTTTCTTCGTGAAAGTGTATGAAGAACGGGAATTGGAGATTCGATTTGGGGCATCGTACCTGGAGTACAAATCCAGAACACCGATGTTGTTTCCAAGAAGG
>Ga0326726_10000730_pt1 | contig 30223 bp, 25 predicted proteins | sample MHFenrmetagenome_2_FD_207603 | JGI IMG/M metagenome (GOLD analysis project Ga0326726, IMG submission 207603) | Lab enriched peat soil microbial communities from Michigan Hollow, Ithaca, NY, United States - MHF15MN | ecosystem: Environmental > Terrestrial > Soil > Wetlands > Peat | place: USA...
ATGACGACGAAGCTCAGCCACAACACGATGACGCCGATCACCGCGTAGAAGATCGAGCCCAGTACCACGTCGGGCTTGAGCCATTCGAGTCCCATGGTGTTCACCTCCTGTGCAGGTTGTCGAACCGATCACGTCGTGGCGGCGAGCTCACTTGTGCCCGCCGCCCGAGCTGTAGCCGCCGTACGAGCCGCCACCGCCGCGAAACCCGGTGCCGCCGCCCGCATTGCGCAGGCATTGCTGGTATTCGTTGCTCGCCTCGCCGAACGTCGCGCGGACCTCGCCGCAATCCTTGTCGCGGCTGGAGCAGAAACCCAACGCCAGCACGATCAGCACCACCGCAACGATCAGCGCCACCTTGAGCAGACCGCTGTCGAACGCGGCGGGGGCGCCGCTGCCGACGCGCTGCAGCGCCGTGCCGGTGGCGGGTGCAAGCCGGAACGCGCGCACGATCGCCTGCGCGTCCACCACCGCGCCTTCTGACCAGGTGAGCTCCGAGCCCGTTTGCTCGCTCGACAGCCGCCGCAGCGACACCGCACCGGTTCCCACGTAGTCGGTGACCCGAGCGCGTTCGTCGCGCCGCACGCGCCAGTAGAACTCGCCGAGCACCCACGTGACCGTGGCGTCGTAGCGCTCACGTTGCCGATAGGTCCTGTTGTTCCAGGTGGCCAGCTCGCCGCGCACCTGCGGCGCGCCGGTGAGCGGCTTCACCGCGCTCCAGCCGTCTTCGCTGTCGACCAGGAAGACGAAGCCCTCCTGGCGGTTGAACAGCAGGTATTCGCGCCAGAAGGTCCGTTCGTCGTCGCTGTCGGCGGGAACGTCGCAGCGTTCCTGGTACCCCACCACCTGCCATTCGAGCTCGCGGCCGTCGAGCGTCAGGCGGCCGCTGCTGCCCAGCGGGATCTGTGGCTCGGCGCCGTCGCGGCCGGCGTTGCTCTGGGCGTAGTGCGCCAACTCGCCGCCGATGCCCTGCGAGATGTCGACCACCGCCTTGCACTGATGGCACACGATTGCCTGCGTGGTGGCGAGCGTCGCCTGCAGCGACGCGCCGCAACTCGGGCACTGGAAGGCGCGGCCCGCCAACGTGCGCGCGCTCTCTTCGCGCAGGCCCGACATCGCGAGCTCGGCCAGCCGCACCGAGCGGCCGATCGACCATGTCACCGCACCCGCGGGGTCGCCGTAGTCGAGCGTACCGACTTCGTCGCGCTCGTTGCGCAGATCGGCGACGATGAACTCGCCGCCGTCGAGGCGCGGCGGCCGCTGCAACTCGCCCTGCGCGGCGATGAGTTTGGCGCGCGTGACCGAGGCGACGTTCCACGCCGCGCCGTGCACCAGCCGCCGCTCGCCGGCAATCAGCTCGGCGGCGGGCGGCGCTGCCCCTTGCAGCGGCAGATCGAACGCGATGACGTAGGCGCCGTTGTCTTCCGACAGCCAGCCGCTCTTGCCACTGTCGAACAGGGCATGCCACTCGTTCCAGGTGCCGTCGGCATAGCCGTATTGCAGGCGGCCCACCAGCGTGAACGCGGCGCCCTGATGGCGGCCCGCGGCGCCGAGTTGCAGCGGCGAGTGATCGTCGAACAATTCGGCGCTGATGCCGATGCGCTTGAGCGCCTCGCCCTCGCGCACCAGCGTGCTGCGGCAGAAGCTGCACACCGCGCTGGCCGACGCGGCCGACGCAAATTCCACCGCCGCGCCGCAGTTCGGGCACGCGGCACGGTAGGCGCGTTGCGGCGAGGTCGCCACGCGTCAGCGAGACGCTACGAAAGGCATCGGCCGAGCACGGCCTACACGAGCTTCTTCAGCAGCTCGGCCTTCTTGGCCGCGAACTCCTCTTCGGTGAGCACGCCCTTGGCCTTGAGCTCGCCGAGTTTTTCCAGCGTGGCCATCACCTCTGCGGGTTTCACGCCGCCCGCCGCGCCTCCTTGCAGGCCCTGCTGCAAGGTCTGCGCCATCACCTGGCCCAGTGCGACCCCCGCGCCCAGCCCCATCGCATCGCCCACGATGCCGCCGCCGCCGGCGCCGCCCGCGCCCTCGGCAAACTTGGGCATCGACTGGGCCGTCTGGTATTGCATGAACTTGCCCATGTCGCCACCGACCATGCCCATGCCGATCTTCTGGTCGAGGATCTTCTGCAGCTCCTCGGGCAGCGACACGTTCTGCACCGTGACCATCTCGAGCTTGAGGCCGATCGCTTCGAAACTCGCCGCGGTGGCGGCCTGGATCTGCTTGGCGAACTCGATCTGGTTGGCCGCCAGGTCGAGGAACGCGATGCCCGAGCCGGCGACCGCGTCGCTGATGTGCTGCAGCATCAGGCCGCGCAACTGGCCGTCGAGATCGGCCACCGTGTAGGTGTCGCGCGTGCCCGAGATCTCGGTGTGGAACTTCTTCGGATCGGCGATGCGGTAGGTGTAGTTGCCGAACGCGCGCAGCCGCACGGCGCCGAAGTCCTTGTCCCGGATCGTCACCGGCTGCTGCGTGCCCCAGCGTTGATCGACCTGCTGGCGCGTGCTGAAGAAGTAGACGTCGCTCTTGAAAGGACTCTGGAACAGCTTGTCCCAGTTCTTCAAATAGGTCAGTACCGGCAGCGTCTGCGTCGTCAGCTTGTACATGCCGGGGCCGAACACGTCGGCGACCTTGCCCTCGTTGACGAACACCGCCATCTGACTCTCGCGCACGGTGAGCGAGCCGCCGTACTGGATCTCGAAGTCGGCCATCGGGTAGCGCCAGGCGAGCACGCCGTCGCCCTGCTCGGTCCACTGCAGGATGTCGATGAACTGTTTCTTGATGAAGTCCATCAGGCCCATGTGAGCACCTCTCGAGCGTTCAGCACCCGGACATCCGGGTGCGGCGAATAATACGAGCATGAGGGCGCTGTGCCCGCCCTCACCTCGAAGGGTGTGTCGTGACCCAAACGTCGAATGCGTTGCGCGTGGCCGTGGTCGGGGCCGGCCCCGCCGGGTTGGCGCTGGCGCTGCTGGCCGCGCAGCGATTGCCGCACGCCCAGGTGTGCGTGTTCGACGCGCGCGCCGTCGACCGGGACTTGTCGCTCGACCCGCGCACGCTCGCGCTGTCGCTGGGCAGCGTGCAATTGCTCGAGCGCATCGGTGCCTGGCCGCGCGAGGCCGCGCAGGCGATTCAAGAGGTTCACGTGTCGCAGGCGCCGCCCACCGGCCCGAACGCGGAAGTCACCCTGCGCGCCAGCGACGAGGGCGTGCCGATGCTGGGCGCCGTGCTGAGCTATGGCGCGCTGGTGGCGCCGCTGCAGGACGCGTACCTGCAACGGTGCGCGGCCGAACCGGCCCGGCTGTCGCTGCGCCTGGACACGCCGGTGACCGCGCTCAAGCCGGCGGCAGACGAGGTCGAGGTCGATGCCGGCGTCGCCGAGCGCTTCGACCTCGCAGTGGTCGCCGAAGGCGGCGTGTTCGCCGATCAATCGCGCAAGTCGCTGTCGCATGACTATCGGCAAACCGCCTGGGTCGGCCAGGTCTTGCTCGATGGCGGTGAGGCCGGCTTGGCCGTCGAGCGCTTCACGGCAAACGGCCCGCTGGCGCTGCTGCCACTGCCGCCGCGCGCGGCGTCCGCTGCGCCGCCTGGCGTGCGCCGCGCCGCGCTGGTGTGGTGCGTGCCGGTCGACGACGATCCGGTGGCGCCACTGGAAGACGCGCAACGCATCGTTTTGCTCAACGCGCTGCTGCCGGAGATTGCAGGCCGCGTGGTGCAATTGATGCCGCTGCAGCGGTTTGCGCTCGGACTCAACGCCGAAACCACGCTGGTGCAGGGCCGCACGGTTCGCATCGGCAATGCCGCCCAGACGCTGCATCCCGTGGCGGGCCAGGGCCTGAACCTCGCGCTGCGCGACGCGTTCGTGCTGATCGACACGCTGCGCCGGGCCACCGACGTCAGCGCCGCGCTGCGGCGCATCGAGTGGTCACGCGCAACGGACCGCTGGGCCATGATCGCCACCACCGATTTTCTGGCGCGCAGCTTCACCTGGCGCTGGCCCGGCCTGGCGCTGGCGCGCGGCGGCGCGCTGACGCTGTTGAATGCGGCCGCCCCGGTGAAGTCGCTGCTGGCGCGGCAGATGATGTTCGGGCGCCGCTGAAGACGACAACGCACGATGACCGGGAGGATCCCATGTTGCAGAACCTGCGGCGTGCCCTGAGCGGGCTGGCATTCGCCCTGCTTGGCTTGGCCGGGCCCGGTGCCGGCGCGCAGACACCCACCGCGCAGATCGCCGACTTTCCGCGCAGCGACGGCACGTTCTATGTCGTCGAAGCGATCGACGGCAAGGACGTGCCCAACGCGCTCAGCCGCAGCCGCGCCGCGAGCTACAACCAGGGCAACCGTTGGCGCATCGTGCCGTTCGAACGGGAGGTCCCGGCCGGGAAAGTCAAGCTGACGCTGCGCGCGATCCGGGCCGAGGTGATGCCCGCAGCCACCATCTTCCGATCGGTGTTCATGAGCGACGAGCCCGAGGTGAGCGGCGTGGCCGAGTTCGACTTAAAGCCGGGCCAGCTTTACCGCGTGAACGGCTACCTCGACGACTTCCGCCGCGAGGTCTGGCTCGAAGAGGAAGGCGGGCCCGTCGTGGGCAGCAAGATCTCCGTCACCGCCGATCCGGCCGTCGTCAAGGCGATGGAAGGCGCCACCTACGTCGCGACGAACTTGCGCTACGACGGCGACTGGATCAGCGACGATCCGATGGTCGGACTGCCGTTCGTTCCCGTCGGCGCTCGCATGAAGGTGCTCGAGTACCGCAAGGACCGCGCGATTGTGCTGATCGACGGCCGCAAGATGCGCGTCGGGATCGACCAACAGACCGGTGAGACCATCCAGCAGTTCGTCGCGCGCATCACTTCAGCGGAGGACCCGCGCCCGAAGATCCGGGCCTGGCCCGACGACGCGCGCGCCGCGATCGTGGCGGGCCGGGTGATCCGGGGCATGAGCCGCGACCAGGTCGTGACGGCGCTCGGGCGCCCTCGCTTGGACCTGGTGCGGTCGCTCGATTTTTCGGAATGGTCGTACCGGTTGCAGGCCGATGGCAGCGAGCTGTTCCTGATCTTCGACGATAGCGGCCGGCTGACGCTGGTAGACGGATCACGCAAGGCAAGGACCGATGTTTTCCTCGGCATCCCGCCCGCGATCTCGATGCCTACAGTGGCCGCCGGTGCTGCAGCGCCGGCAGCTGCGTCCGCACCGCAGTGATCCGTTCCCGATCGAGCTCGGCCATCACCACGCCGACGCCCTCGTCGCGCACGGCCAGCACTTCGCCCCACGGGTCGACGATCATGCTGTGGCCATAGGTGCGGCGGCCGTTCTCGTGCACGCCGCCCTGCGCCGGCGCGATCACATAGCATTGGTTCTCGACCGCCCGTGCGCGCAGCAGCAACTCCCAATGCGCGAGCCCGGTCGTGTAGGTGAACGACGACGGCACGCACAGCAAGTCGCACGGCGGACGAGCGAGCGCGCGGTACAGCTCGGGAAACCGCAGGTCGTAGCACACCGACAGCCCGACGCGCAGGCCCTCGGTCTCGAAGGCGACGGGTGCGTCGCCCGCTTCGAGCACGCGCCCTTCGTCGTATTGCTCGCGTCCGTTGTCGTAGGCGAACAGATGGATCTTGTCGTAGCGCGCGACACGCCGTCCGTCGGGCGCGTACACGCAGCAGCTGTTGCGCACGCGCTGCGGGTTGGCCGTGCGCATCGGCAGCGTGCCGCCGACCAGCCACACCTTGGCGCGGCGCGCGCTGTCGGCCAGCGCTTGCTGGATCGGCCCGGCGTCATCGTCCTCTGCGAGCGCGAGCTTGTCGGTATCGCGGCGCCCGAGCAGACAAAAGTACTCGGGCAGCACCACCAGTCGGGCACCGCCGCGCGCCGCCTCGTCGATCAGGCTGGCGGCCGTGTCGAGGTTGCGCGCCGGGTCGGGCGTCGAGACCATCTGCAGCGCGGCAATCTTCATGGGTGCGGGCTCCGCGAGAACTTCATTGTGTGGGGTTGGTGGCAGCTTGCCCTGCGGCCGGCGGCGCATCAGGCTGCTTGCGCTCGACACGATCGATCTTGGGCTCGTCCCAGCTCCCGGTGACGTGGAACTCGCGCGTGTTGGCGGCGATCAGCGGCCGGCGCAACAACCACTGAGCCACGAACGTGCCGAGCCCGAGCGCCGGGTTGATCGCGGCATAGGCCAGCGAGGCCGTGCCGGCATTGATTTCCGGCACCACGAACACGCGCAGGTCTTGTGTTTCGCGCTGCAGGTCGGCCTGGCCGTCCATCAACACCGTGGCCTGCACGCCGCGCATGCGCAGGCTGTTGATGTAGGCCACGCCGCCGGCCAGCCGTAGGTCGCCGCCGATGTTGTCGAAGGCAAACCCTTCCTGGAACACATCGCGGAAGTCGAGCAGCAGCCGCCGCGGCAGGGCCTGCAGGCTGAGCACCCCGAGCAGCCGCGCCGCGCCGGCGTCGACCTTGAGGAACTGCCCGGACTCGAGCGCGACCGCCACCTGGCCGTCGAGGCTGGCCAGATCGAGCGACAGCGGCGAGCCCGCCCACGCCAGTTGCCCCTGCAGGCGGCCCTTGCCGCCGCGCATGGTCTTGCCGAAGCCCATGCGTTCGACGAAGGCGCCACCGTCGGCCAGCTCGAGCTGAAAATCCAGCGCCATGCGGCGTTGCGCGCTCGGTGCAGCGGACGCGGCGCTCCACTGGCCCGAGGCATCGAACGTGCCGTCGGGCGTGCGCACCTGCAGCCGTTGCAGCTGCCACTCGTGCGACGCCGCGCCGGTGCGATTGACCGCCTGCACCTCGACGCGGCCGAACTTGCGGCCGTGCCACTCGAGGTCGTCGACCACCACGTCCAAGCCCGGGACCGACGACGGCGCGGAAGCGCCCGAGGGCTCGGCGGTTCCCGCCAATGTCTTGTCGGGTGTCGGGATCCACAGGCGCGACAGCCGCGCGTTGAGTTGGCCTGCATTGTTGGAGCCGCGCGGCTCGCGGTATTCCACCGTGCCGGCGGCCTGGTCGGATTGCACGGTGGCACGCCACCATTCTTCACCATCGCGCGAGCTGCGCTGCAATTCGAGCAGATTGCTGGTGAAGCGCCGCCCGGAGATCACCGATTCGCGCGCGCGCACCTTGATCTGGCGCGGCATGTAGCCGGCATCACCACCTGCCGTCGGGCTGCCGGTGGCGACTGTCGCCAGCACCTCGCGCCACGCATCGACCGACACGCCGTTGTTGAACTCCGCCACCGCTTGGCCGCCGGGTACCGGTGTGGGCAGCGCCACGTTGATGCCCACCGCGCCGCGCAGCACGCGGGGGCCGTCCTTGCCGAGCTCGCGCACGAACAAGGCCTGCACCGTGTTGCCGAGTTCCACGCGCAACTGGTCGCGCGGCACGCCGGCACCACTCAGCGAATCGGCTTGCAGGCTGGTCTGCACGCGCAGCGGCAAGGGAGGCTCCGCCGCTTTGTTCAAAGGCGCCGGCAGATTCAACGCCAGCCCCGCCAGATTGCTGGTCAACAGCACTTCGGTCTGGCCTTTGACGAATCCGAGTTGCAAGCGGTACGCAGCCTGGCCCTGCGTCGACCCCGCCAGCTTGGCCAGCGGGCCCAATTCGGCCGCGCGGCGCAGGCCGTCGGCGCTGACCGTGCCCTGCCCGGCGAAGCGCAGGCTGCCGTCGGGTTGTGTGCCGCCATCGAATGTGAGGTCGCCGCCGAGCGTGCGCGCTGCCGCGCCGACGATCTGCACGCCCTTGTGCGAGAAGTCGACGCGGCCGCGCGACTGCGCCAGCATCGGCGTGTCCGCGCGCAGCCGAACATCGTTGCCGGCCAGTTGCACGCTGCCTTTGACGGTGGACTGGTCCAGCTGCGCCAGCGGCAGGTGCAGCGCCAGCCGCAACTCGGCATTGCCGCCGGCGCTGGTCTGCGCCAGCACCCCACCCAGGCGCTGACCCACCGGCGAGTTGTTGACGTAGCGCACCATGTCGGCCAGCGGACCGCGCGCCTGACCTTCGATCTCCAACACCCTTTCCTGCGCAAAGTCGCGCACGGTGGCTTCCACGCCGCGCAAGTCGACGCCGAAGATGCGGCCTTGCCCATGGCGAATGCTCATGCCGCCGCGCTCGAACACCAGTTCGCCTTCGGCCTGCGTGATCACCGGCCACGCGGGCTCGGGCGCCTCGTCGCCTTCGGGTTGCCCGGGCACGTAGGCGAACACCACGTCCTTGGCTTGCGCAGCGATGCGAAAGACGGCGTCGCGCGACACCTTGGGGTCGTGGAACGGAAAGTCCCACAGGTCGCCTTTGACGTCGAAGCTGGCACTGGTCACCGTGCCGCCCTGAACGGCACGCTGCACGTAGTCGCGCGCGGCGTGCGGCAGGCCCAGCGGCAGGTAACGCGCCACGCGGTCGGCATGGGCGTCGGCAAACTTACCGTGCAGTTCGAGCACGCCGGGAAAACGTCCGGCGCGCCCGAACCCGGCGCCCTCGCCGGTGCGCCAGCTCATCGTCAGATCACCGCTCGCGTCATCGTTGTCGAACCGTGCCTCCTTGATGCGCAGCTCGATCGAGCGGCCTTGCGCCTGCGCCGCCCCGATGCGCCAGGCCAGCTGGGCGTCGAAGCGCCGCAGCGGCACCACGGCCTGCTCGAAGACGCCGGGAAACTCCATCGCACCGTCGGCCACCGCCAGACGTGCATCGCCGCCCAGCTCGCTGGCCTGCAAGTCGATGTCGGCATTGAGCCATCCCGGCCGGCCCACGCCATGGGCCGCCGGGCCCGCAGCGATCGACAAGCCCTTGATGCGGGCTCTCACCTGGTATTGCCGCGGCGCATCGAGCGGCCCGTCCCAGCGGGCAACGAGGTCGTTCACGGTGCCGCGGGGCGCCAGCTCGGCCAAGCCCTTGCGCAGCATGTCGCCCAGCGGCAGGCGCGCGGCGATCGTTGCCATCGAGTTCAGGTCGAGCCGGTCGGCGCTGAACTCGCCGGCCGCCAGCTCGTTGCTGCCCGATGCTGTGTCGACCGTGCGCCAGCTGGCGTCGAGGTTGCTCTCGGCCCAGTTGACGCCGTCGAGCGTGGCGAAACTGAGTCGGCGCGCCGCGAGGCGCGCGTGCTGCGGCCCTTGTTCGCCCTCGACACGCGCGCGCAGGTATTCGAACGCCAGCGGCTGTACCTGCGGCGACAGCCGCAGCGCCACGTCGCGCAACGCCAGGTCGACCGTGGCGCCGCTGGCTTGACCTTCGACCACGTCGACCCAGGCACGCAGCGCGCCGCGACCTTCGCGCAGCTCGAACGGCAGATCCACGTACTCGCGCAGCGACGCCACATCGACGTGCGGCAGGTCGGCGTGCACCGTGCCGCGCCAACGCCGCCAGTCGCCGGCGCGGCCGACCAGCGGCTGGTTCATGCGGGCGCGCAGCGAGAATCGCTCGCCCCAGGCTGTTTGCGGCGTGGCGTCGATGCGCAGGTCGTGGTGGCGCAAGGCGTTGCGCACCACGACCACCGTGTCGGTGAGTTGCAGCGGAGCGGCCGCACGCTCTTCGTCGATCCAGGTGAGCGTGCCGCCGCGGATCACGAACTCGCGCTGCTGAAAGAACCAGTCGGCCGCTGGATGGCCCTCGCCGTCGCCGCCCATCTGCCCGGCCATCTCGAGCCCGCCGACGCTGATGTGCCCTTTGGTGTCGCGGCGTACCACCAGTTGGGCGTCATCGATCAGCAGCTGCTCGAAGCGCAGCTGCAGCGCCAACAACGACGGCACCGACAACGCGGCCACCACGCGCGGCAGGCGCAGCGCTTCGCGCCCGTGGCTGTCGACCAGCACCACGTCGTGCAGTTCGACGGCGGGAATCCAGCCGCCCGAGCGCACCTGGATGGCACCGATGCGAACCGGCACGCCCAACGAGCGGCTGGCCATCTGTTCGATGCGCGGTCGCCACTCGCCGATGTGGGGCAAAATCCCCCAGTGCAGGGTCAGCCACGCGGCCAGCAGTAGGCTCCACAGCAACAGCAAGAAGCCGACCAGCAGCCGAAGGGCGCGGGTCGACCAGTGCCACAAGGAGCCGCGCGACGCGATGACAGTGGGGGCGGGGGACATCGAATGAAGCTAAACCGGCTCAGGGCGCGCCATGTCGCGGTGCGCGTGCAACACGGCTCGTGGGTTGGCTCCCCCAGGGTCGAGCCAATCTAGCACAGACACCTGGGCTCGACGTGCAGACACACGGCGCTGTGACACCCGCCTCGGCCGCTTCGTTCAACGCCGGCACGGTGACAGCCGACTACAGCCGTTACGTGCAGCGTGTGCGCCGGCGCTTTGCCGACGAGATCGCCGCGCTGCCTCCCGGCGACCCCGACGTCGCGGCCATCGATCGGCTGGTCGAGCAGTTTCTGCAGCAGGGCCGCCCACTGCCTGCTGCGCTGCGGTTGGCGCGCCATGCGGTGGTCGAACGGGTCGCCGTGCTCGACGTCGAACGGGCCGCGCCGCTGCAGGCCGTGACCTCAGCGATGACTGCGTTGGCCGAGGTGGCCCTGGAGCGGTCGCTCGCGCAGGCCTTCCACGACGAAGACGCACTGCACGGCGCGCCGCTGGATGCCGCCGGCCGGCGCATCGACTTCTGGATCGTCGGCATGGGCAAGCTCGGCGCGCGCGAGCTCAACGTGTCGTCGGACATCGACTTGGTCTACTTGTTCGGCGACGAAGGCCACACCGAGTCCGGCCGGAGCGCGCACGAGTATTTCGCCCGGGTGGCGAAACGGCTGTATGCGTTGATCGCCGAGGTCACCGAAGAGGGCTTCGTCTTTCGCATCGACCTGGCGCTGCGGCCCAACGGCAATTCGGGTCCGCCGGTGGCCAGCCTGGCGATGCTCGAGGAGTACCTCCAGGTTCAGGGTCGTGAATGGGAGCGCTTCGCATGGCTGAAGAGCCGGGTCATCGCGCCGCGGGCGTGCGTGGTCGATGGCCGCGCGCGCGCCCTCGGCGCACTGGTCACGCCCTTCGTCTATCGGCGCTACCTGGACTACGGCGTGTTCGAAGGCCTGCGCCAGTTGCATCGGCGCATCCGCGAGGAAGCGCAGCGGCGTGCCGCCGGGCGGCCCGAGCGGGCCAACGACGTGAAGCTGTCGCGCGGCGGCATCCGCGAGATCGAGTTCATTGTGCAGCTGCTGCTGGTGGTGCGCGGTGGCCAGTTCCCGGAGATTCGCACGCGCTCGACACTGCGCGGCCTGCAGCGGCTGGTCGCCCATGGCCTGATGGCCGCCGACACGGCGAACCGCCTGGCGGACGCGTACACGCTGCTGCGCCGCATCGAGCACCGCATTCAGTACCTCGATGACCAGCAGACCCATGTGCTGCCGACGGTAGACGCTGACTTGACGTGGATCGCACGGTCGATGGGTGCGGGCTTCGAAGGCGGCGCCCGCGACTTGCTCGACCAGCTCGGCTCGGCGCGCGAGTTTGTCGCCAACGAATTCGACGCCCTGCTGCACGATGGCCAGGCACCGGCTGGCCGGCCCGGCACCCCATGCAAGTCGTGTGGCAGCGGCCCGTTGCCCGTCGACGCGGAGGCGCTGCAGGCCATGCTGCCGGATGCGCTGGCGCAACGGGTGGCCGTCTGGGCCGCCCAGGCGCGTGTGCAGAACCTGCGCGACGAGACCAAGCTGCGCCTGGGGCGGCTGGTCTTGCGTGCGGCGGCGTGCGTGGCCGACGGTTCGTGCACCGAAGAGGCGGCGCTGCGCTTCATCGATTGGTTGGAGCCGTTGCTCAGGCGCGAGTCCTACGTGGCGCTGCTCGATGAGCGGCACGAGGTGCTGCAGCGCCTGCTGCGCCTGCTCGGTCTGGCGCGGTGGCCGATGCAGTACCTGATGCGGCACCCGGGCGTGATCGATGAATTGGCTGATCCGCGGCTGTTGAACGAACGCTTCGATCGCGACGGGCTGATCACCGACCTCGACGAGCGCTACATCGGCTGGCAGCGTGGCGGACAAGCCGACGAGAGTGCGCTGCTCGACACACTGCGGCATGCCCACCATGCCGAGGTGTTTCGCACGCTGGTGCGCGACGTCGAGGGCTTGATCACTGTGGAGCAGGTCGCCGATGACCTGTCGGCCCTGGCCGACACGTTGATCGACTGCACGTTGCGCTGGGCCTGGCTGCGACTGAAGAACCGCCATCGCGACTCGCCGCGGCTGGGCGTGATCGCCTACGGCAAGCTGGGCGGCAAGGAGCTGGGCTACGGCAGCGACCTCGACGTGGTCTTTCTGTACGACGACAGCGACGAAGCGGATGCCGACCGAGCGCAGGACGTGTACGGCGCCTTCGTGCGCAAGCTGATCACCTGGCTGACGCTGCGCACACCGGCCGGCCAGTTGTTCGACATCGACACCGCGCTGCGGCCCAACGGCAACTCCGGCTTGCTGGTGACGTCGATCGCGTCGTTCGAGCGTTATCAACAAGGCCGCGGCAGCAATACCGCGTGGACCTGGGAGCACCAGGCGTTGACGCGCGCGCGCTTTTGCGCCGGTTGCGTCGATCTGGCGCCGCGCTTCGACGCGGTGCGCGCTCAGGTGCTCACTGCGCCGCGCGATGCCCACGCCCTGGCTGGCGAGGTGGTGGCCATGCGCCAACGAGTGCAGGCGGCGCACCCGGTGCCGGCCGGCGTGTTCGATGTCAAGCACAGTCAGGGCGGCATGATGGATGCGGAGTTCGCGGTGCAGTATCTCGTGCTCGCGCATGCGCAGCGGCACCCCGAGTTGATCGACAACGTGGGCAACATCGCGCTGCTGCAACGCGCCGAAGGCCATGGGCTGCTACCGCCCGGCGTGGGCACGGCGGCCGCACAGGCCTATCGCGAACTGCGCCGCGCGCAGCACCGTGCGCGCCTGGACGAACAGCCGACGCAGTTTGCGCCCGAACTGTTGGTGCGCGAGCGCGACGCCGTGGCGGCTTTGTGGCGCGCGGTGTTCGGTTGAAGGCGGCACCGGCGCGGCATCCGATCGATGCGGCGGCGCCCCCGTCGTCGGGCACGGCATCGCGCGCCTGGTTGGTGCTGGCTGCCGTGTTGGCCGGCGGCAGCTTGATCGCCGCGTTGCTGGATTCCCGGCCACTCGACTGGCAGCCTGACCTGGCGCTCGCGCAGCCGTGGCGCTGGTGGAGCGCGGCCTGGGTGCATTGGAGCCAGTTCCATCGCTGGGCCAACGTGGTGGGCACGCTGCTGGTGGCGGCACTGGGCTGGCGCGCGCAGTGTGATCGCCTCGACAGCCTGGCCTGGTTCATCGCCTGGCCGCTAACGCACCTGGGATTGCTCCTGCAGCCGGCGCTCGCCCACTACGGTGGCTTGTCGGGCGTGCTGCATGCAGGGGTCGTCATTGCCGCGCTGGCACTGCTGGACCGCGAGCGCGGCGTGCGGCGTGCACTCGGTGCTGCGATCGCGGTCGCGGTGCTGCTGAAGATCGTGCTGGAGCACCCCTGGCAGGCTGCGCTGCAACGCGCTCCGGATTGGGACATTGCCATTGCGCCGGCCGCTCACCTGAGTGGCGCGGCCGTGGGGGCGGCGTGCGCAGCTGCCATGGCCGTCTGGCGCCACCGGAGGGGCGGCGGCAACCGCTTCACGCCATCGGTGGATCGTTGAATGGTCGAACGCAAGCATCGGCTCGATGGCCTCGCGGTGGCTGCGCTGCTGGCCTGCTGCGTGGTCTGGGGGCTCGGCCAGGTGGCCGGCAAAACCACGCTGGCCGAGGTGCCACCGTTGCTGCAGGCGGCTGCACGCTCGATCGGTGCCGCGCTGCTGGTCGCTCTGTGGTCGCATTGGCGCGGCATCGATCTGCTGGCGCGCGACGGCACCTGGCCAGCGGGCCTCGCGGCCGGGCTGCTGTTTGCGATCGAGTTCGCCTGCATCTTCATCGGGCTGAAGTTCACCACCGCGTCGCGCATGGTGGTGTTCGTCTACCTCGCGCCGTTCGTCGTCGCGCTGGGTATGCCGCTCGTGTCGCGCGGTGAGCGACTCGGCGCAGTGCAGAGCGTCGGCCTGGCGGCTGCCTTCGCCGCTGTCGCGTGGGCGTTTGCCGAGGGCTTTCAGAGACCGTCGGTGGGCAAGCTGCAGTGGCTGGGCGACGCACTCGGTGTGGCGGGCGCCGTGTTCTGGGGCGCGACCACGCTGCTGATCCGCGCCACGCGCCTGTCCAATGCGATGCCCGAAAAGACCCTGCTCTACCAGCTGGCTTTGTCTGGTGTCGCCCTGGCCATCGCGTCTTGGCTCGCCGGTGAGGTCTGGCCGCAGCGATTGAGCGCTGGGCCGCTGGCCTGGCTGGTTTTCCAGATCGTGGTGGTGAGCTTTGCGAGCTACCTGTTGTGGTTCTGGCTGGTGCGTCACTATCCAGCGACCCAACTCTCTGCATTCACCTTGTTGACGCCACTTTTCGGCCTGCTGGCGGGGGTGTTGCTGATGGCTGACCCGTTGACCGCTCGCCTCGTCACTGCGTTGATCGGCGTCTCGTTGGGTATAGCCCTCGTGCAACGCGACTGGAATAGATCGCGGCGGCCAGTCGTACTGCAAGTGGAAGAACGGGCCCGGCCGACGGAACTCTCCGGGCGGCAGTGAATCACATGACGAGTTGCGCATCCGCCGAGTGGGCGTTTGCGTAGGTGTGTACCGGGTCCCGCGCTTGAGCGAGAGCGGTGCACCCGATGTGCTTATTGCTGTGCAGCCCGTCGGACTAGCCGACGGAAATCCCGGAGCGCTTCTCCTCCTCCTCCCTCCCTCCCTCCTTCGCTCGGGGGCGCTGCACGGCAACTTTCTCTTCGCGAGGGCCGCAAGAGCCGCGGGCGTTGCGGCGCGCCACGGTTCAACGCAGCCAGCCCTTGCGCCGGAAGTAGATGAACGGTGCCACCACCGAAGCCACCATCAGCGCCAGCGCCAGTGGGTAGCCCCACGACAGGTCCAGCTCGGGCATGTGCCTGAAGTTCATGCCGTAGATGCTGGCGATCAAGGTCGGCGGCAACAGGGCCACGCTGGCCACCGAGAAGATCTTGATGATCTTGTTCTGGTTGATATTGATGAAGCCGACGGTGGCGTCCATCAGGAAGTTGATCTTGTCGAACAAGAACGCCGTGTGCGAATCCAGCGAGTCGATGTCGCGCAGAATCTGGCGGGCTTCCTCGAACTGCTCGGCGTTGAGCATGCGACTCCGCATCATGAAACTGAGTGCGCGGCGGGTGTCCATCACGTTGCGCCGAATGCGCCCATTGAGGTCTTCCTGGCGCGCGATGGCGGCCAGCGCTGCGCCGGCGGCCTTGTCGTCGACTTCCTGCGTGAGCACCCCGTTGCCCACCGCCTCGAGGCTGTCGTAAATGCCCTCCAAGGTGTCGGCCGAGTACTCGGCGTCGGCATCGTAGAGCTTGAGCAGCACGTCCTTGGCGTCTTCGATGAGTGCCGGGATGCGCCGCGCGCGCATGCGCAGCAGCCGGAACACCGGCAGATCCTCGGCGTGCACCGAGTGCAGCACGCCGTCCTTGAGGATGAACGCCACGCGCACGTTGCGCGACAGGTTCTCGTCGTCGATCAGGAAGTCCGAGCGGATGTGCAGTTCGCCGTTGTCTTCTTCGTAGAAGCGTGCCGACTCCTCGAGGTCGTCATCGACGATGTCCTCGGGCAGCGTGAGCCCGAAGCGCTCGGCGATCCAGCGTTTCTCTTCTTCGGTAGGCGCTTCCAGGTCGACCCAAATTGGACGCACCGCCGCCAATGCCGGGGCGCTGTCGATCTCTTCTTGTACCAGCCGACCGTTGACGAGCGTGAAGACGTTGAGCATGCGGTGAACTCCAACGCCCCCGAGCACCGGTGGCACTCGTCGGGCGTGGCCGGCTTCGGCCCGGTCGGACGTCCACCCCTGGATATTTGACCTTGGCAGCGGCCGCAGCCGGGGCGAAAGGTCTCGCTGACTTCACCTTCGCCGCGTCCGCGCAAGGCGCGCGATTATGGCACCGCGATCTGCGGCGGTCGCCCTCGTCTGAGGCGGTCGGGCGCAGCCTGCAAACCAGGGGATGCTACATCGTGAGGCGGGCTTGTGGCTGCGACTGAAGCGGCGCACACTGGCTCGCAACCCCAGGCCTTGAGGCGCACGAGCGCAACGCACCTTGCTGTTGCGGGCCCGGACTGGCGGCCTGATCGCTCAACCCAGAAAGGACATCCGATGAATTTGACGATCAGCGGGCATCACCTCGAAGTGACGCCCGCATTGCGCGAGTATGTGCTCACAAAATTGGATCGGGTGACGCGGCACTTCGATCAGGTGGTCGACATCACCGTGCTGCTGTCGATCGAGAAGCTGCGAGAAAAAGAACGGCGCCAGAAGGCCGAAGTCACCTTGCACGTCAAGGGCCGTGACATCTTCGTCGAGCAATCACACGAAGACCTGTACGCCGCCATCGACCAGCTGATGGATAAGCTGGACCGCCAGGTGTGTCGCCACAAGGACAGGGTGCAGGATCACCACCATTCGGCTGTCAAGCGGATCGCTGCCTGACTTGATGCTGACGGTGGAACGCGGCGAAACGGCCCTTTGGGGCCGTTTCCATTGGGACAGTTCTCTATTTCGACAACGAAGCAACACCCCGCAAGCGCATGCCCTGTCTACCGTGCAGTGCAGCATTGCGTTTCTATAATTCATCGTTCTGTCATGGGGGACGCTCGCCGCCGTCACCGGATCGTCGGGTGTTGAGTTGATGAATCGTCTCGCAGCCATCCTGCCCACCGGCAACGTGCTGGTGAATGTGGAGGCCACCAGCAAAAAGCGCGCTTTCGAGCACGCGGGCTTGCTGTTCGAGAACCTGCATTCGATCGCCCGTGCGACGGTCACTGACAACCTGTTCGCCCGCGAACGGTTGGGGTCCACGGGCCTGGGCCATGGAGTGGCCATTCCGCACGGCCGCATCAAGGGCTTGAAGACCCCGCTGGCAGCAGTGCTGCGGCTGCAACAGCCGATTGCCTTCGATGCCCCCGACGACGAGCCGGTGAATCTGCTGATCTTCCTGCTGGTTCCCGAAGCGGCCACCCAGCGCCACCTGGAGATCCTGTCCGAGATTGCAGAGATGCTGTCGGACCGCCAGTTGCGCGAACGTTTGCAGGCCGAGCCCGACGCAGCGTCGCTGCACCGGTTGATCCACGACTGGCACCCCGCCAAGACGCTCGTCTGAGCGCAGCCCGGCCGGCTGACCGCGGCGCGCAATGAAACCCACCTCTGTCAGTGCCGAGGCCTTGTTCGAGGCGCAGCGCGAGGTGCTGCACTGGGAGTGGGTCGCCGGCCACGCCCACCCGGAGCGTCGGTTCGACGACGCGGCCGTGCGCGATGCGCAATCGGCAGCCGACCTGGTTGGCTACCTCAACTACATCCACCCGTACCGCGTACAGATCGTCGGCCATCGCGAAGTCGCGTATCTCTCCTCGGTCAGCCCCGAAGATCAGGAGCGGCGCATTTCGCGCATCGTCACACTGGAGCCGCCGGTGATCATCACCGCCGACGGCGTGGCGCCGCCGCAGCGGCTGGTCGCCATGTGCGACCGCGCGGAGATCCCGCTGTTCGTCACCGGCGAGTCGGCCGGCCAGGTGATCGACGTGGTGCGCAGCTACCTCGCACAACACTTCGCCGAACGCACCACGCGCCATGGCGTCTTCATGGACATTCTCGGCCTGGGCGTGCTGCTCACGGGCGAGTCGGGGCTAGGCAAGAGCGAACTGGGCCTGGAGCTGATCTCGCGCGGGCATGGGCTCGTCGCCGATGACGCGGTCGATCTCTACAAGGTGTCGCAGTCGTCCCTCGAAGGGCGCTGCCCGGAGTTGCTGGCCAACCTGCTCGAGGTGCGTGGCATCGGCCTGTTGGACATCAAGGCCATCTTCGGCGAGACCGCAGTGCGCCGCAAGATGCGCCTGAAGCTGATGGTCCACCTGGTGCGCAAGGAAACGATGGAGCGCGATTTCGAGCGCCTGCCCTACGAGCCGCTGTACGAGGAGATCCTGGGCATCGCCGTGCGCAAGGTGATCATCGCGGTGGACGCCGGGCGCAACCTGGCGGTGCTGGTCGAGGCAGCCGTGCGCAACACGATCCTGCAGTTGCGCGGCATCGACACCTACCAGGAGTTCATCACCCGCCACCAGAAGGCGATGGACCAGAACCCGGGTTGAGATGGCGGCGGCGACGCCGCGCGTCCGCTACTTGCCTGGACGGTGCGGGCAGTTCTTCTTGGTGCACACGGCGTAGAGCGACAGCGCGTGGTCGTTCAGCTCGAAGCCGCGTGTCTGCGCCACTGCGCGTTGACGCTGCTCGATCTGCGCGTCGTAGAACTCCTCGACGCGCCCGCAGGTCAGGCACACCAGATGGTCATGGTGCTGCCCTTCGTTGAGCTCGAACACCGACTTGCCCGACTCGAAATGGCTGCGCTTGAGCAGGCCGGCCTGCTCGAACTGCATCAGCACCCGGTAGACGGTGGCCAAACCGATGTCGGCACCTTCGGTGAGCAGCGCCTTGTAGACATCCTCAGCCGTCATGTGCCGCACCGCCGTCTTTTGAAAGACCTCGAGGATCTTGATGCGCGGCAGCGTGGCCTTGAGGCCGCTGCTCTTCAGCTCGTCGACATGGGTCATGGCGCTGGCGTCCGGCTGGGCGGGTTAGGCGGACCGATAGAATCGCCGCATCATAGCCAGCCTGGGCCGCGCGAGAGCGGCGCAGCACACTTCCCGACACGCCATGTCAGGCCTTCGACTGTTCCGAGCCCTCATCCGCACGCTCGCCGCGGCGCTGGCCACCGGCGTTTTGAGCGGCTGCATGTCGCTGTCAGCGGAAGACAACGTGCTCGGATTCATCACGCCCTACCGCATCGACATCGTGCAAGGCAACGTCGTCACCAAGGAGCAGCTCGCCCTGGTGCGGCCGGGCATGAGTCGCGTGCAAGTGCGCGATCTGCTCGGGTCGCCTTTGCTGACCGACCTGTTCCACTCCGACCGCTGGGACTACGTGTTCACGATCAAGCGGCCGGGCACGCAACCGCAGCGCCGCAGCGTGGTCGCCACTTTCGAGGGCGACAAGCTGCTGAAGATCGAAGCCCCCGAACTGCCTTCGGAGCGCGAGTTCGTCGCGCTGATCAGCCGCACCGCGGCCAGCGGCAAGGCGGTGGCGCTGGAACTCACGCCCGAAGAGCGGGCGGCCTTGCCAGTGCCGCCCAAGCCGGCTACGCCGGCGCCCGAACCCGAGCTCGGGCCGGCGCGCGCGTATCCGCCGCTGGAGTCGAATTGACCGCCACGCCGTTGGCGGTGGCCGTGGCCGGCGCCTCCGGTCGCATGGGCCACATGCTGATCGAAGCGGTGGTGCGTTCGGGCGACTGCCGCCTGAGCGGCGCACTCGACGTCGCGGGCAGCCCGGCGCTCGGGCGCGACGCCGCAGCGTTCCTGGGCAGCGACAGCGGGGTCAAGGTGGTGAGCGAGTTGCACCAGGGCCTCAGCGGGGCCCGCGTGTTGATCGACTTCACACGGCCCGAAGGCACGATGTCGCACCTGGCGACCTGCCGCGAGCTCGGCGTGTCGGCGGTGGTCGGCACCACTGGCCTGTCGGCCGAGCAGAAGGCCGAGATCGCGCGCATCGCGCAGCACATCGCCATCGTGCTGGCGCCCAACATGAGCGCCGGCGTCAACGTCGTGCTCAAGCTGCTCGACATGGCCGCCCGCGCGCTGAATCAGGGCTACGACATCGAGATCATCGAGACGCACCACCGCCACAAGATCGACGCCCCGAGCGGCACTGCACTGCAGATGGGCGAGGTGGTGGCGCGCGCGTCGGGCCGCGACCTGGCGCGCTGCGCCGTGTACGGCCGCGAGGGCATCACCGGCGAACGCGACCCGTCGGCGATCGGCTTTTCGTCGGTGCGCGGCGGCGACATCGTGGGTGACCACACGGTGCTGTTCGCCGGCACCGGCGAGCGCATCGAGATCACTCACCGGGCGGCCAGCCGCGCCACCTACGCGCAAGGCAGCCTGCGTGCGGCGCGCTTCCTGGCCGACAAGCGACAAGGGCTGTTCGACATGCACGACGTGCTGGGGCTGAATTGATGCAGGGGCTGCAACAGTTCTGGCAGCAAACCGACGGCGTAGGCCGCGCGGTGGCCATGTTGTTGCTGGCCATGTCGATCAGCGGCTGGGTCGTGATCTTGTGGAAGGCCTGGGTGCTGCAGCGCGCTCGGCGCGACATCGCGCGCGCGGTGCCGGCGTTCTGGTCGGCCGAGACGATCGACAGCGCGCGCGGCCGGCTGCAGGCACTCGACCGCGAGCAAGTGCTGGCGCCGTTGCTCGCCGCAGCCACCGCGCAGCCGGCCACCGGCACGCTGGAAACCGCGGGCGTGCTCGATTCGCAACTCACGCGCCGGCTGCGCGACGCGTTGCATGGCGGGCTGGCTCATCTGCAGTTCGGCCAGGTACTGCTGGCGTCGATCGGCAGCACGGCGCCGTTCATCGGTTTGTTCGGCACCGTCTGGGGCATCTACCACGCGCTGGTCAGCATCTCGGCGGCCGGCTCGATCACGATCGAGAAGGTCGCAGGCCCGGTGGGCGAGTCGCTGATCATGACGGCGGCCGGCCTGGCAGTGGCGATTCCGGCCGTGCTCGCCTACAACCTGTACGGCAAGTGGGTCGCCGCCTGCGAGGCCGAGCTCGAGGGCTTTGCGCACGACCTGCGCGAGATGACGCTCGGCACCGGCAAGGCTTGACATGGCTTTTGGCCGCCTCGAGCGCCGTGCAGTATCGCAACCGATGAGCGACATCAACATGACGCCGCTGATCGACGTGATGCTGGTGCTGCTGGTGATCTTCATGATCACTGCGCCGCTGATGACTTCCAGCCTCAAGCTGGACCTGCCGCGCGCCGAAGGCGCCAAGCCTACCGACGCACAGCAGTTCGTCACCCTGGCCATCGACACCCAGGGCCGCTTCTTCTGGGGCGACGAGCAGGTGTCGATCGACACGCTGCGGCTGCGCGTGCGCGAGGCCGCGGTGCGCAACCCGGCCACCGAGGTGCAATTGCGCGCCGATCGGACCGTGACCTACGGCCGCGTCGCCGAGTTGATCGGCGTGGTGCAGGAGGGCGGCTTGTCGCGCGTGGGCTTCGTCACCGAGTCGCCCTCAGAGCCCACGCGCTGATCGGTGCCCGGGCGCGCGTGCGTGCCCTCCTACAATCGGCGGCCATGAACGAACGATACGTTCCCGCCGACGTCGAAGCCGCGGCCCGGGCGCATTGGGCCGCGCGCGACGCCTACCGGGTGATCGAAGACCCGAAGAAGAAGAAGTTCTACGCCTGCTCGATGCTGCCCTACCCCAGCGGCATCCTGCACATGGGCCACGTGCGCAACTACACCATCAACGACATGCTGGCGCGCCAGCTGCGCATGAAGGGCATGAACGTGCTGATGCCGATGGGCTGGGACGCGTTCGGGCTGCCAGCCGAGAACGCCGCAATCAAGAACAAGGTGCCACCGGCGAAGTGGACCTACGACAACATCGCGCACATGAAGTTGCAGATGCAGGCCATCGGCCTGGCGATCGACTGGAGCCGCGAGGTCACCACCTGCAAGCCCGACTACTACAAGTGGAACCAATGGCTGTTCCTGAAGATGCTGCAGGCGGGCGTCGCCGAACGCCGCACGCAGGTGGTCAACTGGGACCCGGTGGACCAGACGGTGCTGGCCAACGAGCAGGTGATCGACGGCCGCGGCTGGCGCTCGGGCGCGGTGATCGAAAAACGCGAGATCCCCGGCTACTACCTGAAGATCACGAAGTACGCCGAGGAGTTGCTCGAGCAGGTTCGGCACCATCTGCCCGGCTGGCCCGAGCGCGTGAAGCTGATGCAGGAAAATTGGATCGGCAAGAGCGAAGGCGTGCGCTTCGCGTTCACGCACGACATCCGCGGTGACGATGGCGCGCCGATCCAAGGCGGCCGCCTCTACGTCTTCACCACGCGCGCCGATACCATCATGGGCGTCACCTTTTGTGCGGTGGCGCCCGAACACCCGCTGGCGACCCACGCATCCCGGCACGATGCCAAGGTGGCCGCTTTCGTCGAGCGCTGCAGGCAAGGCGGCACCACCGAGGCCGAACTGGCCCTGCGCGAAAAGGAAGGCCTCGACACCGGCCTCACCGTGACGCACCCACTCACCGGCGCGGCGATGCCGCTGTGGGTCGGCAACTACGTATTGATGAGCTATGGCGACGGCGCCGTGATGGGCGTGCCGGCGCACGACGAGCGCGACTTCGGGTTTGCCAACAAGTACGGCCTGCCGATCAAGCAGGTGGTCGCCGTCGAGGGCGAACGGTTCAGCGACTCCGTCTGGGCCGACTGGTATGCCGACAAGCAGCGCGGCCGTTGCATGGCCTCGGGATTCATCGACGGCATGACCTACCAGAGCGCCGTCGACGCGGTGGCCCGGGCCCTCGCGACCAAGGGCCTGGGTGAGCGCAAGACCACGTGGCGACTGCGCGACTGGGGCGTCAGCCGCCAGCGTTATTGGGGCACGCCGATTCCGATCATCCACTGCGCCGAGCACGGCGCGGTGCCGGTTCCCGAGCGCGATTTGCCGGTGGTGCTGCCCGAAGACTGCATCCCCGACGGCAGCGGCAACCCGTTGAACAAGCGCGAAGACTTCCTGCAGTGCGCGTGCCCCACCTGCGGCAAACCGGCGCGCCGCGAGACCGACACGATGGATACCTTCGTCGACAGCGCCTGGTACTACATGCGCTATTGCGACCCCCGACTCGAGGACGCGATGGTCGGCGCGGGCACACGCTACTGGATGCCGATGGACCAGTACATCGGCGGCATCGAACACGCGATCCTGCACCTGCTGTACGCGCGCTTCTGGACCAAGGTGATGCGCGACTTGAAGCTGGTGCCGATCGGTGAGCCGTTCATGCGCCTGATGACGCAGGGCATGGTGCTGAAGGAAGCGTTCGTGCGGAGCACGGAGCAGGGTGGCCGCGAATACTTCTGGGAGTCCGACCTGACGATCGTGCGCGACGAGCACCAGAAGGTGGTCTCCGCGGTGGCCAAGCGCGACGGCCTGCCCGTCGAGTGCGAAGGCTGGACCACGATGTCAAAGTCCAAGAACAACGGCGTCGACCCCGAGGTGGTGATCGAGCGTTTCGGCGCCGACACGGCGCGCCTGTTCGGCATGTTCGCCGCGCCGCCGGACCAGACAGTCGAGTGGACCGACTCCGCCGTCGAAGGCGCACACCGGTTCCTGCGCCGTGTCTGGAGCCTTTGTGTGCGCCACCGCGAGCGCGTGCGTGCAGCGGGCATGCCCAAGGGCGCATTGACCGCAGGCGCGCGGGCGTTGCGGCGCGAGCTGCACGCGCTGCTGCGCCAGGTCAGCTACGACTACGACCGCATGCAATACAACACGGTCGTCTCCGGCGCGATGAAGATGCTCAATGCGCTCGAGGCCTTCGAGCCCGGCAGCGACGCTGGCGACGCGGCGGTGCTGCGCGAGGGCACTTCGATCCTGCTGCGCACGCTGTATCCGGCCTGTCCGCACATCACCCACGCGTTGTGGCAGGGCCTGGGCTTCGACACCGCCTTCGGCGACATGCTCGACGCGCCCTGGCCGGCGGTCGACGAGCAGGCGCTGCAGCAAGACGAGATCGAGCTCGTGCTGCAGATCGGCGGCAAGACCCGCGGCACGCTGCGGGTCAGCTCGCAGGCCGGCCAGGCGGCGATCGAAGCAGCCGCGCTGGCGAGCCCCGAGTTCGCCAAGTTCGGCGACGGCAAGCCCGCCAAGAAGGTGGTGATCGTGCCCGCTCGCCTGGTCAACGTGGTGGTCTGACGCGCGATGCGCCGTCGCCGCCTGCTGCTGACCTCGCTGTTGGGCAGCGTGCTGCTGGTCAGCTGCGGCTTTCAGTTGCGTGGCACCACTCAGCTGCCGTTCTCGCGCATCGCGCTGGAGGGCTTCGCCCCGCGCTCACCGCTGGCCGAGGAACTGCGCCGCACGTTGTCGCAGAGCGCCGAGGTCGTGGCCAGCCCGGCCCAGGCGCAAGTCGTGTTGCAGGCATTGAGCGACAAACGCGAGCGCAGCGTCGTGGCGTCCACCACCGCCGCCCAAGTCCGTGAACTGCAATTGCGGGTGCGGCTGGAGTTTCGGCTGGCCACGCCCGGTGGACGCGAGCTGATTCCCGTCACCGAGCTGCTGCTCAGCCGCGACATGAGCTACAACGAGACCCAGGCGCTGGCCAAGGAATACGAAGAGGTGCAACTGGTGCGTGCCATGCAATCCGACATCGTGAGTCAGCTGATGCAACGACTGGCCCATGTGAAGAACCTCGGCGGCTGAGCTCACCCCCATGCAGCTGCGCCCCGATCAACTTGCTTCGGCACTTGGCCGTGGCTTGCGGCCGCTGTACACGGTGCACGGCGACGAGCCGCTGCTGGCGCAAGAGGCCGGCGATCTGATCCGCCAGGCCGCAAGTGCCGCCGGCTACACCGAGCGCAAGGTGTTCAGCGTCAGCGGCGCCCATTTCGACTGGTCGGGCCTGCTCGGCGCCTCGCTGGCGATGAGCCTGTTTGCCGAACGCCAGTTGATCGAGATCCGCATCCCGGGCGGCAAGCCGGGCAAGGAGGGCTCCGAAGCACTGCAGCGTTACTGCGAGACCCTCTCCGACGACGTGGTCACGCTGGTCCATCTGCCGCGGCTCGATCGCCAGCAGCAAAGCAGCGCATGGTTCGGGGCGCTGGAGAGCGCCGGCGTGACGGTGCGCGTCGACAGCGTCGAGCGCAGCGCGCTGCCGCAATGGATCGCGCGTCGTTTGGCGGCGCAAGGCCAACGGGTGCAAGACGGCGACGCCGGTGCGCAGACACTGGCCTTCTTTGCCGATCGGGTCGAGGGCAACCTGCTGGCGGCGCACCAGGAGTTGCAAAAAATCGCGCTGCTGTACCCGGCGGGCATACTGAACTTCGAGCAGATCGAGGCGGCGGTGCTCAACGTGGCGCGCTACGACGTGTTCAAGTTCGGCGAGGCCGTGCTGGCCGGCCAGACCGCCCGCGTGCTGCGCATGCTCGACGGGCTGCGCGCCGAAGGCGAGGCCCCGGTGCTTGTGCATTGGACACTGGCCGAAGACATCCGTGCGCTCAAGCGTGTCAAGGACGCTGTCGATCAAGGCAAGCCGATGGCCATGGCGTTGCGCGAGGCGCGCGTGTGGGGCGCCAAGGAGCGCTTGTATGAACGCTTGGTGCCACTGCTGTCGGACCACACGCTGGCGCATTGGCTCGAGGCGGCCAGCGTCTGCGACGGTCTGATCAAGGGCCTCAAGCATCCGCATTGGCCGCTCGATGCCTGGGACGGCTTGAAACGCCTGGCGCTGATGGTGACGCAACACACAGCGGCGCCCAAGCCGGCGCAGCCGCTGCGCCTGGCACTGCAGGCGTCGTTCTGACGGCCGTTCGTTCCCTTCAGTAGCCGCGCGCGCGGTCGACCAGGTGCTCGATCGGCCGGCCGTCGACGAGCGCCTGCACATTGGCCGCCACCACCTGCGCGGCGGTGCGCGGATCCGACAGCGCCGCCACATGCGGCAACACCGTCACCCGCGGGTGGCGCCAGAACGGGTGCTTCGGATCGAGCGGCTCGTGTTCGAAGACATCGAGCACGGCGTGGCCGAGCTGGCCGCTGCCCAGTGCAGCGCGCATGTCGGCCTCCACCACATGCGCACCGCGCGCCAGGTTGACCAGCGCCGCACCGCGCGGCATCGCGGCGAAGAATCGCGCATCGATCAGCCCGCGCGTGGCCGGGGTCAACGGCAGCAGGTTGATCACGATCGAGCTGGTGCGCAGGCAGGGCCACAGTGCCTCATCGCCATGCAGGTGCGTCACGCCGGCGGGCAACTCGCGCGGCGTGGCATGGCGCGTCCACGCGGCGACGCGGTAGCCGTTTCGCGACAACGCCCGCACGCAGGCCGACCCCATGGCACCGAGCCCGAGCACGGCGACCGGCAGCTCGTCGGCGCGGCGCTGCGGCAATTGCCGCCATTGCATGTGCCGCTGCTGTCGCTGGTACGCATAGAAACCGCGCTGCAACGACAGCACGGCCCACAACGCGGTCTCGGCCATCGCCGCCGCCAGCGCCGGGTCGACCATGCGTGCGATCGGCACGTCGCGGGGCACGGAGTCGTCATTGAACAAACCTTCCACGCCGGCCCACAAAGACTGCACCAGCCGCAGCGCCGGCAGTCCGCGCAGGCTGTCCGGCGGCGGGTTGGCGACGATCGCGACCTCGATGCGCGTGCGGTCGAACAACTCCTCCGAATTCACCAGGTGGTGCTGCGGCATGGCCTGCGCCAGCGCGCCGTGCCACTGGTCGCGTTCGGCCTCGTCGAAACTGCCGGCCAGCAGCAGGTTCATGCCGCCGCCTGAGCGCGCTGCAGGATGCCGCGCAGCGCATGTTGCACGGTCGCCGTGCGCACCTGGCCACGGTCGCCGTCGAAGTGCCGGTGCTCGCTGCCGATTTCGACGCGGCCATCGCGTTGGCGCACCGCAAAGCCGAACCACACCGTGCCCACCGGCTTGGCGGCCGTGCCGCCGCCTGGCCCCGCGATGCCGGTGACCGCGACGGCGAGGTCGACACCGCTCGAACGCTGAATGCCCTCGGCCATCGCGCGCGCCACGGCCTCGCTGACCGCGCCGTGCGAATCGATCAGGCGTTGCGGCACATCGAGCAGCGCGACCTTGGCGGGGTTGCTGTAGCTGACGATGCCGCGCTCGAACCAATCGCTCGAGCCGGCCAGCTCGGTGCACGCGGCGGCGATCAAGCCGCCGGTGCAGCTCTCCGCGCTGGCCAGAAACCAGCCTCGCGCTCGCAGCAAGTCGGCCAGCTGCGCCACGAGCGAAGGGACGGGGTTGTCGGCCATCACACCTTCCACAACGCAATCACCAGCAGCGCACACAGCGCGGCCACCAGATCGTCGAGCAGGATGCCCAGTCCCTGCCTGGCGCCGATGGCCCCACCGGCGCGCGCCTTGAACAAGCCGTCGGCCCACGCGACCGGACCCGGCTTGGCAATGTCGAACACACGAAACAACACGAAGGCCATCACTTGTTCCTGCCAATCGGTCGGCGTGATCAACCACAACACGACCCAAATGCCCAGCACCTCGTCCCACACGATGGCACCGGGGTCGCTCTGGCGCAGCGCCTGCGCACAACGCGTGCAGGCCCACCAGCCGACGACGAACGACAGCAGCAACACCAGTGCCCACTGCCAGTCGTTGAGCCAGCGCTGCAGCAGCACGAAAACGGCCCAGCCCCACAGTGTGCCGGCAGTGCCCGCTGCTTTGGGTGACAGACCGCTACCGAAACCCAACGCGATCAAATGCGCCGGATGCTCAAGCAGGAATCGCCAATCGGCGCGCCGTGGCGCGAACCCAGCGGTCGGCGGCATCGGCCACGCGGTCATGGTTCATCGCTCGCGAAGTGGTCGAAGCTGCGGCCCGTCCAGAGCGCCACGGTGCCATCGGGCCCACGCACCCGCAGACCGGCCTCGGCCTGCACTTCGCCGACGCGACTCACCGCGACGCCGGTCTGGTCGGCAGCGCGCTGCACCGCCGAGCGCGCCGACGCTGCCGCACTGAACAACAGCTCGTAGTCGTCGCCGCCGCCCAGCACGCACTGTTGTTGCAACGCCAGCGGCTGGGTCGACAGGATGGGCGAGCGCGGCAGCGCGCTCCACTCGAGCAACGCGCCAACGCGCGACGACGTCAGCACGTGGCCGAGGTCGCCGCCCAAGCCATCGCTGAGGTCGATCGCCGAATGAGCCACACCGCGCAACGCAACGCCCAAAGCCACACGCGGTTGCGGCCATTCCATCGCGCGACGCAGCTGCGCGAATGCATCGCTGTGCAGTTGCGCCGTGCCGCGGAAGACTTCCAGCGCCAGACGCGCGTCGCCGATGCCGCCGGACGGCGGGTGACTGACCCACAGGTCGTCGCCCACGCGCGCGCTGTCGCGTCGCAGGGCGGCGCCCGGCGGCACCTCGCCCAGCACCGTGATACCCACCGTCAACGGTCCGGCGGTGGTGTCGCCGCCGACCAATTCGATGCCCTGCGCGTCGGCCAACGCAAACAGCCCCGCGGAGAAGCCGCGCAGGAACACCTCGTTCGCAACCGGCAGCGCCAGCATCAAAGTGAACGCCAACGGCGAGGCACCACAGGCAGCGAGGTCGCTCAGGTTGACCGCCAACGACTTGTGCCCCAGCGCCTCGGGCGCCACGGTGGACAAGAAGTGCCGGCCCTCAACCAACAGGTCGCTCGACACAGCGAGCTGCATGCCGGGTGACGGCATCAGCAATGCACAATCGTCGCCCACTCCCAGCACCGCGCGTTTGACGGGCCGCGTGAAGTAGCGCGCGATCAGTTCGAATTCGCCCAGCGGCATCGACACATTGTGGCGCACGCCCTGTGGCTCAGGGCGCCTCCCATCGCGCCTGCAGCGAGCGCGCTCCTACAATCGCCGACCCCCAACCCACCGGTCGTGCCAGCGCCATGTCCTCCAGCTACGAAGCCAAGCGCGCGGAGTTGCGCCGCGCCGCGCTCGAATACCACGAGTTTCCGACGCCCGGCAAGGTGGCGATCGCCCCCACCAAGCAGTTGCTCAACCAGCGCGATCTCGCGCTCGCGTACTCGCCCGGCGTGGCTGCGGCATGCGAAGAGATCGTGGCCGACCCGGTCAACGCCTACCGATTCACCGCACGCGGCAACCTCGTCGGGGTGGTGACCAATGGCACCGCGGTGCTCGGTCTGGGCGATATCGGACCGCTAGCGGCCAAGCCGGTGATGGAAGGCAAGGCTGTTCTGTTCAAGAAATTCGCCGGTATCGACGTGTTCGACATCGAGATCAACGAAAAGAACCTCGATCGTCTGGTCGACACCATCGCCGCGCTCGAGCCCACCTTCGGTGGCATCAACCTGGAGGACATCAAGGCGCCCGATTGTTTCTACGTCGAGCGGCGGCTGCGCGAACGCTTGAAGATCCCCGTGTTCCACGACGATCAGCACGGCACCGCGATCGTCGTCGGCGCGGCGCTGCTCAACGGCCTGAAGGTCGTGGGCAAGCCCATTCGCGAGGTCAAGTTGGTGGCCTCCGGGGCAGGGGCGGCAGCGCTGGCGTGTTTGAAACTGTTGATGAAGCTCGGGGTGCCGCGCGAGAACATCTGGGTCACCGACCTGGCGGGCGTGGTGTGGAAGGGTCGCACCGAGTTGATGGACCCGGACAAGCAGGAGTTTGCGCAGGAGACCAAGTTGCGCACATTGGGCGAGGCGATCGTCGGAGCCGACGTGTTTCTCGGCCTGTCGGCGGGTGGCGTGCTCAAGCCGGCGATGGTCAAGGCGATGGCCGCCAAGCCGCTGATCTTCGCGCTGGCCAATCCGACGCCCGAGATCATGCCCGAGGAGGTGCAGGCCATTCGTTCCGACGCAGTGATGGCCACCGGCCGCACCGACTACCCGAACCAAGTCAACAACGTCCTGTGCTTCCCCTACATCTTTCGCGGCGCCCTCGATTGCGGTGCCACCACCATCACCGACCAGATGGAAGTCGCCGCTGTGCATGCGTTGGCCGAGTTGGCGCAAGCCGAACAAAGTGACGTGGTGGCGGCAGCCTATGCCGGCACATCGCTCAGCTTCGGGCCCGAATACCTGATCCCCAAGCCGTTCGACCCGCGACTGATGATGCGCGTGGCCCCCGCGGTGGCCAGGGCGGCGCAGGAATCGGGCGTTGCCGTGCGACCGATCGCCGACCTGGAGGCCTACCGCGACAAGTTGCAGACCTTCGTCTACGCCTCGGGCACGACGATGAAGCCGATCTTCACCCTGGCCAAGCGCGCCGCGCGCAAGAAGGTGGTGTACTGCGAAGGCGAAGAGGAGCGCGTGCTGCGTGCGGTGCAAGTGATCGTCGATGAGAACCTTGCACGTCCCACCTTGGTCGGTCGCCCACCGGTGATTGCGCAGCGCTGCGAGAAGTTCGGTCTGCGCCTGCAGGCCGAGCGTGACTACGACGTGGTCAACACCGAGCACGACGAACGCTACCGCGACTACTGGCAGACCTACCACCGGCTGACCGAGCGCAAGGGTGTGACCGCGCAACTCGCCAAGATCGAGATGAGGCGGCGCCTCACCTTGATCGGCTCGATGCTGCTGCACAAGGGCGAGGTCGACGGCATGATCTGCGGCACCTGGGGCACCACCG
>Ga0326726_10000731_pt1 | contig 30217 bp, 43 predicted proteins | sample MHFenrmetagenome_2_FD_207603 | JGI IMG/M metagenome (GOLD analysis project Ga0326726, IMG submission 207603) | Lab enriched peat soil microbial communities from Michigan Hollow, Ithaca, NY, United States - MHF15MN | ecosystem: Environmental > Terrestrial > Soil > Wetlands > Peat | place: USA...
CGAGATTACATATGCCGACTATCAGTCAGCTCGTCCGCGCCGGGCGCAAGAAGATCGTCAGCAAGACGAAGAGCCCCGCGCTGCAGAACAGTCCGCAGAAGCGCGGCGTGTGCGTCCGTGTCTTCACGCAGACGCCGAAGAAACCGAACTCCGCGCTCCGCAAGGTCGCGCGCGTGCGGCTGACCAACGGCATCGAGGTGACGACCTACATCCCGGGGGTCGGCCACAACCTGCAGGAACACTCGCTGGTGCTCATTCGCGGCGGCCGCGTCAAGGATCTGCCGGGCGTGCGCTATCACGTCGTGCGCGGGACGCTCGACGCGGTCGGCGTGGCGGGCCGGATGCAGGGACGATCGAAGTACGGCGCCAAGCGACCCAAGAAGGCTTAGGGCTGAGAGCAAAGGGCTGAGGGCTTACTGACATGCCTCGTAGACGAGAAATTCCCAAGCGCGACATCGCGGCGGATCCGATTTACCAGAGTCCGCTCGTGACGAAGTTCATCAACTGCATCATGCACGGCGGCAAGCGCAGCACCGCCGAGCGCATCATCTATAAGAGCTTCGACATCATCAAGGAGAAGACCGGCGACGATCCGCTGAAGGTCTTCAAGAAGGCGCTCGACAACGTCAAGCCGAGCCTTGAAGTGAAGTCGCGCCGCGTCGGCGGCTCGAACTACCAGGTGCCGGTCGAAGTGAACCCGAACCGCCGCCTGTCGCTCAGCATCCGCTGGATCGTCGGCTACGCGCGCGCGCGCGGCGACGGCAAGACGATGTTCGAGAAGCTCGCGAACGAATTCCTCGATGCGGCGAACCTGCGCGGCGGCGCCGTCAAGAAGCGCGAAGACACGCACCGGATGGCGGAGGCGAACAAGGCGTTCGCCCATTACCGCTGGTAGTCTGAACTCTGAACTCTGAAATTCGAATCAATGCCTCGTCAGTCACCGCTAGCACGCACGCGCAACATCGGCATCATGGCCCACATCGATGCCGGCAAGACCACCACGACAGAACGGATTCTGTTCTACACCGGAATTACGTACAAAATCGGCGAGGTCCACGAGGGCACCGCCGTCATGGACTGGATGGAGCAGGAGCAGGAGCGCGGCATCACGATCACGTCCGCCGCGACCACCTGTTTCTGGCGCGACAACCGCATCAACATCATCGACACGCCGGGCCACGTCGACTTCACGGCTGAGGTCGAACGCTCGCTCCGCGTGCTCGACGGCGCCGTGGCCGTCTTCGACGCCGTCGCCGGCGTCGAGCCGCAGTCGGAAACCGTCTGGCGCCAGGCGGACAAATACCGCGTTCCGCGCATCTGCTTCGTCAACAAGATGGACCGCATCGGGGCGGATTTCAAGCGCACCTTCGATCAGATCATCAGCAAGCTCGAAGCCAACCCCGTCGCCATCCAGCTCCCCATCGGATCCGAAGACAAGTTCCTCGGCGTCATCGACCTCATCAAGATGAAGTCGGTCACGTACAAGGACGAGACGATGGGCGCGGACTACATCGTCGGAGAGATTCCGGCCGACCTGCTCGACGAGGCGAAGCACTACCGCGAGCAGCTCATCGAAAAAGTCAGCGAAGTCGACGACACGATCCTCGAGAAGTACCTCCATGGCCAGGGCGACGCCATCACCGAGGAGGAAATCAAGGCGGCGCTGCGCAAGCGCGTGAACAGCTCCGTGCGATCGGCGAGCGAGGCCGCGTTCGTCCCGGTCATCTGCGGGTCCGCGTTCAAGAACAAGGGCGTGCAGCCGCTGCTTGACGCGGTCGTGGACTTCCTGCCCTCGCCGCTCGACGTCCCGGCCATCGTCGGCCTCGATCCGAACAAGAAGGAAGAGACGCACATCGAGCGTCCCGCGTCGGACGAGGCGCCGTTCTCGGCGCTGGCGTTCAAGATCATGACCGACCCGTTCGTCGGCCAGCTCACGTTCTTCCGCGTGTACTCCGGCGTCCTCACGTCCGGCGGCAGCGTCTACAACGCGACCAAGCAGCGCACCGAGCGCATCGGCCGCCTGCTCAAGATGCACGCGAACAAGCGCGAGGAGATCAAGGAAGTCTACGCGGGCGACATCGCCGCGGCCGTGGGCATGAAGAGCGTCTCGACGGGCGACACGCTCTGCGACGAGAAGCACGCGATCGTGCTCGAGTCGATGGACTTTCCGGAGCCGGTGATCTCGCTCGCGATCGAGCCCAAGACGAAGTCCGATCAGGAAAAGCTGGGCGTCGGCCTGCAGAAGCTGATGGCCGAGGATCCGACCTTCCGTGTGAACACCGACCAGCAGACCGGCCAGGTGATCATCCGCGGCATGGGCGAATTGCACCTCGAGATCATCGTCGACCGACTCAAGCGCGAGTTCGGCGTCGAAGCGACGGTCGGCAAGCCGCAGGTCGCGTACAAGGAAACGCTCACTCGTCCGTCCGAGGGCGAGATGAAGTACGCCAAGCAGACCGGCGGCCGCGGCCAGTACGGCCACGTGAAGATCCGCCTGTTCCCCGGCGAACCGGGCAGCGGCTACGTCTTCGAGAACGAAATCACCGGCGGATCGATCCCGAAGGAGTTCATCAAGCCCGTGGACGAAGGGATCAAGGAAGCGCTTACCCGCGGGGTGCTCGCCGGCTATCCGATCGATGACGTGCGCATCGAGTTGTACGACGGCTCGTACCACGACGTGGACAGCTCGGAAATGGCGTTCAAGATCGCCGGGTCGATGGCGTTTCAGGACGCGGCGAAGAAGGCCCGGCCCGTGCTGCTCGAACCGGTCATGCGCGTCGAGGTCGTTGTCCCGAAGGAATACATGGGCGACGTGATGGGCAACCTCTCGAGCCGGCGCGGCCAGATCCAGTCGCAGGAAGATCGCGGCGGCACGCAGATCATTCAGTCGCGCGTACCGCTGTCGGAAATGTTCGGTTACGCGACGGACCTCCGCTCGCGCACGCAGGGCCGCGCGACGTATTCGATGCACTTCGATCGGTACGAGCAGGCGCCCGGCAGCGTCAGCGAAGAAGTCGTCGCCCGGATGCAGGGAAAATAGGGCAGAGAGCAAAGGGCAAAGGGCACGCTGCCCTTTGCCCTTTGCCTTATGCCCTGAGAGACGAAGAGAACATATGGCAACCGCATCATTCAGCGACAAGATCCGCATCCGCCTCAAGGCGTACGACTACCGCGTCCTCGATCAGTCGACGACGGAGATCGTCGACACGGCCAAGCGGACGGGCGCGCGGCTGGCGGGGCCGATCCCGCTGCCGACGTCGAAGAACAAGTGGACCGTGCTGCGGTCGCCGCACGTGGACAAGAAGTCGCGCGAGCAGTTCGAGATCCGCACGCACAAGCGGCTCATCGACATCTTCGAGCCGACGCCGCAGACCGTGGACGCGCTGATGAAGCTCGATCTGCCGGCTGGCGTCGACGTCGAGATCAAGGCGTTCGGCAAGGAGCACAAGTAATGGTCACCGGGATCATCGGCCGCAAAGTCGGCATGACCCAGATCTTCGACGCGGACGGGACCGTGCATCCGGCCACCGTCATCAAGGCCGGCCCCTGCGTGGTCGTGCAGGCGAAGACTCCGCAGACCGACGGCTACGACGCGGTTCAGCTCGGCTTCGTCGAAGAGACGCCGGCCAAGACGAACAAGCCGACCGTGGGCCACTTCAAGAAGGCCAACGTCCCCGCGACGCGCGTGCGCCGCGAGGTGAAGCTGGACAAAGGGACGGAAGCGCCGAAGGTGGGCGATCAGGTGCTCGCGTCCATTTTCACCACGGGCGAGCGCGTCGACATTGTCGGCACCGGCCGCGGCAAGGGCTTTCAGGGCGTCGTCAAGCGCCACCACTTCGCCGGCGGCGCGGCGACTCACGGGTCGATGTTCCATCGCGCGCCCGGATCGATCGGCGCGTCTTCCTTCCCGTCGCGCGTCGTCAAGGGCATGCGCGCCGCGGGCCGCATGGGTGGCGGACGCGTCACGATTCACAACTTGAAAGTGCTGCGCGTCGATCCGGAGAACCATCTCTTGATCGTCGAAGGCGGCATCCCCGGCGCGCCGACCGCATACGTGATCGTTCGCAAGGCCGTCACCGCGAAGAAGATCAAAGTTGCACAGGTCGAGAAGCCGAAGAAGGGCAAGAAGTAGCCATGCAGCTCGACATCGTCAACCACAACAACGAGAAGGTCGGCGCGCTCACCGTGAGCGACGAGGTCTTCGGCGGGCGCGTGAACACCGATCTGATCTGGGAATCGGTCGTCCACGAGAACGCGGGGAAGCATCGCGGCACGCACCAGACGAAGAACCGCGCCAACGTCAGCGGCAGCGGCAAGAAGCCCTGGCGGCAGAAGGGCACCGGCCGCGCGCGCATCGGGTCGATCCGCAACCCGCTGTGGCGCCACGGCGGGACGGTGTTCGGGCCGCAGCCGCGCAGCTACGACTTCGCGCTGCCGAAGAAAGTGGGGCGTGGCGCGCTGCGTGCGGCCCTCGCCCAGAAGCTGCAGGAGGGCGCGCTCGTCGTCGTCGACGCGCTGGCGGCCGGGGAGATGAAGACCAAGGCGGCCGTCGAGATGCTGTCGCGCCTCGGCGTGGGCGGCGGCAAGGCCGTGCTCATCGACATCGCGCTCGACGAGAAGCTCGCGCGCTCGGTCCGGAATCTGCCCCGCGTGGAATATGTCGCGAGCGCGAAGGTGACCGCGCGGTCCGTGGCGAACGCCGAGCGCGTCGTGGCGACCAGAGGCGCGCTCGAGAAGCTGCAGGAAGTGCTGTCATGAAACTCACCGATGTGATTCGCCGCCCGCTCATCACCGAGAAGACGTCGATTCTGCGCGAGGACGGTCGGACGCTCGTGTTCCACGTCGCTGTCGACGCGAACAAAGTGCAGATCAAGCGCGCGATCGAGCAGCTGCTCGGGTCGAAGGTCGAGGGCATCCGCACGAGCATCGCGCACGGCAAGGTCAAGCGGCAAGGCCGCTTTGCCGGCCGCCGATCGGACTGGAAGAAGGCGTACGTGAAACTGCGCGAGGGCGCCAAGATTCCTGAATTCCTGGAAGGCGCGTAACCCATGCCATTTCGAAAACTCAATCCGACGTCGCCCGGCTCTCGGTTTCGGACGATCCAGACGTTCGACGACATCACGACGCAGGAGCCGCACAAGCCGCTCGTCGAGCCGCAGCACGAGTCCGGCGGCCGCAACAACCAGGGCCACCTCACCTCGTGGTGGCGCGGCGGCGGCCACAAGCGGATGTACCGCCTCATCGACTTCAAGCGCGACAAGCGCGACATTCCGGCCACGGTGTCGACGATCGAGTACGACCCGAACCGCTCGGCGCGCATCGCGCTGCTGACCTACGCCGACGGCGAGAAGCGCTACATCCTCCAGCCGCTCGGGCTGAAGGTGGGCGACACGATCGTCGCCGGGCAGAACGCGGACATCCTGCCGGGGAACTGCCTGCCGCTGAAGAACATTCCGCTCGGCACGCAGTTGCACAACGTCGAGCTGAGGCCCGGACGGGGCGGGCAAATCGCGCGCAGCGCCGGGTCGTTCGTCCAGCTGGTCGCGAAGGAAGGCGAGTACGCGTCCGTCAAGATGCCGTCGGGCGAGATTCGCAAGATCAACATGGAGTGCTTCGCGACGATCGGCCAGGTCGGCAACATCGATCACGAAAACGTGTCGATCGGCAAGGCCGGACGGAGCCGCTGGCTCGGCCAGCGCCCGCACAACCGAGGCGTGTCCATGAACCCGGTCGATCACCCCCTCGGTGGCGGTGAAGGCAAGACGTCAGGCGGCCGCCACCCGGTGTCGCCGTGGGGCCTGCCGACCAAGGGCTACAAGACGAGGAACCGCAAGCGCACCGACCAGTTCATCGTCCAGCGGAGACAGAAATAATGGGCCGTTCACTGAAGAAGGGACCGTTCGTCGACACCCATCTCCTCGAAAAGGTCGAGGTGATGAATCGCGGGTCCGAGAAGAAGGTCATCAAGACGTGGTCGCGCCGGTCCACGGTCGTGCCCGAGATGGTGGGGCACACGCTGGCGGTCCACAACGGGAAGAAGTTCATCCCGGTGTACGTGACCGAGAACATGGTCGGCCACAAGCTCGGCGAGTTCGCGCCGACGCGGATCTTCAAAGGTCACACGACGCGCGTCGCCGAGAAGGCCGCGGCACTGGCCGGCGCACCGGGCGCGCCGGGCGCTCCAGCTGCGGCGGGCGCGGCTCCGGCCGCGGGCGCGCCCGCGGCGAAATCCGGGAGCTAGTCATCATGATTCAGGCACACGCCACAGCCCGCTACGTGCGCACGTCCGCCCAGAAGGCCGGGCTCGTGCTCGGTTTGATTCGCGGCAAGGACGTCAACCGCGCGCTCGCGACGCTGAAGTTCACGCGCAAGGGGATCGCCGAGGACATCGCCAAGGTGCTCCGCTCGGCCATCGCCAACGCGCAGAACAAGGACGGGTTCAGCGGCGACGTCGATCGGCTCTACGTCTCCGCGTGCTACGCGAACCAGGGGCCGTCGGCCAAGCGAGTCCGCCCCGCGCCGATGGGCCGCGCGTTCCGCGTGCTGAAGCGCACGGCACACCTCACGGTGCACGTCTCGGAACGGCCGGAGAAGATCGTGGCCGTCGCCGCGCCGGATGCGCCGAAGCGCGGCAGCCGGAAGACCACTTCGAAAAAGGTGAAGGAGTAACCGTGGGCCAGAAGGTTCACCCGTTCGGATTCCGCCTCGGGTTCAACAAGACGTGGCGGTCGCGCTGGTACTCGGACCGCGACTACGCGAAGCTGCTGCACGAGGATCTGGCGCTGCGCTCGAGCCTCAAGAAGCGCTTCGCCCATGCGGGCGTCGCGAAGATTGAAACCGAGCGGGCCGCCAACAAGCTGAAGGTCGACATCTACACGTCGCGCCCGGGCATCATCATCGGCCGCAAGGGCACGGAAGTCGACAAACTGAAGCAGGAGATCCAGAAGAAGACCAACCGCGAAGTCTTCATCAACATCCAGGAGATCCAGAAGCCCGAGCTGGACGCGCAGCTGATTTCAGAGTCGGTCGCGATGCAGCTCGAAAAGCGCGTCGCGTTCCGCCGCGCGATGCGCAAGGCCGTCGAATCGGCGCTGCGCTTCGGCGCGCGCGGCATCAAGGTGCGCGTGTCGGGACGGCTGAACGGCGCGGAAATCGCGCGCTCGGAATGGTACCTGCACGGCCAGCTGCCGCTGCAGACGCTGCGCGCGGACATCGATTACGGCTTCGCGGAAGCCAACACGACCTACGGCCAGATCGGCATCAAGGTGTGGCTGTACAAGGGCGAGCGGCTGGTGCCGCAGCGCGGGCGTGAAGAGGAATACCGCGAGCGGGCGCCCCGGCGCCCTGTCGCTCGCGGGTGAATTGAGTAGTTGAGTAATTGGGTAGTTGAGTAATCGGGTCAGGCGATTGGGCAGTGCACTGACCCAATTACCCCATTACCCAATTCCCAGATTCGAGTTTGCATTATGTTGATGCCGAAGAAAGTCAAGTTCCGCAAGCAACAGCGCGGGCGGATGCGAGGCAAGGCCTGGCGCGGGTCCGACATCTCGTTCGGCGACTACGGGCTGAAGGCGCTCGAGCCGTGCTGGCTGACGGACCGCCAGATCGAGGCGGCCCGCGTGGCGATGACGCGGTTCGTGGCGCGCGGCGGCAAGATCTGGACGCGCGTGTTTCCCGACAAGCCCATCACGAAGAAGCCGCAGGAAACCCGCATGGGCAAGGGCAAGGGCGCGCCCGAGCAGTGGGTCGCCGTGATCCGGCCGGGCCGCGTGCTGTTCGAGATGGAAGGGATCAGCGAGGCCGAAGCGCGCAAGGCGATGCGCCTCGCGTCGGCGAAGCTGCCCATCCTGACCAAGTTCACGGTGCGCTTCGCGCAGGAGAAGATGCTATGAAGGCCGCGGAACTGCGCGCCCTCGGCGCCGACGAGCTCGGCGTGAAGGAGCGCGAGCTGACGGATCAATTGTTCCGGATGCGTCTCCAGAAATCGATGGGGCAGCTCGAGAACCCCGACAAGGTGCGCACGGTGCGCCGCGATCTCGCGCGCGTGAAGACGGTGTTGAACCAGAAGAGGTAGGGCAGGTGAGGCAGGTAGGCCGGGTAGGGGAAACCTACCCGCCTCACTCGCCCCACCAGACTCACCTGACCTGAGGACTTATGAGCGTCAAGGCGGAAAAGGTCGGCGTCGTCGTCAGCGACAGGATGCAGAAGAGCTGCGTCGTCGCGGTCGAGTGGCAGGTGCGCCACGGGCTGTACGGCAAGACGGAGCGGCGCACGTCGAAATTCATGGTCCATGACGAGGAGAACACCGCGAAGGTGGGCGACACGGTCGCCATCACCGAGACGCGGCCGCTCAGCCGCCGCAAGCGGTGGGCCCTCGCGCGCGTGGTCCGGAAGGCCGCGGAGGTCTAGCCATGATTCAAATGCGATCGATCCTGGACGTCGCCGACAATTCCGGCGCGCGCAAGATCGCCGTCATCAACCCGATCGGCGGCTCGACGGGGCGCTACGCGCGGCTCGGCGACATCGTGACGGCATCGGTCAAAGAGGCGACGCCCGAGTCCAACGTCAAGAAGGGCCAGGTCGTGAAGGCCGTCATCGTCCGGACCGTGAAGGAGCAGCGGCGCCGCGACGGGAGCTACATCCGCTTCGACCGCAACGCCGCCGTGCTCATCAACGACCAGAACGAACCGATCGGCACGCGCGTGTTCGGCCCGGTCGCCCGCGAATTGCGCGAGCGCCGGTTCATGAAGATCATTTCGCTGGCGCCAGAGGTTCTCTAGCCATGTCGCGTTTAGCTACGCCCATTCGGAAGAATGACAACGTGCTCGTCATCACGGGGAAGGACCGCGGCAAGCGCGGCCGCGTCCTGAAGGTGCTGCCGGGCGATCGCGCCATCCGGCTGATCGTCGAAGGCGTGAACATGATCAAGCGCCACACGAAGCCGAACCCGGGCAAGAACGTGAAGGGCGGCATCGTCGAGCGCGAAGCGTCGCTGCATGCGTCGAACGTGCAGTTGGTGTGCCCCGAGTGCGGGGCGCAGACCCGTGTGGGCCACAAGATTCTCGGCGACGGCCGGAAGGTCCGCATCTGCCGCAAGTGCGAGGGGGTCGTCGACAAATGAGCCGCATGAAAGAGCGCTACCAGAAGGAAGTCGTGCCGGCCCTGCAGAAGGAGTTCGGCTACAAGAACGTCATGGCCGTGCCCAAGATTCACAAGGTCGTGGTGAACATGGGCCTCGGCGAGGCGACGTCCAACGCGAAGATCGTCGACACGGGCGCCGACGAGCTCGCGCGCATCACGGGCCAGAAGCCCGTGACGCGCCGCTCGAAGAAATCGATCGCGGCGTTCAAGGTCCGCAAGGGCCAGCCGATCGCGACGATGGTCACGCTGCGCGGGGAGCGGATGTGGGAGTTCCTCGACCGGCTGATGAACATCGCGCTGCCGCGCGTCCGCGACTTCAAGGGCGTCTCGTCGCGCGGATTCGACGGCCGCGGCAATTACACGCTGGGGCTGCGCGACCAGCTGCTTTTCCCGGAAATCGACTACATGAAGGTCGACAAGGCGCGGGGCATGAACGTCTCGGTCGTCACGACGGCGAAGACCGATGAAGAGGCGCGCAAGCTGCTGCAGTTCATCGGCATGCCGTTTAGGCAAGAGAAAAGCTAAGGGCTGAGGGCAAAGGGCAAAGGGCTGAAGATTTATGGCAACAACCGCGAAGTGCGCGAAAGAACTGAAGAAACCAAAGTTCAAGATCCGGCTGCGCAACCGGTGCCGACTGTGCGGACGCCCGCGCGCCTACATGCGGAAGTTCGCGCTCTGCCGGTTGTGCTTCCGCAAGCTGGCGCTCGAGGGTGACATCACGGGCGTGACGAAGAGCAGCTGGTAGACAAGGGTGCTGGGTGCTTGGTGCTGGGTGCCTGGTGCCGTGCAAGGTGCCGAGTGCCGGGTGCGTGGTGCAGCACACAGCACGTAGCACGGCACGCAGCACACGGCACGTAGCACGCAGCACGACAGGATAGAGAGAGATATGACCGACCCAATTGCAGACATGCTCACGCGGATCCGCAACGCGGTGACCGCCAAGCACACGCGCGTCGACATGCCGGCTTCGCGCATCAAGGCCGACATCGCGCGCATTCTCCAGGACGAGGGCTACATCCAGGGCTTCAAGCTGCTGGACGAGCCGATCGTCAAGGGCAGCGCCGCGCTGAAGACGCTGCGCCTGTTCCTCAAGTACGGGCCGCACGGCGAGAAGCTCATTACGGGCGTGGAACGGATCAGCCGCCCCGGCCGCCGCGTCTATCTCGGACGCAACGATGTGCCGGATGTGCTGGCCGGTCTCGGCACGAGCATCCTGACGACGTCACGCGGCGTCATGACCGGCCGCGCGGCCGTCAAGGCGGGCGTGGGCGGCGAAGTGCTCTGCAACATTTGGTAAACGCATATGTCTCGAATCGGTAAGAAGCCAATCACGATTCCCAAGGGCGTCACCGTTAAAGTGGTCGACGGCGCCGTCGAAGTCCAGGGACCGAAGGGCAAGCTGCGCCAGGCGCATCCCTCCGGGATCAGTTTTGCGCTCGCGGACGGACATCTGGTCGCGAAGACCGCGACCGCCGATCCCGAGCTCGGCAAATATCACGGGCTCGCGCGCACGCTCGTCGCCAACGCGGTGCTCGGCGTCACCGAAGGCTTCAAGCGCGAGCTCGACATCGTCGGCGTCGGCTACCGCGCGGAGATCAAGGGCAAGCAGGTCATCTTCGCGCTCGGGTATTCGCACGCAGTCGTGTTCGACATCCCGAACGGGATCGACATCGCGATCGACAAGCAGACGCACATCACTGTCACGGGCGTGGATCGCCAGCTGGTCGGGCAGGTCGCGGCGAACATCCGCCGCTTCCGCAAGCCCGATCCGTACAAGCAGAAGGGCGTGCGCTACACCGGCGAAGTGCTGAAGAAGAAGGCCGGCAAGACGGGGGCGAAGGCCTAAGAAAAGGGCTGAGGGCTGAGGGCTGAGGGCAAAGGGCATGAAGATCAAGACCAAGAACGATCGCCGCGTCCGGATCCAGCTGCGGCAGCGCAAGCGGATTGCCGGCACGCCGGCACGTCCGCGGCTCAGCGTGTTCCGCAGCGTGACGCACATCTACGCGCAGGTGATCGACGACATGACCGGGCAGACGCTCGCGTCGGCGTCGAGCGTCGAAACGACGCTGAAGGGTGCGTTCGCCAAGGGCGTGCGCGGCGGCAACCTCAAGGGCGCGGAAGCGATCGGCAAGGCGATCGCCGAGCGGTCGAAGGAAAAGGGCATCACGCGCGTCGTGTTCGACCGCAGCGGCTTCCTGTATCACGGGCGCATCCGCGCCGTCGCCGACGCCGCCCGCAAAGCGGGCCTGGAATTCTGAGCAGCTTATGAAAACACGTGAACGCATCGACCCGAGCCAGCTCGACATCAAGGACAACGTGGTGTCCATCAACCGCGTCACCAAGGTGGTCAAGGGCGGCAAGAACCTGAGCTTCAGCGCGCTCGTCGTCGTCGGCGACGGCCACGGCGTCGTGGGCTTCGGCATCGGGAAGGCGAAGGAAGTGCCGTCAGCGATCAAGAAGGGCATCGAAGCCGCGAAGAAGAATCTGATTCGCGTGCCGCTGGCGGGGACGACGATTCCGCACCGGGTCGTCGGGCACTTCGGCGCAGGCAGCGTGCTGCTCAAGCCGGCGCCCGATGGCACCGGCATCATCGCGGGCGGCGCGGTGCGCGCGGTCGTCGAGGCCGCCGGCATCACGAACATCCTGACCAAGTCGCTCGGATCGGCCAATCCGCACAACGTGGTGCGGGCGACCGTACAGGGGCTCGACTCGCTGAAGGACCCGTCGATGATCGCGCGTCTGCGCGGGAAGGAACTCGCGGATTTCGCGCCGGCGCATGCATGAGGATGAATGTGGTCATCGAGTCATCTGGTTATCGAGTCATTGGGAATCGGCCAAATGACTCAATAACCAGATGAGCCGATGACCAGATTCGAGGACTCTTATGGCGAATCAACGAACGGACAGCAAGGGCGGAACCGTCAAGGTCAGGCTCATGAAGAGCCCGATCGGGTTCACGCGCAATCAGGCGACGGTCGTGCGGGGGATGGGTCTCCGGAGAATCCGCCATACGGTGGAGTTGAAGGACACGCCGCAGACGCGCGGCATGATTCACAAGGTGCGTCACCTCGTCGAGGTCGTGGAGTAACGTCATGCCATTGAACAATCTGCGTCCGCCGCAGGGCGCGACGCACGCCAAGAAGCGCATCGGCCGCGGCCAGGGATCCGGCAACGGCAAGACCGCGGGGCGCGGGCACAAGGGCGCGAAATCGCGCTCGGGCTACAAGTTCAAACGCGGGTTCGAAGGCGGCCAGATGCCGCTGCACCGGCGCGTGCCCAAGCGCGGGTTTCACAACCCGTTCCGCGTCGAGTACGAGGTCGTCAACCTCGACACGCTCGGCCTGAAGTTCGACGCGGGCACGGTCGTGACGCCTGACCTGCTGCGCGAGCACGGCATCGTCCCTGGCGGAAAAGCCAAGGTCAAGGTGCTGGCGCGCGGCGAGGTCGGCAAGGCGCTGACCGTCCGCGCGCACAAATTCAGCGGGAAAGCGGCCGAGAAAATCGCCGCCGCCGGCGGCGCCACGGAGCAACTCGCGTGAACGACAGCCTGAAGAACATCTTCACCGTCTCGGAACTGCGCAACCGCGTGCTGTTCACGCTGGGGATGCTTGGCGTGTACCGCATCGGTCACAACGTCACTGTGCCCGGACTGAATCTCGCCGCGCTCGACGAACTGGCGCGGCAGACGGCGAACACGATGTTCGGGCTGTACGACATGTTCTCGGGCGGCAACCTGTCGCGGCTGACGATCTTCGCGCTGGGCATCATGCCCTACATCAGCGCGTCGATCATCCTGCAGCTGTTGACCGTGGTCTGGCCGTACCTCGAGAAGCTGTCCAAGGAAGGCGAGCTGGGCCGGCGCAAGATCACGCAGTACACGCGCTACGGCACGATCGTGCTCAGCATCGTGCAGTCGCTCGGCATCGCGTTCTTCCTCGAGCGGCAGACGAAGATCGCCGGCGGCATGCCGCTCGTCTACCACCCGGGCCTCGGGTTCCGGCTGATGACGATGCTCACGCTGACGACCGGCACGTGCTTCGTCATGTGGCTCGGCGAGCAGATCACCGAGCGCGGCATCGGCAACGGGATGTCGCTCATCATCTACTCCGGCATCGTCGTCGGCCTGCCGCGCGCCGTGCTGCAGACCTTCGATCAGATGCGGACGGGACAGCTGGGCCTGATCCGGATCCTGTTCCTGCTCGCGGTCATGGCCGCGGTCATTGCCGCCATCGTGTTCGTCGAACGCGGCCACAGGCGGGTGACGGTGCAGTACGCCAAGCGGGTCGTCGGGCGGCGCATGTACGGCGGATCGAGCACGCACATACCGCTGAAGGTGAATACCGGCGGCGTCATCCCGGTCATCTTCGCGTCGTCTATTCTTGCGTTCCCGGCGACGATCGCCCAGGCGATCCCGGGACGCGTCAGCGAAGCGGTGTCCACGCAACTCGCGTTCGGCATGCCGCTCTACAACCTGCTCTACGTGGCGGGCATCATCTTCTTCACGTACTTCTACACCGCGATCATCTTCAATCCGGATGACGTGGCCGAGAACATGCGGAAGTACGGCGGGTTCGTGCCGGGCATCCGGCCGGGCAAGCGCACGGCCGAGTACATCGACACGATCCTGACGCGCATCACGCTGGCCGGGTCGATTTACCTGGCGCTGATCGCGCTGCTGCCGAACTTCCTGATCAGCGGCTTCAAGGTCGCGCCGATTCCGTTCATCGGCGACTGGCTCGACGCGAGCCTGCCGAAGTTCATCACGGAAGGGTTGAACGTGCAGTTCTTCTTCGGCGGCACGTCGCTCCTGATCGTCGTCGGCGTCGCGATGGACACCGTGCAGCAGGTCGAGTCGCAGCTCATCATGCGGCACTACGACGGCTTCATGAAGAAGACCAGGATCCGCGGACGAAGGGCATAGGGCATAGGGCTAAGGGCTGATGGCGCTGAACCTCATCATGCTTGGACCGCCCGGGGCGGGCAAAGGCACTCAGGCCGAGCGGTTCGCGAAGACGAAGGGTATCCCGAAGATTTCGACGGGCGACATCCTTCGCGAGGCGGTGCACACGGGAACGGAGCTCGGCAAGCGCGCGAAGGCGATCATGGAGCGCGGCGAGTTGGTGAGCGACGAGATCGTCATCGGGATCGTCCGGGAGCGCCTGGATCGCGACGATGTGCGCGCGGGGTTCATTCTCGACGGGTTCCCGCGGACGGTGCCGCAGGCGATGGCGCTCGACGGGATCATGGCGGGCCGGGATCCGCTGATCGTGCTGAACATCGACGTGGCCCACGACGTGCTCGTGCAGCGGCTGACGACGCGGCTGATTTGCCAGGACTGTGGGACGAACGCGCTGGTCGAAGACGCGGCGGCGGGCGCGGGCTCGCGGTGCAGGAAATGCGGCGGGCCGATGGTGCAGCGCGCCGACGACAACGCGGCGGTCGTGCTGGAGCGGCTCAAGACGTACCGGCGCGACACGAAGCCGCTGGTCGAGTTTTACGGCGCGCGGCCGACGTACCGGTCCGTCAACGGCGCGCAGGCGCCGAACACGGTGACGGCCGAGCTCGAAGCGGCGGTCGCGGCGCTGAGTACGGCGTCTGGAGCCCGCGCGTGATCGTCTGCCGGTCCGCTGCGGAGCTCGAGCGTATGCGCGACGCGGGCCGTCTGGTCGGCGAAGTGCTGACGGAGCTCAAGGCGCACGTGGCGCCGGGCGTGACAACGGCGGATCTGGACGCGCTGGCGGAGAAGCGGATTGCGCAGGCGGGCGCGATTCCGGCGTTCAAGGGGTACCACGGGTATCCGGCGACGATCTGCGCGTCGATCAACGACGAGGTGATCCACGGGATTCCGTCGGGGCGCCGCATGTTGAACGAGGGCGACATCCTGTCGATCGACGTCGGCGCGTCGCTCGCGGGATATTTCGGCGACAGCGCGATCACGGTGCCGGTGGGGCAGATTGCGGAGTCGACAGCGACTTTGCTGCGCGTGACTGAAGAGTCGCTGTACAAGGCGATCGGGTGCGCGCGGCCGGGCGGGCGGGTGTCGGACATCGGCCACGCGGTGCAGCAGCACGTCGAGGCGTTCGGGTTTTCGGTGGTGCGCGAGTTCGTCGGGCACGGCATCGGCCAGAAGATGCACGAGGAACCGCAGGTGCCGAACTACGGCGAGCCCGGGCGTGGACCGCGGCTGACCGAAGGCATGGTGCTCGCGATCGAGCCGATGGTGAACGCGGGGAAGGCGGCCGTGAAGGTGCTGGCGGACGGCTGGACCGCCGTCACGCGCGACGGCAGCCCGTCGGCGCACTTCGAGCACACGGTGGCGGTGACGGCGGACGGGCCATGGATTCTGACGGCGCGGGAAGTGCCGGTCGCCGCGCGCAGGTAGCGGGGACGGTCGCCGAGATCCTGCCGAGCGCGCTGTATCGCGTGCGGCTCGACGACGGGCCGTTCGTGATGGTGCACATCGCGGATCGCACCGATCGCAATTTCGTGCGGATCCTGGTGGGCGATCGCGTGCGGATCGAGTTGTCGCCGGTCGATACCGGGCGCGGGCGGATAGTGGGGAAACTATGAAGGTGCGAGCGTCGGTGAAGCGGATTTGCGACAAATGCAAGGTCGTACGGCGCAAGGGCGTCGTGCGTATCATTTGCCCGAATCAAAAACACAAGCAGCGACAGGGTTGAGGATTTATGGCACGTATTGCTGGCGTTGATCTTCCGCGCACCAAGCGCGTCGAGATCGGTCTTACCTATATCTTCGGCATCGGGCGTCATCGCTCGGGTGTCATCCTCAAGGACGCCGGGGTCAGCCCCGACATCCGCGTGAAGGATCTGTCCGAGGACGACGTCCGGAAGATCAGCCGCGTGATCGAAGAGCAGGGCGGCGTCGAGGGCGACCTCCGCAAGGAGGTGTCGATGAACATCAAGCGGCTGATGGAAATCGGCTGCTTCCGCGGGATGCGGCACCGCCGCGGCCTGCCGGTGCGGGGACAGCGGACGCGGACCAACGCGCGGACGCGCAAGGGCCCGCGCAAGGGCGCGATCGCGAAGAAGAAGGTCATCTGAGAGCTGAAGGCTGAGAGCTGAACTATGGCAAAGACTGAAGCGGCGGCCCCAGAAGGCGCCACACCAGAGAAAAAAGAAGGTACCGGGAAACGGAAGAAGACCTTCAAGAAGCGCGGCGAGAAGCGCATCGTCCACCACGGACTGGCGCACATCCAGGCGTCGTTCAACAACACCGTGGTCACGATCACCGACACCGACGGCAACGTCGTCGCGTGGTCGAGCGCCGGCGGCATCGGCTTCAAGGGCTCGCGCAAGGGCACGCCGTTCGCGGCGACGCAGGCCGCGCTCAACGCCGGGAACGCGGCGAAAGCGGTGGGCATGCGGTCGCTCGACGTGCGGGTGAAGGGCCCCGGGTCCGGCCGTGAGTCGGCCGTCCGCGCGCTCCAGACGGTCGGTCTCGAGGTGAAGTCAATCCGCGACGTGACGCCCATTCCGCACAACGGATGCCGTCCGCCGAAGCGGAGGAGAGTGTAATGGCGCGATATATCGGACCGGTCTGCCGGCTCTGCCGCCGCGAGGCGATGAAGCTGTTCCTGAAAGGCGAACGCTGCTACACGGAGAAGTGCGCGATCGAGAAGCGCAACTTCCCGCCGGGCCAGCACGGCAAGACGCGGAAGGCCAAGCTCGCCGGTTACGGATTGCAGTTGCGCGAGAAGCAGAAGGTCAAGCGCATCTACGGCGTGCTCGAGGATCAATTCCGCGGGTACTTCGAGGAAGCCGAGCGCACGCGCGGCATCACGGGCGTGACGCTGCTGCAGCTGCTCGAGCGGCGGCTCGACAACGTCGTCTACCGGCTCGGGCTGGCGACGTCGCGGCCGCAGGCGCGGCAGCTCGTGCGCCACGGGCACTTCCTCGTCAACGGCAAGAAGGTCGACATCCCGTCGTTCTCCGTCAAGGAAGGCGACGTGATCACGGTCCTCGGCCGCACGCAGAAGAATCCGACGATCGAGCACGCGATGGAAGAAGTAAAGGGCCGCGGCATCCCCGAGTGGCTGTCGTTCGATTCGAACACGATCTCGGGGCGCATCGTCTCGATGCCGACGCGCGAGCAGATCAATCTGCCCGTGCAGGAGCAGCTGATCGTTGAGTTGTACTCAAAGTAGGAACTTAAAACTGAAAAGAGAAAACTGAAGCGGTGTCTTCAGTTTTCAGTTCTCACTTCTAAGTTTTCACTTTCGTTCATCCGTCGGCTCGCAGCCTTCAACAGACCTGCGGCGGGAGGCCGGCGGTCACTTGCAGGTCTGGAGGCCCGTCTGCGGGCCCATCGGCGAAAGGACACAGCCCATGCTCTGGAAAGGTTTTCAGCGCCCCAAGCGTCTCGAGTTCGAACGCGAGACCCTCACGGATCGATTCGGCCGGTTCTACGCGCAGCCGTTCGAGCGCGGCTTCGGCACCACGATCGGCAATGCGATGCGGCGCGTGCTGCTCTCGTCGATTGAAGGCGCGGCGATCACCGCGGTCAAGATCGACGGTGTGCTCCACGAGTTCTCGCCGATTCCCGGCGTGGTCGAGGACGCGACGGACATCATCCTCAACCTCAAGCAGATTCCGCTGAAGCTGCACGTCGACCACACCAAGACGCTGACGCTGCGCGTGGACAAGGCGGGCGAGGTGCGCGCGCGCGACATCCAGGCCGACGCCGACGTCGAGATCCTCGAGCCGGACGCCCACATCGCGACCGTCGCCGAGGGCGGCAAGCTCCACATGGAGATGCGCATGAAGCGCGGCCGCGGCTACGTGGCGGCCGACAAGAACTTCGACGAGGATCTCGGCATCGGCTGGATTCCGATCGACTCGGTCCATTCGCCGATCAAGAAGGTGCACTACCTCGTCGAGGCCGCGCGCCTCGGACAGACCACCGACTACGACAAGCTGACGGTCGACGTCTGGACCAACGGCTCGATCAACCCGCGCGACGCCGTGTCGCTGGCCGCCAAGCTGGTTCGCGATCACCTCAACATCTTCATCAACCTCGAGGAAGGCGCCGAGCAGCAGGTCGAGGCCATGGCCGATCAGCCGCGCACCGGCGCGAGCAACGAGAACCTCGACAAATCCGTCGAGGAGCTCGAGCTGTCGGTGCGGTCGTACAACTGCCTGAAGAACGCGAACATCCGGACGATTCGCGAGCTCGTGCAGAAGACCGAGGCCGAGATGCTCAAGACCAAGAACTTCGGCCGCAAGAGCCTCAATGAGATCAAGGAGATCCTGCACACGATGGGCCTGAGCCTCGGCATGCGTGTCGATCAGCCCACGGCGGCGTCGCAGGAATAGCGTCATGAGACACCGAGTAGCCCACAGAAAGCTCGGGCGGGTCACCGAGCATCGCATCGCGATGCTGCGGAATCAGGCGACGTCCCTGCTTCGATACGAGCATCTGACGACGACGGTGCCGAAGGCCAAGGAACTGCGGCCGTTCGTCGAACGGCTCATCACGATCGCCAAGCGCGGCGTGGCCGGCGGCGACGCCAAGCATCACACGCTGAACGCCCGGCGGCTGGTCATGCAGGACCTGCAGGACCGGGAGGTCGTGACGAAGCTGTTCGACACCATCGCGCCGCGCTTCGCGTCGCGGCCAGGCGGCTATACCCGCCTGCTGCGTCTCGGCTATCGCAAAGGCGACAGCGCCGAGATCGCGCAGGTGGAGCTGATCGGCAGCGAGTTCAACCCGAAGGCCGTCGCTGAAACCGAGGCTGGCGCTGAAGCGCCGAAGCCGAAGGCCAAGGGCGTCGGCGGCCGTCTCCGCGCGGCAGCCGACCGTCTCCGCGGCAAGAAGGACGAAGATGCGCAGAAGGTGCAATCCAAGCCGGTCAAGGGCGCCTCGCGCAAGTCGACGACGCCGAGGAAGGCTGGAGGAAGTTAGAAGTTAGAAGGCAGAAGGCAGAAGAAATCTCTTGCAGCCCCGCTGGTTCATAGAGCCGGCGGGGCTTTTTGTTTGGCGGACGCGGTACACCGCTTGCGGATGTCTTCCCTGGATCCGTCTATATGCCGGGATTTCGTCAGGAGGGCTCGTGGAGAAGCGCACACCGCACAACTGCCGCTGGGCGGAGCCGACGCTGTATCTGCCTTTTCCGTACTGGCTCGAGGCCTGGAGTACTCCCTGGAGCTGCCGCCGTGACGGCCCGTCCCGCCTGCTCGAGACGACGGAGCAGTGCGGCGTGTGCCCGCGGTTCGAACCGCGGTGCCGGGAGGGCGTCAGGTGGACCTTTGGGGCCGCGCCGCTCGGCCACTGAGGGCCGGCAACTCGTATTCGATCCCCCGTCGGACGGCCTCGAGCGTGTCGAACTTCGTCAGTGGGTAGGCTGTGCGCAGGCCTGCCGGGGTCTCGAGGTCGTACGGTTCGCCCAGCCTGTACCACTGTTCTGACGTCATAATCGTCGCGCCCGCGGTCCATTCCGCTTTACGGCGCGAGGCGAGCACCACGTAGTCGGCGCTGAGGCCGAGTGCGTGGCCCGTCACGAGCACGTCCGGCGCCGCGGCGCCCTCGCGCCGCTCCCGCGCGTCACGCGCGCTCCGCTGCCGTCGCCCCTCCACGAACCTGATTGCGGCGCCGTCGATGATCGAGAGCAGCGGGTCGCCGCGCGGATCATCGAGCCACGCCGAGACCGCCCGCAGGAAGCCGCTTGCGGTCAGGTAGGACGAAAGCCACCCGACGGGCGTGAAGAAAAGGAAGATGAAGAGGGTGACGACCGACATCCCGTACGGGACGAACGCCGCGCCGTCCGGGCCGCCCGACGCCAGCGTGCGCAACATCCACGAGTTATTGGCGCCGGCCATCCGCGTGGCGAAATCGAAGAACCCGCCGACACCTGCGAAGAAGCCGGCCAGCATCGTCAAGGCGCCGGCCAACGCGGCTGTCCTCGTCACCGGCACGTAGCGCTCGAGGACGGGCCAGACGCGCCGCGGCGCAGCGCCCATGACGAGCGCCGCAATCCACGACGCCATTGCGGCGAGCTGCCGAAGGGGTCCCTTCAGACGTCAGCCTTCCGCCTTCACACCTCTTCGACTTCCACGCCCGCGCGCTCGGCCTTTGCCGCAGCGATGATTTTCGTCTGCAAATGCGCCGGCACCTCGTCGTAGTGGGAGTACTCCATGTGATACGAGCCGCGGCCGCCGGTCGCCGAGGTCAGGTGCTGCTCGTAGGTCAGCATCTCGGACATCGGCACCTGCGCCTTGATGATCGTCATGGCGCCGCGCGTGTCCATGCCGGCGATGCGGCCGCGCCGGCCGTTCAGATCGCCCATCAGATCGCCGGCGAAGTCCGAGGGCGAGTAGACCTCGACGTTCATGACGGGCTCGAGGATGGTCGGCTTCGCGCGCGTCATCGCGTCCTTGAACGCCAGGCGGCCCGCCATCTTGAATGAGAGCTCGTTCGAGTCGACATCGTGGTACGAGCCGTCGAACACCGTCACGCGGAAGTCCACCATCGGGTAGCCGGCCAGGTAGCCGCGCACGCGCGTCTCCTGGATCCCCTTTTCGACCGCCGGAATGAACTGGCGCGGAATCGACCCGCCGAAGATATCGTCGACGAACTCGAAATCGGAGCCGCGCGCCAGCGGCTCGACCTTGATCTTGCAGTCGCCGAACTGACCGTGGCCGCCGGTCTGTTTCTTGTGACGGCCGTGCGCCTCGGTGGCCGCCTTGATCGTCTCGCGGTACGGAATACGCGGCGGTTTCAGGTCCACGCCGACGCTGAAGCGGCGCTTGAGTTTGGCGACTGTCACCTCGATGTGCAGCTGCCCCTGGCCCGACAGCAGCTGTTCCTTCGTCTGCGGATCGCGGCTGTACTTGATCGAGGGGTCCTCTTCCTCGAGACGATGCATCGACGTGCTGATCTTGTCCTCGTCGCCGCGCGTCTTCGGCTCGATCGCGTAGGACAGCACGGGCTCCGGGAACTTGATCGCGGGGAACGTGATCGGGTCCGCCTTGTCGCCCAGCGTGTCGTTGGTCAGCGTGTCCTTCAGCTTCGCCACGGCCCCGAGATCGCCGGCCTTGATTTCCGGCACGCTCGTCTGCGTCTTGCCCTGCAGCAGCAGGAGATGGCCGAAACGCTCCGGCACGTCGCGCGTCTTGTTGTGGATGTTGGAATCCGCCTTCAGCGTCCCGGATGCGACGCGGAACATGGTGATGCGGCCCGCGAACGGATCCGCAATCGTCTTCCAGACGAACGCCGCCGCCGGCTTCTTCTCGTCGGCCTCGCGCAGCATCTCCGCGCCGGCCTTGTCGAGCCCGCGCATCGGCCGATCGGCGGGCGACGGCAGATAGGCCAGCACCGCGTCGAGCATGGGCTGGACGCCGACGTTGAGCGTGGCCGACGTGCAGACGAGCGGGAAGACCTTGGCGTTCATCACGGCGCTGCGCAGGCCGGCGACGAGCTCGGCGTCGGTCAGCGTGCCCGCCTCGAAGAACTTCTCCATCAGCTTCTCGTCGTTCTCCGCGACCATCTCGATCAGCGCTTCGCGCGCGTGATCGACGGCCGACGCCATGTCGGCGGGAATCGCGCCCTCGGTGAACTTGCCGCTTTCGTCGGTCTGGTAGATGAAGGCCTTCTTCGCAATGAGGTCGACCACGCCCTTGAAGTTCTTCTCCTCGCCGATCGGCAGCTGAATCGGAATGACCGTCCGGTTGCACGCTTCGCGCAGGGACGCGAGCGAGCGTTCGAGGCTGGCGCGCTCGCGGTCCAGCCGGTTGACGACGACGAGCCGCGGCAACCCGAGTTCCTCGGCCGACTCCCAGACCTTCTCGGTCTGCACCATCACGCCGCCGACGGCATCGACCACGACCAGCGCCGCGTCCGCGACCTGGAGCGCCGCGCGCGCGTCCGAGAAGAAGTTGCCCATGCCCGGGGTGTCGATCAGGTTGATCTTCTGCTTGTTCCACTCGGCGAACGCGAGTCCCGCCGAGAGCGTGTGCTTGCGGAGGATTTCCTCTTCGTCGTAATCGGTGACCGTGGTGCCTTCATCGACCTTCCCGAAGCGATTGACCATACCGGCGTCGGACAGGATCGCCGAGGCGAGCTGAGTTTTCCCGGATCCGCTGTGACCGACGAGCGCGACATTTCTGAGGCTGGCGGCGTCGTAGACCTTCATAAACGGGGGACCCCTCTAATCAGATTGGCGTTTCCCTGATCAGCGAATCATATTTCCCGCCGTGGGTGGCCGCAAGCGGATCGGGCGGGTGAGGATTAAGGGCGCCTGGGCGTCGCGAGATCCGGCAGATTGCCGTCGCGATCCTCGGGATCCTGGGCTTCCGCCCGGTGTTCGACGATGATCTCGACGGCTTTGCGCTTGTCCTCGTTCAGGAGATCGTAGACGATGCCGGCGGCGCCTGAACCCACGCCGCCGCTCCGGCGCTGCGCGCGCGTGCGTCTGACGGCCACGATCAGAAGCACGATGGCCGCCAGCCAGACCAGCGCGCCTGCGACGCCTGAAACTTCCATGGCGTTATTCGTATCTGAGCGCTTCGATGGGATCGAGGCGTGATGCCTTGAACGCGGGGTACATGCCGAAGAAGATGCCGACCGACGCCGAGAAACCGAGGCCGATCGCAAACGACCACCAAGGCAGCGAGATGGGGAATCCGGAGACCAGGTGGACGGCCCACCCGATGCCGGCGCCGAGGCTGATGCCGAGGATGCCTCCGAGCGACGTCAGGAATGCTGCCTCCATCAGGAACTGAAACAGGATCTCGACGCGGCGCGCCCCGAGCGCCTTCCGGACGCCGATTTCACGCGTCCGCTCCGTCACGGAGATCGACATGATGGCCATGACGCCGATGCCGCCGACCATCAGCGCGATCGAGGAGATGACCAGCAGCGCGAAGAACGTGCCCTGGCTGATCTGATCCCAGAGCTTCAGGAACGACTCCTGCGTGGAGATATCGAAGTCGTTGGGTTGATCGAGCTTGAGGCCGTGGCGGATGCGCATGATGCGCTCGACGTCGGCCATCGCGTCGGCGATCGGCACGCCGTCGCGCGGCAGCACGGAAATCATGATGTTGGTGATGGATCCGCCACGCGCGCCGCCGAACCGGCCGACGCGGAGGCCGAACACGCGCTGGTACGTCGTGTAGGGCACGACCACGAAGTCGTCCTGGTTCAGGTTGAATCCGCCCGGGGCCGGGCGCTTGTCGAAGACGCCGACGATCTCGAAGCGCTCGCTGCCGACGCGCACGAACTTCCCGATCGGATCGGTGCCGCTCGGCTCGAACAGCAGCTTGTACGCCGTGTTGCCGAGCACGACGACGTTGCGCCGGTACTGGACGTCGGTGCCGTTGAAGAAGCGGCCCGACAGAAACGGAATGCGCGTGCCCTCGGCGAAGTACTCACCGGTGCCGAACACGATCAGGTTCTTCGTCTTCTGCTCGTGATAAAAGATGCGCCGCTGCGTGACAGGGCCGGGGCCGCCGGCCCCGAGCTCGAGGTCGACGTAGCGCAGCGTGTCGTTCTGCGTCTCGAGGACACGCGCGTCAGTCGCCGTGAGCTCCGGCCGCTTCAGCAGGTCCCGTAGCTCGGCGCCGTTCGCGAAGCTCGTCACGCCGAAGCGCTGAACGTAAATGATGTCCGATCCGCTCTGCGCGATGAGATCGCGGAGCGATTGATCGAATCCGCGGATGAGCGCGGTCATGCCGACGATTGACGTGATACCGATGACGACGCCGAGGACGGTCAGACCCGAGCGCATCTTGTTGGCGCGGATGGTGTCGAACGCCATCACGACGACTTCCATGAAGAGGCCGAGACGAATCGCCATGACCCCTGTTACTCCCGCCTCAGGGCTTCAATCGGATCGAGCCGTGCGGCGCGCATCGCCGGATAGAGGCCGAAGAACAGCCCGACGACGGCAGTGATGCCGATGCCGAGCACGACCGACCATATTTCGACCGAGGCCGGAATCGGGGTGAACGCCGCAATCGTGATCGCGATGGCGGCGCCGAGCGCCGTGCCGAGGACGCCACCGAACATCGACAACACGACCGACTCGGTCAGGATTTGCGCGGTGATGTCCGACCGCCGCGCGCCGAGCGCCTTGCGCAGCCCGATCTCGCGCGTTCGCTCGGTGACGACCATGAGCATGATGTTCATGATCACGATGCCGCCGACGACCAGGGACAAGCCCACCACGCCGATGAGTACGGCGAAGATGCCGTTGGTGGCCGAATGGTAGATGCCGAGAATCGTGTCCGACGTGAAGATGCCGAAGTTGTCGGGCTGCTTGGGCTTCAGCCGCCGCGAGATGCGCAGCGCGAGCGTCGCCTGGTCGATGGCCTCGCCGATCTGCGCCACGTCGCGAGGCTTGACGGTCATCGAGAGCTGCCGGCGTGACCCGAACATCATCTGGAACTGCCCGAGCGGAATCACCGCGAACTCATCCTGCGACTGGCCGAGCAGCGATCCGCGCTTCGCGCTGACGCCGACGACGCGGAAATGTACGCCTTCAATCTGAATCGTCTTGTCGATCGGGTCGATGCTTTCGCCGAACAGGCGGTCGGCGGTCCTCCAGCCGAGCACGGCGGCGGGACGGGCGGTCTCGACTTCGGTCGGGCTCATCAACCGGCCCCGCTCGGCGTCGAAGCTCGAGAAGTTGATGTAGTCGCTGGTAACGCCCTGAATCCGAGTGCTGTCGATCGATCGATCGCGGTAGGTAATCCGTCCGCCCGCGCCGGAGTCGAGCATCACCGCGCTCGCGAGGTCGCTGTAGCGTTTGACGGCGCGCGCGTCGGCCATCGTGATGCGGGGATTCGCGCGGACCTTCTCGAACTCCTCGTCGCTGCGCGTGATCGGGAACTGTTGGATGTTGAACGAATCGGCGCCCGCTTGATTGAGAATCGCCTGCTTGACCGAGGCATTGAGCCCCTGAATGAGCGACACCACGGCGATGATCGACGTCACGGCCACGATGTTGCCGAGCACGGTCATGAACGAGCGCAGCTTCGACGACCAGATGGCGTCGAGCGCAATCGCCGCGGAGTCGAGGAACTTGTTCATTCGCGATGAGAGGGCTGTGCGGGAGCCCGGTCTACTTCTTCTTGTTGTTGTCGATCTTGACCAGGTCGCCGTCCGCCATGCCGCGCACGGAGTTGTACGGTCCGGTAATGACCTGATCGCCGGCCTTGAGGCCGGACAGCACCTCGAAGTACTTGTCGCCGGCGACGCCCATCTTGATTGGCAGAAACTCCGCCTTGCCGTCGCGCACGACAAACACGCCTTCGGTCTCCTTGCGCGTCTGCCCGGGTTTCAGCTCCTGCGCTGAGACCGCGGTCTCGACGGCACTCGGCCGGCGGCGCTTGTCAGTCTTGGGCTCCTTGATGACCTGGCCGTTGGCGTCGTACACGAGCTCGCGCACGGCGACCGCCGGAATCGGCACCGACACGACGCTCTGGCGCGTCGCGGTCGTGATGTCGGCGGTGCAGGTGAACCCGGGCCGGACCTCCGGCACTTTCTCGTCGAGCAACACGACGACCTTGAAATTCGTTGCCTGCGTGCCTGCGGCGCCGGCCGTTGCCGCAGAAATCGGGCTGTTGCCGATCTCGCTCACGTGACCCTTGAAGGACTTGTCGGGAATCGCGTCGATCGTGATCTTGGCGATTTGGCCGATGCGCACGTTGGGCACATTGGTCTCGTCGACTTCGACCTCGGCTTGAATCACGCCCATGTCCGCGAGCTGCAGCAGTACGGTCCCGGCGTTGTTCATCGTGCCGACCACGGCGGTCTCGCCCTCCTGGATGTTGCGCTTGGTGACGATGCCGTCGATTGGCGATTCGATGCGCACCTTGCTCAGGTCGTACCGCATGCTGTCGAGCGAGGCGCGCTCCTGCGCGATGCGGCTCTCCTGCGGCTTGATCTGTTTCTCGCGCTCCTGCACCGACGACTCGGCCTGCTTGACGTCGTTGACCGCCCGGTCGAGCGCTTCCTTCGTCGTGAGCTGCTGGCGCCACAGATCCTGCTGGCGGGACAGATTCTGCTGTGCCTGCTGCAGCTGGACCTGCGCCGTTTCGATCGACTGGCGCATCTGATCGAGCGTCTCTCGGGCCGCCTGCAGCGACGCATCACCGCCCTGGACCCGCGTGCTGAGCGACTTCGGATCGATCTGGAGAAGGAACTGTCCCGGTTTCACGCGGTCGCCTTCGTTGACGGCCAGGTTCACCACGCGGCCTGGCGTATCGGCGCTGATGTTGACCAGGCGCTTCGGCTGAATCTTGCCCGAGGCCGAAACGATCGCTTCGAGGTCCCGCGACTTGATGACCTCGGTTGTGACCGTCAGTCCCTTGTCTTTCTTGAAGTACAGATTCGCAGCGACCACGGCCGCACCCACGAGTACGACTCCGATGGCGATGAGCACGTTCTTCCGGGACATCTAGGCTCCTAGCGCAGATTTGATGGCGGCGATAATCAAGCCAATCGCCACGTAGACGACGATGAGGCTGGTGGCGATCGGCCCGGTTCGTTTCTTGTAGAGCACGCCGAGGCCGATGGACAGACTGACGATCCACCAGAGGATGAAAAGGTCGACAGAGCCGAGCGCACGCGCCGCGAACGAATTCTCGTCGAGGAACGGCGCGAAGACCGCCAGATTCGTGGCGCCCGACATCGTCTCCCGGGCGTAGGCGAGTGGCAGGCCGAACAACTGTGAGACCGTCAGCACGACGGCCGAGTGCGCGACGATGGAGTACACCTGCTTGAACGTGCCGTCGCCGCCCAGCGCCGCGTTGAAGATGCCGAGCATGATGCCCGCGATGATCAGGCCCATGATCGGCACCGTGATCGCCTGGCCGAGCGCGCCGGTGTATCGAGCGGTGTTGAGGCTCGCTTCCATCCGGTCGTAGGCGGCGTCGTTCAGTTTCACGCCGAACGACTCCATCATGCGGACCTGCTGGTCCATCATCGCCTGCTGGCCGATCTCGGTTGAGAGGAACGTGAACGTGCCGGCCGCGCCGACAATCACCACGAACGCCAGCGCGCCCAGCCACCGTGGTCGCGCGGCGATCCCGGCGTACGTCGCCCGCGGCGCGAAGAGCACGCCGAGCAGGCGCGCAGCCAGGCTCTTGGACGCCGGCGCGGCGGCGGTCGGTTCGGAGGGGGAAGGGTCGGTCACGCGGGGCCTCGTTTCTATCTAGGATAGATACGACCGGCGTCCTTGCCGGTTCCGTCGCCGTTCGGCCGGCGCGGAGGCCGACGACGCGAAGACTTTTCGCAGCACGCTGAGTCCCGCCTGCAGTCGGCGCCGCGACGGCAGGTCCACGGGCGCTAGGACGTCGGCGAGGTGCGCCTCGGCGCAGCGTCCCACGCGCTCGAGCGCCGCGCGTCCGTTCGCCGTGACTTCGATCATGACGACCCGCCGGTCGCCTTCGGGCGCGGCGCGGCGCACCCAGCCGCGTTCCACCATCGCGCTGATGGAGTTCGACATGGTCGGCAGGCTCACACCCTGCAGCGACGCCAGGTCCGTCAACATCCGCGGCCGCGCGCTCAACACGGACAGCAGACCGAAATGGGCGGGCGCCGGCAGTTCACCCGCGGACCGCAGTTCCGCCGCGATCGTGCGCATCACGAGCGGGATGATTTCGAGAATGTCTCGCGCGCTTTCACGCGCCTGGGTCCGCGTCATGGGCCGGGCGTAGGTCTTAGGGGGCCTAATAGTTATGTGTGCTAAGTTATCACGCGGGGCGACGAGGGTCAAACGTGGCGTGGCGCGCCCGGCGCGGCGCAAGACGGGTGAGCCGCCGGCGCGCCAAGTCATCGCCAAATCCTTGACAGTGAGAGAGTTGGTGTTTACCATGACGGTTCCCCTGCGACAAGGAGCGTGAGCGTGGTCGGATTCGTACCGAAGGAGATGTTCTTCACCAAGGGCGTCGGGAAGCACCGCGAGAAGCTGACCTCGTTCGAGCTGGCGCTCCGGTCGGCCGGCATCGCCGCGTGCAATCTCGTCCGTGTGTCGAGCATCTTCCCGCCGAATTGCCGCATTCTGTCGCGCGCCCAGGGGATGAAGCTCCTCGAGCCTGGACAGGTCACGTTCGTTGTCATGTCCGAGGCCGCGACCCGCGAACCCCACCGCCTCATCGCCGCCACCGTTGGCGTGGCCATCCCGCGCGATCGGGATCTGTACGGCTACTTGTCGGAGCACCACAGCTTCGGCGAGAGCGAAGACATCGCCGGCGACTACGCCGAAGAACTCGCCGCCGAGATGCTGGCCACGACGCTCGGCCTCGAGTTCGATCCGGACAAGAGCTGGGACGAGAAGAAGGAAGTCTACCGCCTGTCGAACGAGATCGTCCGCACGCAGAACGTGACGCAGACCGCCGTCGGCGACAAGAAGGGCCTCTGGACGACCGTGGTCGCTGCGGCTGTGCTCGTCGGATAACGCCGCCTCAGGCCTGTTAGGCCGATCGAAATCGAATGCACGAAAGCGCGATGGCAACGTTGCACACGAAGGTCTGTGCATTCGCGCAATCGCCTATCTTGGCGTTCGTCCTTCTCGTCACTGCAGCCACGCTGATTGGACCCGCGGACGCGCGCGCGCAGTCGGATGACGCCGTGGGCGTCCGCGCGCAGGGGATGGCCGGTGCCTTCACCGCGGTTGCGGATGACGCTTCGGCGACCTGGTGGAACCCGGCCGGTCTTGGGGCTTGGAACTCATCGGGAAGCGCTGGCGGCACGTATATCAACGTCATCATCGACCTCCAGAACCTCCGTGAGCCCTCTACAGAACGGGCCTCCAACGGGAATCCGGTGCCCGCGTGGCGGGTTGGCACCGGTGGCATTTCGGTCGGATCCCCTGCTTTAGGTTTCAGCTATTACCGCCTGCGCATCAGCGAAATACAGCCGATTAGCTCTATAGCGGGACCCGCCGGCGTCCGACAAGATCAAGGAATTGCGGAGGTCTATCTTCGCTCGCTCGTGCTTCATCAATTCGGCGCGACGGTCGGCCAGTCCCTGGGGGAGCACCTGGTCGTCGGCGCGACGTTGAAGCTCGTTCACGGTGGTCTGGGTGCAGGCACGCGGTCGGCATCAGGAGTGTCCTTGGATCAGGCGTCGGATCTTGAGAGCCACGGCGAAACCCATGCTGGTGTTGATGTTGGCGCCATGGCAGTGGCAGGCGAACTGCGCGCGGGTCTGACGATTCGCAACCTCACCGAGCCCGAATTCGGGAGCGGTCAGGATGCGGTGGTTTTGAAGCGCCATGCGCGAGGCGGTCTCGCATGGCTTTCTGGCGCGCACGGGACGTTCGGAACGGTGACGGTGAGCGCGGACGCCGACCTGACAACGCAGGCGACGGCACTCGGCGACGAGCGCCGGGCGGCTGCCGGCATGGAGGCGTCGACACGAGACCGGCGATTCACGGCGCGTGGCGGTGTCGGCGCGAGCACAGTGGGGAGCCGCCGCACGTCGTTCAGTGCGGGCCTCTCAGCCGGGATTCGGCGCGGCACTTATGTCGATGTGGCCGCAACGGGCGGGGCCGACACGGCTAGGCGTGGTTGGGGATTAGCACTAAGAGTGACGTTTTAGGTCAATATTGACATATTTTGTCAATCGCAGGTAGCGTTTAGATTCTATGGCTGTTCGTGTAGGCGAGCTCCTTCTCAAGGAGAAACTGATCACCCCAGAGCAATTGCAGCAGGCCTTGAACCAACAAAAGGCCAACGGGGGGAAGCTCGGCTACAACCTCGTGAAAATGGGGTTCGTCAAGGACGAGCAGATCACGAGTCTGCTGAGCAAGCAGTACGGCGTTCCCAGCATCAACCTCGCACAGTTCAAGATCGATCCCACGATCGTCAAGCTGGTTCCGACCGAGACGGCCCGCAAGTACCAGATCATCCCGCTCAGCCGCTCCGGCAGCACGCTCACGATCGCGATGACGGACCCGACCAACGTCTTCGCGATGGACGACATCAAGTTCATGACGGGGTACACGGTCGAGCCCGTGGTCGCATCCGAAGTCGCGATCACCGACGCGGTCGAGAAGTACTACCCGAGCGGCAAGTCAGGCGCCGCCGCCAAGGGCGGCAAGCCGGGCGCGCCCGGG
>Ga0326726_10000732_pt1 | contig 30129 bp, 27 predicted proteins | sample MHFenrmetagenome_2_FD_207603 | JGI IMG/M metagenome (GOLD analysis project Ga0326726, IMG submission 207603) | Lab enriched peat soil microbial communities from Michigan Hollow, Ithaca, NY, United States - MHF15MN | ecosystem: Environmental > Terrestrial > Soil > Wetlands > Peat | place: USA...
CGGTGGCTGGGGGAACACATATTTTCATGATTTCTCCTTTCCGTTCACTTGATAGACGCCGCCGTCGATCCGGATCGCTTTGCCGTTGACGATGGCGTCGGCGATCTTCGTTCGCGCCGAGGCGAGGATCCGATGGAACGTCGGCTGGGAGACAGCCATCTTCTGCGCCGCCGTCTCCTGCTCCAAGCCCTCGAGGTCTTTCAGCCTGACGGCCTCGAACTCGTCGACGGTCAGGACCGTTTCTTCGAGATCGATGAGCCGGATCCCAGCCGGCTTGAAATAGGTCAGGCCAGGGGCGCAACAGACTCTGCGGCAGTGTTTAGGCCTGGGCATGTCAGGTCTTCCTTGTCAGCGGGCCGCCGCAGCGGGGGCATCGCGACGACGAACACGGCGTCCCCCTCTCATGGGGCGTCTCGGCCCCGCATGCGGGGCAGAAGCATTTTTCGCCGTGCCGGTGGATCCCCCGGCCCGGCCAGCCCAAGCGCCATCCCAGCCCCGGGCCGGGCTGAAAGGACGATGTCGAGATGGCGCGGCTCCTGATCTGGACGGCGACATAGGTCAGGTTGCTGATGCCCTTCATGAGGTCTTCTTTGAGAAGGTCGGCCGTCCGCGTCGCCTCCTCGATCGTCAGCACGGCGGGCAGATCGATCTCGAGATTGGCCGTGATCGTCGGGCCCCGCTTCTGCGTGCGCAGGGCGGAGAGAGGGATCTGCCGGGCCTCGACGATGCCCCTGATCCGGCTGTCGATCACCTCGCCGGCCGAAGCGTCGATCAGCGAATCGGTCGCCTTGCGCCCGAGGACGAACGACTCCCGAAGGATGTAAAGACCGATCAGAATGGCCATCACGGCGTCGGCGTGGACGAACCACCTTGTGAGGAACAACCCGCCCACGACGGCCAGGGAGGTGAAGACGTCGAGCCGCGAGTGCACGCCGTCGCTGAGCAGACTGAGGCTGTCGTGCTTCCGGCCGGCCCGGATCTTCAGGCGGGCCATGACCTCGTTGGCCAAGGCCGAGAAGGCCATCGCGCCCAGGGAGACGATGCCGACGATGGGTTTCCGCGGGGAGGCGAACGAGAGAGCCGCTTCTAGAATGATCCAGACGGCCGTTAGGAATAAGATGATCGTGATGAACAGGCCGGCCAGGACCTCGGCCTTGTAATGCCCATAGGGATGGCCCTTGTCCTCGGGCTTCCGGCTGGCCGCGATCCCGATCAGGCCGATGCCCGAGGCGAGGACATCCATGCCGGAATGCAGCCCTTCGGCCAGAACGGCCGTCGACCGGGCCGCGAGGCCGGCGGCGATCTTGCCGGCGGCGAGAACGATGTTGGCGGCCAGACCGAGGACGGCGATCTTTTTTTCCATGGCTAACGACACCGATTATTATAATGAATATATATTCATAAGTCAAGGGCGGGAGAGTCCGCGCCGACTCGAGCATCGGTTCCTGGACGCCGAGGCCCGTTGCCGCCAGCCCTCGTTCACGCCACGCCGCGCGCCGCGAGCGCCACGGCCTCGGCCCAGTCGTCCGGGGAGAGACCCGGCGATTGCACGCCCAGGGCCCGGTATCTGTCCTTTATGACAGCCAGGACGGACGGCCGGTCCGCCGGGGACCCCCGCAGCGCCTTTTCGATGGCCGTGACCGTCTCGCGGGGATAGACCGTGAAATCCCCCGAGATCGTCACGTCATCGATGCGGCCGTCCGTAAGCCTGGCCGTGACGCGGATAAGCCCGCCCGCGGCCTTATAGGCCGACTCGCGGATGTGGACGTCCTCGTGGATCTTGACGCCTCCGGGGCGGACGGCTCCCTTCTCGGCGAGCCATTCCTCCGCGCCGAGGGCCCGGTCGAGCTCCCGGGCCCTGGCTTCTTCCGCCGCGGTCCATTCCCCGGCGACGAGCTCGGCCTCTAGGACCGCCGCGAGCTCTCGCCGATAAAGATCGACGACCTCGTCGCGGCCGGGCATGCGGCCCAGCTCGTCCCGCAGGGTCGTCATATAATCCTGGAGCCCTTGGAAGACCTTGTCCCTCATCTTCTCGGATGATAGCTTGAGGACGCGGGCCATGGCCTCCCGGTCGAAATCGAACATCAGGCTGCCCACGACGACCTCGGCTCGGCCGATCCGGGCCGCGCCCGTGCCGCCGATCTTGCGGCCCCGGACATGGATGTCGTTGACGGGCCGATGGACGGCCTCGACGCCGAGCGCGCGATAAGCCCGGACGAGCGGCTCGACGAAGAGGCGATAGCGGGCCTCGACCCCGGCCGGGAGCGAGGCCGGACGAAAGACCCACTGGACGAAGACCTGGTCCCGGTCGAGATAGACGGCGCCCCCGCCGACCTCGCGGCGCAGGACGGGCAGGCCGTGCTCCCGGCAGTAGGCCCGGTCGACCTCGCGGTCGACCTCCTGGTGGAACCCGACGCAGACGTAGGGATCCGCTGGGCTGACCAAGATGACCGTGTCGGGCGTCCGCTCGTCCAGGACGTAGGCAGCCGCATGGTAGCACGCCTGCGACCGCGCGGGCGGGACCTGCCCCAGCTCGAGCAGCCGGACCGTTCGCATTCTAGGCCAGCCCCCATCGTCCCAGGACCGCGACGGCCCGGTCGAGGATGTCCGGGACGAGAAGCTCGATCGCTGGGCTCAGCCCGTAGCCCGTGGAGACGTCGGCCGGCTGAGCGCCGACGAGATGGAGATGCGCGGGAAGCCGGCCGCGGACGTCGGCGAACTGCAGGACTTCCTGGAAGCTCACCTGGTGCCAGGAGAGCTTGAGCCGCGAAAACAGAGGGATTTCCGAGCCGCCGAGCTCGACGATGGTCGCCGGCGGCCGTCCGGCGTCGACAGCGTCCATGATGAGCAGGTGGCTGCAGGCCTCGACGAGAGGCAGGAGGTCCATCCCCAGGACGCCGCCGTCCAGGACCTCGATCTCAGGCCGGTCCTTCAGCCGCTCCCGGAGCGGCTCGAGGCAGTGCACGCCGAGCCCCTCGTCCCGGTTCAGCGTGTTGCCCAGGCCGAGAACGACCCGGCGGGCCGCATCAGGCATTTCCGCCCCGCGTCAATACGATGGGCCTTGGCCTCACAGTCGGCGATCCCAGCATCCGCGTGCTCAGGGCCGGCAAACGACGTTAAAGCCCGTGCCGACCCCCCCCAGCGAGCGCCCGTTCGCGTCAACCATGTGGATGGCGCAGGCCAGGCAGGGGTCGAACGAATGGATCGTCCGCAGGATCTCGAGGGGCTGCTCCGGGTTGGCCATCTTCGTGCCGACCAAGGACGCTTCGTAAGCGCCCGGCTGGTTCTTGTGGTCGCGCGGCGAGCCGTTCCAGGTCGTCGGCACGACCATTTGATAGTTCTTGATCTTGCCCCCGTCGATGACGATCCAATGCCCCAGGGCGCCCCGCGGCGCCTCCATGAACCCGAAGCCCTCCGCGTGCCCGGGCCAGGTCCGGGGTTCCCATTTCTCGCCGTTGAAGGTCTGGGTCCGCCCGGCCTTGATCTCGGCGACGAGCTCGTCGTAGAGCTGCGTCAGCAGGTCCCCGAAGATCTTGGTCTCGATGGCCCGGGCGGCCGTGCGCCCCAGCGTCGAGAAGAGGACCGAAACGGGCGCCTCGAGCTTCTTGAGCACGGCGTTGGCCAGGGCCACCGTGCCTTCGTGCCCGGTCGCGTACATGACCAGGACCCGGGCCAGCGGGCCGACCTCCATGGCCTTCTCGTTCCAGCGCGGCGCCTTGACCCAGGAATATTTCCCCTCGACGTTGAGCTGCTCGTACGGCGGCTTGGGGCCGGTGTAATTGAAGACGGTCTCCCCCTGCCAGGGGAAGAGCCCGGCGTTGTCGCCCTCCCGGTAGCTGTACCAGGAATGGGTGATGAACTCCTTCATCTTGGCGGCGTCGCGCGGATCGGGGACGATGACATTCTTGATGTCGCGGCCCAGGATGGCCGCCCGCGGCACGACGAACTTCGCCAGGTCGTCCGCGTCTCCCATCGGGAACTCGCCCCAGGTCAGGAAATTGCCCAGGCCCTCGCCGAGGGAGGCATACTCGAGGTAGTAGGGGGCGATGGCCAGGATATCGGGCAGGTAGACCATGTCGATGAAGTCGTTGAGCTTCTTGATCGAATCGGCGATGATCGACAGGCGTTCCGCGTTCAGGGCCTGGTCGCTGTTCATGTCGATGGGCATGGGCACGCCCCCGACGAGAAAGTTGGGGTGGGGGTTCTTGCCGCCGAGGATGGTATGGACCTTGACGACCTGGGACTGCCAGTCGATGCATTCCAGGTAGTGGGCCACGGCCAGGAGGTTGATCTCCGGGGGTAGCTTGTAGGCCGGGTGGCCCCAGTAGGCGTTGGAGAAGAGGGACAGCTGGCCGCTCTGGACGATATCGTTGACCTTCTTCTGGACGCCGGCGAAATAGGCCGGCGAGGAGTTCGGCCAGGCGGAGATGGACTGCTGGATCTCGGAGGTCTTCTTGGGATCGGCCTTCAGGGCGCTGACGACGTCCACGAAATCGAGGGCATGGAGGATGTAGAAGTGCATGACATGGTCGTGGATGTACTGCTGGGCGATGATCATGTTCCGGAGGATGTTGGCCGCCTTCGGGATCTTGATCTTGAGGGCGTCCTCGACGGCGCGGATCGAGGCGATGGCGTGGACGGTCGTGCAGACGCCGCAGGCCCGCTGGGTGAAGGCCCAGGCGTCCCGGGGGTCGCGGCCGATGAGGATCTTTTCGATGCCGCGGACCATGGTGCCTGACGAATAGGCCTCCGTGATCGTGTTCGAAGCGTCCAGGCCGGCCTCGATGCGCAGGTGTCCTTCGATGCGGGTGATGGGATCAACGACGATTCGCGGGCTCATGCGGGATCTCCTATTGGTTCCGAAGCCAGGACAGGGCTTCTTCTTCCGTCTTGAAGAAGCGGACGTCATTGGCGTAATAGCTCTGGTCGATGACCAGGATCTCCGGGTCGATCGGCGCGCCGAACACGGCCGCGACCGGCATCATCGGCCGGAAATGCTTGATGTGGCGCGAGCACTCCTTGACGTCGGCTCCCGTCAGGTCGATCAGGAGCTTGCCCGAGTACTCGCGCAGGAAAGCGGCCAGGGACTGGATGTCCTCCGGCGTGAACGCGCCGGAATGTCGGCAGCGCAGGATGCCCTTTTCGACGGGGGTGAGCGCGAAAGATGCCATGTGAACCCCTCCTTTTCATCCTCGACCGTTCTTTGCCACGAGCCCTTACTCCAGGGCCTGGGCGACCATCTCGGTCAGGCCCCGGACCTTGACGCCGGAGTTGAAGTGGGCGACCCCTTCGACGAACTGCAGGCGGCAGTTGCTGCAGACCATGGTGACCGATTCGGCCCCGATGGCCTTCATCTGGTCGATCTTCATGCCGAAGACGGCGAAACGCAGGGGGTCGGCCTCCTGGATCGAGATGACCCCGCCTCCGCCGCCGCAGCAGAGAGCCTGCTCCTTGTTCGGGGACATCTCCTTGAAGGCCTTGGGCGCCAGCCATCTCAGGATCTCGCGAGGTTCCTTGATATGCCCGCCCCGCCGCTGGATCTTGCAGGAATCATGAAAGGTGATCGTCGCGTCGTCGTAGGCCCCCTGTTTCAGTCGGATCCGGCCGGCTTTCCAGAAGTCGTACATCATCCGGATGATGTGGGTGACCTCGACCCCCCGGGGGACCTCCATGATGTTGGCCGCCGTCCAGCGGAAGGCGTCGTAGGCGTGGCCGCACTCGCTGATCATGATGCGCTTGACGCCGAGCTCCTTGGCCGCATCGAAGACGCGGGCCAGGAAGAGCTTGGTCAGTTCCTCGTCGGCCTCGAAGTAGCCGAAGTTGACGACCTCGCGCCCCTTGGAGCTGACCGTCCACTTCTCGCCGGCCTTGTCCATGATCTTGGCCACGGCGGCGATGTTTTCCGGGAACTTCATCGTCTCGATGGAGGTGAAGACGACCAGCGTCTCGGCCCCCTTGACGTCCACCGGGACCTTGACCTCCCACTCGTCGCCGATCCACTCGATGCGCTCGGCCCAGGCCTTGTCGGTCACACCCAGGGGGCTGCCGATGTCCTTCTGCTTCGCGGCCGCCGCGGCCAGGTCGGGCGGCACCAGGCCAGCGGCGTCCAGTCCGGCCCGGACGTCGTGGATGAGCGGGCCGAGCTGGATGCCCATGGGACAGACCATGGCGCATTTGTTGCAGAGCGTGCAGGCCTCGTAGACGATCGTGCTCCAGTGGGCCAGGTCCTCGTCCGTGATGCGCTTCTCGAGGCCGACGGCCAGCTTGAGCCGCCCGGCCACAGTGAATCTCTGCTCATAGGCCCGCCGCAGCGGCTCGATCTTCCAGACCGGGGCGTATTCCGGGTTGCCCAACGCCTGATAGAAGTGGCAGGCGTCGGCGCAGAGCCCGCAGCGCGTGCAGGCCTGCAGCTGGGTCGCGGTCCAGCCGCCGATCTCCTTGACATAAGCGGTCATGGCGGATGGCGTTTTCATGGTGCTCCCTCCCGTCAAGGGTTGACCGCCCGCTTGCCGGCCTGGGCCCCCTGGAACGTCCGCGAGAAGAAGTAGAACATGAGGTGTGAGATCCGGCCGAGCGGGATCCAGATGAGCAGCGCGTCCACGGTGAGCATGTGGAGGCTGAACAGGACCTCGTAGCGGAGGAACAGGTGATGGGTCATCGCGTAGCCCGTCGCGAAGGGCAGGAAGACCAGGGCCCAGTTCACCCAGTCGGGCGTCCTGGTAATGAGCTTCAGGACCGGGTGGGTGAGCCTGTTGATGAGCAGGGCGATGAGCGACAGGATGCCGACCGCGGCCAGCCAGTCGGCGATCGGCAGCGGCAGCGTCGGCCAGCCGAAGCCGATCAGGCTCTTCCAGACGAGCATGTGCGGCGTCCCGAAAAAGACGACCGCGAACAGCGCCAAGTGGAACAGGCCCCCGGCGACATAGGTCAGGGTGTTCTTGACGAAGGTCCGCTGGACCCAGGGGATGAAGGGCAGGACGAGAAGACCCTTCAGGTAGCTCTTGACGACGCCGGTGATCTTGCGGCCCCGGCTCTCGACCCGGTCCCGCGACCAGCCCAGCAGAACGGTGTGGATCAGGCGATAGGCCATGCCGCCGATGAAGATCAGGAGGGAGGCGGCGAAAAACGGCCCGCGCAAGAATCGAAGGAGTGCGGTCCAGTCCATGGCGTCCTCCTATTCCGGGCGTTCTTTGTCCGGCGAAGGCTCCGGCTTCCCGGCCTTGCTCTTGCGGACTTGATCGGCCCCGGCCAGCGCGATGCCGAGGGCGGCCCCGGCGCCGGCCGCGATCCCGGCCGCCGCGATCGTCGGCCTGATCAGCGGGGCGGACTGGCCCTGGTAGAACCCGCCGCCGTCCCAGAATCGCGGTTCGGAGCACCCCAGGCAAGGGTGCCCGGACTGCACGGGAAAGGACAGGCCCTGCATCCACTTGAGCGAGGAACAGGCGTTGTACGTGGTCGGCCCCTTGCACCCGAGCTTGTAGAGGCACTCGCCCTCGCGGGCGCCTTCCCCGTCGAAGGACTCGGCGAACTTCCCGGCTTCGTAGAAGGGCCGGCGCAGGCAGTGATCGTGGATCGTATGGCCATAGAAGGTCACCGGCCTCAACAGCGCATCCGTCTTCGGCAACTTGCCCATGACCAGGACATAGGCGATCGTCCCCGTCGTGACCTCCGGGATGGCCGGGCAGCCGGGGATGTTGACGATCGGCTTGTCCTTGATGATCTCGGACACGCCGCGCGCTTCGGTCGGGTTCGGCCGGGCCCTGGGGATGCCGCCGAACGTCGCGCAGTTGCCCGTGGCGATGATGGCCATGGCGCCGTCGGCCGCTTCCCTGAGAATGTCCAGGTTGCTGCGTCCGCCGACCGTGCAGTAGACCCCGTCAGCGCCGATCGTCGGAGAGCCTTCGACGACGAGGACATACTGACCGTGGTACTTTTTCATGCTGTCCCGCTTGGTCTGCTCCGCCTGGAAGCCGGCGGCGGCCATCAGGGTCTCCTGATAATCCACGGCGATCTTATTCAGGACCAGGTTCACCAGGCTGGGCGACTGCGACCTCGAGATGGCCTCCGTGCAGCCGGCGCAGTCCTGGAGCTCCAGCCAGATCAGGGGCAGGCGCGGCTTGGACATCAGGGCGTCCGCCACCATCCGGGCCCCGTCGCGCGAGGCCGATGCCCCGAAGGCTTTGACCCCGGGAACGAGCTCGAGCCCCATCATTCCGGAGACGATGACGCAGAACTTCATGAAGTCACGACGCGACAAACCCTCATCCCGAAGATGCTGATAGACGGTTTTCTCACCCATGGCGTTCCCCCTCCATGACGGGCGGCCCGTCATTCGCAGGAAATGTTCTCGGCTTCGAGCTTGGCCCGGTAGGCCTCAAGGCCGGCCGGGCCGGTCAAGAGGCCGGTCTTCTCGGTCTCCCAGCGGGTGGCCTCGAGCTCGGCGATCCAGCCCTCCCCGTAGGGATCCTTGATGGCCAGGTTCGGGTCGGCGGCGAGCTTGTCGTTGGCCCGTTTGAGGACCCCCGTGATCGGGGCCGGCACCGGGCCCACGTACTTGCTGCTCTCGATGGTGGCGACGCTCTTGCCGGCCGGGATCTCGGCGCCGATGTTCTTGGCCCGGACGGTGACGGCATTGAGCTTGCCGCCCGCGAGCTTGCCCGCGACGGTCGTCATCCCGACCCGGACGACCCCGCCGTCCAGGGGCTTGGCCCAGACGTGCTTCTCGGCGAAATAGAAAAGGTCCTCCGGAAGTTCGCAGCCGCGGATCTTGCCCATGATTCTCCCTCCTCCCTTGACGGTCCTTCTGTTCAGAACGAGACTACGGTCTTGGCCTCCTCCGACATCTGCCAGAAGGACGCCCCGCCGACCATCTTGACGCCGTCGATCAGGTCCTCCGGGACCAGCCCGTGGAGCTCCGTGGAGGCCGTGCAGGCGGTCATCTTGACGCCGGCTTCGAGCGCCTCGTTGAGGAAAGCCTCGACGGACTTGCCGCCGGCCTTGGGGAAGACCGTCGCCGCCAGCCCTTTTTTCAGGAGCAGCGTTCCGTCGATAGTGAAGAACATCGTCACGTCGTAATCCATGGCCGCCGCCAGGGTGGCCATGAAGAACGGCGTGGCGCAGCGGCGGGGCGTTTCGGGGCCGCTGGTCATCATGATCAGGACCTTGTCCGCATCCATCATCGCCTCACTGCTCAGAACGTCAGCGTGATCGCGTTGTGGCTGGCGAACTCCAGGAAGGTCGCCGCCCCCCCGATCTCCAGGCCCTCGACGAGATCCTCTTTCTTGATGCCCATGACGTCCATGGTCATCTGGCAGGCGATGAGCCTGACGCCCAGCTCCTTGGCCGTCTCCAGCAGCTCGCTGAGCTTGGCGACCTTGGCCTTCTTCATCCAGGAGTTCATCATGGCCGTGGCCGCCGCGGTCATGCCCGGCAGCATGCCGATGATGTTGGGCATCGGCACAGGCATGGCCGGGTTGGCGATGGGCGGCACCTTGAGCTTGTCGATCCGGCCCTTTTTCAGGATCTGCAGGCCATAGAAGGTGAAAAAGACCGCCACCTCCATGTCCATGGCAGCAGCCGCGGTCGCCAGGATGAACGGCGGGTAGGCGGTGTCCAGGGTGCCGTGCGCAGCGATGATAGCCAGTCTCTTGGTTGTATCTTCAGCCATGTCCCTCTCCTTCCGGTCTCACTTCGCCTTCTTGATGTAGAACACGTACTTGCCTTCGGTCTCCTCGTGGCCCAGCAGCTCATGGCCGGTCTTGCCGGCCCAGGCCTTCACGTCGCTGACGGAGCCGGGGTCGGTGGAGATCATCTTGAGGACCTCGCCGACCTTCATGCCGTCGACGGCCTTCTTCGTTTTGATGATGGGCATGGGGCACGAAAGTCCGCTGGCGTCCAGCGTCTGGTTGGCCGTGATGTCCATAGCTCTACTCCTTTTTATTCAGCGGGGATCTCGGGATGCGCGTCAGCGCGATGGCGGTCCGGGCTTTGGCCCGCGGCAGGGAGCAAAGGGCAGAGGGGGCGCACGTCCCCCTTTTTCAGATCAGCGCTTTCCGTCCGTCCGCTAACTCGCACCCCATTCCAATGTACCGGGGGGCCGAGGTGCTGTCAACCCGCGAACCTTATCGGGAAATGGGAGTTTCCGGAGGCTCAGCCTCGCTTCTTTTTCCGGCCCAGGATGCCCCCGCTCAGGAACAACCCGGCGCCGATGACGAAGCCGAAATTGTACCAGGTCCCGTTGTTGTGGACCTCGTAGATCCGGACATTCCTGGTGAAGATGGAGATGACGAAGGTGATCGGCGAGATGAGCCCGTGCCAGACGCCGAGCAGGAACCCGGCCGTATGGCCCTCGGCGTTGGGCGTCTTTTCGGCCGTGTTGGGGCCGGGCGCGCACGAAGCCAGGACCATCGCCGCGACGAGGACGGCGATCAAGAGAACCGAGCGTCTCATGTGTCCCTCCTTGAGAGACGCTATTCTATCCGAACCGGGGCCCTTTTCTCCAGCCTTTCGTCGAGCGGGGGCTTGCCCCTGGCCCGGACGCGTTTGCCTTTGCCCCGGGAGTGGCCTAAAATAGATTTCCCGGGTGATCGGGCCCGGGGTTTTTGTAAAAGGAGGACGATCATGAAAGGCGATCCCAAACTCATCAAGACCCTCAATTCCCTGCTCGCCGACGAACTGACGGCCATCAACCAGTACATGGTCCACTCGGAGATGTGCGACAACTGGGGTTACGACAAGCTCCACAAGTTGATCGAAGGCCGGGCCATCGTCGAGATGAAGCACGCCGAGAAGCTCATCGGCCGCATCCTCTTTCTCGAAGGCGCGCCCGTCGTCAGCGATCTCCGGCCGCTGGCCATCGGCGCCGACATCCCGAAGATGTTCGCCAGCGACCACAAGTTCGAAGAAGGGGCCATCAAGAGCTACAACGAGGCGATCGTCCTGGCCGGCACTGTCAAGGACTTCGCCACCCGGGAGATCCTCGAATCCATTCTCCGGGACGAGGACGGCCATATCGACGGCATCGAGGAGATCCAGGACCAGATCCACCAGATGGGCCTGCAGATCTTCCTGACGACGCAGGTCGGCTGACCCGCGCTCGTTCTGCCCTCGGTCCCGGCGCCTTGACGGGTCCGGTCATCCTGATAGAATGAACAGGATGATCAAACGCGGCGGGTTCGGACCGGGGCCGCTCGGGACGGCCTTCTTTTACGGCGCGCTCTGGGGCCTTGGCGAAGCCGGGCTCGGACATGTCCTTCATCTGGCCCATATCCCCGGACTGCCGGGCCTGGTCATGGTCTCGTGGGCCGTGCAGGTCATGGGACGCGTGGCGTCGCGGACCCGCTCGAACGCGGCCGGCGCCGTTTTTCTGGCCGGCGTCGTCGCCGCCTCGCTCAAGCTCCTCGATCTCCTCGTCCCGGGAACAGACATCCCGGCCCTGATCAACCCGATCCAGGCCATCCTGCTCGAAGCCCTGGCCGGGGCCATCTGCGTCCGTCTTATTAGCCGAGAAAGAGGGACAGTCCCCGTCTGGGGACAGGCCAAGACGGGACGCCCATGACGCGTCCTCTCAAAAAGCCCATCGAAACGTCGACCATGAGCCGGCGCGGTTTCCTGCGCTGGAGCGCTCTCGTCGGCTCGGCGGCCGCGTCTTCGAGATCGCTGGCCGCCGGGTTCCGTCGCCGCGACCCCCGCCACGCGCTCGTCGAGCAGGCCCCGGCCGAGGAGCGCATGGTCCGGACGGGCTGCCCCTCCCACAACTGCGGCGGCCGCTGCCTGCTCAAGGTCTTCGTCCGTGATGGCCGCATCGTCCGCATCGAGACCGACGACCGCCCCGGCGATACGGTGGCCGATCCCCAGCTGCGGGCCTGTGTCCGCGGCCGGGCCTATCGCCGTCGCCAGTATCATCCCGACCGCCTGCAATACCCGATGAAACGGGTCGGGGCGAGGGGCGAAGGGAAGTTCGCGCGCATCACCTGGGACGAGGCCCTCGACCGGATCGCGGCCGAGTTCCGGCGCCTCAAGGCCGCCCACGGCAACGAGGCCTTCTACGTCCCCTACGGCACGGGCAGCTACAACCAGATCAACGGCCGCCAGACGGCCCAACGGCTGATGAACCTTTACGGCGGCTCGCTCGGCTTTTACAACAGCTATTCCTGGGCGGCCATCTCCGCCGCCACGCCGACCGTTTACGGCACCAGCGTCACCGGCAACCAGCGCCAGGACTGGCTCAATTCCAAGTACATCCTGATGTGGAGCTGGAACCCGGCCGAGATGCGCGACGGCACGAACAGCGAGTACTTCGTCCAGAAGGCCCGCGAGAAGGGCGCCCGGGTCGTCTGCGTCGACCCGCGGATGACGCTGAGCGCGGTGGCCCTGGCCGACGAGTGGGTGCCCATTCGCCCCGGGACGGACGCCGCCATGATGACGGCCATGGCCTACGTCATCGTGGCCGAGAACCTGCACGACGCCGCCTTCATCCGGACCCACTGCGTCGGCTTCGACGCGTCGCAGCTGCCGCCCGGCGCGGAGGGGGCGGAAAGCTATAAGGACTATCTCTTCGGGACGCGCGACGGCGTGGCGAAGACGCCCGAGTGGGCCGAGAAGATCTGCGGCGTGCCGCGCGAGACGATTGCCCGACTGGCCCGCGAATACGCGACGGCCAGGCCCGGCGTGCTCTACCAGGGCTACGGCATGCAGCGCCGCGCGTACGGCGAGCAGGCCGTCCGGGCCGGCTGCGTCCTGGCCGCGATCACCGGCAACGTCGGTGTTCCCGGCGGCTGGGCCAGCGGCATCGCCCTCCAGGCCCCCGACGGGGGACCCCTCTGGCTCGTCTTCCCGACCGGGGACAACCCGGTCAAAGCCATGATCCCGAGCTTCCTCTGGACGGAGGCGGTCCTGCGCGGCAAGGGCATGGGCGCGGTCGACGGCGTCCGGGGCGTCGACAAGCTCCCGGCCGACATCAAGTGCATCTGGGCCGTGGCCTGCAATTGCCTGGTCAATCAGCATGGCAACCTGAACCGGACGGCCCGCATCCTGGCCGACGAGAAGAAGGTCGAGTTCCTACTCGTCCAGGACAACTTCCTGACCCCCACGGCCCGCTTCGCCGACATCCTGCTTCCCGTTTGCACCCAGTTCGAGACCTGGGGCCTCGAGGACGGCTGGAAGTACGGCGACGAGGTCCTGCTCATGCCCAAGATCGTCGAGCCGCCCTTCGAGACGAAAAGCGACTACCGCATCGCCGCCGAGATCGCGGCCCGCCTCGGGCTCGAACAGGAATACACGGAAGGCCGGACCGAGCGCGACTGGGTGGCCTGGTCGCTCGACCGCTATCGCCAGACGCGCTTCCCCGCGCTGCCCACTCTCGACGAGCTCGAACGGACGAACGCCGGCGTCTTCTCCGTCCCCGTGACCAAGCCGGCCGTGGCCTTCGGCGAATTCCGGCGCGATCCCGAAGGGCATCCGTTGCCGACGCCGTCGGGCAAGATCGAGATCTTCTCCAAGACGCTGCACGACATGGACCGGCCGGCCGAGATCCCGGCCGTCCCCAAGTACATCCAGGAATGGGAGAGCCCGTTCGGTCCCGAGGCCGTGAAATTCCCCCTGTCCATGATCGGTCACCATTATCTCTCCCGGGTCCACTCGACCCTGGAAGGCATCGACTGGCTCGAAGAGGCCTTCCCCCAACGGCTGTTCATCAATCCCATCGACGCCGCGGCCCGGAAGATCAAGTCTGGCGACGCGGTCCGGGTCTGGAACGACCGCGGAGCCACGGTCGTCAAATGCCGGGTGACGCCTCGCCTCATGCCCGGCGTCGTGGCCCTGCCCCAGGGCGCCTGGTGGACGCCGGACAAGGCCGGCGTCGACCGCCGCGGCTCGGTCAACGTCCTGTCCTCGGAGCGCTGGACGCCGCTCGCCTTCGGCAACGCCCAGCACACGATCATGGTCCAGATCGAGAAGGCGGAGGCGGCCTGAGATGGTGAGTCAGTACGGCTTCTTCTTCAACGCCGCGGCCTGCAGCGGCTGCAAGGCCTGTCAGGTCGCCTGCAAGGACCGCAACGATCTCCAGCCCGGCGTGCTGTGGCGGCGCGTCTACGAAGTCACCGGCGGCGGCTGGGAGAAGAAGGGCGAGGTCTGGGTGCCCTCGGTCATCGCCTACAACATCTCCATGGCCTGCAACCACTGCGAGAAGCCGGTCTGCGGCCTGGCCTGCCCGGTCAAGGCCATCTCCAAGCGCGAGGACGGCATCGTCTTCGTCGACACCGGCGCCTGCATCGGCTGCCGCTACTGCGAGTGGGCCTGCCCCTACACCGCCCTGCGCTTCGACGCCCGGACGAACACCGTGTCGAAGTGCCACTTCTGCTACGACGCGATCGACGCCGGGGGCGCACCGGCCTGCGTCACGGCCTGCCCGCAGCGGGCCCTCGATTTCGGCGACCTGACGGAGCTGCGCAAGAAATACGGCGATGTCCGCCAGATCGTCCCCCTGCCCGACCCCGCGCAGACCGAGCCGGCCCTCGTCATCAAGCCCCATCGCGACTCGGCCAAGGCCGCCGAACGGGGCGCCGAAGTGGCCAACTGGGAAGAAGTCTAGCCCTCGATGCTCAGGGAGTGGCCGCTCGTCGCCTTCACCGTTCTGGGACAGACGGCGGTCGGCCTGTTCTGGTCCTTCCACCTGCCGTTCCTGGTCCGAGGCCGGGTGCCCGCCTATGGCTGGCGCGTGGCCGGGCTGGCCGTCCTCGGCGCCGTGGCCCTGCTCATGCTCCTGGCCGCCGGGGTCTCGTTCTTTCACCTCCGCCATCCCTTCCGGGCCCGGCGCGCGCTCGGCAACCTGCGGACCTCGTGGCTCAGCCGCGAGATCCTGTTCGAGCTCGTTTTCACGGCTCTCGTCGCGGCGAGCGCCTGGCTCGGGGCGTTTCACAATCCGGGCCTCCGGCTCCAATGGCTCCTGCTGGCGCTCGCCGGCCTGGCCGGGGGACTCTTCCTGCTGAGCATGATCAAGCTGTACATGCTGCCGTCGCTGCCCGTCTGGAGACGGATCTATACGCCATTGGCATTTGTGTCGACGACCCTGGCGGCGGGCGCCGTCTCGGCGGAGTTCCTCGTCCGGGTCGTGGCCGGCCCGGGGGTGTTCGGGATCGACCTCGCGGCGGTGGCTCTCGTCGTCCTGGCCGGGGAGATCTTGTTCGTCGCCTGCGCCGCCCCCCGGCATGGGTGGCGCGGTTTTCGGCCCGCCCCGTCCCTTCGGCCCGACGACGCTCCGCCGCGTCTCCTGCATCGGGCCCGGCTCTGGCTTCTCTTCGCCGGAATGGTCCTGGTCGCGATCGATAGGGTGTCGGGCGCCAACGACATCATGGCCGAGCGGGGCACGAGCCCGGCCCTGCTGCTGGCGCTCCTTCTCCTTCTGGCCGGCGAGGTCGCCGGCCGGTTCCATTATTACGGGCTTGTCCCGCCACCCGGCGGCCCGGACATCCGGCCGTTCAAAGCCTGACGGCGCGAGGCCCCTTCCGCCCCTTATTCACGCCGCGGCCCGCCGCTTTCTTGGCCCGTATCGACCGGATATAGGCCTCGTAATCCGCGCGGGTGTTGAGGTTGCGGAGGCGGCCCGGGTCATCGAACTCGACGACGACGGTCCGGCAGCGGTCGAAGAGCGGCAGGACGCTGCGCTCCCCGCCGGCGAGCAGGGACTCGATCTGCGGGATGATGGACTTCCGGTAGAGGGCGAAGAGCGGCTCGTAAAGGCCCGAGGGACCGACCGGCACCGTGATCTCGGATCCGCAGGTCGACCAGGCCAGCGCTTCCAGCAACGGCACGTCGACGTCCGGGATATCGCAGGCGATGACCAAGCAGGCGTCGTTCCGCGCCGCCCGGAGGCCGGCCAGAATGCCGGCCAGCGGACCGAGTCCGGCAACATCGTCCTCGACCACGCGAAGAGCCGTCTTCGGCCGGAACGGCAACGTTTGGCCGGGCGATAGGCTGACCACGGTCTCGTCGAACAGCGGTTCGACCTGGGCGAGGACATGTTCGAGGAGCGTCCGGCCGGCGACGTCCAACCCGGCCTTGTCGGCCTTCATGCGGCGACCCTGCCCGCCCGCGAGCACGATCGCCGTGAGCGGCTTCCCTCCGCACCTTATCTTCTCGCTCACCAGGCCATCATATGTCCCCTGGTTCGGCTTTTCAATCCGAACTCGCGGGGGACCGTCGCGCGTTGACGCCGCAAGGCCGCGGAAAGAGGGATGAGGGGTGTCGTCGGAATGAGCATAAAGCGGTGAAGGCGCTGCGCACGCGGCCCCTTCTGCTTCTTTTCTCACCCGGCCATCATTTGTCCGTCGTATCGCCTGATCAAAAAGTTGACGAGGTACTTATATCTGAATCGCCGCGATGCGAAGGAGGGATGACGCAACGGCGTGGGGGCCCCCCGCCTGCGCGCAGGCGCTGATGCCGATGAGCCCTTTGGAGCGCCGAGCACAGCCGGGGGTGACGCCGAGGGAGGAATCCCGACTGAGCAAGCTAACTTGACTTGGCTCCAGCGCGTGGACATAATGATGGCCACACCCCATGCTTCTCAAGCAGCAGGATTTCTATCGCTCCTTGACCGCTCTCTCGCCGGGTCTCGTGGAGCGCGTCCGCCGGACGATCGAGGAGGCGGAGAAGAAGTTCTCGAAAAAGAAGGACGGCAAGCCGGGCTTCCTGTGGGAGCACACGGTCCTCGTCGCGTCCCAGTCCTTTCGCTTGGCCAAGGCCGAGAAGGAAGACCCCGATCTGGCCGCTCTGGTCGCCCTCTTCCATGATTCGGGCAAGTTCGCCGGCGGCCGCTATCATGCCGACGACAAGCCCGAAGAGGAGGAGGGGGCCCGCCTGGCCCGGGCTACGCTGGAGGAGGCCGGCTTGAAGATGGCCGATACCGGCCACGTCGTCCGGGCCCTCCGCTCGCTCTATCAGGCCGGCGCCAGCCGCAGCCGCTTGGCCGACATCGTCCATGACGCCGATTTCCTGTCCAAGTTCGGCTATCTCGGGGTGGCCAATTTTTTCGTTAAATCGACGCTGCGCGGCCGCAACCTGGAGTCGGCGGCCATGGATTATCTCAGCAAGGAACTGACCTACGCGACCGTGCTCCCGGCCAACATGCGGACCGCGGCGGCCCGGCGCCTGGCCGTCAAGAAATCTGCCGACACCCTGAAGTTCTACAAGTCCTATCTGGCCGAGCTCAAAGAGGCGCAGGGCATCGACTTCCGCATCCGGGCCGTCGAGGTGCCGACCGCGGGCCGGGGCCGCCGGGCCAAGGTGACCCTGGTCCTGCCCGTTTCGTGCGGCGCCTGCGGCGGCAAATGGTCGACCGACCTGCGGACCGAAAAGGGGCTCAAGTGCGAGAAGCTCGAAGCCTCGCTCCGTTGCCCGGGCTGCGACGAGCGGCGCTCGATCTCGTTCTGCCTGCCGGAGATGGGGTGACCGGTACTCCCCGGGAGGGATCTTGAAACACGCTCCGATCGCTGCCCTACCAGCTTTCGCGGTCCTCATCTCGCTCCTGGCCCCCGCCTGCGTCAAGGGAGACCGGTCCGCCGCCGCGACTCAAGCCGCTGCGGCCCCCACCGTCGCCTCGCGCCCCATCGTCGGGGTCAAGATCTACGAAGCCTCGCCGCCCTTCGGAGGGCTCTTCTCCAAGTGGCGCGAACTCGGGATCAATACTCTGTTCGTCAGCGAGACGCTTCTCATGAACGCGGATTTCCGGACCCAGGCCCGGACTGCCGGCCTGGCTCTTTTCCTCATCTATCCCGTCTTCCAGAGCCCCGAGGCCATCAAAGAGAACCCGGAGATCGCGGCCGTCACCGCCTCCGGCGCCCCGGCCCGCGACGACTGGGTGGAGTTCGTCTGCCCGACCAAGGGCGACGAATATCTCGAACGCCGGATCGGCCATCTCCGGGACCTCGTCGCGGCAGGCGATCCCGACGTCGTGAGCCTGGACTTCATCCGCTTTTTTGTCTTCTGGGAGAAGGTCGCCCCGGATCGGGCACCAGGGTCCTTGCCCCAGACATGTTTCTGCCCGCTCTGCCTGCGCCTTTTCCAGAATGAGTTCGACGTCCATGTTCCCGCCTACCTCACCCGGACCGCCGACCAGGCGAAATGGATCCTCGAGAACCATGCCGCCGCGTGGGCCGATTGGAAGTGCGAACGGACCGTCAACGCGGTCACGCGCCTGGCCAGGGCCGCCCGCGAGGCCAAGCCGTCGGTCAAGATCAATCTCCACGCCGTGCCCTGGCGCCGCGACGATTTCGGGGGGGCGATCCGGTCCGTGGCCGGACAGGACTTCGCCCTCCTGGCCCCGCTCGTCGATTTCATCTCGCCCATGACCTATCACCACATGGTCCGCCGAACACCGGCCTGGGTCCACGACGTCGTCGCCGGCATCTCCGCGGAGACCAAGGGCGCCGCGGTCCTTCCGAGCATCCAGGTCTCGGAAGCCTACATCGAGGACAAGCTCTCCCCCGACGAATTCCGGGCCGCACTCGAGCAGGCCCTCAAACCTCCCTCCAAGGGCGTCGTCCTTTGGTCCTGGGACGCGCTGGCCAAGTCGCCTGAGAAACAAGCCCTTCTCCAGCGCCTGGTCCATTGAAAAAAAGCGCCGATAAGATAAGAATAGGCGTCTGAGACAGATCATGTTCCGCCCGCGACGCCGGATATCCTTGCCCTCCGCCGCGGCCGTGCCCTTCCTTCCGCTGGTCATCGTTCTGGCCGGCTGCCAGGTTTCTCAGATCCCCTCCGAGCCGATCCGCCCTAATAAGGTCGTCATGGGCTACTATCGGACCTCGAACCGGGCCGTGCTCGATCATACCCAGATCGCCTACCGATATCTGACCCACATCGCCCACGCCTTTACCTGGCCCGACGCCTCCGGCAACCTGGTCGTACCCGACGGCTTCCTTTACCCGGAGCTCAACGCCGCCGCTCACGCGAGCGGCGTCAAGATGATCCTCAGCCTCGGCGGCTGGGGCAACTGCGACGGCTTCCCGGGCATGGCCTCGACGGCCGAGAACCGGGCCCGGTTCATCGGCCAGCTCGTCGGCTTCTGCAAGTCCCATGCGTATGACGGCGTCGACATCGATTGGGAGTTCGTCTCGAACGATCAACAGAAGTCCGATTTCAGCCTCTTCGTTGAGGCCCTCAGCGCCGCCTTCAAGGCTCAGTCCCCGCCCCTCCTTCTGACCACAGCCACCCCGTCGGATAAGTACTACGGCCGCTGGATCGATTACGAACGCCTGGCCGACGACTTCGACTTCATCGGTTTCATGACTTACGATTATCATGGCAACTGGTCCGACCACGCGGGCCACAATTCTCCGCTCTATACGCCCTCGTGGGACGCCTGCGGCTCGGTCGACGGTACGTTCATTTACGCCCGGAGCCGCCAAGTCCCGCTGGCCAAGCTCCTCATCGGGGTGCCGTTCTTCGGCCGGTCCTTCGATTGCGGCGGCATGGGCCGGGCCTTCACCGCGAGCCAGGGCTGGGATTACACGGCCGTCATGTCCCTCTCGGGTCCGTCCTGGTCCCGCGTCTGGGACAGCGAGGCCCAGGTCCCTTACATGCGCCGGAACGACGGCGGCATGGTCATCTCCTACGACGACATGAGCTCGGTCGGGCTCAAGTGCCAATACGTCAAGGACAAGGGCTCGGCCGGGGTCATCATCTGGGAGCTCAGCGGGGACTTCCGGTCCGGCGCCTCCGAGCTCTTGGAAGTCGTCGGGAAGTCTTTCGGGGCTTCGACCGGGCGCGATTGACGATCCTATTCTGAGAGGTGATCACGATGAGACACGCCGGGCCCATCGCGATGATGCTGGCCCTGCTCCTGGCCGCCGCTCCGCTGCTTTGCGGCTCCGGGACCGCGCCCGCCGGTGCGGCCGTCCCCGATAAGACCCAGGGCTTTTTCCCCGTCTCCGTCTGGTACGCGGGCGGCAAGGCCCGGGCGCCCATGCTCGAGACCGTGACCCCTCAATCGCGCGAGGTCTGGAAGAAGGACATCGAACAGATCAAGCGGCTGGGCTTCAACACGGTCCGGACCTGGATCGAGTGGACGGCCTGCGAAAAGAACGAAGGGCGATACGACTTCTCGGCCCTCGAGCTCCTCACCGATCTGGCCGGCGAGGCCGGGCTGCGGGTCATCGCCCAGGTCTACATCGACTCGGCCCCCGACTGGGTCGGCCGGAAATACCCCGACGCCAAGTTCGTTTCCTCGAACGGGGTGGCCGTCGAATCGCAGGCCTCGCCCGGGTTCTGCTTCGACCACGACGGCGTCCAGGAGAAGGTCCTCGATTTCTTCAAGGCCGCGGCCCGGGCCGTCAAGGGCAAGCCGGCCTTCTACGGCTGGGACCTGTGGAGCGAGCCCCACATCATCAATTGGGCCGAGGTCTATTACGTCGGCGACCTCAACTCGGTGCAGTTCTGCTACTGCCATTCGACGCAGGACCGCTTCCGGGACTGGCTGCGGAAGAAATACGGCACCGTCGAGGCCCTCGACAAGGCCTGGTACCGGACCCTGCGGTCGTGGGACGAGGTCCAACCGCCTCGCTACGGCACCATCCTGACGTTTACCGACTACATCGACTGGAAGGAATTCATCTCCGACAAGCTGGCCGAGGACCTGGCCCTCAAAGCCGCGGCCGTCAAGTCGGTAATGCCGGACACGGTCGTCACCAGCCACTCGGCGGCGCCCGGCATCTTCACCCGGCCCGACTGGTCGGGGACACCCGACGACCGGAAGATGTCCGACAGCGTCGATTTCTACGGCGCCTCGATCTACCCCAAGCATGCCTGGACGGTCCGGCCGTGGTCGCCTTTCTACCGCTCCTCGGGGCTCGACTTCGTCCGGTCCATGGGGATCGGGAACGGCGGCTTCTATATCGGCGAGCTCCAGGCCGGCTACGGCGTCTTCGGCATGAAGATGAGCTATCCCGTGGTGGCGGCCGACACGCGCGACTGGATGTGGAGCACGATCGCCTACGGCGCCCGGGCGGTCAACATCTACGCCTATTACCCGATGAGCACGGGCTACGAGGCCGGCGGCTACGGCCTGGTCGAGCTCGACGGCAAGGTCACCGAGCGGGCTGAGGCCGGCGGCCGGATCGCCCGGGTGGTCACCGCCAACCAGGACCTCTTCCTCAAGGCCCGGCCGGCCCCGGCCCAGATCGCCATCCTTTATGATCCGCTCTCGCACATGGTCGGCGGCCAGCAGGCCTACACCGGCGAAGGCCAGACGATCGGCGTCAACAACCTGAGCGAATCGCTGCAGGGCGTCCACCGGGCTTTTTTCGAGAGAAACATCCCGGTCGACTTCCTCCACGTCCGCGACTTGGGCACGCCGCGGGCCGCGGGCTATAAGCTGATCATCGCCCCGTACCCGGTCATGATGTCCCGGCCGCACGTCCAGGCCCTGGTCGAGTACGTCCGCGCGGGCGGCACCCTTCTCACCGAGGCCCGCTGCGGCTGGGTCGACGAGAAGGGGGCCTCGAGCCCGATCGTCCCGGGCGGCGGGCTCGACCAGGTCTTCGGCTGCCGCGAGCTCGAGCTGACGCCGCTCGCCAAGACCGGCGTCGTCGAGATCAAGGCCGCCGACGAGGCCTTCCCACTGCTCAAGCCGGGCGACAGGCTCGACAGCCTGTTCTTCGAGGAAAGCCTGGACGTCTTCGGCAAATCGAGCCGCGTCGTGGCCGTCTTCCCGGACGGGCGGCCGGCCGTCGTGGCCGCGCCCTTCGGGAAGGGGAGGGCCATCATCGCCGGCTCGTTCCTCGGCTCGGCCTACCATCACTTCAAGAACCCCAACAATGGCAAGTTCTTCGCCGGGCTGGCCGACTGGCTCAAGATCGCGCCGGCCGTCCGGGTCAGTGCCTCGGCGCCGGACGCCGTCGTCGAGGCCCGCCTGCTCCAGGGCGACGGTTACGCCCTCCTCTTCGGATTCAACCGCGGCGACAGACCGGTCACCGCCAAGTTCGGCGTATTGACCTCGGCCGCCAAGCCCGTTGCCGCAGACCTCGAAATGGGTCAGGCCGTGGGAACCGGGCGCGACGGGGACCGCGTCGTCGTCGAAAAGACCCTCCAGCCGGCCGAGGTCTGGGTCGTGCATATTAAATGGTAGATAAAATGGGGACGTTTCTATTTATTTTTTTCATGATGGACGAAGATGAATAAAAAAAATAGAAACGTCCCCATTTCTTTCTCCCGGTCGTCAACTGCGCCATGATCGTCGGCCTGACCCTCGTCGGCAGACTGAGGGCGGGCCGGCCGGCGCGGAAGGAGAGCGCATCATGAGGCCACGGAACGGATCCCGGTCCCTTTTCCCGCTCGTCGCGGGTTTCCTCTTCGTCTTCGGCGCGACGGCCTTTGCCCAGGACGCCGCGACCGCTGCGGCGCAAAAGGAGCTCAGCCAAAAATACGCCCAGCTCCTGGCCGAAAAGGGCGTCACCGACGAGGCCGGCCGGGAGATCGGCGGCCGCTTGGAAAAGATCTTCGCCGAGGCCCGCGCGGCCGGCGCCAGGACCTCCAAGGACCTGGTCAGGTTCGCCCTCACGGCCATGAACTACGCGGCCTCGAACCTGGCCGGCTTCCCGCAGGCCGCGTTCGACCGGCCCATCGGCACGCGGCTCGAGAAGTTCGGCCACGCCATCGCGCCGGGCGATATCGAGGCCCGGGCCGAAGGCTCCGGCTGTCCGGTCGGCGGCCTCGGCGCCGGCGGCTTCGAGCGGCTCATGAACGGCAATTTCTCGACCTGGTTCCTCAAGCTCGGCTGGATGGTCGAGGACACGGTCTGGGCCGACCAGTTCCATGTCTTCGTCAGGTCCGGCGGCCGGACGGTCGCCAAGACCCTCTCCACGACCGCCCCGCCCGCCGCCGCCGGCCTGGGCGCCTGGGCCTGGAGCTATCCCGTCGGCCGGGGCGACTATTTCGCCCTCTTCCCCAAGTCCGGCTTCTCGTACGAAGAGAACGCCGACCTGCCCGTCAGGCTGGCCGTCGTTCAGTTCTCGCCGATCCTGTCGGGCAACTATAGGGAGACGAGCTATCCCGTCGCCATCTATAAATGGATCGCCCAGAATCCGACCCAGCAGCCGGCCCAGGTCAGCATTCTCCTGACCTGGGAGAACATGGTCGGCTGGGAGCCGGTCGAGGCCCGCCCGGCGGCCGGCCAGGCGCCCCAGGCCTCCTTCGTCTGGGACCGCCGCAGCGCCGGGAACTTGAACGAGACCGTGCAGGACGGCCGGGCCAAGGGCGTCTTGTTCCGCCGGCAGGGCCAGAACGTCCGGACGGGGAACGCCATGTCCGGGTCCATGGCCATCGCCGCCCTGGAGAGCCCGGACAAGTCCCGGGTCCTCATCCAACCCGCCTTCGACCCGCGCGGCGACGGCACCGACGTCTGGGCGAAGTTCGCCGCGGACGGGACGCTCGAGACGTCCCGGACCTCCTCGCCCGCGGGGCCGGGCCAGGAGACGGGCGCGGCCGTGGCCGTCACCTTCACCCTCAAGCCGGGCGAGCGTCTCGAAGTGCCCTTCGCCGTCGCCTGGGACCTGCCGTACTACGAGTTCGAGGCCGGGGCCAAGCACAAGAAGAAATACACGGACTTCTTCGGCGACGGCGGCCTGAGCGCCTTCCGCATCGCTGCCGAGGCCCTGGTCCGGGCGGGGGAGTGGGAACAGGCCATCGACGCCTGGCAGAAGCCGAGCCTGACAAACCCCGCCCTTCCGGACTGGTTCCGGCAGGCCCTGCTCAACGAGCTCTACGTCCTCGTGGAGACCAGCATCTGGGACGCGGCGACCAACCTTCACACCTATCTCGAGAGCGCGGACTACCTCATGTACGGGACGACCGACGTCGATTCCTATTGCTGGCACGTCCTGCGCCTCTGGCCGGAGCTCGAGACGACCCACATGAGCTATCTCGCCGGGACCATCCCGCTCGAGAACGCCTCCTACCGGGCCTTCCAATACGCGACCGTGTTCCCGAACGAAGTCCCAGCCGACAAGAAGGACTATTACTGGAACACGATCAAGCAGGCCGGCATGGTCCCCCACGACGTCGGCTCGCCGCGCAAGCGCCCGTGGACGATCCTGAACGCCTTTGATTGGCAGAACGCCAACTACTGGAAGGACATCAACCCGAAATTCCCGCTTCGCGCCTACCGGGACTTCCTGGCCACCGGCGGCATCGACATCGGCTTCCTGATGAAGATGTTCCAGGCCTCGGTCCTGGCCCTGGACACGCTGGAGGCCCGCTTCGGTGACAGGATCAGCCACGTCCCGCTCGCCGAGGGCATCCCCGACCAGACCTATGACACCTGGCGGATGAAAGGGGAGAGCGCCTACGTCGGGCTGCTGTGGCTGGCCGGGCTCAAAGCCACGGTCCGCATGGGCGAGACGCTGGCCTCGCGCGGCCTCGCCCGGGCCGGGGACTTGGATATCCGCGAGATCCTCGTAAAATATAAAGGTTGGCTCGAAAACGGCCGGGCCTCTCTGCGCAAGCTCTGGGACGAGGGGGCCGGCTACTTTCATATCGACGCAACGAAGGACGACATCATGACCGACCAGCTGTTCGGCGTCTGGTACGCGGACATGCTCGGGCTCGAGGACGACGGCCGGGACCCGATCGTGCCGCCTGCGGACGCGGCCCGGGCCCTGCGGACGATCTACGACAAGAACGTTCTCGGCTTCGGCGGCGGCGTCATGGGCGCTGTCAACGGCCGCAAGGCCGACGGCGGCCAGCTCCGCAGCCAGCAGGGCGACGAGGTCTGGGTCGGCACGGCTTACGCCTTCGCCGCCGACCTCGTTCTCCACGGTCTCCCGGCCGAGGGCCTTCACACCGCTTACGGCGTCTATCAGGTCGTCTATAGTCCCTATGGACAGGGTTATTTCTTCAAGACGCCGGAGGCCTATCTCGACCCCGACGAAACCCTCTGGAACGATCCGGCCGGGAAGTACGGTGAGAAGACCTTCCGGGCCATGAAGTACATGCGGCCGGGCGCCGTCTGGGCCCTTTATGAGGTTCTCAGAAAAAATGCGGAAAAGCCGGGACAGAACAAGTAAGGCGCTGGCGGGGCGTCCAGGATTGCTCGGCGGGTGCGAATCGGCTAGATTGGTATGATGAGGTTCGAGTGAGATCCGCCCGGCTCTGGGCCATGGCCCTGCTTCTGGCCCTGGCCGCACCGCCGTCTTTCGGCCAGACCAAGACCGCCTTGCCCGAGCGCTTTAAAAAGTGGCTCGACGAGGAGGTCGTCTATATCATCACCCGGCATGAGCGGCAGGTCTTCCTCGAGCTCCGGACGGACCGGGAGCGCGACATCTTCATCGAGGCCTTCTGGAAGCACCGCGATCCGCTGCCAGAGACGCCGCGGAACGAGTTCGAGGAGGAATACCACCGCCGCGTGAGCTACGCCAACTCGACGTTCGGCCGGTCGACTCCGCTGCCGGGCTGGAGGACCGACCGCGGCCGCATCTATATCCTGCTCGGGGAGCCCAAGAACATCGAGTCCTACTCGAACGTCAACGGGGTCTATCCTGCGGAGATCTGGTTCTATATGGGCGACGAATCGCTCGGCTTGCCCGCCGGCTTCAACGTCATCTTCTTCAAACGTCACGGGACCGGCGACTACGTCCTTTACTCGCCGTCCGCGGACGGGCCGCAGGCCCTCATCGCCGATCCCTTGTCGGCCTACGATAGCCTGTCCTCCAGCCGCGCCATGACCGACGACCAGCGGGCGTACAGGGCCCTGCAGAATCTCGAGCCGAACCTGGCCCGCCAGAGCCTGAGCCTCGTCCCCAATGAAGGGACCTCGGCCGGGATCGGGTCGCTGGCCTCCGACCGGCTCATCGCCAAGATCTTCGCGATCACGGAGAAGGAAGTCCGGACCGACTACGCCGACGCCATCCTGAGATACAAGGATTCCGTCGAGGTTGAGTATACGGCCAACTATATCTCGAGCGACGTCCAGGTCCAGGTCATCCGCGACGCCGCGGGGGCGGGCTTCGTCCATTACACCATCGAGCCTGACAAGATCACGGCCGAGGAGATCGACGGGAAGTACGACATCCATTTCAAGCTGAACGGGCGCGTCTCGGACGCGGCGGGGAAAACGATCTACCAATTCGATAAGGACTTCCCCTTCACCCTGACGGCGTCTGAGCTCGAAGACTTGAAAGCGAAATCGCTCTCCATCCAGGACGTCTTTCCGCTCGTCCCCGGCACCTACAATTTCGACCTCCTCCTCAAGAACGTCCTGTCCAAAGAATTTACGGGGACGGCGAAAACCCTGGTCGTGCCCAGTCCCGGCGAGTCCGTCCGGATGGGTCCGCTTCTCTTGGCTTACGGCCTCCAGACCAAACCGGCCGCTGCCGGCGAACGCGTGCCCTTCAAGGTCGGCGATGATCAGCTGCTCTGTCAGGCCCGCAAGACGTTTGGGACCGGCGATTCCCTCGTCCTCTTCTTCCAGGTCTTTGGGATCACCGATGGCCTGAAGACCGCAGGCGCGATCCGCACGGACTTCCTGAAAGAGGACAAGCCCTTTTTGTCGCGGACGGCGAAGGCCGCGACCGTGGGGCCCGCCGGCAGCATCTTGGACGTCCAGCCCCTCAAGGATTTCCCTCCCGGCTATTACCAGGTCAGAGTGACGCTCGTCGACGGGCAGGGGAACGAGGTCGCTGGCAGCAAGGAGAACTTCGAGGTCTCTCTCGCCCCGGCCGTGCCCCGCCCGCTCGTCGTCTCCAGCGTCACCAAGTCTCCCGGCGACGCGGACAGCCTCTACGCCACGGGTCTGCAGCTGCTCAACCGGGGCGACCTCGCGCCAGCTCGGGCCCGCCTGGCCGAGGCCCATGCCCAGGCGCCCGGACGGGCCGATGTGGCGATCTCGTTCGCCCAGGCCCTCTATCTGCTCAAGGAATATCAGCGAGTGAAGGACATCCTGGCGCCCTGGGCGGGCGAGGCGGCGCCGGCTCCTCAGGTCCCCGCCCTTCTCGGCCAGGCCTGCCACGCCCTAAGGCAATACGAGGAGGCGGCAACGCACTACGCGTCCTATCTCACCCGGTTCGGCGCGAACATCGACATCCTGAACGATCTCGGGATGTGCCAGTACCAAATGGGGAATACCGCCGAAGCGCTCAAGGCCTGGACGAAATCGCTCGAGCTCAATCCGAACCAGGGCCAGGTCCGGTCGCTGGTCGAGTCCCTGAAGAAGAAGTGACCCCGGCCTCCCGCGCCCGCCGCGCTTGAAAATGGCCTCCAGCCGCGTTATCCTTGGAGGCCGCTCTGGCGGACAGTCATGAAGCCCAAGATCGCGGTGCTCACCGTGGCGGCGCTCGCGTTCGCCGCCGGGCTGTGGTTCGTTCTCCATCCCGCGGGAGATCCGGCGCGGACGGTCGCCCGGCGCTGGTCGTCCCTCGGCGTCGAAAAGCCCAACATCATCCTCTTCTCTCTCGACACGACGAGGGCCGACCACCTCGGGTGCTACGGCTATGGCGAGGCCCAGACCCCGACCATCGACGCGCTGGCCGCTCGCGGCGTCCTGTTCGAACAAGCGGCGACAGCCGTCCCGCTGACCCTTCCGGCGCATTGCACGATCATGACCGGCCTGTATCCGACCTACCACGGGGTCCGGCTCAACGGGAACACCGCGCTCGGGGACGAGCAGACGACCCTGGCGGAGATCTTCGCCGCCCGCGGGTATCAGACGGGAGCCTTCATCGGGGCCTTTGTCCTCGACGGGCGATGGGGATTGAAGCAGGGCTTCCAGCATTACGACGACCGGTTCGACCTGAAGAAGTACAAGCATCTCGACCTGGGCGCGATCCAGAGACCCGGCGATCAAGTCATGGACGCCGCGCTGGCCTGGCTCGGGGAGCACCGCCGGGACCCGTTCTTTGCCTGGATCCATCTCTACGATCCCCATATCCCCTATGAGCCGCCAGAGCCCTATGCCAGCGAATTCCGCGGGCGCGGGCTCACGGGCCTCTATGACGGCGAGATCGCGTTCATGGATGCGCAGATCGGCCGGTGCGTGGCCTGGCTGGCGGCGAACGGCCTGGCCAAGACCACGGTCCTCCTCCTCATCGGCGACCACGGGGAGGGGCTGGGAAGCCATGGCGAGGCCACACACGGGTTCTTCATCTATGACTCCGTCGTCCACGTGCCGTTCCTCATCGTCACGCCTTTCCCCGAACTTCAAGGCCGCCGCGTGGCCGCCCAAGTCAGCTCGGTCGACGTGGCCCCGACCCTTTTAGATCTCGCCCGGCTCCCGGCCTTGCCTCAGATGCAAGGACGTTCCCTTCTGCCCGCGATGTTGCGGCCGGGGAAGGGACGGGAGGGCCAGGCCTATTCGGAATCCCTGGTGCCTGACCTCCAGTTCGGCTGGAGCCCCCTGCATTCCTTGCGGACGGCAGGGTTCCAATTCATCGACGCCCCCAGGCCCGAGCTTTATGACATTCACCGGGACCCGGGCGAAGGGACGGATCTCTCCCTGCGGCAAGCCGATCTCGCCCGGACGATGAAGAGCGAGCTGGACCGCCTCATGGAGGAGACAAGCCGGGACGCCCCGAAGCCGCAGGCGGCGAATCTGGATAAAGAGACGATGGAGCGATTGTCGGCCCTGGGATACATCGGCGCGCCCGTCGGCCGTAGGAGCCGGTCCGGGGACCGCTCCAAGCCACTCGCCGATCCCAAGGACAAGCTGGCGATCTTCGAGGCCGTGACCCAGGCCGGCGCGATGATCATGACCGAACAGTATGACGCCGCGGCGGGCCTCCTCGAAACCGCTCTCATAGACGATCCGACGATCACCCAGGGCCTGCTCCTCCTCGCGACCTGCGATGTCCACCGGGGACGGCGGGACGAGGCCAAGGCCCATCTCGACTTCATCCTCCGGGAGGATCCCGATAACATCCAGGCCCTCATCGCCTTGGCCGATATCCTGGTCGGGGACGGGAAGAGCGAGGATGCCATCGCCCTCTGCCGGCGGACCCTTTCCGTCGACGAGAACAACGTCGAAGCATACATGCTGATCGGCGAGACCTATGCCGGTCAGGACGACCATGTCCACGCCCTTCCTTATCTGGAAAAGGCGGTCGAGCTCCAGCCGAAGCTGACCCGCAACCGCTTCAACCTGGCGGCCAGCCTGATAGGGGTCAAGCAGTTCGACCGGGCCGAGGCCCTCCTGAAGGACATCATCCGGGAAGCTCCGAGATTCCCCCGCGCCAACTACGATCTCGGGCTGCTCTGCGAAGAGCAGGGCCGGCTCGAAGAGGCCCGGGCCGCCTACACCCAAGAGCTGTCCCTATTCCCCCAGGAATTCCAGGCCCGGTTCAACCTGGGCAAGGTCCTGCTTCGGCTCGGCGACCGTTCCGGATACATGGACTGCATGCGTAAGGTCGTCGAGGTGGCTCCCCGGCGAGCCGAAGGATACCTGTTTCTTGCCCGGGGCCTCCTCCTCGAGCCGGGGCCGCTCGACGGAATTAGGGACCTCATCGAAAAAGGTCTTTCGTTCGCCCAGACGTCCGAGCTCAAGGCCTTCGGCTTTTTTCTCCTCGCTGACGTCTATAACCGAAGCGGGGAGCCGGGCAAGATGAACGACGCCTTGAGGAAAGCCAACGCCTACAGGTCCAAGAAGGAGTAACCCATGAACGACCGGATCCGTCGATGGCGGAGCGTCCTTGTCCTTCTCCCGGTCCTTGTCGTCGTGGGTCGGGGCTTCGGCCAGTACCGCGAATATTACGTCACCGGCAAGGTCCTGGACACGCAGAAGGCGCCCCTCGAAGGGGTGGAGGTCACCCTCGTCGACGTCCAGACGAACCTGAACTTCACCGAGAGGACGAAAAAGGACGGCGCCTTCAAGTTCGCCGGCCTGTCGCACGGGCGCTACCGGGTCGTCTTCAAGAAAGCCGGGTTCGCCGAGAAGAAGGACGAATGGAATTTCGAACGGCCTCAGGAGCGGATGGTGAGATTCGAGGTCCCGCCCGTCATCCTCGCCACCCAGGAATTCGCTCTGGAGTCCGTGCGCCTGAAAGAGGCGGCCGCGGGCGACAAGGAAGCGGCCGAGAAGGTCCGGCAAGGCGATTATGACGCCGCGATCGTCAAACTGGAAGCGATCCTCGAAAAGAGCCCCAAGGACACCAA
>Ga0326726_10000733_pt1 | contig 30125 bp, 21 predicted proteins | sample MHFenrmetagenome_2_FD_207603 | JGI IMG/M metagenome (GOLD analysis project Ga0326726, IMG submission 207603) | Lab enriched peat soil microbial communities from Michigan Hollow, Ithaca, NY, United States - MHF15MN | ecosystem: Environmental > Terrestrial > Soil > Wetlands > Peat | place: USA...
AACAGATCAAGTGGTTTGCAGCTATGGTTTTCATAGCCTTCGGCCTGTGGGGATTGTATGATCCCCTGATGAGCGCTTTGGTGAAGAAACCTTAATAACCCTCTGAGTGGGCAGTTAAACCTCTTCTGAACATCAAGAATCAGCTTCCTGCTTGAGCATGATCATGTTTTTTTGGGCAGCAATGCGTAGACCCATTGTCGTACCATCTCGCTGAGAATCGCGAGACGGGAATCAAGGGTCTCATCGCTTAGCCGTGCTGCATGCCAGAGAGCAACTTGGTTTTATTATAATAATCTTCAGCTATCCAGATGCGCTTTCGCTTCGCACGTGCAGGCCAGATGTTCTCCTTTCTTTGAATTTCGAGGGCATGCTTGAACGCGGCTTTTGCGTCAGAGCTGCCCGGCGCAGGGAAAGCAGAAGCTTTAATCTTTTGCTTTTCCAGAGAACCCCTGCATCCCGTGAACAGGGACACGCATTGCATGCCCGTAGAGAGCCCGGTGAATCACAGATCATGCATGCGCGTGCGGAGCGTAAGCGCACACGGGCGGCCGTATTGATAAGTAAAACAGAAGACACCCTGGCATGTCTGCGCGGCGCTGTGAGCGGCGGCGCAGAAAAAATATAAGGATCGTGAGCTACCTGAAAAAGGCTTCTGTGTTGATCGTTTGATCTATTTTTTTTCTCTTCGTATCCCGCCCAGGCCATCGTCACCCTTAATCTGCTCTCGTGGAGAGCGTAATGCCCTTTCCCCTTGACAAAACAACACATGATAAACTAGAATTAAACAGCTGTTTTAAAGTGAAAGGAGCGAATATTTTATGACAGGATCAAGGTTTTTCATGTTTTTGTTCAGCTTCCTGTTTCTTACGTCAACAGCGGTCATGGCCCAGTTCCCGGTCATCAGCGCCAAGGATGTGAAGACCCGGATGACGGGTAAGCAAAAGGTCGTTCTCATTGATGTCAGGCCGGCTGATGAATACCGGGCAGGCCATATCCCGGGCGCGATCAATATCTACGCGGAGAATATGAAGGCCGAAGCGTCCCTCCTTCCGAAAGACAAGTCCACGCCGATCATTTTTTATTGCAGGGGGGCCGGCTGAGGCCTGAGCCGTATGGCCGCGGGCGCGGCCGCAGAGATGGGGTACACGAACCTCATGATCTATCAGGAAGGCTTGCCGGACTGGCTGATGAAGGGCTATCCTGTGAAGAAGGGCGCACAGCCGGGCACGTTTCACTAAGATGTCCCGCAGGGAATGAAAGACCATGGTCACGAAAAGGGAAAAAGTCAATTATACCATTCAGTCCGTGTCGCACGCGCTCGATATCCTTGAGTCGTTCACAAAAGCTGAGAACGAACTCGGAGTGACCGAGCTGTCGAAGAGGCTTGGCCTGCATAAGAACAATGTGTTTCGGCTGCTCGCCACGCTTGAACACAGGGGCTACATCGAGCAGAACAAGACAACTGAGAGTTATCGGCTCGGCCCCAAGACGCTTCAGATCGGCTCGATCTTTATCGAGCAGCGCGAATGCCGACGTCAGGCGCGGCCCATCCTCGAGAACCTCATGGCCGCCTCGGGTGAAACAGCGGTGGTGGCCGTTCTTCGCGCGAACAAGGTGATCTACATGGACAGCGTGGAGACCGACAGGACCGTGCGCGCCGTTTCACGCATCGGCGCCATGCTTCCGGCGCATTGCACGGCCGTGGGCAAGTCACAGCTTGCCGCATTATCTCCCGGCGAGCTTGAACGTCTCTATCCGGAAATGGATCTGCCTCCGCTCACCGAGAGAAGCATTACAACGCGTGACGCTCTTCTGGCGGAGCTGAAGAAGATCGCTGAAAAGGGATACGCGCTCGAAAACGAGGAATGCGACCTGGAAGTCAGGAGCATCGCAGCGCCGGCCAGGGATTTTTCCGGGAACGTGATCGCGGCCGTAGGCATCGTGGCCCCTGCAGCCCGGCTCACCGATGAAAGGCTCGACAAGGGCGGGGTCATAGCCCTGCTCCTGGAAGCGGGCCGGGCCCTCTCCGCCAAGCTGGGCTACAACGCAGCGGCCGGGACAAAACTGTGATCGAACGTCATGCAGCGCTCTGAATGTCGGGTGTGCAGTAGTTTATTGACACTCCTGTTTGTGCTGTGTTATTATCGTTCGGATGGTGATTGAACAAAAATGGGAACGTCTCAAAACGCTGCTCCGGGAGATGCACGGCGCGGTGCTCGCCTATTCCGGCGGCGTGGACAGTTCCCTTCTGATGAAGGCTGCATCGGAAGTCCTGGGATCCCGCCTCATCGCGGTCACCTCGGTTTCGGACACCTATCCGCCCGGTGAGCTCGAGGCCGCGAAGGCGTTTGCCCGCCTGCTGGGCGTAACGCATCGCACTCTTCGCACGACGGAACTTTCTTCCGAAGATTTTGTGCAAAATTCAACGAACCGGTGCTATTTCTGCAAGAAGGAGCTTTTTGAAAAAATCAGGCAGATCGCCGATGCCGAGCGTATTCCCGTCATCCTCGACGGGTCGAACTCTGACGATCTCAAGGACTACCGTCCCGGCACAAAAGCCGCGAAGGAGTATTCCGTCAGGAGCCCGCTCCAGGAAGCGGGGTTCTCCAAATCCGATGTCCGCGCCTGCGCGCGCATGCTGGGCCTGTTGGTCTGGGACAAACCGTCGCTCGCCTGCCTCTCTTCCCGCGTTCCCTACGGAACGCGGATCACCCCCGAGATATTGCAGACTATCCATTCGGCCGAAGATTACATGCGCTCGCTCGGATTCCGCGAGGTGCGCGTCCGTCATCACGGCGATATTGCGCGGATCGAGGTCCGAACAAGCGATTTCGAACGCATGCTCACGGGCGACACACCCCGGAAACTGGTCGCGGCGCTCAAAAAACTGGGCTACACGTACGTCTGCCTGGACCTCGAAGGGTATCGCACGGGAAGCATGAATGAAGGGCTTAAGATACAAACAGGAAGTAAGAAGTAAGAAATTTGGAAGTATTCTTGAATTCAAGGAGTATATAGATGAATGTACTGGTAGTTGGCGGCGGGGGCAGGGAACATGCGCTGGTGTGGAAGATCTCGCAAAGCCCCCGGGTGACGAAGATCTACGCGGCCCCGGGGAATGCGGGCATGGCGCAGCTTGCGGAATGCGTGCAGCTCAAGGCCGAGGACATTCCCGGCCTGCTGGCCTTCGCCAAATCAAAAGCGATCGACCTGACCGTTGTAGGGCCGGAAGGACCGCTCTCCATGGGCATTGTGGACGAATTCACCAAGGCGGGTCTGCGCATTTTCGGCCCGAGCGGCAAGGCGGCCGTGATCGAGGCCAGCAAACAGTTTTCGAAAGACCTGATGAAAAAATACTATATCCCGTCCGCGGAATACGGGGTCTTCATTGACCGGACGGCGGCCGAAGCATATGTGCGGGAGAAAGGTGCGCCGATCGTGGTCAAGGCCGACGGGCTGGCAGCGGGCAAGGGCGTAGTGGTTGCCGAGACAATCGAGGAGGCGCTCAAGGCCCTGGACCTGATCATGTCGCAGAAGGCCTTCGGCAAGGCGGGCGATCGCGTCGTGATCGAGGAATGCCTCAAGGGAGAAGAGGCATCGTTCATGGCCTTTACCGACGGCAAAACCGTGGTGCCCATGGCTTCGTCGCAGGACCACAAACGCGTGTTCGACGCGGACAAGGGGCCGAACACCGGCGGCATGGGCGCCTATTCACCGGCGCCGATCGTGACGAAGAAACTTGAACGGAAGATCATGGAAACGATCATGGTTCCCACCGTGCGGGCCATGGAGCAAGAGGGGCGCCTGTTCAAGGGCGTGCTGTATGCCGGCGTCATGATCCATGAGGGAGAGGCAAAGGTCCTCGAGTTCAACGCGCGCTTCGGCGATCCGGAAACGCAGCCGGTCTTGTCAAGGCTCGATACGGACCTTATCGCGATCCTCGAGGCGATCGTGGACAGCACACTCTCCAAGATCGAGATCGCCTGGAAGCCCGATTCCGCCGTCTGCGTCGTCATGGCGTCCGGGGGATATCCGGGCGATTACGAGAAGGGCAAGGAGATCACGGGCCTCGACAAGGCCGCAGGGCATGATAACGTCATGGTCTTCCACTCGGGGACCGTGTTGAAGAACGGCAGGATCGTGACCGACGGCGGCAGGGTGCTCGGGGTCACGGGGCTGGGGCCGGTGGTGGCAGCGGCCATCGACAAAGCCTATGCAGCGGTGCGGGAAATCTCCTTCGAAGGCGCGCACTACCGTCGGGACATCGGCGCTCGGGCGCTCGAGACAGGGAGTTGAAAATTTTTTAACCGCAGAGGACGCAGAGCTCGCAGAGCGAGCAAGATTAAAATTAAATATTAAAACTACGCGTTCCCTGGCTCTGTGGTAAGCTTAGGTTTTTTGTACGAATTTATCAATGAAGAAAACAACCATCAAGAACATCAGCGATTTCCTGAACAGTACGCTTCGGGTCAAAAAAATACGTGACTCTTCCGTGAACGGGCTTCAGGTGCGTTCTCGCAACACGGGGAAAATAGCGAAAGTCGGCTTTGCCGTTGATGCCTGCACCTCGACCTTTGAAAAAGCGAAGAAGCAGGGTGTCGAGCTCCTCGTTGTTCACCACGGGATCAAGTGGAAGCCGCAGAAGGACCGGGTCCTTGCTGATATGAGAACGGTGTTTCTTAAAAACAATAATGTGGCGCTCTATGCCGTGCATCTGCCGCTCGATCTGCATGAGGAATACGGGAACAACATGCAACTGGCCCGGTTCCTGGACCTTGGTCGCCTGCGTAGATTCGGCCGGTATCACGGCATCAAGATCGGCTATGCGGGCACATTCAGGACCGCGACCAGCCCGGCCGCGCTCGCCGCGCTGGTCAGATCGCAACTAAGGTCGGCCTGCCGCGTGTTCCCCTTCGGCAAAGACCGCATACGGTCGCTCGCGATCATATCCGGCGGGGGCGGCGGCATGCTGAACGACGCTGTGAAGGAAAAGCTTGACTGTTTTCTGGTCGGCGAGATCGATCTTGCGGTGTATAACGCGGCAAAGGACCACGGGATCAACCTTATTGTCGCCGGGCACTATGCAACGGAAACCGTTGGCGTGAAGGCCCTGATGCCCCTCATCGGGGAGACCTTCGGTGTTGAGACGGTCTTTATCGAAGATAAAAAGGAACTATAATATAAAAAATCGCAAAATCGTTTTTACCGCATACGTACCCTCATTGTCAACGAAGATCTGAGAAGGGAGTTCATCATGGCTAAACCGGTTGTAGGGATATTGATGGGGAGCGATTCAGACCTGCCGATCATGCAGGAAGCAGCGGCCATGCTCCAGGAGTTCGGTATCGAATACGAAATGACGATCGCATCGGCGCACCGGACACCGAAGAAGGTCCTCGAATACAGCCAGAGCGCGGAGAAGCGCGGGCTCAAGGTGATCATCGCCGGCGCAGGCTGGGCCGCGCACCTGGCGGGCTTCGTGGCATCGCAGACCACGCTGCCCGTTATCGGAGTGCCGATCGACTCCTCGCCGCTCAAGGGGTTCGACGCGCTCCTGTCCGTGGTGCAGATGCCGGGGGGCGTGCCGGTGGCGACCATGTCGCTCGGCAAGCCCGGCGCAAAGAACGCCGGCGTGTTCGCGGCGCAGATCATCGCAGTCGCCGACGTGAAGATCGCCAACCGCCTCAAGGTCTATAAAGTCGAGATGGAGCGCGAGGTCGAGGAAAAGTCCAAGCGGCTCGTTGCTCTTTCGTCGGTCGTGGCGCCGCTCAAAGAGGCCGCTGCCGCCGCTCCAGCCGCGCCGATCAAGAAAAAATCGCGTCACCGACGGCGAAAGAAAAAAACCATCGGCACGGCGCCGGCTCAGGAACCGGTATCGTGAAGACCGAGCTCGAATGCCTGCCCTGTTTCTACGGGCAGATCGCGCGTACGCTCGCGTATGCAGGCATTAACGGCGACCGAGGCATTCGCATCAAGCGCAAGGCCGAAGCAGTCATTGCGAGTGCGTCCCTCGACGAGGTGCCGGCGCGCACGACCACCATCATTCACCGGATACTGCGGCAAGAAACAGGAGTTGATCCGTATAAAAACGTGAAAGAGGCCTATAATCAGATCGCGCTCGAGAAACTGCCCGGTCTCAGGAGAAGGGCTGCTGAAACCGTCGATCGGCTCGAAGGAAGCGTTCGCGCCGCGATCGCGGGGAACGTGATCGACTTCGGCATATACGAACAGATCGACCTTGATCGTTCCATCGACGAAGCGTTTCTCTTGCCGCTGCCCGCAGCCGGGTATCGCTCTTTTTCCGCCGCAGTCGACAGCGCTACTCGTATCCTCTACCTTTGCGACAACGCAGGCGAACTTGTCTTCGACCGGCTCCTTCTCGAAACCCTGCGTGACCGGGAAAAGAACGTGACAGTCGCGGTCAAAGGGTCGCCGGTGATCAACGACGCCACGCTTGCTGACGCGGACGCCGCCGGGCTCGCCGAGTGCGCCACGGTCATCGACAACGGTAATGACGGCATCGGCACGCTGCTGGAGGCGTGCTCGCCGCGGTTCATGGACGCCTATTGTGCAGCGGACCTTATCATCAGCAAAGGCCAGGCCAATTACGAAACCCTGGTTCAGTCCGGCGATGCGCGCATCTTCTACCTGTTCAAAGTCAAATGCCCGGTCGTTGCAAACGCGCTCAAACGTGAGAACGGCGACATCGTGGTGATGGGAGGAAGTAGTAAAAAGTAAGAAGTAGGAAGTAGGAAGTAAGAGGTAAGAAGGAAGAAGCGAGGAGGACCGAATCGCGAGTCGTGCTGCGGTGAACACGTGAAGAAGAATGCCAAGATCGTCAAAATAGATCCTGCTCATCCCGAGGAGGTCTTTGCCCGATGCAGGGACGTGATCTTTGCGGGCGGCGTGATCGTCTATCCAACTGACACTTTTTATGGTCTCGGTGCGGACCCCAGTAATCCCGCTGCAATCCGGAAGCTTTTTGCGATCAAAGGCAGGCAGCATGACCAGCCTATTCTGCTCCTGATAAAGGACGCCGGCCAGGTGCGGAATTGGGCCGCTGAAATCCCCGCGAAGGCCGAGGAACTGATGCGGCAGTACTGGCCCGGACCGCTCACGCTCGTGTTCAAGGCAAGGGAGTATGTATTGCCCGAACTTGCTGCGGGCGCCGGCACGATCGGGCTCAGAGTTCCCGGCAATGCGCTTACCGTGCGGCTTCTTGCTTTTCTGGGTACGGCGCTTACCGGCACGAGCGCGAACACCTCGGGCGGCCCCAGCCCCCGGACAGCGGAGGAAGCCATGGAGGCTGTGGGCAGCTCCGTTGATCTGATCATCGACGGCGGCATGACCGCGGGCGGCAAGCCGTCTACCATAGCTGATGTAAGCGCCGATCAGGTCGTTGTGATACGTGAAGGCGCGATAAAGCTGTAAAACGTTAATAATGCAATAGAGCGACAACGGTCTCACGTTTCGAATTTACCGTTCCGAGTTATTAGCTTCGAGTTACTGCTGAATTACTATTATTGAAAAGGATGGACGATGAAAAAAGTATTTGTTCTGGATACCAATGTGCTGCTCCACGACCCGCGGGCGATCTTTTCCTTCGAGGACAACGACGTGATTATCCCGATCGTGGTGATCGAGGAGCTCGACAAGTTCAAGAAGGGGATCGACGAGATCGGCAGGAACGCGCGCCAGGTATCGAGGATCCTCGATGAGTACCGGCAAAAGGGCAAGCTCTCCCAGGGGGTCAAGCTCGAAGGCGGCGGCGATCTGCGCGTTGAGCTGAACCACCAGTCCACGGAGCATCTGCCGAACGAACTGATTGCGACCAAGGCGGACAACCGGATACTGTCTACAGCACTCAACCTCAAACACGAGGGTCTCCCGGTGATCCTCGTGACCAAGGACACGAATCTCCGTATCAAAGCCGATGCTCTCGGGCTTCGCGCTGAGGACTACGAGTCGGACACGATAACGCTCGAAGAACTCTATTCCGGCGAGATGGAACTCATGGTTGAGCCCGGCGCTATCGAAGAATTCTACGCCAAGGGCGAGTTGCCGTCCCCTGATCCCAAACCCCACCCAAACCAGTTTGTGCTCATTAAAAACACGGCCAATCCATCCCAGACCGCGCTTGCCCGGTACAGCCAGCAGAAGCAGGCCCTGGTCCCGATCCTGAGCATCAAGCACGGGGTCTGGGGCATCACGTCGCGCAACAAGCAGCAGCAGTTCGCGCTCGACCTGCTCCTGAACGACGATATCCGTCTCGTGACGCTCGTGGGCAAGGCGGGCACCGGCAAGACGCTCCTGGCCCTCGCCGCGGGCCTGGACAAGACCATCGAAGCACGGTCATTCCAGCGGCTCGTCGTCTCCCGGCCGGTATTTCCCATGGGCAAGGACATCGGGTTCCTTCCCGGCGATATCGAGGAGAAGCTCAGGCCCTGGATGCAGCCCATCCGCGATAACCTCGACTTCCTCGTGGGCTCCTCCGGAGGACCCGGAAGGGTCAAGGGCAAGAAGGACCTCCAGAGCCTCTTCGACCTCGGCATGATCGAGGTCGAGCCGCTCACCTATATCCGCGGGAGGAGCATGCCGAACCAGTACCTCATCGTGGACGAGGCGCAGAACCTCACGCCCCACGAGATCAAGACGATCATCACGCGCGCGGGCGAGGGGACCAAGGTCGTGCTGACCGGCGACCCCTACCAGATCGACAACCCCTACATCGACTCGGAGAGCAACGGCCTCACCTTTGTCGTCGAGCGCTTCAAGGAGGAGCCGATCGCGGGACATATCACGCTCGTCAAGGGCGAACGTTCGGACCTCGCGGAACTCGCGGCAACGCTGCTGTAAGGACACACGGGAATTTAAAATCCAGTCAGCCCACACTAAGGAGGCCATTGATGATCAAGCAGGTATGCCCCACACCGGGTTTTGAGAGATTGCTGGTTGCAACGGACGGGTCCCGCTTCAGCAAGGCGGCAGTAGAGGAGGCGATCAAGATCGCCGGCGTATGTTCGAGCACGCTCTACGTTGTGCTGGTGATCGAAGTCAGCGCCGAAATAGAGATGTGGGATGCGCAGTCCGCGGACAAGCTTGAAAAGGACATGAGAAATTACCTTAACGGTATTAAATCAAAGGCCGCCAAGGCAGGCGTCAAATGCGAGGCCATCCTGCATCTTGGCGATGAACCTTACAAGGACATTGTTTCCGAGGCGAAAAAAAGAAAGGCCAGCACGATCATCATGGGTAGCCACGGACGCACCGGGCTTACGCGGCTTCTGATGGGCAGTGTGGTTTCAAGGGTCATCGGTCATGCGCCGTGCAAGGTGCTGGTGGTGCCTGGAAAAGTCAAGTAATAGCCTGTCTTAAGCGCTAATACTTTTGTCCGTGCCATACGCTCTGTCCGGCTTTTGAGCAGTTGACAGGCATCCCTCTTAAATATTAGTATGGTTTTTCTGCCCAACCTGATAAAAGCAGAAAGAACAACCATAAAGAACAACCATGTTGAAAAATCCCGGATCGTCCATAAAGTTTCTGCCGGTTTTTTTGGGTGCGTTCGTTGCGTTCGGGCTCTATGCGAGCAGCCTGTACAGCTACCTGCTTTTTCACAGCCTTGTCGAGCTGTTCAGCGTTCTTGTCGCCTTCGTGATCTTCGTCCTCGCCTGGAACACCCGCCGCCTCCTAGACAGCCACTATCTGCTCTTTATCGGCATCGCATCACTCTGCAGCGGCGCCCTGGACCTGGTCCACATCCTGGCCTATAAAGGGATGGGCGTTTTCCCGGGTTATGATGCAAACCTCGCTACGCAGCTCTGGATCGCCTTCCGCTGCGTGTTCAGCGTTTCCCTCTTGCTGGCGCCTTTGTTCGTCAGCAGGAAGCTACATCCTGAAAGGGCATTGGCGGTCTCCCTGACCGTCACGGCATTTCTCCTCGCCTTGATCTTTCTGCGATGGTTCCCGGATTGCTTTGTCGAGGGCAGCGGGCTGACTCCTTTCAAGATCGTGAGCGAATACGTCATCTGCCTGATCTTCCTTGCCGCCCTTGCCGCGTTATTCGGAAAACGACATGCGTTCGACCACACGGTGTTGAAGCTGATGGCCCTCTCGATCCTCAGTTCCATTGCCTCGGAATTGAGTTTTACGCAGTACGCGAGCGTGTACGGGGCGGCCAACATGGCGGGCCATTTCCTCGAAATTCTGTCCTACATGCTTATCTACCGTGCCATTGTCGTTACCGGCGTGGTCGAGCCTTCAAACCTCCTGTTCAGGAACCTGAAACAGAACGAAGATGCGCTCAAAGAAAGTGAAGCCCGATACCGTTCCCTGTTCGAGAACATGATCGACGGCTTTGCATTCCATAAGATCGTCGTGGATGAAAAAGGGAAGCCCGTTGATTACGTATTTCTGGAAGTCAACAGCGCCTTTGAAAGACTTACGGGATTAAAAAAACAGGACATTGTCGGAAAACGGGTGACAGAGGCGATCCCCGGCATAGAAAACGACCCCTCGGACTGGATAAGCGTTTACGGAAGGGTCGCGCTGACCGGGAAAGAGACCCGGTTCGAACAGCACGCCAAGCCTCTCAGCAAGTGGTTTTCCGTATCCTCCTACAGCCCGAGGAAGGAATATTTTGTAGCGGTTTTCGAGGACATCACCGAGCGTAAGTTGACGGATGAGGCCCTCCGGCAGAGCGAAATCAAGTTCAAAGCTATTTTTGAAAATTCGGTGGACGCCATCGGCGTGTCGAAAGGCGGCGTGCATATTTTTGTGAACCCTGCGTATCTTTCTTTGTTCGGGTACGCAAGTAATGCTGAGTTGGTCGGAAAATCCATTCTTGATCTTATCGCACCGGAGGAACGCGGGAAGATTCTGGAATACGTAAGGTCCCGTGAAAAAGGAGGGGCTGTCCTTTCAGTTTATGAAACACGCGGGACCAGGAAAGACGGCACCGAATTTGTCATGGATGTGCATGTCACTACCTATGTGTTGTCAGGAGAAGCCTATACTCTTGTCATCATACGCGATATCACAGAACGCAAACATGCGGAAGAAACGCTGCGACGGTCACACGAAGAACTCGAAAAGCGCGTTCAGGAACGGACCGTCGAGCTGATGCGGGCCAACGAGGAACTGGAAACGGAAATCGTGGAGCGCATACGGACCGAGCGACAGATCGAGGAATCACAGCAGAAACTTCTGGACACGCTTGAAAGCATCAATGATGGGTTCTTCACCCTTGACCGCGAATGGCGGTTCACCTTCGTTAATACCGAAGCGACCCGGCTCTGGCAACGAAGCCGGGAGGAACTGATCGGCAAGAGTCTCTGGGACGTAGCGCCCGCCGCAATAGGTTCGATCTTCGATACGGAGTACCGCAGGGCAGTCAGGGAAAAGACGCCGGTATCGTTCGAAGCACTTTCGCCGCTGCTCGGCATTTGGGTGGAGGCGAGGGCCTATCCTTCCCGGGACGGCCTCTCCGTTTATTTCCACGATATTACGGAGCGCAAGGAGGCGGAAGAAAGCATCTCTCGGCTGAACAGGCTGTATTCAGTACTCAGCAAGGTCAGCGAGGCCATCGTCCGCATCCATAATCCCGAAAAATTATACGAGCGGGTTTGCCGCATCGCCGTGGAAGACGGTCAATTCAAGATGGCCTGGATCGGGCTCACCGACGCCGATACCCAGATGGTAAAGCCGGTCGCAAGCTACGGGGACACGGAAGGGTACCTGAACGAAATCAAAGTTTACGCAAGCGACGCGTCCGAAGGCAGGGGGCCCACCGGCAGGGCCGCTTACGAAGGGACCTACTCCATGTGCGGGGACATAGAGCACGATCCCCGCATGCTCCCGTGGCGCGATAAGGCGCTCAGGCACGGGTTCAGATCTTCGGCAGCCTTCCCGTTCCGGGCCGGCTCCGTGATTGTCGGAGCCCTTACGATCTATTCGAGCAAACCGCAGTTCTTTACCGGCGAGGAAATAGCTCTTCTTAATTCTCTGGCGGAGAACCTATCTCTCGCGATAGATTCGATAAATAATGAAAAGATGCGACTGGAGGCGGAAGAGGCGGTGCGGGCATCGTCGGAGGAAATGCGCATCCTTTATAACAACAGCAGGGTCACCAACGATCTTCTGCAGCTCTTCCCCCGGAAATTTTCACGCAAAGAATATCTGGATGCCGCCGTGATCTTGATACGCGAATGGAGCGATTGCCGCCAAGTGGGCATGAGGATCGCGGATGATGAGGGGAATATCCCCTATGAATCGTGCGCGGGTTATAGTTCCCAGTTCCTGATGTCCGAGAGCAATCTCTCATTGAAGCAAGATCACTGCGTGTGCACCCGTGTCATCGCGGGGATGCTGGAGCCGCATGAACTTGGCGCAACGACGCCGAATGGATCGTTCTACTGCATCAATACATCAAAATTCGTCGAAGGACTGACGGAAGGACAGAGGACGCAGTACCGCGGTGTGTGCATGAAACACGGATTCCTGTCGCTTGCCGTGGTCCCCATCCGCTATCGTGACAGGGTCATCGGCGCGGTCCATCTTGCTGACGAACGCGAAGGGATGGTCCCGCTCAAGAACGTGGAATTCATCGAACAACTTGCATTCATTATCGGCGAGGCTGTATTCCGTTTCGGCATCGAGAATGAACTGAAGACCCTCAATAAAGAGCTTGAGCAGCGCGTGGTCGAGCGCACTGCCCAGTTCGAGGCCGCGAACAAGGAGCTAGAGGCGTTTGCCTATTCGGTGTCGCACGATCTGAGGGCGCCGCTCAGGGCCATTGACGGATTTAGTCGCGTCATTGAGGAAGAGCACGCCGAGAAGCTCGGTACTGCCGGGCGGGAGTATTTCCGCCGCGTGAGGGCTGCCGGGCAGAGGATGGCGCAGCTTATCGATGCCATGTTGAGCTTGTCTCGCCTGACGCGGGGGGAGCTTAACCGCATCCGGGTGGACCTCGGCTCGCTCGCGAAGACCGCGGCCAATGAACTTAAAAAGGGCCAGCCTGACCGCAGGGTCGAGTTCGACATAGCCGATGGGATGACGGCGGAGGGAGATCCCGTCATGCTGCGGGTCGTTGTCGAAAATCTCCTGGAGAATGCCTGGAAATTTACGTCGAAGACGGAGAAAGCGAAGATTGAGTTCGGAGCGATGAGTCAGGAGTTCGGAGTTCGGAGCGAAAAAACTTTTAACTCCCAACTCCAAACTCCCATCTCCCAGCTGGTTTATTACGTGCGCGACAACGGTGCCGGGTTCGATATGACCTACGCGAACAAATTGTTCATGGCGTTTCAGCGGCTCCATACTGCCGATGAATTTCCCGGCCTTGGCATCGGCCTGGCCACGGTGCAGCGCATCATCCACCGCCACGGCGGTCGTATCTGGACCGAGGGAGAAACAGGCAAAGGGGCGACGTTCTTTTTTACCCTGGGGTGAAAAAAGAGGACTGAGGGATGAGGATTGAGGTCTGAGATTAAGACGCTGAGTAGTGGCTCGGTAGTGACTCAGTCCTCAGCACTCGCTACTCAGTCCTCTGTATACCCAGTCCTCAGCACTCAATGCTCAGTCCTGAAGTGACTCTAAACTTATCGGGGTCCAACCATATGACAGAACAGAATTCCAAACCAACTTACCCCATTGTCGGCATCGGCGCATCGGCAGGCGGCCTCGACGCCCTTCAGCGCTTTCTCGCAATGCTCCCGCAGGACTTCGGTTTTGCCCTGGTCTTCATCCAGCACCTTTCCGCAAAACATAAGAGCCTCCTCCAGGAGCTCCTGAGCGCCAGGCGTCCTTCTCTCGTGATCCAGCAGATCTCCGACGGTTTGAAAATCCAGCCCGGACGACTTTACCTTGCTCCTCCGGGCAGAGAAATCCGTCTGCGAAACAGCCTCTTTCAGACGACTGTTCACCTCGAGGGGCTTATCCATCTCCCGATCGATGAATTCCTCTCGTCTCTCGCGGAGGACGCGGGTGAACGTTCCATTGCCGTGATCTTCTCGGGGGCGGGCACAGACGGGGCCCGCGGCTGCCAGGCGGTCCGGTCAGTGGGCGGGACCGTGTTCGTCCAGGACCCCCAGACCGCGGAATTCGACAGCATGCCGCTCGCGGCCATGGCGACCGGCCAGGCGGACGCGGTGCTCTCTCCCGAAGACATTGTTGCGGAGCTCCTGAAGCTCCAGGGGATCGGCCAGGCCGCTGTCAGCCGCGATTACCCCATCACGCCGGAAGAATACGACAGCTTCTTTCGGCTCCTCCAGGAGAAGACCGGCTCGCGCTTCAACCATTACAAAAGAAGCGTGGTCAGTCGAAGGATCAAAAGACGCATGTACCTTCACGGGCTCTCCGTGGTCAAAGACTACCTCGACCTTATCTCCAGCAGCGATCCCGAGGCCGCGCACCTGGCGTCCGACCTCATGATCGGCGTCACCTCGTTCTTCCGCGACCGGGTGGCATGGAAGGCCCTGAACCTGGAGGCGGTCCGGAAGATCGCCTCTGAGAACACCGACCTTCCTGTCCGCGTCTGGACCCCTGCGACCGCCACGGGCGAGGAGGCCTACTCCATCGCCATGATGCTTCTGCATGAACTCGCTCTTGCAGGGAAAAAACGGGACATACAGGTCTTCGCAACGGACGTGAACGACCGGGCACTGGAGCGGGCGCGCGAGGGAAAATATCCCGCGAGCATCACCGCGGACGTGCCGCAGGAGTATGTACAAAAGTATTTCACGTCAACGGATGACGGCAACTTTCTCGTCATCAACAAGGACGTCCGTGAGTGCGTGGTCTTGGCCAGGCAGGACCTTCTGACCGACCCACCGTTCTCCAAGCTCGACCTCATCATCTGCCGTAATTTCCTTATCTACGTTGAGCCCGAGGCCCAGGAAAAATGTATCAGGCTTTTCCATTACGCTCTGAACAACGACGGCTATCTCTTCCTCGGGAACGCCGAAACCGTGGGCAGAAAGAGCGCGTTGTTCAAGAGCATCGGCCACAAGCAGTGCCGTATCTACAGGAAGCTTGAGACAAAACCCGCTTCGAGACTTCCGATCTCGGTCCCGTACGCAACGAAACGTCAGGCGTTGCCCGCCAAACAAGCGCAGATGACGGAGCAGGACCGGTCTGTCATAGAAATCATCCAGGAAAAACTGCTTGAAGAATACGGGCCCGCTTCCGTGGCCATAGACCAGAATTACGAGATCATCTATCACACCGGCCCCACGAACCGCTATCTTCGCCAGCCCCGGGGTGTGCCGACGCAGAACCTTCTGGAGCTTCTGCCCGAGAACCTTCGGAGCAGGATACGCGGGGCGCTCTACCGGTCCGGCCGCGAAGAAAGGCCGGTGGTCATCAGGACGAGCGTGGACGGAGATGACAACAAAAAAAGACACGTTACTCTCCGGATAACGAAGGCCGCGGAAAACCTCTGTATCGTGGTTTTTCAGGAGAAGGGTGCACCCTCGAAGAAGGAGGCCGCCGAGCAGGTCGATGCCGCTGTTATCGAAGAGACCGCGATCCACCAGCTCGAAAGCGAGTTGTCCGCCACGAGGTCGGACCTCCAGAGCCACATCGAACAGTTAAAGAGCATGAACGAAGAATTCCAATCCTCGAACGAGGAATTGCAGGCCGCGAACGAGGAACTCGAGACCTCCCGTGAAGAGCTCCAGTCGTTGAACGAAGAGCTGATCACCGTGAACTCGCAGCTCCAGGGCAAGATCGAGGAACAGGATGCCACGAACAACGACCTGAACAACTTTCTCGCGAGCACGAACATCCCCACGATCTTCCTTGACACACACTTCCGGGTGAAGCGCTTCACGCCCGCGATGCTCAAGCTCATTAAGCTCCTTCCCTCGGACGTTGGCAGGCCCATTGTGGACATGTCGCAAGAGAATCTCGGCCCCGACCTCACCTCCGATGCCCAGACGGTCTTGGAAAGTCTCGTGCCCGCGCGTCAGGAGCTTGAGCTGGGCGGCGCCTGGTACGTCCGCACGACGCTTCCCTACCGCACTGCGGACAACCGCATCGAGGGGATTGTCGTCACCTATAACGATGTATCCGACATCAAGAAGTCCGAGGAACGCACCAGACATCTTGCCTCTTTCCCGCAACTAAACCCGAATCCCATTTGCGAAGTTCATTCCTCGGGTAAAATCTCCTTCTGCAATCCGGCCACAGAAAAAGTTCTTGTAAACCTGGGCTTGGGCGCAGAAGATATAGCCGTATTTCTGCCCGAGGACATGGACAACATTCTCCGTGATTTGGAGAAGAATGAAGAAGCGTCTCTCTATCGTGAGAAAGTCATCAGGGACCGCGTTTTCGGCATGACCGTCCATCTCGCACCACAATTCAATGTCGTGCGCATTTACGCTTATGACATCACCACGCGCAAGCGGGCCGAGGAGGCGCTCCAGAAGAGCGAGGAGCTGTTCCGCCTGGCCGTGGACAACTTGCCGGATGCGATGGGGATCTACGACGCTGAACGAAGGTACAAGTTCGTCAATGCCGCGGGTCTGCGGCGTTTGGGAAAGCCGCTTGAGGCCCTGGTCGGCCGCCGCGTCGACGAGATGTACAACGAAAAGGCGCGGGCCGCTTTCTGGCCCGCGCTGATGCGGGCTTATGAAACGGGCGCGCCTCAAACCATTGAGAGTTCGGTCGACATGCTAACAGGTCGGTATGATTTTATAATCACGTTCGTCCCCATGTTGAAGGACGGTCAGGTCTACCAGGTCCTGAATTTTTCCTTCGATATCACCGAGCGCAAGAAGGCAGAGGCCGAGATGCAGGCGCTCGCCCAGCAACGCCAGATGGCGCTGGATGCGGCACGATTAGGATGGTGGCAATACAACCCGATCACGCGCTTCGCGGAGTGGGATGCTGGGTACAAGGCGATCTTTGGCGTCAGCGGCTACACTCGCCCCAACGACGAGATCCTCGCGCAGATCATCCACCCCGACGACCTGCCCGCGCTGTGGGCCAAGGTGGAAGCGGCGCTGAATCCCGTTGACCCGCAACCGTACGCCGTGGAGTATCGGATCAATCGCCCGGACGGCGCACTGCGGTGGATTGAAGCGCACGGGACTGCCACGTTCGAGGGAGAGGGTGAGAATCGGCGGGCCGTGAACTTCGTCGGGACTGTCGCCGACATCACCGAACGCAAGAAGGCGGAGGAGTCGCTGCGGGATAACGAGCAACAGTTCCGCGCACTGGCCGATTCTATCCCCAACCTTGCGTGGTGGGCCAACGCGGACGGTTATATTACGTGGTACAACCGGCGCTGGTATGAGTACACGGGTACCACACCTGAACAGATGACGGGCTGGGGCTGGCAATCAGTCCACGATCCCGAGGTGCTGCCGAAAGTTCTTGATCGATGGAAGACGTCGATCTCCACCGGTCAACCGTTTGACATGGAATTCCCTCTGCGCGGGGCCGATGGAGTATTTCGCACCTTCCTGACGCGTGTCATGCCGTTGAAGGATTCGGCCGGCCTGGTCGTCCGGTGGTTCGGCACCAATACCGACATCTCTGCGCTGAAGCAGGCCGAGGAGTCCTTGCGCGGGAGCGAGGCACGGTACCGCGGATTATTTGAGAATTTGACCGAAGGATTTGCCTACTGCAAGATGATCTTTGAGAATGGGAAACCGCAGGACTTCATGTATCTCTCGGTCAATCCGGCGTTCGAGACGCTGACGGGATTGAAAAATGTCGTAGGGAAAAGAGTCACAGAAGTCATACCCGGTATCCGGGAGTCCGATCAGGAGCTTTTTGAGATTTACGGCAGAGTGTCCCTTACTGGCAAGCCTGAGAGATTCGAAACGTTTGTCGAGGCGCTGAAGATGTGGTTCTCCATCTCCGTATACAGTCCGGAGAAAGAATTCTTCGTTGCCGTTTTCGATGTCATCACTGAACGCAAGAAGGCAGAAGTGGACATCTTGAAATTGAGCGAAGATATGGCAACACGTAACCTGGAGCTTGAATCCGTGAACAAAGAGCTTGAATCCTTCATTTACTCCGTGTCGCACGACCTGCGCGCGCCGATCCGGACCATGTCGGGGTTCGCGAAAGTTCTGCACGAGGACTACGCCGGGAAGCTCGATGCGCAGGGGCAGGACTATCTGAACCGCATCCTTAAAGGCTCGGAAAAATCGACCCAGCTGATCAATGATCTGCTACATCTCTCCAGTATCTCCAGGCAGGAGCTGAGCAGGATCGACGTCAATCTGAGCAACAAGGCCTCCAAGATCGTAGAAGAATTGCGCGAGATGAGCCGGGGCAGGAACGTCGAGATCGTGGTACAGGAAGGCCTCGCCGCATCCGTCGACCCGCGGCTGATCGAGCTTGCCCTTTCGAACCTACTCGGCAACGCCTGGAAGTTCACGTCGAAGACGGAGAAGGCGCGAATCGAGTTTGGAGCCTTCGAATGCGGAATGCGGAATTCGGAATTCGGAATAATAACACAAGAGCGGTGCGAACAGGGGAAGACCGTATACTTCATCCGCGACAACGGCGCGGGGTTCGACATGACGTATGCAGACAAGATGTTCTTGCCCTTCCACCGGCTGCACACGGACAAAGAGTTCGAGGGCACGGGCATCGGCCTCACCATCGTCGAGCGCGTCATCCACCGCCACGGAGGGAAGGTATGGGCCGAGGGAGAGGCCGGAAAAGGCACGACGGTCTTTTTCACCTTGGGCGCATAAAACCAGGACTGAGTGGAAAGTGCTGAGGACTGAGCACGGAAAATCAGGACTGAAAGTGCCGAGGACTGAGTAAATAGTCAGTTAAATGATTTCACTCAGTCCTCAGTCCTGCTTTAGGTTTTACTCAGTCCTATCCTTTAGGAGATTTTCATGGAAACGACGATCCTCATTATCGACGACAGTGAAGACGACATTCTGCTGACGAAAATGGTTCTGACGAAGATCAGAGGAAAAATCAAAGTTGATGCCGCGCGGGACGGCGAGGAAGGCCTTGCGATCCTCAGGAGCGGGACTGAGTTCCCGGCCTTGATCCTGCTCGACCTGAAGATGCCCCGGATGGGCGGCCTGGACGTTCTGCACGCGATACGGGCGGACGTACGCCTTTGCCGTATTCCCGTCATCATTGTTACGCACTCGGACCTGGAATCGGACAAGGAAGCGTCCTATGAAAGCGGGGCGAATAGTTTTCTGAACAAGTCTGTGGACCTGGATCAATTCACGAAGCAAATACGGAATGAGTTGGAGAAATGGATATAAGCGATTTAGTCTGTTAGCCGTCTTTGCGAGCGAAGCGAAGCAATCTCGGGGTAATAGCTTCGAGATTGCTTCGCCGCTAAGAACGCTCCTCGCAATGACAATTTGTGAATTTTTTAACAGCCTGTTAGATTAGAATTTCAAGTCCCGGGTATCTGTTTGGGGCAGGCAGTAAACATGAGATTTCAAACTTTAAACTAAGATTTTTTTAAGGATTTAAATCATGTCGCTTAAAACAAAACTGATTATCTTATTGATTGCCTTCACGCTTGTTCCACTGGTGTTGTTTGGCACCATCGTTTTTTCTCGGGCGAAAAATATTCTGCAGACGGTCCGTATGGCCCAGTTGGACACCATCGCTGATTTAAAGAAAGACAAGATCGAAACGTTTTTTCAAGAACGGGAGGCCGACGTCAGATCGGCCCAGGATTTCCGGAATATCAGGACAAATCTGCCGATTCTGAGCACCCACGCGGGCGACCGAACCGCACCGGCGTACGTACAGGCCAAAAAATCGCTTGACGATCAGATGAAGACGTTTCAGCAATCATATGGCTACTTGGATGTGATGCTCCTGGACGCGTGGGGAAAGGTCGTCTATGTGAGCAGCGATGAGCACTCCGCTGTTCAACTTGGCAAACCCTTGCATGACAGGAAGTTCTTTGAGGAGGGTAAGAAGGGAATTTACTTTACCGATGTTTTTTTCGGCACGGAAGGGGGCCGGCGTGTTGAAATGATCGCGATTGCACCGGTACGCGACCTGCAAGGCGCATTCATCGGCGCGGTCGCCCTTGAAATTGATATGGCCCCCATTTTCAAATTCATCCAGGATACAACAGGTCTCGGAACAACGGGTGAAGCGTTGATTGCAAGAAAGGAAGGGAATGAGATATTGTTTTTAAGTCCCCTGGAGCATGACCCGAACGCGGCATTAAAGAAGGCTGTCACCTTGCAAGAAAAGATAGCGGTCCCGGCAATAAAAGCGGCCCAGGGAGAAAACGGTTCCGGCATCACGTACGACTATCACGGCGAGGAGGTGCTTGCCGCATGGCGTTATATTCCCTTTTTGCGATGGGGGCTGGTGACGAAGATCGATGCATCGGAAGTGTTCGCCCCTGTTCGGAAGTTGCGGGTCCTCGTGGTCTCCGTCGGCATCTTCATCGTGCTCATCGGAGCGCTTGCGGCGCTGGCGATCTCCAGAACGGTCACCAGGCCGATACTGTCTTTGCAAAAAGGCGCTGAAGCCATAGCGGCCGGGGACCTGAGCAACCGGGTCGGTACCCTCGCCCAGGACGAGGTCGGACGGCTTTCACGGGCCTTCGACGCGATGACGGCTGCGATTGACAAACGGGTTCGTGAGCGGACGATCGAACTGGAAAATGCAGTGGCCGAGCGTAAAGAGGCGGAGAATATCGTAAAGCTGGCGAATGCCTACAACCGGAGCCTGCTCGAGGCCAGCCTCGACCCGCTCGTGACGATCGACGTAAACGGCAAGATCACGGACGTGAACGTTGCCACGGAGAAGGTGACGGGTCGCTCCCGCACGGAGTTGATCGACACCGAATTTTCCGATTACTTTACGGAGCCGGCGAAGGCCAGGGCCGGATATCAACAGGTGTTTCAGGAAGGCTTGGTGATGGACTATGCGCTCGAGATCAGACGTCGGGACGGGCACATCACACCGGTCTTGTACAATGCCGCGGTGTACCGCGACGAGGCCGGAAAAGACATCGGGGTATTCGCCGCCGCCCGCGACATCACCGAGCGTAGGCGGGCGGAAGAAATCGCGAAGCTGGATGACGTGCGCAACGCGCGTATTTTAAAAATTTCACAATATCCCGCGGCATCGCTGCGGGAACTGCTGGATTTAGCGCTTGACGAGGCGATTGCTCTTTCCGGTAGTAAATTCGGCTATCTTTATTTCTACAATGAAAATACACAGGACTTTACCCTTCATGCGTGGTCAAAGGAAGTGATGAATGAATGCGTGATCGCCAACCCGCAGACGGATTACAAGCTTGAAAAAACCGGTATCTGGGGCGAAGTGGTCAGGCAGCGCAAGCCAATCATCGTAAATGATTTTGCAGCTCCCCATCCCTTGAAGAAAGGTTATCCGGAAGGTCACGCGCCATTGCTTCGCTTCTTCAGCGTCCCTGTTTTCAGCGAAGGGCGTATCGTCGCGGTAGTAGGCTTTGCCAACAGGACCTCCGAATACACTGACCGGGATGTCAGCCAAATGACGCTCTTGATGGATTCTGTCTGGAAAATCGTCGAGCGCAAGCAAGCTGAAGAGGAAATAAAAAAACTCAATCGAGAGCTTGAGTCGCGCGTGCTCGAACGCACGGCCCAGCTCGAAGCCTCCAACAAGGAACTGGAAGCCTTTGCGTACTCCGTGTCCCACGACCTGAGGACGCCTCTCAGGGGCATTGACGGTTTCAGCCTCGCGCTCCTTGAAGACTATGCCGACAAACTGGACGAGAGCGGCAAGGATTACCTCGAGCGCGTGCGCGCGGGAGCACTTAAAATGGGACAGCTCATCGACGCTCTCTTGAATCTGTCCCGCCTGACACGCGGGGAAGTCAGGCGCGCCTCGGTGGACCTGAGCGCGCTTGCGAAGAACGCAGCCGAGGAACTGAGAAAGTCGGAGCCCGTCCGGCGGGTGGATTTCATAATCGCCAGCGACGTGACGGTCAAGGGCGACCCCGTAATGCTGCGTGCGGTCATCGATAACCTTCTCGGGAACGCATGGAAGTTCACGGGAAAACGTGATGCAGGGCGGATCGAATTTGGAGTAAAAAAAGTCGACGGCAAGACAGCTTACTTTGTGCAAGACAACGGCTCGGGATTCGACATGACCTATGCGAACAAGTTGTTTACCGCATTTCAACGTCTGCACGGAACAACCGACTTTCCCGGTCTGGGCATCGGACTCGCCACGGTCCAGCGCATCATCCATCGCCACGGCGGACGGGTCTGGGCTGAAGGCGAGGTTGAGAAGGGCGCGACGTTTTTTTTCACCCTTGGGTAAAAAAGAGGACTGAGGGATGAGGACTGAGGCGAAAGGTGAGGCGAAAGGCTGAAGGACTGAGATCATGGCGTTGAACAGTCCTCAGCACTCGTTGCTCAGTCCTGTGTTTACTCAGTCCTCAGCACTGAGTCCTCAGTCCTTTTACGTCAGCATAACGGAAAATAAGTTTTGACATGGCCGCCAAAATAAATACAATAGACGAAAGACTTCCAGTGGGTGGTATCGCTGAGGTATCAGGTTTCATCAAAAAAAGATAAAGGAGCTTGTAATGCAGAACAAGATCATTTTGCTGGCTGAAGACAACCCGGATGATGTAAAGCTGACGATGAGAGCGCTCAAAAAAGCCAACGTTCTGAACGAGGTCGTAGTGGCGCAGGACGGGACTGAGGCGCTTGACTATCTTTTCGGCACGGGCAAGTACGCGGGCAGGGACGTCAACCAGAAACCGCAGGTGGTGCTGCTTGATCTGAAAATGCCGAAGGTGGACGGTCTCGAAGTCTTGCAGCGGATACGGGCGGACGAAAGGACCAGGCTCCTCCCGGTGGTCATTCTCACGACGTCGAGCGAAGACAAGGACCGGGTCAGCAGCTACAGTCTCGGCGCCAACAGCTACGTGCGTAAACCCGTGGACTTCAACCAGTTCACCGAAGCGGTGAGGCAGCTCGGGCTCTACTGGCTGCTTTTGAATGAAGGGCCGTAAGAATCAGGACTGAGGACCGAGTAACGAGGACTGAGCAATGGGAAAAGTGGAGAGATTTGAGGACCTGATCGCCTGGCAGAAAGCAAGGGAACTGACAAAGAGGATTTATCACATTAGCCGCGAAGGAGCTTTTTCAAAAGATTTTGGTCTCTCTAGCCAGATTCAAAGAGCCTCGGTTTCCATTATGTCGAACATCGCAGAAGGCTTCGAACGTGGCGGGCGGGGAGAGTTTCATCAATTTCTTTCGACGGCAAAAGCCTCCTGCGCGGAGCTACGGTCTCAGCTCTATGTGGCGTTGGACAATGGATATATTAGTCGAACGTCCTTTGCCGAGCTTATGCCCCTTGCCCCTTGCCGAGGAGGTCGGTAGGATTGTCGGAGGTCTCAGGGCTTAGGTGGATAAACAAAGAAAAGAGAGACTGAGGACTAAGTAAGAAAATAGGACTGAGCAATGAGCTATGAGGACTGTGTAAGCAGCAGGACTGAGTAGAAGCAGGACTGAGGACTGAGCGGGGTTTTGACTATCACTCAGCACTCAGTCCTCATACCTCAGTCCTTTATTTAGCTATGACCAAACCCCTTCGCATACTGATCGTCGAGGATTCGGAAGAAGACACGCTGCTCCTGCTCATGGAACTGCGTCGGAGCGGGTATGAGCCCGACTTCGAGCGTGTTGAAACGCGCGAATCGATGCAGGAGGCGCTTGGACGACGGGAATGGGACGTCGTGATCTCGGACTACGTGATGCCGAGGTTCACGGGTCTCGATGCCCTGGCCACGCTCAAGGAGAGCGGGCTTGATCTTCCGTTTCTCATCGTTTCCGGCAATATCGGCGAAGACATCGCTGTCGAGGCGATGAAGGCTGGGGCGCACGATTATATCCTCAAAGGCAACCTGAAGAGACTCATACCCGCCGTCGAGCGTGAACTTCGGGACGCGGAGACTCGGCGGGCGAGGAAACGGGTGGAACAGGAGCGCACCCGTCTTGCTGCCGCGGTCGAATCCGCTGTTGACGCCGTTATTATCACCGACCCCCTCGGGATCATCCGGTATGTGAACCCGGCCTTTGAGAAGATCACGGGCCATTCACGGGAAGAAGTCGATGGAAGGGAGATCAGTATCCTCGAGGGCGGCAGGCATTCAGGACCGTTCTCACACAATGTTCAAGAAGCGATGAAGCGTGGCGAGCCCTGGACCGGCCGCCTCACCGGCAGGAAGAAGGACGAGACCCTGTATGAAGAAGAGTGCACGTACGCGCCCATCAAGGCCCCGTCGGGAGAGATCGTCAACCATCTTTTCATCAAACGCGACATCACGGAGAAGCTCAGGCTGGAGTCGATCGCCCAGGCCGTTGACACCATGAACAACATCGGCTATATCTTTTCCGGGGTGCGGCATGAGATCGGCAACCCGGTGAACGCGGTGATCATGAACTTGAGCCTGCTTAAAGCAAAATTCGAGACCGCTGACAAGGCGGCCATCGAAAAATACGTTGACCGCGCCCTGGCCAATTGCGAAAAAGTGGAATATCTGCTCCGCAGCCTCAGAAGTTTCAACCTGTACGAGAAGCCCGACCTGCAGAACGTGGCAATGGCGGGCTTCCTTGAAAAATTTATCGATCTGGTGAACGAGGACTTCCAAAAAAAGGGAATTACGATCGATACCTTCGTGGAGGCGGAACAGGTTTATGCCGACGCCCGGGTGCTTCAGCAGGTCTTGTTGAATCTATTTACCAATGCCGCGGACGCGTTGAAGGAGCGGGCGGACCCCAGGATCGCGGTGAATGTTTCACCGGCAGGCGGTATGGTCCGGATCCGGGTGCATGACACCGGAAAAGGGATACCGGAAGACCGGTTGAAGGATCTTTTCAAGCCCTTCCACACGTCCAAGGCCCACGGCACCGGCCTCGGCCTCGTGATCGTGAAAAAGATGATCACCATGATGAACGGCACCGTTGAAGTTACGAGCAGCGAGGGGAAGGGGACCAGCGTGGACATTTTTATTCCGGTGGCCAGCGAACTTGAACCTTCCGAACGGTAGGATAGGGACTCAGCCATGGGCACAATAACATTGAGCATCCCGAAAGAGCTGTGCGCCGAGTGCCGCCTCGCCCTCAAGCGTTTCATCGGCGGCATGGAGGGCGTGGATTCCATCGACGTAGAGAAAGGAAAAATAGAAATCAGCTTTGATGCTTCGAAGATAACGAAGGACACCCTGGTCAGGATTTCCAGAAACAGCGTCGAGAGGCTCGGCTATACGCTGCCCGATGAAGACTAGCTTGTTTATTCCCTTCCGCGCCCCTGCAGCCTGAAAAGGGCACAAACACCTTGACAGCTCTCGTATCATTATGTTAGTTTAGCGGCACATTTATCAGTATGCCGGGAGGACAGGTGTTGGAAAATCAAAAAGGATTAGTAGAAATTATCTCGGAGAAGATATGGAAATTTCTTTCCTCCGTCAAGCTGGCCGTAGTGCTGCTCATCATCCTGGCGATCGTGTCGGTCATCGGCACGCTCATCGCGCAGAACGAGGCCCCGGAACAGTATCTGCGGGAGTACAGCCAGGCCACGGTGAACCTTTTCGAAACGCTCGGGTTCTTCGACATGTACCACACCTGGTGGTTCGTTTTTCTTCTCTTCCTGCTCACTGCGAATCTTACGGTCTGTACTCTTGACCGTTTCCCCCACACCTGGAAAATCATCACCGCGCCGCTCAAGCCCCTCGGGGACGAGGGCCTGAAAGCCCTGCCTTTCAAGAAAGAGATCACCTTCAAAGGCGGTACGGACAAGGCCGAAGAACGCGCTGCCAAGGCGCTTGCTGCGCACGGGTACCGCTTCATCGAGTCCCGTGAGGGGGGTACTGCGCAGCTCATCACGCAAAAAGGGGTGTACAGCCGTTTCGGCGTATACATCACCCATATCAGCATCCTGCTCGTTTTCACCGGCGCGCTGATCGGCGCCTTTTTCGGGTTCAAAGCCTTTTTAAACCTGCCCGAAGGCGAAGCGTCCAAGTTTGTCTATCTCAGGAACGAGCCCATGTGGGACAGGATCATGGCGACCCTCGGGATCGCTGCGAGCCCGGTCATCCAAAACACCCAGGGCGGCGTGCCTGCCATGCCGCTCGGCTACTATGTCCGGTGCGACAACTTTGACGTGGATTATTATCTGGATGCCATGGGAATGCCGACAGGCATGCCCTCGGAATACCACAGCACGCTGAGCATTTTCGACCTGGAGGGTCAGAAGATTTTCGATAAGCGGATCCGGGTGAATGATCCTCTCACCCATCACGGCGTCACCTTCTACCAGTCGAGCTATGGGGCCGTCCCCGACAGGGCGGGAAAGGTCATTCTAAAAATTGTTCTGAAGAACAATCCCTCAGAAGGCGAGACGATCACCCTCGATCCGGGGCAGGCACAATATGTCCGTTCCATTGATCGGACGATCAGGGTCCTCAATTTTGCGCCGTACGGCGTAAGGGATCCTGCCACGCGCCAGGTCGCGTTCTACCATACCGACAACAATGAATTCATCAACCCCACGGTCGAGCTCGGTGTGTACCAGGGCCAGAAACAGGTATTTTCAACGTTCGTCATGAAGCACGAAGCGGGAGAACCCGTCATGCCCGAGAATTACATCATCAGGTTCGTGGGCGTATGGGGCGCCCGCTACACCGGTCTCCAGGTCACCAAGGACCCGGGCGTGTGGGTGGTCTATACCGGTTTTATCCTGCTCTGCATCGGGCCGCTCATCGCCTTCTTCGGGTCCCACAAAAAGCTCTGGGTGCGGATTCAGGACCATAAAGGGCAGGCCATGATCACCGTGGCGGGTTCTGCAAACCGGAACCGGATCGGTTTCGAGCGTGAGTTCAACGCAGTGGTAGACGATATTTCCAAGTAACACAGCATCCTTCAGGAGGGTTCAATGCAAAGTTCTATGCTCTTCACAATAGCGACCTTGGCGTATCTGGCTGCAATGGTGTTTTATATCAGCTTTCTTTCCTTTAAGAAGGACATCATAGGAAAGACCGCCACGATCGTGACCCTGAGCGGTTTCGTTATTCAGACCGTCGCCCTGTTCGTCCGGTGGCGCGAGTCCTATCAGATGGATATCGGCAGGGTCCCCCTTTCCAACCTCTACGAGTCCCTGGTGTTCTTCACCTGGAGCACGGTGCTCATCTATCTCATTGTTGAATACAAGTACAAGACGAAGATATTCGGCGCCTTTGTGCTGCCCGTTGTCTTTCTCGCGCTTGCATTCATCAATGTTGCAGGCATCAGCACCGATATCACGCCTTTGGTCCCCGCGCTCAAGAGCAATTGGCTGTTTTATCACGTGCTCATCAGCTTTCTGGGCTATGCGGCCTTCGGGGTCGCGTTTTCCGTATGCATCATCTATCTGCTGAACGACATGGAGGACCGCGGCTCGCCCGTGAATCTCATCGTCGCTCTTGGCTTGATAGCGGGTCTTGCTACACTGGGGTATATGATGGGGGCTGCGGGCGGGAATATGAGGAGAGTGTTCTGGTATGGACTCGGCAGCCTGTTCCTCGCCTGGGTGGTGTATCTCACGGTTGCCGGCGCACGCAATAGAACGCAGGTATACCTGTTCTGGTCCTTATGCGTAACACTTGCGGTAGGGCTGCTTGTCGCAATGGGCGTGGATTTCGTGCTGTTCAAGAACGTCGCCACCCAGGAAAGCTTCCGGAAACACATGTTCGAGTCCACGTTCCTGAACCAGTCGGTAGGTGTCAGGCTTGTATCATGGGTCGCTGTTGCCGCACTGTTTACCCTGGTGTGGACGCAGGGATTGAAGCTGAAGACCCTTTTCAAACAGTACACGCTTTCAAGCGACATGCTCGAGGAAATAACGTATAAAATGATCGCTGTGGGCTGGCCGCTGCTTACCGCCGGCATCATTACCGGCGCGGTCTGGGCCAACAGCGCCTGGGGCACCTATTGGGGTTGGGACCCGAAAGAAACATGGTCGCTCATCACCTGGTTCATCTATGCCATTTATCTTCACGCCAGGTATGTCCGTGGTTGGAAAGGCACTCAGATGGCGGTGATCGCATGCCTGGGTTTCCTCTCGGTCATCTTCACGTACCTCGGGGTGAACCTCGTGCTCTCCGGTCTCCATTCTTACGGAGGAATGAACTAGGCAACTTCTACAACTTTTGTTGCATGCTTACAACGCCGGTTGACGCTACGTTAGCCGGCGTTTTTTTTGTCTTGCGATATGCACCCTCTCTTCTTTTGTAACATTCCGCCACCCATAGTAGTTTTGGCTATCGCGCCTAAAAGACGGCACAAAAGATAAGACGTAAGCGTGATATAATTAAACTTAGGAAGGCTTCATGTATTATACTGATATAACAACTGGAGGTGTCCTATGAGAGAATTTAGATGCGAAAGCCTGGGGAACAAATGCTCATGGAAGCACATTGCACGGACCGAGGAGCTGCTTGCCGATGTTGTGGCCATCCATTTACGCGACGTTCACGGCGTAAAAGAGGTCGGGCCCGATATGCTGGGAAAGATAAAAAACCTCTTTTTGTATCCCACTGCAGTCGATGCCGCAGGAGCGGCGGATCTCGTTTTGAAGGAATATAACTGCAAGATGGAGCCGGCATGCACCTGGCGGTATATAGCCATGACCGAAGAACTGCTCGCAGACGGTGTGGCTGTCCATGCCAGGGAAGCCCACGGGATCAAGGAGTTTACGCCTGCAATGATAGCCAACGTCAAGAAGTCGGCCCATGAATGGGACGTGAAGAAAGAGAGGAAGGTAGCGTAAGAGCAGTCTGTCGACAAAGTTTCTATTATAAAAAAGATGAAATGTCATTCTGGACGAGAGCGAAGGATCTCTATTCTCACCACTGAGGATACTACCCATGAAAAATGTCGCCATGCCGAGCAATGGAGAATTGCCCTGCGTTCAGGATGACGGATGTTTTTTTTAAACAACGGTCAGCGCTTGACCGCGATGTCCAGGCCTTTGTCAATGGAATAGAGGAGATAGATTTTAAAATCCTTGACCCAGGGCTGCAGGACGAAGTAATCGGCCTTGTGCCACATGAACACCCATGGTGCGTTCTGTATGATGCGTTCCTCGGCCTGGCGATAGAGATGAAAGCGTTGCCGTTCGTCCATTGCACGTTGCGCGGTCTCGATCAAATGGTCGAGTTCCGGATCAAGGCAGCGCGTGCGGTTTCCGCCGGGCCCGACGCTCGCTGAATGGAAGAGAGGAAAAAGAAAATTCTCCGGGTCGGGGTAGTCCGCCCACCAGGACAACCAGAAAGCGTCAGGTTCGCCTTGATTCACGGCGTGTTTGAAGGCGCTCCAGTCCAGTTGCGTTATGTTGGCAGTGATTCCCACCTGAGCAAGATAATTTTGAACGACCTCGACAATGTCCAGGATCTCCGGGTCCGCGGATACGTAGATCTTAATCGTTGAGCCTTGCGCGCCTGCCTCTTGAATGAGTTCTCTCGCTTTTTTCGGATCATAGCCGTATCCTTCCCACTTGCGGGGTCCACTGCTGTGCTTCCAAAGCCCCGGGGGAACGGGTCCCGCTGCCAGTACTCCGCGTTTTTCAAAAACCGTGTTCAGAATGTGCTGCCGGTCAATGGCAAGATTGACTGCACGGCGCACGCGAATATCGTTAAATGGCTTCCGCGTGCAATTAAGGCCGAGGTAGTAGCTGTTCAGCCCCGGCTTGCCGTATACGAGGTCGCGCCAGGCCGGATCGGTGGTGTAGCGACGGTACTCCGAGGAAGGGATCAACAGCGCATCGAGCCGCCCGGTTTCGAATTCCATCACTGCCGTAAGGTCCTCGGGAATAACGCGATAATAAATGCCGTTCAGCCTGGGCTTGCCTTCAAAGTAGTCCTCCCGGGCCGTGAGCATGAGATACTGGCCGTGTTTCCATTCGGTGAGAACATACGGGCCGCTGCCGACAGGATGGGTGCCGAAATCCTGTCCCAGCCTATCGACCTCTTCGCGGGGAACGACATAGGCTGTCGTCATGGCGAGAAGCGACAGGAAGGGGCCGAACGGCTTGTCGAGCTTGAGAACGAGGGTATGGTCGTTTTCGGTCCGGATGCCCGATATGCTGGTTGTCTTACCTGCAAGAAAAGCGTTGGCCCCTTCGATCTTGTC
>Ga0326726_10000734_pt1 | contig 30118 bp, 26 predicted proteins | sample MHFenrmetagenome_2_FD_207603 | JGI IMG/M metagenome (GOLD analysis project Ga0326726, IMG submission 207603) | Lab enriched peat soil microbial communities from Michigan Hollow, Ithaca, NY, United States - MHF15MN | ecosystem: Environmental > Terrestrial > Soil > Wetlands > Peat | place: USA...
CTGCTCGCGTATTGCGGCATCGATTGCGGCGAATGCGAAGCCTACATCGCGACCCAGAAGGACGATCGGGCCGGGCTCGCCGAGACCGCCAAGAAATGGGCCGCCCAGTTCGGCGGGAAGGACCTGGGCCCCGACGCCTGCGTCTGCGACGGCTGCGCCGCCGGCCGGAGGACCAGCACGGCCCACGCCGCGACCTGCGGCATCCGCGTCTGCGCCTCGAAGCGCGGCGTCGTGACCTGCGCGCATTGCCCGGACTACGGCTGCGCGACGCTGCAGCAGTTCTTCGCGTTCGCCCCGGTCCTCAAGGAGAAACTCGAGGCCGTCCGCAAGACGCTCGGGAAGTAGCTTCGTCCCTCTCGCGTCAGCGATTGAGGGTGTAGAGCGCCGCGTTCAGGACCGCCGCGAAGCTGACCCACAGGATGTAGGGGACGAGCAGGACCGCGGCGGGCTTCGAGATCTTCCAGAACCGTTGGATGGTGGCCGCGATCAGGATCCACAGGGCCACGATGAGGACGAACCCGCCCAGGATGTGGTGAGCGCCGAAGAACATGATCGACCACAGGACGTTGACGATCAGCTGGGCGACGAAGACGCTCAAGGCCGGTTTGACGCCGGAGCCCTTGGTCTTCTTGTCGTAGACCAGCCCGGCGGCGATCCCCATCAACGCATAGAGGGTGATCCAAACGGGGCCGAAAACCCCGTTGGGCGGATTGAACGACGGCTTGGTCAGACCGGCGTACCAGCCCGGGATGGACGGCATCGTGAAGAGGGACCCGACGATCCCCGCCAGTTCGCAGATGACGCCGGCGATGATGATCCCGACGGCCTTTTTCATGTGACCCTCCTGATCCGTGCTAACGGCCCTGGGCCGTCCCGTAAAGCTCGAAATCCCAAAAGGTCGGGGCCCCCTCGGCCGCGAGGACGTGGAGCCGCACGATCCGGCCTCTCGTGGCCGGGAAGGCCAGAGATGCCCCGGCGACCCCGATGGTCGTTCCCCTCCAGAACGTCCGCCAGCGGCCCTCGGGGCCCTCGACTTCGAGCGCATAGCTGCGGACGCGGTCCCAGCCTTCGCTGAGGAAGGCGCCGTCGAACTCGCGCTCGACCCCGAGATCGACCTCGAGCCAGCATTCGCGCGTTCCCTCGCCGGCCGCCCAGCGGGTGTTCGAGTCGTCGTCCACGGCCTGGCCCGGGGCGAACTCCGGACCGCTCTTGGTGACATCGGAGGCCGTGACCTTGGCCCCGAAGGTGAGCGAGGGCCGGAGGCGCGCCGGATCGGCCAGGGCGGCCTTCAGGTCCATCAGCCGGGCGGCCGTGGCCTCGGGGATGCGTCCGGTCCGGTCTGGAGCCAGGTCGAGGAGGAGATTCGCGCCCCGGCCGACCACGTCCCGGTAGGCGCGGACGAGGGTCCGGACCGACTTCAACGCGTCGCCCGCTTCCCAGAACCAATGATGGGCCAGGGTGTCGCAGGTCTCCATCGGCAGATAGTGGGTCGATCCCCGGACGGGGATGAGGGGATTGTGGCCGCCCGCGGGAGGCGGGACGACCTCTCCGTTGACCAGGTCCTTGGGCCAGAGCAGCACCGGCGGCCGGCCGAGCTCGCGGTGGGCGTAGGTCGGCGGCATCTCCCGGACGGCGCTGCCGTCGACGAAGCTCTGATTGAGCAGGACGAGACACTCCGGCTGAAGGGACTTGATCCTGGCATAGAGGCGGGCCAGGACCTGATCGGTCTCCGGACCCATGTCCCAGGGGATGTCCAGCCACAGCTCGGCGATCGGGCCGTAGCCGGTCAAGAGCTCTCCGATCTGGCCGCGGCAGAAGGCCTCGTAGTCCTTCGGCGTCCGGGCCCACTGGTTGATCTTGTCCCAACCGAGCAGATAATAGAAGCCCGGCTGGAGCCCGTATTTCCGGCAAGCCTCGACGAAGGCCCGCACCACGTCCGTTTTGTTCGGTCCCGAAGCGACGTCGTAATCCGTGAGCCGGCTGTCCCAGAGGGCGTGGCCGTAGCAGTGCTTGGTCGTCAGCACGGCATATCTCATGCCCCCCGCGGCGGCGACCCGGACCCATTGGTCGACGTCGAGCGCCGTCGGCGCGTACTCCTCGGGCCGGGCCGAGATATCGCCGAACTCCCGCCCCGTGAACGTCGACATGCCGAAGTGGATGAACATCCCGAATTTCAGCCCCTCCCATCGGGACAGGAGCTCCGATCGGGACCGGGCCGGCAGGGGAGGCCTGGTACAGGCGGCTGCCGCGGCGGCCAGCCCGAAGATCACGAGTGCGGCGACCGCCCCCGTGCGGGACGACGTGGGACAGCGGCTCATGAGGACCTCCTCGAGGGGATGGAATGACTGTAGCTTAAGGCGGAAAGCGCTGTCAATCGCCGGCTCGCGCCTCCCGTGCGGAAAAATGGTATGATGGGTGTTCTTAGAGACCATCCCATGGACGCCATTCGGGTCGAAGGCTTGGTGAAAACCTTTGACGGCTTCACGGCCGTCGACGGCGTCTCCTTCGCGGTCGAGGAGGGCGAGTTATTCGGCCTGCTCGGGCCCAACGGCGCGGGCAAGACCACGACCATCAACATGCTCTCGACCCTGCTCCGGCCGACCGCCGGCGCGGCCACCGTGGCCGGCTACGACGTGGCCCGCGACCGGGACGCCGTGCGCCAGAGCATCGGCATCGTTTTCCAGGAGCCGGCCCTCGACGGCCGCCTGACGGGGCGCGAGAACCTGGAATTCCACACCATGATGTACGGCCTGGGCAAGGCCGAGCGGCGCCGCCGCATCGACGAGGTCCTGACCCTGGTCGAGCTCACCGACAAGGCTTCGACCCTGGTCGACAAGTACTCGGGCGGCATGAAGCGGCGCCTGGAGATCGCCCGCGGACTGACCCACCGGCCCAAGGTCCTGTTCCTCGACGAGCCGACCCTTGGACTGGACACCCAAACGCGCCGCCACATCTGGGAGTACGTCCGCAAGCTCAACAAAGACGCGGGCGTGACTATCATCCTGACCACCCATTACATGGAGGAGGCCGACTTCCTCTGCGACCGGGTGGCCATCATGGACCACGGCCGGTTCGCCGCTCTCGACACGCCGGCCCGGCTCAAGGACACCCTTGGCGGCGACGTCGTCTCCCTCGAGATCGAGGGGCACACGGCGCCCTTCCTGGAGGCCCTGGCCCGCGAGCCCTGGATCAAGCGGACCCGGGTCCACGAGGACGTCCTGTCCCTGACCATGGACCGGGGCGAGCGGCGCATCGCGGAGCTCGTCGTGATGGCCCAGGAGCACGGGGTCACCGTCACCTGCGTCAACCTCCACAAGCCCAGCCTCGAGGACGTCTTTCTGCACTTCACCGGCCGGACGATCCGCGAGCACGAGGCCGATCAGAGCGAGCGCCTGCGGGCGGCGATGAGACGGCACGGCTGGGGGCGCCGGTGAAGATCCACGGCACGGCGATCTACGTCCTGTGGCGCCGGGAGATGATCCGCTTCGTCCGGGCCAAGTCCCGGATCGTCGGATCGCTGGCCATGCCGATCTTCTTCCTGGCCTTCCTCGGCCTCGGCTTCCGCCGCATGCCCGTGCCCGGCATGGGCGGCGGCGCGGGCTACATCGGCTTCCTGGCCCCGGGCATCATCGGCATGACGCTCCTGTTCTCGTCGTCGATGCAGGGCATGTCGGTCCTCTGGGACCGGGAATTCGGCTTCCTCAAGGAGATCATGGTCGCCCCGGTCAGCCGGGTGTCGCTCGTCCTCGGCCGCATCGCCGGCGGCACGACGACTTCGATGCTGCAGGGGATCCTCATCTTCGGCGCGTCGCTCCTCATGGGCTTTCGCTTCCGCGGCCCGGCGTCCCTCCTCTTCGGACTGGTCTTCATGCTGCTCATCGCCTTCACCTTCATCGGCATGGGACTCGTGTTCGCCTCGCGGATGAAGGACATGCAGGGCTTCGGCATCGTCATGAACTTCGTCATCTTCCCGTTCTTCTTCCTGTCCGGCGCGCTCACGCCGCTCGAGAATTTCCCCTGGGTCATCCGGGCCCTGTCCTATGCCGACCCCTTGACCTACGGCGTCGACGGCCTGCGCGCCGTCCTCATCGGCACCTCGTCGCTGCCCGTCCTTGTCGATCTGGCGGCCATGGCCGGGTTCGCCCTGATCATGCTCTTCCTCGGGGCCTACTCGTTCGAAACGAGCGAAGGCGTTTAGGAGGCTCACGTTGAACAGAAGCCTGGGGATCCTGGCCGTTGCGGCCACCGTCTTGGCGGCCGGCAGCTGCGGTTCGCCTAGCGGCGCACCCCCCCCCGATAACCCTGCGATCGCGGGCACTTGGATCGCCACGAGCGCCAAATACGTGAGCGTCGCGGATCCGAACAAGAGCGTCGACCTGGTGGCCCAGGGATCGACCGTCACTCTGGTCATGGATGAGACCGCCTTCAACCTCTCGATCCAGACCCCGGGGCAGAACCCCACCGTCTACGTCGGGACTTGGGCCCAGACCTATAACGGGATTGAACTCACCCCCCAGGGCGCGACGTCGCCCTGGGTCTTTACCGCCGCGACCCTGGGCTATCAAACCCTCTCGCTCGGCGGCGCCCACGTGACCCACGATTTTGGCTCCGGCCCCGAGGACGCGATCTTCAGTCTCGAGCTCTACGCCCAGCCCTAGCTCCTCATCCCGGGATCTTCCCCCATCGCCCTCTAGCCAGGCCGGCCCATTATGGCCGCTTCTGACCCTCCGGCGGCGCGACGGAACCCGAATAGAACTCCTCGCAGCGCTTGTTGCTGAACAACTTTACAGCGCTCTTCAACAGGTTCGTTACGGGGTTGGTGAGCGACTTCAAGACGTTGATGTTGCCGATCTCCGGACGGCTGAACGGTCCGCGGACCTTTTGCGTGAGGACGGCGCAGCCGCGCTGATCGACGACCGCTACGACAACGTCCTCAAAGCGGTTGTCGTTGAAATTCAACCCGCCCTTCATGGCGACCCTGCGCTTTTTCGTGGCCATGGCGACATCGACCGCCTCGGCGACACCGTTTTCCACCTTCCAGACCGAGACAAGCTTGGCAATGACGCCTTTCCCTCCCTGCGATTCTTTGAAAAGGTCGGCGAAACGGTAGCCCCTTGTGAGAGCCGGCCCCAAGGGGCCTGCGAGAAAGAACCCGCCGACGTCAACGAGGCTGAATCTCCGGCTTCGGAGGAGCGACATGATCAAGTCGTCGATATCGATGCCGTTGACCGCGATGTTCTCTCCGTCCATTGAAGCTTGGCCGCTCAGCGATCGTTTCGCCTCGACCCAAGACCTCCCCATCGCCGTCAATTCTGCGGACAGGTCGGCCAGCCCCTCCATGTGCTTCGCGTTCGGGGATTCTTGCAGCAATTGCTCGATCTTGAGCCGCTTCACGGCCAGGAGGACCTTGAACTGAGGCTCGACCCCCGCGAAGTCCGCGTGGAGGGTGCAGGTTCCCGGCCCGCCGAAGGCGTTCATGCGGGCCTCGCTGATATCGAAAACACCTGTTCGACCCGCCACCCTCATGACGAGGTCGGTCATCGCGAGGCCCGGGGCCTGGACCGTGCGGCAGTGGACATCACTAGTGAACGACAGTGTTTTCATGAGGCCCCCGTCCGGCGCCCGTCCGGCCGAGATGTCCCCGGCCGTGATATCGAAACCCTCCAACACGATCCCCCCGCCGGACTTAAGGTCCTTATAGAGGAAGCTGCCTTGGGAAATAGCCAGCTTCTTCAGATCAAGTCGATCGGCAGACGATTTGCCCTTGGGCATGGCGATATTGAGCGTCCCGTCCTTCTGCCGGAGAACGGAGACGGCGGGTTTAACGATCTCCATCCGGCTGATCCGGACCTGGCCCGTGATAAGCGGCAGGAGTTTCAGGCCTATCTTCATGCTTGCCACGGTCGCCACGTCGGCTCCGCCGTTCGTGACGCTGATGTCCGCGAGCGAAGCGCCGAAAGCCGGGATAAATGAGACGCTGGCGCGGCCGCGAATACGGACGTCCATTCCCAAGGCCTTCGACGCGGCCGTTTCGATCCGTGATTTGAGGATCTTGGGGGCGATCAGGAGGGAGAGGAGAACAAGGACGATGACGGCCAGGATCGCTCCCCCGGAGATCAAAATGATCTTCTTCTTATTGATGGCCATGGCCCTATCCTTCCTCTTCGGAGATCGATGCCGATCGCATGTTTCGCCCGGCGCCGAAAAACCTCTGGGGAATATGCTGCAAGCCATATGCCAACCCATCAACGGCCATCCGCAGGGGGATGGCCCCCGTCAAAGAACCGCCTCTGGACGGGTGGTCGTGACCCTTGAGGTTTTGTCCTAATTGGCAGGAATAGTACCCTCTTCCGAAACTATCCAGAGGGCGGCAAGCCTCAAGATCCACCTAGCCGGGACTCCCGGGTTGACGGACCAGGGAAATTCCGTGATTTTCCCCAAGAAGATCCGATCCAGCGAACTTCTGAGCATGCGGAACTCTTCTGGCACGAAATCCGCTTCTGGACAGGCAGCGACTCCCGAGTCCGCCGTTCCGCCGAATATCCTCGGGCGCAGGACAGCGAGAGGCAATATAATAAAGGAGGTTGGTGTGTTAGAACTCATTATCATCATCCTGGTCGTGTTGTGGGCCCTGGGGTTTTTCGCGTTCCATGTCGGAGGCGGCCTGATTCACGCGCTCATCGTTATCGCCCTGATCATTCTGATCGTGCGACTGTTGCGGGGCCGCAGAGTCCTTTAGAGCCTGAGTCTGATCCCGGCTCGAGGATCTGACGGAAAGTCATCCCTGCGTTTGATCTCATGGAGGCGTCCTCTCGAAGGGGAGGACGCCTTTGGCCAACGGTCGGGGGAGGTATTATTCCATGAAGCTCGCGGGCATCGTTTTGATCGTTCTGGGGGTCTTGGCCCTGGCTTATCACGGCATCCGCTATATCGATCGGGATAAGCTGATCGACATCGGGCCCCTCAAGGTCACGACCTCAGTGAAGAAGACCATCCCGCTGCCTCCGGTCGTGGGGGGCCTTGCGCTCGTCGCCGGCATCGCGTTGGTCCTTGTCGACCGAAAAAGGAAGTAATAAGAATCAGGCGCGCGGGAAAGGCCCATGCCGAAGATCGTTTTCATCGAGCCCCGGGCCCCGAACCTCCATATCTTTTCCCAATTCCCCTTGCCCCGGCTGAGCGTCCTCATCCTCGGCACCATGATGAAACAACGGGGCTGGGACGTCGAAGTCTATGTCGAGGATCTACGCCGGATCGATTTCGGCGTGGTCGCCAGCTCCGACCTCGTCGGCATCTCGACGATCACCTCGACGGCGCCCCGGGCCTACGCCATCGCCGATGAGGTCCGAGCCATGGGCATCCCCGTTCTCATGGGCGGTCCGCACGTGACCTTCCTGGCGGACGAAGCCCTGGAGCACGCCGACTTCGTCTTCCGGGGGGAGGGCGAACGGCCTCTCAAGGCCTTTATCGATGCCTGGGAAGGCGGCCGCGATCTCGCTGGGACACCCAATCTATCCTCAAGGGCCGCGGACGGCCGGGTCTTCCATAACCCGGCCCTGCCCCTTGAGGAGGACTTGGACGCGATCCCCTTTCCTGACCTCTCGCTCCTCAAGCCCGATCCCCGGCGCCGGAAATTCCCGGCTCCCATCCCTGTCCAGACATCGCGGGGCTGCCCCTTTGCCTGTTCCTTCTGCTCTGTGACCGGCATGTTCGGAAGAAAATACCGCTTCCGGTCGACCGCGAACGTCATCGAGGAGCTTCGCCGGTACGATCGATCCAAGAATTCCATCTTCTTCTACGACGACAATTTCGCGGCTGACCGGGACCGGACCAAGGAGCTGCTTCAGGCCATGATCCGGGAGGGGTTCAAATTTTCGTGGACGACCCAGGTCCGGGCCGATCTCGCCCGCGACGCGGAGCTCGTCGGGCTGATGAGGGAAGCCGGCTGCCACACGGTGTACATCGGCTTCGAATCGGTCAATCCCCGGGGCCTCGCCGGCATGAAGAAGAAGCAGACGGTGGCCGACCTCGTCCGGGCGGCCAGGGTCCTCCGCCGGAACCGCATCCACATCCACGGCATGTTCGTCCTGGGGTTCGACGAGGATGATTGGCCGTCGGTCAAGGCAACGGTCAAGTTCGCCAAGAGATCCCGGCTGTCCACGACCCAGTTCCTGATCCTAACGCCCCTGCCCGGCTCGGAGTTCTATGAAAAGATGTCGTCCGAGAACCGCCTCCTCTTCCATGACTGGTCGCTCTACGACGCCCATCATGTTGTCTTCGAGCCGGCCCGGTTCTCGCTCTTCGACCTGCAGAAGGCCCAAATGTACTGTCATAAGAAGTTCTACTCGTTGAAACAGGTCCTCCGAAAGGTCCTCGCCGGCCAGTGGCTCGGCGTCGGCGTCGCGCATTACGCCCGGAAGCTGAACCGGATGTGGGTGAAGCGAAACCGGACCTTCCTCAGCGTTGTCTCTCTGTTGAGGTCCACGCCCGGCGCCCGGATCTCCGTGGATTACAAGGAGGATATCTCCCTGGAGCCCTGAGGAAAGGGCCTCAAGCCCCGGCCGGAGTGTTACGACGGACCCACTCGGCGGAAATCGATGAAACCCCGCTCGACATCGGTCGAAATCAGCTGTACGCGGACCCGGTCCCCGACGTCCAGGCCCTCGAAGCCGTGGACCATTCTCCCTTCCACCGGCAAGCGGAGGAGCCGCACCCAGGTGCCTTTATCCGAGGCCCCGGTGACAAGGGCGTCAAACCGCTCATGGATCCTGGGTTCGAGTAGAAGCGCCGCCGCGGACTTATCGACCTGCCGCTCGACCTTGTCGGCCGCGTCTTCCTCTTCCGTGCAATGTTTCGCTAGGGTATCCAGATCCTCTTTGCTATAGGGCCAGGGATCGCCCTTCAGCGCCGCCTTCAGCAAGCGTTGGGTGATCAGATCGGGATAGCGGCGGTTCGGGGCGGTGGAATGGGCATAGTCCCTGACCGCGAGACCAAAGTGCCCCGGAGCCGTCTCGCCGGGAAGCTCGGCCATGTATTCCCCCGCCCCCAGGAGCTTGATGACCGCGAGGGAGAGGTCGGGGAACCGTAGCGGATCGGCGGCTTTCTCCTTCATGAGGAACGCGTCCAGAGCCAGGGGATCCGGATCGGGCGGCAGCTGAAATCCGTGTCCCGCCGCGATCGCGACGATCCGGTCCCAGCGTTTCGGCACCCGGACCACCCGGCGGATGGAAGGGAAATTCCGGGAGGCGAGGTACCGGGCCGTCACGCCGTTGGCCGCGATCATGAAATCCTCAATGATGTCCGTGGCCCGGTTCTTGGTTTCGACTCTGAAATCCCGGAGCCGGTCGCCATCGAAGATCGCTTTCGCCTTGATCGTTTCCAAGCTCAGTGCCCCCTGGACATGGCGGAGATTCCTCAGCTTCTGCGCCGCCCGGTCCTGCGCGCGCAGGTTCCCGTCGAGCGCCGTCACGGCCCCGACGGCATCCGGAACGGCTCCGGTCCCCTCAAGCCAGGCCCCCACGCTGTTATAGGCCAGCTTGGCGTGATTCCGGACTCGCGCCCGATAGATCTGGGAGTCCCGCAAGGATCCATCCGGGCCGATCGTCATTTCAACGACCACCGCCGGGCGATCCTCACCAAAGCTGAGCGAGGTGAGGTCGGTGGACAGCTTTTCGGGCAGCATGGGGAAGATCACGGCCGCGGTATAAACCGAGGTCGTATTGTGGCCAGCGTGCTCGTCAAGGGCCGAGCCCCTAAGGACGACCGAATCCACGTCGGCGACGGCCACGCGGATCTTGACCTCGTCTCCGGGCATGACCTCGGCAACGGTCAGCTGGTCCAAATCGCGGGAGTCGTCGTTGTCGATGGACGCCCAGACGAGATGGGTCAGGTCGCGAAGGACCACGTCTTTCGCCTCGCCGGAGGACCGGATCCCGTCTAGCTCGGCCAGTGCTTCGGGAGAAAAATCAGGAAGCAGGCCCCGGTCGATCATCGCCCGCCGGGCGATCGCCTGCAAGATCGATCTGTGAGATCCTTCGCTCGCCTTGATCGTGTTCATTTGAGGCTCCCCTCCAGGTCTCCCTTGTCCCGGTCGCGATGGGCCACGATCCATGAGACGTCGGACGGCCTCATAGGTCACATGCGACCAATGGCAAAACCAAGCGGTTTTCGTGCCAAATTCCCTCCCGATCTTTCGGCGGGTCTGGGGTCATCGTCCTGAAATACAGCACATTTCCTCGTCTAAGGGCATATTGCCGGACGGGCTTTCCCAGGAGATCTTTAGGCCGAGGCGTCCCTTTATCTCTAATTGCCGTGGCCGTAAGGGCTTTGAGAGCACGCGGCGGCCACGGAAGCGCGAAAAAATGGTGGAAATTGATTGGCACGGTATTTGCAGAGATCATGACCGAAAGGAGAACGAATATGAAAAAAATCTTCTGGCTCATTCCCGTGATCCTCGTGATCGCGGCGGGCTGCGCCGGATATGGGTCTTCGCCCGGAGTGGGCTATCCGCCCGGCCCTGGAAGCGCCGTTTACCCGGGTGATCAGCAATATTCCAACGGGCCTCAGGGGTACGGCCCAAATGAAGATACGACGTACTTTTATAACAGCCTTTCCCCGTATGGAGACTGGGTCGACTACAACCCCTACGGCTACGTTTGGGTCCCCAGGCATATGGGCTACAACTGGCGGCCCTACAGCGATGGGCATTGGGTCTGGACCGACTACGGCTGGACCTGGATCTCGGACGAGGAATGGGGGGATATTCCCTTTCATTACGGCCGCTGGGGCATGGATAACGACATCGGATGGTACTGGGTCCCGGGCACGGAGTGGGGCCCCGCATGGGTGACTTGGAGGTCGAACGACCAATATATGGGGTGGGCGCCTCTTCCGCCCGGCATCCACTTCGGAGCGGGGATCAATTTCAATTCGCAAGCGTTCGATATCCCCATCAATTTCTGGATCTTCATCCAGGGTTCGCACTTTCAGGACCGGGAACTCAATCCCTATGTTCTTCCCTATGAGCGCAACAGGACCATCGTCAATTATACGACGATCCATAACAACATCCACATGCAAAACAACAGGATCATCAACGAAGGAATAACGCCTGATCAGGTCCGTCGATTCACCGGGAGGGATGTCCCCAAATACGGGGTGCAGAACGCGCCGCAGCCGGGACGCGCGAGGGTCGTGGGCCAGGACGTCCAGATCTTCCGACCGACCATCCGGCAGAATGAAGTAGCGAAACCAAAGACCTATCTGAACAGGGACCAGGCTAGGCAAGAACTGGCCCCGGCCAAGGTCTTCGAGGCGCGCCCGCAGCAGCCGGTGAAAGAGCAGGTCTCAGCCGTCCAGAAGCGGCAAGCCGAGGAAAAGGCCTTGCTCCAGAGAACCCAGGCGCAAGAGCTAAAGGACATGCAGAACAAGCGGGCCGCGGAACAAGCGCAAGTCCGCGACGCGGCGGCCAAAGCGAAGATCCAGAAGGACTACCAGGCCAAGCAGGCCGAATTGCAGAAACAGCACCAGGCGGAGACGCAACAGCTGACCCAACGGCACAAACAGGACACGGCTCAGGTTAAAAAGGCCACCCAGCAGCCGGCTAAGAACCAGAACGAGAAGCCGAAGCCGAAGCCGAAGCATTAATAGGGTCGGGGAAGACCGAGCTTATATCGAAGCTGTCACGTCGGCCCCGAGAAGATCCTTCTCGGGACCGACATTGGCGGGCTCAGTGCTGGATTCGAATACTTGTATCCCGCCGAGATCCTGAGCTTGGTGCTAGAATAGAGCGCTGATGGCGATCCTGCGGACGGAAGACCTGACTCGCACCTTCGGGCCCATCGTGGCCGTCGACCGGCTGACCCTCTCCATCGAGCCTGGCGAGGTTTTCGGCCTGCTCGGGCCGAACGGCGCCGGCAAGACGACCACGATCAAGATGCTAACGACCCTGCTGCCGCCGACCTCGGGCCGGGCCGAGGTGGCCGGATTCGATGTCCGCCGCCAGCCGTCCCGGGTCCGGCGCCACATCGGCTACGTGCCCCAGCTGATCTCGGCCGATGGCGCCCTGACCGGTTATGAGAACCTGCTCATCTTTGCCAAGCTGTACGACATCCCGCGGGCCGAGCGGGAGGGCCGCATCCGCGAGGCCCTGCAATTCATGCAGCTCGAGGATTCCGCCGACCGGCTGGTCCGGCAGTACTCGGGCGGCATGATCCGGCGTCTGGAGATCGCCCAATCGATCCTGCACCGGCCGGAGATCCTGTTCATGGACGAGCCCACGGTCGGCCTCGACCCCGGCGCGCGGCGCATCGTTTGGCAGCACATCCGCGGCCTGCGCGAGAACGCCGGCACGACGATCTTCTTGACCACCCACTTGATGGACGAGGCGGACGAGCTGTGCCGCCGCATCGCCATCATGCACCTGGGCCGGATCGAGGCCCTGGGCTCGCCGTCCGAACTGAAGCAGGCCGTCGGCGGCGAGGCGGTCACCCTGGACGACGTCTTCATCCATTTCACCGGCAATGCTCTTGAGAGCGGAGGGACCTTCCGTGAAACCTCGCAAACCCGACGCACGGCCCGGCGCCTGGGCTGAGCGCTCGCCGGCCCCGGGGGGAGGCCTCTCGCGGCCTCTGCGGGCGGTGACCGAGTTCGTCAGGAAAACTCTGGTCATCGCCGAGCTCGAGTTCCGCAAGCTGCGCCACGACCCGACGGAGCTCTTGACCCGCGCCATCCAGCCCGCCCTGTGGCTCATTATCTTCGGCAAGGTCTTCTCCCGGGTCCGGGCCATCCCGACCGGGAGCGTGCCCTACCTCGACTTCCTTTCGCCGGGCATTCTGGCCCAGAGCGTCCTGTTCATCGCCATCTTCTACGGCATCGCCATCATCTGGGAGCGCGACCTCGGGCTCGTCCACAAGTTCCTGGTCACGCCTACGCCCCGGGCCGCGCTGGTGCTGGGCAAGGCCCTCTCGGCCGGGCTCCGGGGCCTGACCCAGGCGGTCATCGTCTATCTGTTGGCCCTGCTGCTCGGGGTCCGTCTGAGTTTCAGGCCGGCCGCCCTGGTCGGGGTGGTCGCCGCGGTCGTCCTCGGCGCCGTTTGTTTCTCGACCTTTTCCCTCATCATCGCCTGCATCGTCAAGACCCGCGAGCGCTTCATGGGCATCGGCCAGGTCCTGACCATGCCCCTCTTTTTCGCCAGCAACGCCATCTATCCCGTCGCCGTGATGCCCGGCTGGCTGCAGATCGTGGCCCGGGCCAACCCCCTGTCCTACGAGGTCGACGCCCTGCGCGGCCTGATGCTCAAAGGAGGCGCGAGCTCGTTCGGGCTGGCCGTCGATTTTGGGGTCTTGCTTCTTACAGCGGTGGTCCTGATCGTCATCGGGGCCAGGATGTACCCGAAGGTCGCGATCTGATCTGGTTCGAGGAGGTCCCTATGAAGATCCATCTGACCGGCAACCGGCTTCTGGCCGTCTATTCCGGCGTCCTGACCGTGGCTGTGGCCGTCGCGCTCCTCACCGGCGCGGCCCGGCCTCGGACCGCGCGGTTCGATTCGATCGATGTCGGCCGCGTCAACATTGTCGAACCCGACGGCACGATCCGGCTCGTCCTGTCCAGCAAGGCCCTCTTCCCGGGCATCATCTACAAGAAGAAGGAATATCCTCACCCCAACCGGAAGACGGCCGGCATCCTCTTCTTCAACGACGAGGGCACGGAGAGCGGCGGCCTGACCTTTGGCGGGGAGAAGGATAAGGACGGGAAGGCGAGTGCTTACGGCCACCTGAGCTTCGACCAGTACGACCAGGACCAGGTCCTCACGCTCGATGCGTCCGAGGACGGCGGCTACCGGAAAGCGCGATTGTCCATCTGGGACCGGCCCGACTATTCGGTCCTGGAGCTTCTGGAACTCCAGTCCCGCATCAAGGGTCTCAAGGAGGACGAGCAGAAGGCCGAGGTGACGAAGTTCTTCGCCGGCCGGGAGAAGGCGCAGCCCCGCCTCTTCCTGGGTCGAAGCGATAACGGCGCCGTGTCCCTGCGCCTGAACGACAAGGACGGCCGGGAGCGCCTGGTCATCGAGGTCTTGCCGGACGGCACCGGCTCGGTCCGCTTCCTCGACGAGAACGGCAAGGAAACGGCCCGGATCCCGCCGGCCCAAGGCCAGCGCTAGCGGATGTCCGCCGGCTTCTTGTGGAGCCCGGTCGCGCCGTCCGGATAGGTCCCCCGGTCCTCGGCGACCTGGATCTGGCCGGCCCCGTCATAGGCCCGGACCCGCAGGACATGCCGCCCCGGCTTGGCCTTCCAATCGTACCGCCACTGGACCCAGGTCAGCGGGCTCAAGGCCGGCAGGCGCAGCTCGGCGTTCTCCCACGGGCCCTTATCGACCTGGACCTCGACCCGGCTGATGCCCTTGTCCCCGGAGTAGGCGATCCCGCCCACGGCCACGAGCCCGCTGGCCGCATCCCGGGCCGCGACGGCGTCGATGACGGACGTCGTCAGGACCGGCGCCGTCGCGCTCCAGTTCCTGTCCACCCAGAAGCCGTGGCCCTTGTGGTCGATGGCCTCCATCCGGGTGATCCACTTGGGCTGCTTCATCCCGAAATGGCCGGGAACGTAAATGCGCAGGGGAAAGCCGTGCTCGGCCGGGAGCGCTTCGCCGTTCATCTCGTAGACGAGAAGCGTCCGCGGGTCCATGGCCTCGCCGAGGGGCACGCTCTCGTAGAAGTCGTCGGCCGCTTCGATGGCGATCTCCTGGACGCCTGGCTTAAGGCCGGCCTCGTCGAGGACGTTCTTGAACGGCGTGCCGGCCCAAAAGGTCGTGCCGATGAGGTCCCCGCCGACCGGATTGGAGATGCACGAGAGGGTCAGGGCCTGGGTCTGGCGGGGCCGGGCCCGCAGGTCGTCAAGCGACAGGGCGAGAGGGTGTTCGACCAGACCCTCGACCTTCAGGCGCCAGGTCCGGCCGTCGATCGCAGAGGGTTTGAGGTTGATGTCGATCCTGTAGAAATCCCGGTTCTGCGTCAGCTCCGGCCGGGTGCCGGGAACGGGAGGGAAGCGTTTCGCCAGCTCGGCCGGCGGAGGAGAAGCGGCCGGTCCCGACGTCTTGGCCGCTTCGGCCAGCCCTTCCTGGCCCTCGGCCAGCAGCGACTTCTTCTTGTCCTTGGCGAGAAGGCTCACTCCGGCCGCCGTCACGATGACCACGAAAGACCCCGTTCCGACGAGACGCAGGAAACGCCGCCGGGCCGGTTCGGCCGGAGACGGGACCTCCGGCGCCTCCGTGGCGGCCGCCAGGGCCCGTCCGAGCAGGGCTCCGCCGCCGATGAGGACGACCGCGAGCCACGGCAGGGCCGCGATCGGCTTGGCGCCAGAGAACCCTCTCGCGCCCTCGATCCCGGCCGCGGAAAGGAATAGGATAAGGCCGCCGACCGTGCCGTGGAGCGTCTGCCGGCGCGGCCGCCGCTTCCCCGCGACGGCCAGGATGACGCCGAAGGCGACCCAGGTCGCGGCGAACTCGCCCAGGGCCAGGCTCTGCTCGGCCATCTTGGCCGTCGAGGCCGTCGGGCCCAGCCGCAGTCCGCGGATGACCGCGACCATGGCGTCGATGGTGTGGGCGACCAGGCCTCCCGGCAGCGTGCGGGCCAGCCAGTCGAAGACATCGAATGGCAGATAGGGCAGCCCGGCCAGACGATGCCCCAGATAGGTCACCGCGATCGACGCCGCCCCGGCCAGAAGCCCGAACGCGGCGGCGACGCCCTCCGTCGGCTTTTTCATGACACCCCCCGTGTCCTGAACCGTCGATTCCAGTGTAGGGGCATTTGCGGGACCCGTCAAATGCGCCTTGACCGGGCCGCCGGCCCGGGGATATCATCCGAGGCCGAAGGAGAGGTTCCCATGCGGCGGAAGCGACGTGAGCACGAACCCCCGGACGCGGTGGCCCGTTTCGGCTGGCGGTATCATCACCTGGGCATCCCGACGACGGTGCCGCATCCCGGCGAGGTGGCCATTCCGCATCTCAAGATCCACGTCGCGGGATTTTCCACGAGCCCGTTCGGCATCGAATGGATGCGCTTCGATCCCGGCTGCCAGGTCTCCGAGCTCGTCCGGACCGTGCCCCACGTCGCGTTCGAGGTGGATGATCTGGACTCGGCCCTGGCGGCGCTCGGCGTCAGGGCCGAGATCACCTCGCCGTCGAAGGGGATCCGGGTGGCTATGATCGTCGACGACGGCGTGCCCGTGGAGCTTTTGGAGATCCGCCGCCCTCGCCAACGGACCCGCTGACCCGCCGCGCTATTTCGCCAGGACGGCCTTTTTCAGCTCGGGGTGGACCTTGGCCCTGTGGGATTCGGCCTGGGCCAGGACGGTCCGGGCCTCCTCGATCCGGCCGGCGATGAACAGCAGGTTGATCAGGTTGTTGTAGGTCTCGCCGAAGTCCGGTTCGGTCCATATCGCCTGCCGGTATTGCGTCTCGGCCTCGGCCGTCCGCTTGAGCATGAACAGGATGTTGCCGTGCCAGAAGCGGTAGAGGGCCGGGACGCCGGCGGCCCATTGGTCCTGGCCAGACGAGTTCCGCGCCTCCTCCTCCGAGACGAGCTCATGCTCGGTGCCCTGGAGGGCCGCGTCGTACTTGTCGGGCAGGCAAGCGCCGCGGCCTTTGACCGTGGCCGCCGAGGCGGCAAGGTCCGCGATCTCACTGGACAGCCGTTCGAGCTCGTTGGCCTGGGCCTTCCGCTTCCGCTGTTCCAGCACCGAGATCGCCCGGGCCATTTTGGCGCTGCCCCCCTCGGCGGAGCCGATCTCGTCGAGCGCGCGGCGGTATTCGCCTCGCTTGTAAGCGACCTGAGCCAGCAGGAAATGCGCCTCGTGGTGCTCGGGCAGCGCGACGAGGCAGGCTTGGGCCCCGGCCACGCAATCGTCCAGCCGGCCTTTTCGCAAGGCCGAACGGGCCTTGGCGATCCGAGGGGACAGGGTCGAGTAGGCGTTCGCGAGCGTGAGATCCTTATCCTGAGCGGCGATCTTCAGGATGAGCGCCCCGGCGGCGAGCAGGAGGACGACCGTCCGAGTTCGCGTCATGCTCTCATCTCCCGATCCCGCGCTCCTGCCTCGGCTCCGACGGTCACTCCGGCCCCGGGCCGCGCCCCTCGACGGCCTTCTTCAGTCCGGGCTGGACTTTGGCCTTGTGGGCCTCCGCCTGGGTGAGGACTTGGCGGGCCTCGTCCACCCGGCCATCCATAAAGAGTAGGTTGATCAGGTTGTTATAGGTTTCCCCGAAGTCCGGGTCCGTTCGAAGGGCCAGCTTGTATTGGGCCTCGGCCTCATCCAGCCGCTTGAGCCTGAAGAGCACGTTGCCGTGCCAGAAGCGGTAAAGGGCCGGCACCACGACGGCGGCGCCCTGCTGATCCGACTTGTTCCGGTCTCCCTCGGCCTTGAGCATCTCCTGACGGGAATCCACGAGCGCCCGTTCATAGATGTCGGACATGCCGTTGCCGTGGGACTTGGACGCCGCGTAGGCCCCGGCGAGATCGGCGATCTCCTCGGTCACCTGGAGCATCTGTTCCGACTGGCCCTGGCCGGCCTGCCGTCCCGCGAGCGCCAGCTCCTGGCCGAGCTTCAGATAGCCCGTCTCCGCCGCGACGATGTGGTCGAGCGCCGGCTCGAGCTCTCCCCGCTTGTAGAGGACATGGGACATCAGGAAATGGGCCTCATGGTGCTCGGCCAGCTGGCCGAGGCAGAACAAGGCCTCCTTCTCGCACTTGTCCAGCCGGTCTTTTTGAAAGGCCGCCCGGGCCTTTTGGATATGGGGAGAAAGCGAGGCATAGGAATTGACCAGGGCGTTCTGGGCCAAAGCCAGCTCGACGAGGACCGCCAGGGCCAGCGTCCAGGGCAGGATCCGTTTTCGGGTCATCGGTCGGCCCCTTCCACCGAGCAAGGAGCATCTCACCTCAGAAAAACCTAGCCCAAAGCCCGGGCCGTGTCAATCCCCGGACGGGGAATGACGCGGCTTCCTTGACCTTGGCGCGGGGGCAGGGCTATGATGGGCCCACTTTCTCCCGAGGAGGTTCCGATGTCCCGCTCGCGTCGCATCCGCCTGGCCGCCGCTCTGGCGGCTTTCGTCCTCCTGTCCTTCTCTTTGACCCCAGTCTCCGCGCCCGCCGCGGCGCCGGCCAAGACCCCCGGCGTTCCCCCCGGGATCGACGCCACCGTGGCCAAGATCATGAAAAGCTTCGAGGTCCCCGGCCTGGCCCTGGCCATCGTCAAGGACGGCCAGGTCGTGCTGGCCAAGGGCTACGGGGTCAAGAAGCTTGGCGATCCGGCCCCGGTCGACGCCCGGACGCTCTTCGGCATCGCCTCGAACACCAAGGTCTTCACGGCCACCGCGCTGGGGCTTCTCGTCGAGGAAGGCAAGATCGCGTGGGACGGCCGCGTCGTCGATTACCTGCCTTGGTTCATGATGTACGACCCGTTCGTCACCCGGGAGCTCACCGTCAAGGATCTCCTCGTCCATCGCAGCGGGCTCGGGCTCGGGGCCGGCGATCTGCTCTGGTGGCCGGAGTCGACCTACAACCGGCGCGAGGTCGCTCAGCGGATCCGCCATATCAAACCGGCGACCTCGTTCCGCAACGCCTATGCCTATGACAACGTCCTCTATCTCGTCGCCGGCGAGGTCATCCAGGCCGTGAGCGGTCAGGCCTGGGAGGACTTCATGGCCGAGCGCATCCTCAAGAAGGTCGGCATGACCGGCAGCAACGTCCGGCATTCGGCGGCCGGCGGGGGCGGCAACGCCGCGACGCCCCACGCCAAGGTCGAGGGCGCCGTCCGGCCGATCGCGCCCTTCACGAGCGACAACACCAACCCGGCCGGGGGCATCAACTCGAGCGCCGAGGACATGGCCAAGTGGATGCTCGTCCGTCTCAACCGCGGCAAGCTGGCCGACGGGACGGCGCTCTATTCGGAGCGGACCGCCCGGCAGATCGAGACCCCCGTGACCATCATCCCCAACGGCCCGCCTCCTCCGGAGCTGGCCGCCCTGAAGTCCAACTTCTCCGCTTATGCCCTGGGCGTGGGGGTCCGCGACTACCGCGGCTGGCGCGTCATGACCCACACCGGCGGCCTGCCGGGCTACGTCTCGCAGGTGACGCTCCTGCCCGACAGGAACCTGGGTGTCGCCATCCTGACCAACGCCGAATCGACGGAGGCGTTCTCCGCCCTGTCCCAGACGATCATCGACTCTGATCTCGGCGCGCCGGCCACGGATTGGGCCGCGGCTTATATCAAAGTCGCGACCCGGATCGAAGCCGCCGCGGCCGAGGACGTCGGCAAATCCATGGCGGCCCGCGACGCTTCGTCCAAGCCATCGCTGCCGCTCGCGAAATACGCCGGTACCTACACGGACGCCTGGTATGGCGACGTCACCGTCGCGGAGGAAGGCGGACACCTGGTCATGCGCTTCACCAAGACCCCCGCCTTGGTCGGCGACATGGAGCCCTGGCAGTTCGACGCCTTCGTCGTCCGCTGGCGCGACCGGGAGCTCCGGGCCGACGCGTTCGTGACCTTCGCCCTCAACCCGGACGGCTCCATCGAGAAAGCGAAGATGGAGGCGGTCTCTCCGGAGACCGATTTCAGCTACGATTTCCAGGACCTGGACCTGCGCCCGGCCCGCCGGGCACAACGCTGAAGCCTTAATTTATTTTCAGTCAAAGTTCAGTGGCACCTCCGTTTTGACGGGTGTTATAGTCCCTCCATAAGGACGATAGGGCTTGAAGATCCTGGTCATCGAGGACGAAAAGAAGGTCGCACAGGCCCTCAAGAAGGGGCTCGAAGCCGAGCATTGCCAGGTCGAACTCGCCTTGACCGGCGAGGAGGGTTTCTTTCGCCTCTGTTCCGGGTCGTTTGACCTCGTTATCCTGGACCTGATGCTTCCCGGCCGGGACGGCACGGAGATCTTGCGGACCCTCCGTCGGACCGATAAGGCGACGCCTGTCCTCATCCTGACGGCGCGTGACGCGCTCGAAGACAAGATCATCGGGCTCGATCTTGGCGCCGACGATTACTTGGTCAAGCCTTTTGCCTTCCCGGAATTGACGGCCCGCATCAGGGCCGTCCTGCGCCGCGGCAAAGGAGATCAGGGGACCAAGCTGAGCGCCGCCGACCTCGAGATGGACGTGGCCAAGAGGATGGTCGCGCGGGCCCGCCAGGCCATCGTCCTGACGGCCAGGGAGTTCGAGCTCCTGGAGTATCTCCTGCGTAACGGAGGCCACGTCGTGACCCGCGACATGCTGGCCAAGGACGTTTGGAAAGAGACGCTGCGGGCGACCCCCCTCGACAACGTCATCGACGTCCACATCGGACGGCTGAGGCGGAAGGTCGACGACCCCTTCCCGGTCAAGCTGATCCATACGGTGCGGGGCGTCGGCTTCATCCTTTCGGAGACGGCGCCATGAGGCTCCGGCCGGCCAGCGTGCGTGTCCGACTGACGCTCTGGTACACCTTGATCCTGGCGGCCATCGTCCTGGCGCTCTTTGCCGCCGTCTACCTCGTCGTCAAAGCCAGCCTCGTCCGCCAGCTCGACCGGCAGGTGGAATCGGAGTTCCAGGCCGTCGCCCAGGGTCTCGGAGAGGAGCCCGACGAGCTCGCGGAGATCCAGACGGAGATGTCCAGCCGCCTGATCCAAGTCCGTCGCGGAGAGGAGGTCCTGCTCCAGACGCCGGGCTTCAAATCGTCCGGCCTCGGTCCCCAGGCTTCCGACGGGGCGCCGGCGTGGCGGACGCTCAGGACCCCGGCCGGGGACTGGTTTCGGTTAAGATCGGGTCCCGCCGGCCGCGGGCTCGAGTTAATGGTCGCCGCCCCGGAGGGTCCGGTGCGCCGCGCCCTGAGGACCTTGCTGTTGATCCTCCTCTTGGCCCTCCCCGCCGGACTCGTCCTGGCCTCGGTCGGAGGCTCGATCATGGCCGGCCGGCTCCTCCGGCCGGTGGCCCTGATGGCCGCCCAAGCCGAGAAGATCTCGGCGGAGAGCCTGTCGGCCCGGCTGCCGATCGAGGATGCCCGCGACGAGTTCGGGCGCATGGCCGGCGTCATCAACGGCATGCTGAGCCGCCTGGAAGGGTCCTTCGAGCAGCTGCGCCGCTTCACGGCCGACGCCTCCCACGAGCTGCGCACGCCGCTCACGGCCATCCAGAGCGTCGGCGAGGTCGCCCTCCGTGAGGACCTGGACGCCGTGGCCTACCGGGACCGGATCGGCAGTATGCTCGAGGAGGTCGGACGTCTGAGCCGGCTTATCGACAACCTCCTGACGCTGACCCGTGCCGACGCCGGCGCCGCGGCCTTGACGAGCCAAGAGATCGACGCCGCCGGGCTGGCCGCCCGGGCGGTCGAGGACCTGCGGGCCCTGGCCGAGGAGAAGCGGCAGGACCTGACCCTCGTCTCGCAGGGTCCGGCCCTTGTCCGCGCGGACGAGGCGACGCTCACGCTCGCCCTGGTCAACCTGCTCGACAACGCCATCAAGTACACGCCGGCCGGTGGCGCGATCACGGTCGCCGTATCAGCTCGCGCCGGCGCGATCCTCGTCGAGGTCAAGGATAACGGCCCCGGTCTTGCTCCGGATCAGGCCGCCCGGGTCTTCGACCGGTTTTACCGGGTGGACCCGAGCCGGTCGGCCCAAGCCGGCGCGGGGCTGGGCCTGTCGATCGCCAAGTGGGCCGCCGAAGCGAACGGCGGCCGGATCGAGCTTGAAAGCCGGGAGGGCTGCGGCAGTACATTCCGCCTTGTCCTCCCGGGCGTATCTTCATAAAGATCCAAGGAGGTTCTCATGAAACGCATTCTCTTCGTCCTCGTGGCTTTCGGCATGATCGGGCTCGGGCTGGCGGCCGGCGCCTCTCAGGAACAGGCGCCGCCCAGGGCCAAGCTCCCGCCGGCGGTCCTCCAAGCCGTCAAGGCCAATTGCCCGGGCGCCGTGATCGGCAAGCTCGAGGTCGAAAAGGAAGCGGGGATCAACCTCTATGATATCGAGTTCAAGGCCGGCCGGGGCGAGATCGAGGTGGCGGAGGACGGAACGGTCATGGACATCGCCACCATCGTCGCTCTCAAGGACATCCCCAAACCAGCCTCCGAGGCCATCTTGAAAGCCGCCGCCGGAGCGAAGATCACGCAGCTCGAGAAGTCCGAGGTCCGGGCCGAGATCAGGAAAGAAGGGGAGCAGGGCACCATCGTCAAGCTGAACCCCGTGAAATATGTCTTTGAAGCGGAGCTCATCCAAGGCGAGAAACGCGGCGAGGTCCAGGTCGCGCCAGACGGCAAGATCGTCGAGGGTCCGAAGTGGGGCGCCGATGAGGAGGAGAAGGAAGAGCGGGTCGGCGAAAAGGGAGTGGCTGAAGAGAAAGAAGAAGCCGAAGAGGCCGGGGAGATCAAGGCCGCAGCCGGCGTCAACCTCAAGGTCCTTCCGCCCGCGGTGCTTGCGGCCTTCGAGAAAACCTATCCCAAGGCTGTAATCAGGGGCGCCAGCAAGGAGACGAAAAAGGGCGCGACCTATTACGAAGTGGAGAGCGTCGACGGAAAGATGAACCGCGATCTGCTCTATACCGCCGACGGCAAGGCCGTCGAGGTCGAGGAAGCTCTCGCCCCCGGCGCCCTGCCGGCTGCCGTCTTGAAAGCCCTGGACAACGCCTATCCCGGCTGCAAGATCCTCAAGGCCGAAGACCTTCTCAAGGGCGGGCAGAAGCTCTTCGAGCTCGCGATCGAGGTCAACGGCAAGAAGATGGGCGTGACGATCGACCCGACCGGCAAGATCATCCAGTGACCGATGACGGAAGAGGGAAAAGGGCGCCGGCAGGATGCGACAATGGCGAGAAAAAGGACTAAGATGATCTTTATAAGAGGTCAACGAACATGAACAAAGCTCGGATGAGTCTGGCGTTTATCCTGGTTCTGGTCTTGACTGTCGCGGCGGCGCCCCAGGCGCCGAAGCCTGGCGGCTATCATCTGCTCAAGAAGCATGTGCTCGGCGGCGAAGGCGGCTGGGACTACATGGCTTTGGACGGCCGGGCCCGCCTGCTCTATGTGACCCACGGCAACGCGGTTGAGGTCCTGAACGTCGACACCGGCGTCAAAGGGCAGCCGATCACCGGTCTCCAAGGCACCCATGGCGTGGCCTTCGCCTTCGAACGCAACCGGGGCTATATCTCCAACGGCCGGGGCAACAACGTCACCGTGTTCGACCTCAAGACCCAGAAGGTCCTGACCCAAGTCGCGTCCTCGGGGCAGAATCCCGACGCCATCATGTACGACAAGTTCTCGGGCCGGGTCTTCACCTTCAACGGCCGCACGGCCAACGCCACGGCCATCGACGCGGCCACGGACAAGGTCGCCGGGACCGTCGACATCGGCGGCAAGCCCGAGTTCGCTGTCAGCGACGGCAGGGGGACGATATTCGTCAACAACGAGGACAAGAGCGAGGTCGTGGCCTTTGACGCCAAGTCGCTCAAGGTCCTGAAGCGCTGGTCCATCGCCCCGGGAGAAGGCCCGAGCGGCCTGGCCATCGATCTCAAGCATCAACGCCTTTTCAGCGTCTGCGACAAGGTCATGGTCGTTTCCGACTATGTCAACGGCAAGGCCGTGGCCAACGTCCCGATCGGCGACGGCCCGGATGCGGTCCGCTACGATCCCGGGACCGGCCTTGTATTCGCCTCGAACGGCGAGGGGACGCTGACCGTGGTCAGACAGGAATCGGCGGACACGTACACGGTCGTCGAGACGGTGCCGACGGCCCGTGGGGCCCGGACGATGGAGCTCGATCCCAAGACGCATCATGTCTTCGTCGTGACGGCCGAGTACGGCCCGACGCCGGCTCCGACAGCCGAGCAGCCCAGGCCCCGGCCGACGGTCGTTCCCGGCTCGTTCATGGTCTTGGAATTAGGGAAATAGGCGCCCGGTCCCGTCTCGTTCCCGATCCGGACGCTGAGACCCGATTCTCCAGTCTGCGCCTCGGCCCCGGCGTTAGGCTTCGCCATAAAGTCCCTTGACCGAGCCCCGGCCCGAGGCTATCATGCCCGCGGGAGGAGGTCGGAGGATGAAAGTCGATTCCACCGTTGTCCTCTGGGGCCAAACGCTGGCCTACACGGTCTATTGTATCGCCATGATCCTGGTCGTCGGCTGGGTCGCTTGGAGGCTGACCAAACCGGGTAAGGCCGGCGTCAGGCCAGCCTTGTTCTTCACCTTCGTCGCGTTCCTGACCGTCCTCGGCGTCTCGCTCCATCTCATCACCCTCAAAACCATCCCCTGGGTCGAGCCCGACCTGCACCGAGCCCGCGTCCAAGTGGACCGGACGTTCGATATCCGGGTCGCCAACCACGAGTTCACCCTGCCCGAGGCCCGCCTCGTCATCAAGGCCGGGGAGAAGGTCCGCTTCAACGTCACCTCGGGCGACCTGACCTACGGCTTCGGAGTCTTCCGTCCGGACCACAGCATGGTCTTCCAGATGCAGGTCATTCCGGGCCACAAGAACGACGTCATCTGGCAGTTCCATAAACCCGGCCTCTACACGATCCGCTCTACGGAATATTCCGGCCCCGCCGGGGTCGCCATGATCATCCCCGACGCCATCGAAGTCGTCGCAGGGAAGTCGGGGGGCCGGCCATGAACGTGTTTAAGACACTGATCGACGGGCACGACGGCTCCTTCAAGCCGAAGACCCTGACGCCCATGCAAAAGCTGACCCTGCGGTTCGTCGTCGTGGGGCTCGTCTATTTCGGGTTCGCCGTCATCGAGGGGATGATCATGCGGATCTTCGAGGTCAAGCCCCTCCCGTTCATTCCGGCGAAGCAGTTCTTCGCCATCATGACGGCCCACCCGCTGGTCGGCATCTTCGGGTCGTCCTACTCCATCGTCTTCGGCGCCTTCCTTTTCCTGGTGCCGTTCCTGATGAAGAAGCCGCTATGGAGCTTCAGACTGGCGAATTGGACGTTCTGGCTGATGACGATCGGGACGTTCGTTTTCTGGAGCGCCGGCTTCGTCTCCCACTACGCGCCCCTCTATACCCTCTACTGGCCCCTCCCGGCCGACTTCGCCCAGTTCAGCGCGCTTGGCGGCGCGGTCTTCATCCTTGGTATCGCCATGGCCATGCTGGGGGCCGCCTTCTTCGTCGTCAATATCTTCAAGACCATCACCTATACCCCCGAGGGCTGGGTCAAACAGCCGGCTGGCGCCCTTATAGCCTCGGCCCTGGGCTGGACCGGCCTGAAGAACCTGTTCCGGAAGAAGAAAGTGGAGCACCTCGTGCCGCTGCCGGTCGCCGCCGTCGCGCGCGGCAGCGTGGACGTGGCCTTCAATTCCGGCATCATCCTGTTCACGGGCGTCCTCATCCTCGTCTACATGGTCGGGTCGCTCCTCGGCTTCGACCTCCGGCGAACGGCGATCGACGCCCTCCTTTACAAGAACTGGTTCTGGTGGGGCCTCGATCTCGTCGCCGACGGGCTCGTTCTCATCTTCGTCGCCGGGACCTGGTACCTGCTGGCCACGCTGATCACCGGCAAGACCCTGTTCATGCAGAACATCGCCCGGGCCGCCCTGCTCGTCGAGCTGGTCGTCTCTTGGACCGTCTGGTCGCACCATCTCCTCTCCGACCAGGCCCAGCCGGCGATCCTCAAGGTCGCCTCCGGCGAGATGGTCACGGCCTTCGAGCTCATCACCCAGGGGTTGGCCTTCTTTATCACCTTGGCCACGCTCTGGAGCGCCCGGCCGCTGAAGATGACCAACCCGCTGAAGTTCCTGATCGGCGGACTGCTCGGCTTCGCCCTGGGCGTGCCGGCCGGCATCATCCAGGCCGACGTCGGACTGAACCGCATCCTCCACAACACGCAATGGGTCGTCGGCCCGCACGTGCATGTCGCCATCCTGGTCGGGTTGAGCCTGACCCTCTACGCCGCGATCTACTTCCTCTTCCCGATCCTGACCAACGGGGCCAAGCTGTTCAGCCAGAAGCTGGCCAACATTCATTTTTGGGCCCAGCTCCTCGGAGGGATCGGCATGGGCGCCTTCATGGGCATGGCCGGCCTGAAGGGCATGCTGCGCCGGACGATCTATTCCAACGGCGAGTTCACCATCTACATGGTCCTGGCCGGCCTCTGCGGCGCCCTCGTGGCCTTCGGGTTCCTCTGCTTTTTCATCAACCTCGTGATGAGCGTGGGGCTGAAAGGCCTGCTGGGCCTCTTCAGGAGATCGTCGCTCGATAAGGATGCTCTGCTGCCCACGCAAGAGTAGGATCTCCGCTGGGCTGACCATGGGGTTGGCCCTTTCAGAGAGGAGAGCGCACATGGTCTCGAGACGATGGAGCTTGGGCCTCCTTCTTACGGCCATCTTGGTGTCGGCGGCCTCAGCTGCACCTTCAGGCCCTTTACTGCCGGGGCTCCGTGCGGTCACGCTGTCGGGACCCGCGGGCGCGGAAACGACGGTCACCGGCCTCACGCTCGCGGACGGTTCGCGGATCGCTTTCGACACGCCGCAGCCGCTGTTCTCGCTCCTCGTTGACGGCAAGCTTGTCGCCGCTGCGGACCTTCCCGGGGGCGTTGCGTTCAGCGTCGCGGCCGAAGACGGCTTCAAACCCGGCGCCAAGCTCAGGCTGGTTTTCCGTAACGACACCAAGGCCAAGGTCTCTATCGAGAACCTCGTCCCTCTCGGCCAGGGAACTGACCGGGCATACATCACGGCCGGCCTGCCCAACGCCGAGCCCCATACGCTCGACCGGAGTCAGCTCTTCCGGCCGGGGCGGCAGCCGGTCGGCGTCCTCCTTCCCGACAACGCTTGGCACTTAGGCTTCTGCTCGGTTCCGGCCGGCCGAGGAACGTCCCTGACCGCGATCGCCCGCCGGATCAAAACCGACAAGGCCGAGCGGACGCGCTGGGCCACGATCCTCGAGCCAGGCGGCTCGGTCGAATACGCCCTCTACTTCGAGTCCCATGACGGCGGCTGGCGGCGGGGCCTCGAGATCATGTTCCGCGAGCGCTTCCTCTACGACCTCGAGACCTTCGACCACACGCTGTTCGAGCGAGCCGACCTGGCCTGGGTCCGCCGGGCCTATCTCATGGTCCTGCAGTTCGCCTGGGACCGGGCCTATTACGACCGCGACGCGGGCGGCACCGTCTTCGACCGGACCCTGACCGCCTGGGATAAGCTCCTCGGGCCCATCGACATCTACACGATCTGGCCGACCTGGCCCCGGTTGGGGCTCGACGCCCGCAACCAGTGGGACATGTACAAGGACCTGCCTGGCGGCCTGGACGAGCTGCGGCGCCAGGTCGATCTTGCCCATCGGCTCGGCAAGAGGTACTTCATCTCTTACAACCCCTGGGACGAAAGCACCCGCCACGAGGACCACATCGCCGGCATCGAGGCCATGCTCCGGCGGCTCGACGCCGACGGGGTCGTCCTCGATACCCGGGGCGAGTCCAGCCGCGAGTTCCAGGCCGCCGCCGACCGGGTCAAGCCCGGCATCATCATGTACAGCGAGGGCATGGCCGTGCCGCGGGACATGCCCGGCATCGTCTCGGGCCGGGTCCATGACGCGCTGGTTATGCCGCCGCTCCTCAATCTGAACAAGTACATGAAGCCCGACTTCGCCATCTTCCGGGTCCTGCAACTGGCCGAAGGACCGCTCCATCGCGAGTCGGCCGTGGCGTTCTTCAACGGCTACGGCTCGGAGATCAACACCATGCGGCCGGGCCGGCCCGACTGGATCGGGGAGGAGCTCCGCTACCTGGGCCGCACGACGAGGCTTCTGCGCGAGAACTCGACCGCGTTCCTGGACCAAGCCTGGGAACCCTTGGCGCCGACTCTCGAGGACGGGCTTTGGGCCAACCGCTGGAAGGACCGCGGCAAGACCATGTTCACGATCTTCAGCCTGCGGCCCGAGGGATACAGAGGGCCGCTCCTTGAGGTCGAGGTCCCCTCCGGTTCTCATCTTGTCAGCCTCTGGAACCACGAAGAGCTCGATCCGGTCAAACGCGACGGGAAGAGCTATGCCCCGGTCGACGTGGCGGCCTTCGACGCCGCCCGGCTCGGCACGCGCCTCGAAGGCAACGTGGATTGCGTCGCGGTCCTGCCCGGGCTCCTCCGGATCGAGACCGACGGCGAGATGGTGACCTTCGAAGCCCCCGACGCTCCGGCGGGAAGCCGGATCGCGATCTCGGCCGGGAACCCTTCCTACGCGCAAGATCCTGTTTCGTTCGGAACCGGCCGGCAAGCGATCGCCCTCCACGAGCACTTCGCCTTCCGCGAGGACAAGTTCGTCGTCGAGCTCTTCGATCCCCGCGGCGAGATCCTCGACGAGCGCGTCATCCATCTGCCGCTGGCCTATCCCAGGCTGGTGACCAAGATCGAGAGGACCTCACCAGCCGAGTCCGCGCCCAAGGGAATGGTCGAAGTCCCGGCCGGGACGTTCGTCTTCAAGACAGCCGGCAATCCCGACGATGCCAACCCGATCATCCCTTATCCGGACACGACCAAGCCCCGCCGGCTCGAGATGCACCGCTTCTTCATGGACCGCACCCCGGTGACCAACGCCGAGTTCGCGGCCTTTTTCGCGGCCTCCGGATACAAGCCGACGGACGCGTCGAACTTCCTCAGGCACTGGGTCGATGGCCGGCCCCCAGCCGGCCAGGGTGACCACCCGGTCATCTGGGTCTCGCTCGACGATGCCCGGGCCTACGCCAAGTGGGCCGGAAAGCGCCTGCCCACGGAAGCCGAGTGGCAGTACGCCGCCCAGGGCCGGGACGGGCGGCCCTTCCCTTGGGGCCAAACGATGGAACCCGGCCGCTGCAACAACAAGCTCAACCGGACGACTCCGGTCACCGCCTTCCCGAAAGGCGCCAGCCCGTTCGGCGTCCTGGATATGGTCGGCAACGTCTGGCAGATGATGGGCGATGTTTACGACGACGGCGTCTACCGCTTCGGCATCATCCGCGGCGGCAGCTACTATGCGCCCGAGAAGAGCGTCTGGTACGTCAAGAGCGGGCCGCTCGCCGTGGACCGCGTCCAGATCCTCCTCGTCGTCGCCCCGGGCCTCGACCGCTGCGGCACGGTCGGCTTCCGTTGCGTCAAGGACGCGGACTGACGTCGCGGCCCAGATAAGCGCGCAGGGCTGCGCCCGTATGCGAATCCTGGCTGGCCATGACGGCCGGCGGCGTCCCTTGGACGATGAGCCTGCCGCCGTCGTCGCCTCCCTCGGGGCCCAGATCGAGGATGTGGCCGGCCCGCGAGATGAGATCCAGATCGTGCTCGACGGCGACGATCGTGTGCCCCGCGAGGAGAAGCTTGTCGAAGAGGCCGAGCAGCCGGTCGACGTCCGACGGATGGAGGCCGGTCGTCGGCTCGTCAAAAAGATAGAGGACGGGGCCGTGGGGGGGGTCCATCAGCTCGGCGGCCAGCTTGAGCCGCTGCCGTTCGCCGCCTGACAGCGTGTCGAGGGATTGGCCGAGGCCGAGATAGTCCAAGCCGATCTCGCATAAGAGCCTCAATCCGGCCGCGACCTTGGGCAGCCCGGCCAGGGCCTGAGCGCCCTCGGCGACGGTCAGGCCAAGGAGGTCGGCGATCGTCCGGCCGGCGACGCGGACCTCGAGCACGCGGTCGTCATACCGGGCGCCGCCGCAGACCTCGCACGGCCCCGAGACGTCCGCGAGATGATCGAGGCTGACCGTTCTTCGACCGCTCCCGCCGCACGCCTCACAGCGGCCTTCCGGCGTCAGGAATGAGAAGTGGGCCTTCTTGAAGCCCCGCGTTCGGGCTTCATCCGAATCGGCGAACACGGTCCGGACGGCGTCGAAGAGCCCCAGATAGGTGAGGGGGATGCTTGAAGGACTCTCGGGCGGGGCCTCGATCCCCGCGGCGACGACCTTGGAGAAACGGTCAAAGCCCCGGATGTCATGGCAGAGGACCGGCCGTCCGGCCTCGGCCGAGGCTTGAATGACGTCAAAGACCAAGCTCGATTTGCCGCTTCCGGAGACTCCGGTCACGGCCGTCAGGACCCCGGCGGGAATGCGGACATCGATGGCCTTCAGGTTGTTGGCCCTGGCCCCGAGCACCTCGAGCCCCGGTCCCGGCGTTCCCGCCAGCGGCCCCGGCCGTGACGCGCGTCCCGTAAGGTATGGGC
>Ga0326726_10000735_pt1 | contig 30110 bp, 28 predicted proteins | sample MHFenrmetagenome_2_FD_207603 | JGI IMG/M metagenome (GOLD analysis project Ga0326726, IMG submission 207603) | Lab enriched peat soil microbial communities from Michigan Hollow, Ithaca, NY, United States - MHF15MN | ecosystem: Environmental > Terrestrial > Soil > Wetlands > Peat | place: USA...
CTTTTTTGTGTTCGGCGGTTAGCTTAGGTACTCGTCATCTCCAATTTGTTGGAGAAAGATGGCGGCACAAATAGAATGTTTTCTCTTTATGCACTGGATTTTGCCATTAAGGAAATGCCTTCTTACTAGGCGACCAGGGAATCAAGATTTTGGCTGTGAACGAACTTTAAGTAAGGACAATCATTTTTGGATATTAAAAAGACTAGATTTAGAAAATTTCGTCTAACAATGGCAAGGTAATTGCAGATTTCTTTAGTAATGTAGCGTGCACTGCAAAAATAGTTGCAATGGTATTAACATGAGTAAGTCTCTCGTTGTTTTCTTCTCCGTAACTTACCCCGCCTAATATTTGGTTACTTCCGCTATATTGTTGCATTTTACTAAGATATGCAAATCCTCGACATAAAGCTTCATTAATCGTATCGTAGTTTTTGTCTAAATAAATTAATTTTCGTGATAGAAGCAATAGTCTCAAAGCCTGGGAAAGTGCATCGCTTACTTTAATTTTATCCCCAAATCGACCATTCCAATTATAGATGCTACCATCTTTATTTTGAATTTTAAGAAGCCAATTAATGCCTTTTCGTACTTTCTTAAAATGTGAAGAATTGGGCGTAATGTCCAATGAGCCTATTGCACCGATTAAGCCTTCAAGCGCATAACAGTGTGCATGTAAATAGGTATCATTCGAGCCTTGAAATGTGACGAACCGTCCGTTTGTTAATTGGAGATTATTACTCCATTGTAAAAGCTTCTTTGCAGAATCTAAGTATTTTCTGTCTTTTGTTATATGGTTCAATCTTAGAAGGGGCAAAAGTAGCTTAATGTGATGACAAGAACTAGTTTGAGACCAATGATTGTTCTTAATTAAATCACCATTTGAATGTAGACCCGGGTTAAAGGACCCATCAAAATTCTGGTATTTCAAAATTAGATTCATCATTTTAATAGCAGCTTTCAGATATGAGATTTTTGAAGTATCTCTATGCAAGTCAAGAAAGCTACTAGTAATTATTCCTGCATCGAAGACATAAAATGAGCCATCATGTCTATCTGGTTCTGAATCGTCAAAATATTTGCATTTGAATGAACCATCATTTTCTTGAATACTTAGCAGCCATTCTCCTGATTTGATTGCTTTTGACAAGTACAAGTTTTTTTTGTCCTTACTATACAATCTGCTGAAAAATTGTATGGCATATGCAGTTGCTTCTGGATATAGGAAAGAATATTTTCCTTTCTTTGTGTCGTACCAAGCATGGAAACCTCCGTTAGAATTTTGTATGCCTGAATTGTTTAGCCAATTTATAGCTAGATTAATATCAAAACTCGAATCTAAGCATAAATTAGCTTTTTCGTTATTAGGATGCATTTAGCAATACCACTTTTAGCGTATATTATTTATAATTATTCTAGAGCACGTTCTAATTGGCTCTCGTAACTTTAGTGTTGTCTTATGTAAAGTTTTTCTGGCTTAAAATGATTTATTCCAAAAATGGAATATTAACTGAGCCAATAGCGCAAAGGTACATTTTTTGGAAGATAACCTTGAGATCGTTTCCTTTTTCACTCAACAATTGCTAAGTGTTTCAAGTGTTTTCTAAAACTATGTCGTTGTTTACGTCTTTGGATGACGGCAATCTTTAAATGAGATAATTGTTATGTGCTCGCAGTAAAACGTTTATTAAACATTAAGACTCATGATTAGTAAACAATATTACTTTGAAAATCTGTTGGATATTGCTGATACTTAGTTCAATGATGTGGTCGGATATGTTTAAAGCTAAGAAAGGAATCTGGAAACTAACAAATCTCAGAAAACTCAACGTGAGATTATTATTTGTGGTTTTACTAATTGCATTCTTAATTATTTCTATGTCAATGTTTGCAACCTCGCAATTTGCTGAAGCTCAAGGCACAACACGCGTCCAAGGCCCCATAAACTCAGGAACTCATACTGGAAACGCACTTTCTGCTTCCTTAAGTTCAACTCCAACTGAAGGTAATTTGCTTATAGCTGTTGCAGGCATAGATAGCGAAAGCACAAAAAACTATACAGTTTCGTCTGTAACTCAGACAGGAGTAACTTGGACAAGGCAAGTAAGTTCAAATTTCAGCTTGGGCGGTATTTATGCTTTTGGCGATATTGAAATATGGGCTGGAGTAGTTGGTTCGGGCGCAAGCAAAACAGTTACTGCACACTTTACAAACAGTACAACATACGGAATTTCATTAACTGTTTGTGAATATTCTGGGCTTGTAACAAGCGGTTTTCTTGACCAAAAAGCAAGTAATAGGGGAGATAGTGCAAATCCCAATACAGGAACTACGAACACTACAACTCAAATAAATGAGTTGTGGATAGGAGCGATAGTTATGGATTATACCCCACAGACTAACCCGGCAACAAATGGTTTTACTTTATTTGGCGGTGAAAAAATGGGTGAATGTAGTTATGGCTATTTAGAGAAAATCGTTTTTTCCACAGGACAGGCGAACGCTGGAGATACGGGTGGAGTTGAAAAATGGGCTGGTTGCATTGCAACCTTCATTGCTATCTCACAGACACCTTCACCAACTCCTACTCAGAGCGCTTCTCCGACCCCTACACCTACTCTAAGACCCACAGCAACCCCGAGGGTAACCCAAACGCCAGCTCCAAGCGGACATTCTTCCCCTACTCCCACTACAACATCAAAAATAACCGCAACTCCAACAGGGACTCCAACTCCAAGTGGAACGCCAGCAGTACTTCTAGTGATCCCAATAATCGCCCTGGTTGCAATAGTCGCAATTGTAATATTAATTAAGAAAAGAAAGCCACATGAAAATCCCTAAGGATTTGATAGGCTTAAAATTATCATAAACTTACTTTTCCAGAATAGAGAAAAACGGTCTTTTTGAACTTGTGCCCCAATTATTTCTACATAAAAATGGAATTGAACTTTGTTCAAATGTTTTTTGCAACATTGCCTGAAAGGCTCAGTGCATTGTTTACGGTGAGAAATTGGAGACCTCTGGAAATACTGTAATCGAGGAAACTGGCAAAATCCTTTGAACTGATCGTGAAAAGACTTTTATTATCACTCTGGACCACGTTGTGAAAGAAAACAATAGCATAACTTCTTTTCAGTGCAAGCAAATTCGCTATGTACTTAAGTCGAATTAGAACGTCTGAATCGCCGGTTTCACCTGCAAAGCCAACTAATTCGAATTTAGATGGTGAAGGATTAATGAGATACGGTTTTTTGTATGCTGATCTTCCAGTACGATAGTATTGAGAAACAATTGAGTTAACATGTTCATTTGTGTAGCCGTAGGGGTAGGCAAAGTTTTCTGCTGCTAAACCTCGCGATTGAAGAACATCTTTTGAATACTTACATTCATTATGTATTTGTTTGTCAGACAGAGTGGGGAGGCGCGAATGGGTTTTGCCATGACTACCAATTTCATTACCGCAAGATTGCAATTCCAGAAGCTCGGAAATGCTCATGAACAAAGAATCATTGGAAAAATCTTTGATCTTGTCGGTTATAACGTAGAAAGTGCCATTAATTTTTCTTTCTTGCATTTGCGGAAAAGCATTGTCAAACTGGTTTTTCAAACCATCATCAAAAGCGATGGAAATCATTCCGTTTGTCTTTCCACGCGAGATTCCAAAAGTTGAACGGAAGTGAAGAACCACTGTTGCCGCTTGTGAAAGCGCTTGGATTAATAGTTTGTATGTTCTTCTCATTTTGATCCGTCACTATTTATGGAATCTCTTATTCAGCGCGCTAGATTTGCGACAACCCTTGTCAAATCAAGAAAACTCTGTATTTGACGCTTGCCTTCCACATATAAATTCTTTCAAGTACTGCAAAAGGATACAAAAAGGGCAATAAGGCGTAGTCCTCCCTTCGTTTGAACTTTCTAATGAACAACATAATCAGAATTGATCCCGGGAAAAAAATTGTAGCTAAATTGAATGGATTCACAACCCGACCTGAAATGAACTCAGCATCTCTAAATGTTTTAAACAAATAAACTCGGCTCTCAATGTGGCTGGCTGACTTAAGAAGCGAAAGAGGTGTCTTCCTTACCAATGGGTGAATTGCAATCATTTCTTTGTTGAAGCAAACTCTCCCGAACTTGCTAATCTTGAGGCCTAGATCTCGATCGGTATTGTAATTAATTTTTTCATTAAACGCTCCGGCCGCTAAAATCATATCTTTACGATAAGCAACGCAACCAGTAATGTAATGCCCTCCTGAGTTTATCTCCATAAAACGGGTGGAGAAAGTAGGTTGGTAGTTCTCAGATACATATATGAGCCTACCTTCCACGCCAACATAGCCAGCTTCAAGACAACGGAGACCTTCTTCAATCCAATTTTTTTTCACGATACAGTCAGCATCTGTAAAAAAAATGTATTCTCCAGCTGAATACTTAATGGCTAAATTCCTACTTTTTGGAACACCAATACGTTCGATATTTTTAAAACATTTTACTCGAGCGTCACTAAAAGTGCGTATTATTTCAAGAGTTCTATCTAAACTTGCATCATCAACAATAATTATTTCAAAATCTTTGAACGTCTGACTTAGAAGCGAGTCTAAACAACCCTTGATATATTGCTCTTCATTTCTAGCACATAGGTTAACAGAAACCAGTGGCTTCATCAATTCTGCTCCACAGAACTAGCTCCGCCTTACCCACTCTCGGTATTGCTCATCCACTTTCTTAGCTGCCTCTAATAGAGTTCTGTGCTTTGTCAATGTTGCTAGAGAATGTCTATCAGTTGGAAGACACTTGCCGCCTATTCCATCTCGCGCATCCAGTATCTCCGTATTCCATTTTGTGTTGCAAGCCTCTTGGACTTCCTTAAAATCTATTTTTAAATCATGACAAATCATTTTGAGTTCTTCAGCAAAAGAGATCAGCACATAACGGTATGCATTCTCAGAGATTTTGCACATCTCTGATTCCTCGATTGAAGATACCTTGTGAAGCGGGATATCAAGCAAATCTCTGTAGAACTTCTCTCCTGATTCTAAGCTAATTTGATTAACTGCTCCGATGACCCTTGGCTGCCCAACACCATAGTTTACAGGGTCTTCGGCCCAAAACCTGTGGAGAACATGCACTAACTTGACGTCTTCTTTAAAAATTGAACTGTAAATCTTTCTTGATACACCTGGAAGAATTGTGCTTTCAATTGATACGAGGGTCTCTTTGTTGGCTCTCGAAGACACTTTTTCCGAGATGCTAAAAACATGACTCAAGTCGTGTTGTCCAATTGTATTCCACGTGGAAACGCAGACAATGTAGACTTCAGCATCTGGTACCTTCTCCCATTCAGAAGAGGCATCTATTCCATTCTGGCTGGCTTTTTTTACAGCGTCTTCGTTAATGTCGTAGCCAAAAATCTTCAAATCTCTGTTTCGAATGTATTTGGCAGTTGATAGACCAATTTCACCGAGACCTAGAACGCATATCAACAATTTCATTCCTTCTTTAAAACGTCGTCTTTGTGGTTTCTATTTAACTTTAGTACAATTCAGGATATAATTAAAAAAATGTAATTCTAGTATGATTAGTCAACATTTTGGTACTGGTTAGTTCCTTAAGTTGTTTTCCAAAAATAAAATCTGCGAATACATAGCGCGTCGTCCTTTTGAGAAAAGCAACTGCATATCCGCAAATGATAAATAAATTCTTTCTATCAACCCTGAGATCTAATGACAAGGCAAAAGCATGTATAGGTTCGTAGCCGAGCTTATACAATGCAATTCCACGTATAAATTGGTAGGTCCAATCATGGTGAACACCCGATTTTCTTTTCAAATTGGGCGGCAAGTTGTAATTTTTGCATGAGAGTCCCTTCATCTGATAATAGTGGGTTATGTAGGTGTCTTCACCAAGAGTCTCGGGCCATTTTCCGTTTAAAACTTTGACAAATGCGGAAATTTTCAACATCATCGCAAATCCAAATATGCCCACTATGTCACTCTTTAAGCTGACGTTGCTAGTAACGAAACGTGGAGGTAATATCGTATCGGCATCTAATTTTAATAGATAATCGTAATCTTGAAGTCTTACTTCGTTGAGTGCGGTGTTTAGTGCTCGACCTATTCGCTCGCCTAAAGATTTTTTGAAGTCAGGCTGGACGTATTTAAATTGAACATTTTTAGAAGTGGGTGAGATTAGTTCTTGGAAGAGTTTCTTTGAGCCTACGCTAACTATTATTTTTGAAATCTCGAAGTCTTGTGCATGCAAACTCTCAATAGTTTCTGAGGGGTCATCATTCAAAGTTGGAATTACCGCTAGGATTTTTGGCTTCTTATTTTGAGTTTCTGCAATTGGATAGGTGTTATTTCTGACGGTTTGTGTCCTCCGATTTCTTTTGCATGCAAGATTTTTTGTGAGGGAAAATGAAAAATGTGAATATGTATTTTTGTTGCTCTCATACACGATGAAGTTCATGTATTGCACTGAGGTGCCTTTGCCATGTGAGATGTTATACATGCAAAAAGAAACTATCAGGGATAGCAGTATTCGTTATATTTTTACTTGGATCGGTTTTGATGTCTTGGGTCTGCAGCTCAGGCAAAGCAAGCAAAAGAATGAATTCATCAGGCACTTTCGAAAGCAATGAGTCTTATTCGGGACAAACGTAGGATTAACAAAGTTTTTATATTGAGTATTGAGTATTAAATATTAATACACTGAGGATAATGTCTGAATGAATAATCACATTTTTGCCACAATTGCGATCATCATTGTTTTGATTTCAGCGTTCTTCATAGGCGCAGTCTATTCTGCGCAGGAAACATTTGTAAGTCTAAGATCAAGTGGAACGATAATCGGCAGTGCGGATGATTTCAGCGTTTCGACTAATGGAACAATAGGCATCTGGTTTAGTCAGGTAAATGATTATCCGAATAATGATAGTGTGCTGTTCGAAAGTTTAGCAGAGTTCCGAAGTGATTTTATCACTTTGAAAGGTATGGGATTTTCTTATGTTGTGCTCCAAGATTTTGGATGGTGTGATGGGTACGATAGAGGCAACTTCGGGGGATCTGCAATTGCTCAGGTAATTCCGATCCTTGATCAAACAGGAATGAAATTTGTGTTTGGAGCATTTCCCGACAATAGTGTTCCTGTTTTAACTTGGAATAGCGCTACTCAAGCTGATTTTGCTGCTCGGTTTCAAGAGATGGGCAATTGGTTGCGAGCGAATAATTATCAGAATACTCTGATTGGCATAAGCGTTGATAATCCATGGGATGCTTTTAATGGAAATACTGTTGGAAATTTCTCTACCTTGAATAGTTTTGTTAGAGGCAATTTAGGTTCTGGCTTTAGCAATCTTCCTATGTATTATGATGCTCAATATAAAATGTGGAATTATATGGGAGCGGATTCTAATGTTTATGTAGGAACTTATGATTATGGCAACCCAAATATTTTTTCAGCATGGCAGGATCTAATTCATTATAACAATGAAACTTACTTTTCAAGTGGCGGCATGTTCCCAATTTTAGATTTAACAGCTATTGGTAGCACTTTTTGGGATGCTGCTGAAATTCAGGCGCAGATTAATTATTGTGTTAATAACGGAAACATGACAAGTACGATTCAGTATTTTGATTGGGTAGGCATATCTGGACATGGTTTGAAAAATCGTCCTGATCAATGGGATGGCATTAGACAGGTTAATTATGGTTATAACCGGCAATCCGTGCCTCAATTCTCTTTTCCGAACACGCTTACAATCTCGGTAGCTGGAAGTTATTATTCAGCTTCGTACTCAGACGGTACCATCGTCTTTGGTGGTCCGGGAAATGCTTGTGGGGTAAATGGTTTAAGTTTTAGTGACGTATCACAAGCAGCTATTAATGCTGTTGGAACAGTCAATTATAACTCTGGAAATTTTGTGTCAGATGCTCAAGTAAATATTACTGCAAACAACCGGGTCATCCACATGAGTAGTGGGACATTTATTCAGCAAAGAGCAAATATTACAGATTATACCAGTATCTTCTGCTTGGTTTCCCGTGTAAGCAATGTTTCTATTGAAGGTGGATGGATTGATGGCAACAGATGGAACCAGACACCTGATCATAATACTGATACAGATCTAGCTCGTTTCGGTATCTTTTTGTCTTACTTAAACTCTAATTGCACGGTTAAAGGGCTAACTGCTACTAACTTTACTAATTGCGGGATAGATGTGGCGTTTGCTAATGATATTCTCATTGATGGGGTTCATACAAGTGGCAATGCTGACGGGGGAATCTGGATAGATATTGATACTTTCAACTTTACTGTCCAGAACTGTGTTAGCGATACGGATGCTTCTGGCATGCCGGCGGTGTTTTTTGACGATATGGGCAACCACGTGGGGTTGTTCCTTAATGATACTGTAATAAACGCGGGTCATTGTCCTAGTCCCAATAGATTTTCGCCAGGGGTTGCATTTGCATTGTATTGGGGAAGCAGCACTACCAAGCCTTATGGGATTACCTGGCGGGATTGCACGTCTATCAATTCTGGAGGTGCAGCCGCTTTATGGATTAATCTTGGAACTAACTGCACTGTAGAGAATTGCAGTTTTACACTTTCGGACGTCGACGGTATCAACCTTAATGGTTGCAGTAACATAATTGTTAGAAACAACATCATAGCAAACAACGGTTGGTATGGGGTTAGAGAAACACAAGGAGCACACGACAACAGCATTTATGGCAATAATCTTCAAAGCAATGGAATCGGGGATTTATCATTAAGCGGAGCAAACACAGTAGCGCATCATAATAATCCTAATATCCCCTATCCATAGTTTAACTGATGCCAAAACTCTGCGTTTGCTCTATCTCTTGCAATTTAGGCATGTATAAAAACTTGTTTCGTTGCATGTATCAAATAACAAACTGCAAAATTTTATATTGAGACCTGCTAAAAGATACGCATGGTTGTTTGAAATGACTCAACAGAAAGGTGTCAGCAAGAACGTCTTTGAAGCTACAGTTTTCCTACTTTTCTTGATTATGGCTGCAATCACAACAGTTTGCATTCTGATTATTGAAAATACAAACTTGCAAGTTGCGGAAATTCTTAACTATAAAAAAGAGGAAACCGTAGGCAATTATGAAGTAAGGCAAGAAGCAGGCGGCTTCAGCGCTTTTGCGCACCGGTCTTATCAGTATTTTGGATATCTTTCGGTCAGTGGATATTCATCAACAAGTAATGTTTGGATCAGGCTTGAATATTGGTTCAATGACACATTATACAGTTCCTCTCAACCTTTCGACACTTCTAGCGAGATATTCTTTGTAATACCTAAAACCGATAGCGCTACCTTCTACGTAGGAAACAACAATATCAACGAGGGTGCATCTGAAACACTAACAGTAATTTACCACTACTAAATTTTCCATTAAGCGCCCGGTAAGATAGAGATAGGAAATCAAAGCACACTCTTTTTGACAAGTTCTTCTAGTGTTTTGAGGTTCTCTGGCGTTGGATTTGAGTTGAATACTTTGGGATTCTCGAAAAATGTATTTGCTGAAATTTGCCACCATTTTATCTGTTTCAGTTTTTCGACTGTTTCAGCGTCAAATCGGTATCTTAATATTTTGGCAGGTACGCCCGCAACTACAGCGTAGTCTGACACGTCTTCTCTGACCAGAGCTCCTGCGCCGATTATTGACCCGTTACCTACTTTTACTCCTGGAAAAATTACGCTGTTTGCGCCTAGCCATACATCACTCCCAACATGTACTGTGTCAGCTGGCTCGACGAAATAAGAACTGATATTTTGAGTGCTGTGATTGGTTGCCCCTATTGTTACATTCCAAGATATGCGTGAAAACTTGCCTATTACAGCATATGCAGTGTGGCATTGCTGATTTAAGCTTGTAGCTTCTCCAATTATAGTATCCCAGATTACTGAAAAAGGACCTATAGAGACTGAGTCTTTTATTGTAGAATTACGCATTTCAACAAACGAAGAAATGCTTATTTTTTTGCCCAGTTTGCAGTTTCCTGAGAAATGTACTGGAGGAAGTATTGTGGAATCGCTGAAAAGTGTGCGTGCAAGAGGCAATGCAATACTTGAGGCTAAATCGCGAAGCATGATTGTGACATCTACTTTTTATATTGAAATGTTTGCAAATACTTCAACATTTGGATGTTTTTTTAAGAGGTACAGGAGACTGACTATCCGTTTGTCTTCAACATGCTTTGATAAGGTCTAAGATGAACCTAAATCATTATAAAATTCGAGGACGCTGCTGGCTATTTTGTTCCAGGTTAATTCTTTTTGAATAGTTGTCAAAGCTTTTGCACCTATTTTCTTTCTTAGAGGTTCATCCGTGAGCAAATCAGTAACATATTGGGCTAGTTCTTTTTCGTTGCCCGGTTCAAAAATGTAACCATTCTCGCCATTAACTATTTTTTCAGGTAGTCCGCCTACTTTTGAAACGAGTACGGGCTTGCCACATGCCATAGCTTCAAACTTTGCTAACCCCAAAAGTTCGGAAACTCGATAATATCTTCCATTATAATCAAAGTATAATGAAGGCTGAACATAGACATCACAGAGGTTGTAGTAATCAGGCAATTCTTGGCTTTTCACTTCGCCCACAAATGTGACTCGGCCGTCAATGTCTTTATTGACTAGCTCTTCTAGGTAGCGGAAATATTCACGATCAAGAATTTGACCAACGATTAATAGTCTAGTATTTTTTGGCATAAGGTGCAAAGCTTTGATGACCACTTCTATGCCTTTGTGTGGCAAAACTCTTCCTAAAACCAAAACTACTGGGTTGTCCGCTAAATTCAATTGTTCTCTTAAATCGTTGTTCTTAGGGCTTAGATGAAAAACCTTTGTATTTACTCCGCCATATACAACGCGAGAGCGATTGCGTTTTTTGGGAGCAAAGTGAAGCATTCTTTGCAAAGAGAATTCAGATACCGCTGCAAAAGCACTTGGGACATTGGCACATATTTGTGGTAGAGCTGCTAACCTCCATCCGCCGCCATGGTCAGTTAATACTGTTGGAACTCTTTTTGTCCAACCAATTAGCGATGAGAATATGTTGAAGAAGGAGTACATTTGGTGCGCATGAATTATGTCAAACTTTTCGGTTGTTAAAGCTCTTATGAGTGATAGAGAGATCGGGTTGCCTGGATCTACAGGCAGCACCTCGCTTTTCAGGTAACTTATTTCTAGTTTTTCATCAAATTCGGATGTACCCGCCTTTGGTTCTCCCGAATTTACAAATAGGGTAATAGAGTGCTTTGATTGGGAGAGGGCTTTGGCAAGATTTAGTGAATAACTTTCAGCGCCTCCGACCGAATAGAATGGGGAAACCAAGGCTATTTTCATATAGCATCATTCTGTTATTGTGTTGATTTCTAGAAGCATTTCTACAGTGGTGAAAAATAGAGAGCGCTTTTTTGCTCGAAGTGATTGAAGAATTCAGGCTTTTTCTTTCAATTTGTCTACTGGAACTCCTGCGGCAACTAAAAATTCTTCCAGAGAGGCGTAAAGTGGCTTTGTTTCAAGAAACTTTGTTATTCCTGGTCCGAGCTGGCTTTGGTCCAGTAAGTCTAGTTTCTCGCTTCTATCTAAGAATATTGGAAATTCATCCAAGAAGTCTTCTCTGCAGGGCATTCTTCCAGTTTTACGATAAATTTCTAGTGCGTAAGCTTTTGCTTCTTCGACATACAATTTCTTTCGTTTCTCATAGTATTGATCAAGCGTCATTATGACTTTGCATGGATTTCCTGCTGCAACAGAGTTTTCTGGAATGTCGTGAGTCACTATGGATCCAGCGCCTATTATGCTATTTTTGCCGATTCTTGTGCCGTTCAAAATCACGGCTCGCGCACCAACAAAAACGTTGTCTTCTATCACTATTTTTCCAGAAGAGCCTAAGAGTTCGCCATATTTTTTTTGCAGTACGCAAAAATCGAATCCGTGAGTCAACAAAGTGACGTCGGCAGAGAATACACAGTCTCTCCCAATCTCTACCAAATATGGTCTTGTCAGATCTATTATTGGAATTCCCATAAAGATAGTTCCTTTTCCTATCAAAACGCCCTTTTTTCTTATATAGGGAATATAGTATCCAATAAGCGTGCAAATTTTGTAATTTAACATTGGAAAAATCCAGAAGATGGAACGCAACTTGGTTCTGCTACCGCGCATCATTTTTATCGATTCCTAAGTTGACATTTATGCCAATAAACCTTATGAACGGCTAGTTTTGTTTATTTGTTCCTTTTGAGTAAAAGCTTAATCTTTGATAGTTTTGGTTTTTTATGTTTGAGTAATTTCGTGCTTGACATTGAATGATGTTGATTTATTGGGTTTTTTTAATTGAACAAAGAGTGCCGTGGAAATTGTGGCAGCCATGAGCGAAATTACTATTGCCCAAGTTGGAAACTCTGGGATCATTGGTGTTGGTGTTGGTGTTGGAGAATCTGATGTCTGTGCCTTCACTCTAGGCGATAAAGCTGCAAATGTAGGAAACTCAACCAGATCAATTAGAGAAAATACGGGTAGATAATTGTAGTTCTTAATCAATGTAATCATAAACCCTGCTAATCGAAGCAAAAATAACAATTCGATTTGATACTTGAATAATCTAAAGGTTTCTTGTTTCAATATGCCAATAACATTTTCGAAGAGCCCAGGTCTTTATGGTCGATTGCGACAAAATCATAACTATTGGATTTTAAGAACTGAAGGCATTGATTGTGAATTTCAGGGCCATGCGTTGACAGAACAAGCTTAGGATGATAGTTAGAGAATGTATTTCTAGATCCTTCAAAAACGAGCATTTCGGCTCCTTCTACATCAATTTTTACAAAATCTGGGGGAGGGATAGTTTGGTTTCCGATCAGGTCATCTAGCCTAAACATTTTGACCCTTAAGTTCCCATTTTTTCTAACTCGACCAGTTGATGAGTCATCTTCAGTGGAAAATGATACTGTTTCGGTTTTATCTCCAAGACAAGCACGTATTATCTTGACATTATAGTAATGGTTTATGCTCAGGTTCTTCTCAAGGAATTTTAGATTTCTAGGATTAGGCTCAAAAGAGACTACTACCCCAGTTTTTCCGACTAACTCAGAAGATAAAAGAGTATAATAACCCACGTGAGCGCCAACATCGTAAACGGTCTGTCCTTTTCTAACTAGGTTTGAAAAAAGAAGCGTTGCTTCTCGTTCATGTGTTCCTAAAACCATTCCAAAGCTACCTGAACCGAAATACCATTTCTTTCCTCGCAGTTCGCCTGTAGGAATCTTTATGATAAGACTGGCAGGCATTAGTTGGTGTAACATAATAGGCAAATGATAGCTCAATGCGTTCAAGATATTAGGCATAAATTGCGACTAACCCTTTAAGAATTCTTATTTTCAAGTCCAAAGAAGTTCAGTGCTAGAATGTTCTCTGAAGGGTTTGCATTTTACGAAATCTTGTAGAGCTATTAAACATTTTAGAGTTCTTCGATTATGCTTTTGATCCATGATTGTGCGATCAAGGCATGTCCGGCGAGAGTTGGATGCACTCCATCGTAGGTCCAGTATGAGTAAGGTCTTTTTGTGCAAGCTTTCATGAAGATGTCGTTTAGTGGGATTAGTGTTGTTTCAAATTTTTTAGATAGTTTTTTGATTACTTCTATTTTTTGGTTTAGATCTTCAGTTAGTTCTGGATATTTTCCTTTTGGATAGACAAGAAATGGTTCTAGTAGCACTATTTGGCATTTTAGCTGTTGGGTTTGCTTTAGGATTGTTGTGTAGTCTGATTGGAAGCTTTCTGTGGGAGTAGACTTTTCCCAAAAAGATTTGCCGAGAAAATCGTTGCCGCCATTCGCTATCGACTTTATGTTTCGTTTGATGCCTCTTTGCCAAATCGGTTTGCTGACAATATCGTTAATGCCGATTAATATCGAGACTAAATTAGGTTTGAGATCTAAACAATCTTTTTTCCAACGATACGCCAGGTCCCTTATGCGATCTCCGATAACGCCACGGTTAATGAATTTCATGTGATATTCTGGATGAGCCGCAGTCAGCTGTGCTGCTATCAGCATAACGTACCCGTCTCCGAGAGATTCGTTGCGTCTTCTTCTTCGCTCTGAGTCTGTTATGCTGTCGCCCTGAAACAAAATTGTTGGATTATCAGCTAGGTTCAATCTCTTTTGCAAATAAAGCTTCTCACCAAATTGTTTGTTATTTTTTTTTACTTAGAATGACTCTGTATGAGGATGTCGTTTACTGCAGCTGAGAGTGTGCTCCTTTGGGCTTCGGCTAAGGACAGGGCGAGTTCTCGGTTTTGTTGACCCATTTCAACTATTCTTTCCAAGCTTAAGCTTAACAACTGATTCAATTTGGCTGCTAAATCATGGCTATCAACATAGGTGTACTCGACTGGTAGCAGATCCCCACGTGAACCCAACCTATCAGATATCACGAGAAGTCCTGCCATTGCATAGTCATATTTTCTTTCGTTTGCACCGCCTAAATGAATGCCGACGTTTATCCCCACCCATGATTTGCTAATGGTCCGCAAATAATCCGCTTTGCTGGGGATGAATTGATAGTGTTGAAGTTTAACATTTTTTGATATTTTCTGAGGTTCTACCCCAATTAGGTAGACTTTGATGCTTTTGTTAAGATATGATAATGCAGTAAATATTTCTTCAAGAGAATCATGAACAGATGGTCCCCAGTAACTTCGTAGGACGATGCATACGCTTGGTTCTGGGTCTTTGGGATCTGGTTCAAATTTTGCTATCGGATAGATATTGGGGTAAAAAACTGCTTTTTTGGCGCCCATTTCTTTGTATTTTAGTTTATCCCTTTCGCTGCACGCAATGACTAATTTTGCTTTGGCAACGGCATCTTTTTCCAATTGATACATCAAATTTCTTGCGAGAGAGCTATCTGCAAAACTAAAATGGTTATATGCAAAATCTTGGGATATGTAGACTATGGAGCCCATGCGCTTGAGCATTTTTAAGTCTACTAGATTTATGCTTTTGTATTCGTCGATTAGGAAGATCTTTGGCGATTTATTTTGATTTAAGAAGTGTTCGAGCGTTTCGGTTTTTGAGTAAGCGTAATAGAAATGTAGGACGAAAGAAAGAATTGATAAGAAGCCTTTTTTCATCCACAGTTCGTGAGATCTATATCGGTGAGTTAGTCGCTGAATGACTCTGTCACGTAAATCTTGGGGGTCTAATAGGATTAGAAGGAAGTGGATGAAAATTCCAATGTTTGATGTGGCCAACTCGATGTTGTTTTTGTGCCATTTTTCCTGAAGTTGCAAGTCAAGCTTTCTTGTCACAAAATAAATTTGTTCATTAGATTGTGCTTTAAAGAGTTCAACAATGAATCTTGCTTTTATGGAGAGTTTGTATCCGTAGCTAATGACATATAGCATGTATGATCAATCGGTTAATTATTTTCTAAGAAGTAGCTTGGTTAAAGCATGTTTTTTAGCATTTTAGAACCTCGTTTATTGGTGAGAAGCACAATAGAGTAGATCAATAGTGTTGATAAAAGAACAAATGGATAGTAGGTCCATGCGAGATCCTTATCTTTTTTCACACCTCTAACAATGCGCACCGCTGCTCCAATACCGCTGGCATCGAAGAGCATGTTTCTGAGAAACTTTGATCTTGCCGCGTTTTGTGGTACGTATTTGAATTCGTTTGAGGAAGAAGATTCAGTAAAATATGACACTCGTTTGTAAGTTTTTCTTAAAAATGACGAAAAGCTTTGAGTGTATAGGTGATAGTATCCTGCTTTGTGAACTATGGCAAATTTGTAGCCGAGTTTTATGAGGCGGTAAGTTATGTCAACATCTTCAGAGCGTTTGAGTTCTGATTTGAGACCACCTGCTTTGATCATTAGGTCTTTTCGAATTACAAATAGTCCAGTTGGGAAGTATTTGTCCTCACTCGTGAAGTTATCTTTAACATCTTTCGCCGAGCCATAAGCAAACACTATTATTGGGTCAGCTTGCATCAAGGAGAAAAATCGGCTAATAGCCGGGTAGGTTTTGTTAGGTACCAGTAAAGGAATTGAACCAGCCACCAGCGGATCATTCAACAACGGCGCAATCATTAGTTGGAGCCAATCGCTCTGGGGCAATTCAGCGTCTGCATCAACAAAAGCCATAATCTCTCCTTTCGCGTTTTGAATCCCTAAATTTGCTGCAGCAGCCTGAATTCGTTTCTTGTTAAATACTATTTTAACTGGATATTTTTGTGCAATGCTGACTGTTTTGTCTGAAGACATTCCATCTACAACAAGTATCTCGAATTTGTTGGTTGGGTAATCTTGGCGGAGAATGCTTGCTAGACACTTTTCTATCCTCTTTTCTTCATTGTAGGTTGGAACTATAAGACTTACGTTAGGCAGATCTTCTGGATGTATTTTAAGTCGCCTCAGCCTATGATGGGGGATCCTGCGGGGGGTTGATTTGATAAAATCACTATTCTCTCAATTACATTATAGTAACGATAAATGCCTGTTAAGACCACGAAGAGCAAGATCGCAAGCATGAGAAGCTTCTTTCTTGATGAACTACCCTCAATCAGTTTAATAAACTGTAAACTTGCTATTGGATATAAGCCAATGCAGAGAACTTCAAAAATTCTTTGTCCAAAAAGGTTGGGAATACCTAAGCCCACTATGAAAAGTAATAATATAAAAATAAAGCCTGCAGAAAATACCAAGAAGTTGTTGTCAGAACCTAATACTCGAATTTCTCGCAGTTTTTCTCTCAAACCTTTGAGCAGCGACAAAGGATTTCGTATCTGCAATATTCTGAAGAATTCTATCGCAAAGAGAACCAAGATTAAAGTAGGGTAAATGACAAAAGTCAAATTGGGAAGTAAACCTGCCAACAAGCTCGATTTTACTAAGCTCTGTCCACTAGTAGAAAGAGAATAAAATTGGAAGAATTTAGGGTACACTATTTCAGCGTAAAAAAACCAAAGAGTGTATGTGTAAATTGCTAAGAGAAAGAAAACAAGGGGCCCTTTCTTAAACAACTTTGGTTTAAAGAACCAGACAGAAAGTGCAAAGCCAAAAAGGGTTACGATGAGATATAGAGTACTCAAATGATGGGAAAGAATCAGTAGAAAAAGGCTTACGAGAATGGGTATTAGATTCTTTAGGCTCCAATCTCTAGATTTAGCAAACCTTATGACTAAGTAAAAACTCAAAAAAAACATCAATGTGCCAAACAAGTTGGGACTATAGTGTAGGGTTATCCAATAATTCAAAGATGAAAAAGAGAGCAAGAAAACAGATAAAGCTGGAATTATACTGTCTTTCTTGTTTTTTGGCATAATTTCTTTTATAATCAGATATAGAAACATTGCATCAAAAGCGTAAATAAAAAATGGAGCAACACGGAAAAATAAATCAGTAGAAATGCCTAGCTTAACGAATGCAAAGGCAACCAGAAAAGAGAGGGGGAAATCATGTTGATAATTTCCATCTACTCCAAAATCGAATCTATAGTTGACCCAGTTTTCAACTGTGACCATATAGCCAATGGGTATTCTGCTTCCTGGGTTTGTTTGAATATCATAATTAGAAGTGTCAGGCGCGTAGCCGCCGACGCGGTCGGTGCCACCAATAGGGACTCCAACAGTAGTGAAAAGTATTGGAAAAACCATTCTGAAGGCTATCATTAACATTATTGAGGAGAAAACTAGAATTGATTTGAAGCGTTTTTCGCTCAAACGTGGAATCATAAAAAATAAAGCGCAGAAAATTATAGAAATTCCAAACCAATATGGAATTGGAATAGTCTTAAAAATAAAGCTTCCAAATGGGTCATTATTAAGGTAATATTGATCCATTGGAAGGAAAATTTGATTTCCAAAATCTACTAAATATGTATGGGGATCTACTGGGAAGGATTCAATCCGTGGGATAGCAAAAACAGACAGAAAAGCAATCAGAAACCCGACGATAACCACACCTAACATAAACAGCGGATGACGTGCAAGTTGTTTTATGGGTTCTATACGAAACACGTTATGTCTCTGTTGCACTATTTTCAAATCCTTTTGTCTCTTTAAGTTTCAATTCGCTTTATATAAGAGGTAATGCTTGCCCAACTGTTTGCACATGATAAAATTAACTTAAGTCTTTTAGATTGGCAAAAAATGTAGTAACTTCATCATGCTATTTCATTGTAGATTTGATTACATTGTTTGCCTATTTGTTCGAAAGTATATTTGTCTAAAACTGTCTTTTTTCCTTCTGCGCCCATATTTTTTGCTGATTCAGGATTCCTAAGAAGGTAGTTAACCGATTTCGCTAAGACATTAGAGTCTCCGGGCGGTACCATTAAGCCGTTTAGGTCGTTTATGACGATTTCAGGGACTCCGCCAACATTGCTTGCGATGACGGGTATTTCATAACTCATGGCTTCTAGAATTACTTTGCCAAACGGTTCTTGCCAAATTGAAGGAAAAACCACAACGTCCGCTGCTTCATAGAACCGCTCCAACAAACTTTGAGAAACAAAACTGTAGAAAGATGTGTGTTTTTCTATGCCAAGTTCTTTTGCTCTGATTTCGAGAATGTTTGTGTAGGATTCATAGTTGCTGCCGAATGTGTAGTCTGGTCCCACAAATACTCCTAATGCTCGGGGGTTTGACTCAATTATTTTTGGGAGAGCATTTATGAGAATTTGTGGTCCTTTCTCTGGGCATTTTCGACCTACAAACAGGATAATGTTGTAGCTTGATAGTTTCAGTGTTTCTTTGGCTTGTTCGATTTTTTTGTTGCGTTTGTAAAGGTTGGGGTCTATTGCCATGTTTAGTACTTCTACTTTGTTTTCGTTTAGTCTTCTTTGTTTTGTTAAAAAGTTTTTGATGTAGTTGCTTACCGCGAGGACCTTGTTGCAGTTTTGAATTGAGGCTGTGGATCGGATTTCGTTGTGGATGCTGCAGACCCATGGGGTGTGAAATGTTTTTCCGATGGCTCCGGCGGCGAATCCAGAGTTTGCATCATGTATGTGGAGGACGTCGACGTGTTGCTTTTTGTTTAGGTCACAAAATTTCTTGAACAAGCATATGTTAAATGGAATTTGAAAAGCGAGTCGGTGACCTAATGGACGTTCAAGCATGTATGGTAGGGTTTCTTTGTAATTGAATGCTTGGACATGCAGGTTGCCTTTTTCTTCTGCACCTTGTCCTGTTCCAAATACATGAACGTCGTGAGCTAATGACAGGTTTTTTGAGAGGTCATATATGTAGGGCTCAACAGCGCCAACCCTGCTGGGAATTATGGGTACGTATCCGGTTGAAACCATGCATATATGCAATTCTAAAGCTCCATAGTCTATCAGTTGAAGTAATTACAGTTTCTCTATTTGATCAAGTATTTCTTCTCTAACAAAATATTTGTCTGCACGCTGGTTGGAAATAAATCCCTGAATGATGGCGGGATGGTTCTCTCTTTCAATAGAGGCGTAGGCTTCGGGATATTCAAGTTTTTCTTTAAACAATGATTGTTTCAGAATATCGGATCCTAGCTTCCAAAATGTCTCGGGATCATTAACGTGTGATTTGAGAGTGTCAATGGATTTTTGATATTCAGGCAATCTGAAGAGTTCGGTGTGTTTTTGATATTTTTCTAAAAAATGTTTGGGGAAAAGAGCCCAGTATCTGAATATGGGTTTTGGAAGGTAAATTGCTCTTGATTGGTAATCGTAGCAGGAGTTAGAGTAGGAGTACCATATGGCGTTGTTGAGGTAAGTTGATAGAATGCGCGGGTGGGCGAGGCTTTTTAGCCATGCGTTTCTGTTGAAGCCTTTGCTTGTGCCAAGCGTCCATGCATCTCGTACGGCGATGATGCTGGGAAGATTTTTGGAAAAACGTAGCCTAAATTCCTCGGTGAACTTGTATTTGTTCATCAATTGTATGTATGGAAAACTAAAGGTGTTCACGTAGGAAAGCATATTTGGCAACGCTTTTATGAACTGGATGTTTTCCTCGGGGATAATTTCGTTGGCTTGCATTGAAAATATATATTGAAAACGGCATTTTCGTCGCACCTCGTTTGTTACGTCAGCTAATACAGACAAGCTTTTTTTGTCAGGCCACTTGTACCTATGAACTTTGACTTTAGGGTTTAGACTCTGAATTTTTTCAAGAATTTCATATGTTCCATCTGTAGAGTATCCGTCTGAAATCAAGAATTCGTTACAAATGGGCAATGCTGAAGCAATGGCTTCCACAAACGGATAGCCTTGTTCAAGCACGTTCTTTACAATCATAAAGCCTGAAATCATGAATGCTGCACCGAAGTCTACTAAAAATAATCATCGAAACTTCTAATTTTTTTCTTGGTATTGAAAATTTATTCCTGAGACTTTGTGTCCGTACGGCCAGCCTATTGTTTCGCCTATTTTTGTGGAAAGCGATCGGAATGATTTATTTGTTGGGTATAGGCCCCATGGAGTGTTTATGACTTTTTCATTTTTGTGTTTTTCCAGAACCTTTTCCAGCGTCTTGACGTATTGTCCACTGATTATTCCGCGTGAGCGGTGGATGATTGAGAGAGGCAAAACGTAAACTTTGTAGCCTTTGCGTTTTATGCCCAAGGAATAGTCTGTGCCAAACATATGCCAATCTGGACATGTGACTTCGTCAAATTTTATGTGTTCAAATATTTTTGTGGGAATTGTTAGGAAAAATTCGTCGACTGTTTGGACGCTTACAGGTTCTTTGATAAATTGTCCTCCCCAAGGGGACAGGGGGTGACCGTGCAAATTGTTGCCTCGCCCGTAACGAAGGAACCATAAGTTGATTCGTCCAAGCCCAAGCAGCAGCAGGTAGCGCGCATATGTTTCATATTGGTTTATGAATTTGGGTTTTATCATTCCTACTGCGCTTGCCAAGCCAACTTGGGACAGCGTTGATAGGTGATCTTCGATTTGTTTAAGCGCGTTTTTTTCGCGTAAGAGGACGTCTTGATGGATGAACATCAAGTAGTCGCCAGTTGCCTTTAGCGATGCAATGTTGTTTGCTTTCGAAGCTGAGGTGTATTTTGAATCAGTATTGTCTATTAGCATTAGCTCGTATTTTGCGGTTTGTGCGTTTAGTCCTTTGAGCAAATAGTTTTTGGCTATGTCGTCATTGTTAATGATAGAGATTACTGTAATCATAATTTTTCATCGTTGACTCAAGGTTTGCTGTTGTTAAATTCTATTTTTGCTGATTGAGAGGTGGACGTGTTAGAGAAGCTTTAAATGTTAATTTCAGGGTCTTTTTTCTGGGGAATTGTATCAACCCGCTGCTCAAAACCTACGATAAACAGTTCCACAAAATTAAGGCCCAACTATATAAGAGAAAATTTTCTTCGGTGGGCAAAGGACTGTATATTGTAGGCAAGCCTTTGATTCATGGCAAAGGAAAAATCATTGCTGGAACGAATCTGTATTTGAACAGTTTAGCCTCGAGGATTGAGATTTTCGCTGGGGAAAACGCTGAAATCAAATTAGGAAACAATGTTATTCTCAATCAAGGGGTAGACATTGGAGCTTTGAAGAGGGTTGAAATTGGAGACGAAACTATGATAGGCGATCAAACAACAATTTACGACTCTGACTTCCACGGGATCGACGGTCAACCAATAAAAACTTCGCCTGTCACAATCGGGAAGCACGTGTGGGTTTGTGCAAAAGTGATTATTCTTAAAGGAGTCTCAATCGGCGATTATTCAATAGTTGGGGCTGGTTCGGTTGTTACAAAGGATATTGAAAATAATTCTTTGGTTGTTGGGAATCCAGCGAGAAAAATTGGTGATACAAAGACAGGCTACAGTTAATTTGTTAAAATCACTGAAAAATGTCAATGTTAATTTTTCTATACTTTAACTATTGGAAGGTTTTTAGTATTTCAATCCATTTGGCCACAAAGATGCTTTCATCAAATTGTTTTGCGTGAATTGTTACTTGTTTGCTCATGGCTTCAAAGACTTCTTTATTTGCTAAGAGTAGTTTCATGTAGTTAGCCATCTCGTCGGAAACGTTGTTTGCTGTTGGGTTAATTCTAAAGCCTGTAACGCCATGTATGACTGTTTCTTTTTGTCCTCCGCCGTCTGCAACTATGGGAGGTGTGCCTGAGGCCATTGCTTCTACGACGCACATTCCAAAAGTTTCCGAAGGGCAAAAGTTGGCAAACGCCATTGAAGAATTGTATACGTCTACAATTTCTTCGTCCGTAGGATTCTCGATTAGCCTTATTCCTCTGTTTGCAAGAGAGAGCAGTTTGTCTCTTAGAGGGACATGAGTTTTTTTGTATGATGTAAAGTTTCCGGCTACTACTAGTTCGCTGTCTTTTATGTTTGCTTTAAGAAACGCATCTACCACTATTTCTATGCCTTTGTCTTCGATAATTCTGCCTACATAGCAGACTTGCTGTTTTCTGTGGGTTGAGTTGTTTTTTTGGAAGCTGCCCCATTTTATGCATGGATAAATCACTTCAAATTTGTGCTCAGTCAAATATCTGTTCCATGAATTATAGGCAATTTCCTTAACAAAGTTGCTGCTGTACACTATTTTGTCGATTTCTTTTAGACCTTGATAATGCGCCTTCAGAACAGGGGCGTGAAGCAGCCGCCTTGGCTGTTTTGAAGAAAGAAAAACATCAGAGGCAAAATGGACATAAAGGATTTTTGGCGCTTTGACATTTTTGAAAACTTCTGGTCCTGCCCAAAGCAAGCTAATGAATACGTCGGGTTTGAATTCTTTTTCGCATTTTTGAAGTTGTTTTGGCAAGAGTAGATAGTTTTGGTAAAATAGTGTTTCCAAGTTTCCAAAGTTTTCGGGTATAAACTGTTTTGGTGTGTACCATTTTTCAATTTCGAAAAATTCTGGAAAACTTTTGCCTTTCTTTGGCGGTCTTAGGGATATGCAGGCTACTTCAAACCGGTTTTTCTGTAAAGATGACGCTAGCAAAGCTGCTAGTTTTTGTGCTCCTCCAAGAACATCAGCATTAATTGAACATACGGCAATTTTCATTGGTTTCTTCCAGCGGAAATTTGGAGCATATCAATTAACCAATAATTCTTCGTAGAGTTGAAGGGTTTTTTGACCTATTTTTTTCCAAGTATATTGGGCTTCAACTTTTTCTCGTGCGTTTTGGCCATATTTTCGTCCAAGGGATGGGTCAGAAAAGAGACGTTTTGTTGCTTCTACAAGTTGATTAGTGTTTCCGGGTTCAACAAGTAATCCGTTTACCCCGTTTTGGACCAATTCAGGTATTCCGCCTACGCGTGAGGCGATAACTGGCTTGCTGAAACTCATTGCCTCCAAAACAGTGATGCCAAGAGGCTCGTACAGTGAAGGTTGAATAAAAACGTCAGCTTGTGAATAGAGTTCCCAGAGTCTATCCGATGGAACGTTACTGAGAAACTGAACTGAGTCATCAATTTTCAGTTGTTTCACCTTTTCTTGCAAAAACTTTTTTTGTTCACCAGAGCCCACGATTGTTATTTTCGCATCGGGGTACGCTGATAAAACTTGAGGAAATGCATCTATCAGGTATTGAGCTCCTTTCCGCCAGATCAGTCGGCCAACAAATAATACATTCTGGCCTTCTTCAGTCTCAGATGATGAGCTTTTTAGTTCGGGTAAGTTGACGCCATTGTAAATTGGAACGATTTTTTCTTTTGGTAGGTGGTAAAAGTTTTTGGCTTCTTGGGTTAGGTATTTGCTGACTGCTATTATTTTGTTTGCTCTCTTGTACTCTATGCTGGTAAACAATGCGAAGAGTGGTTGTACAAGAATTGCGTCGCGCATAAGGGCAGTGGAAAAATTTGAGAATGGAACGTTTGAGTAGGCGGATAATTCGCCGAAAGATGTTCCATGGAGAGTAACTACGAAGGGTCGTTTTTTGTTGCGGAAAATGGAGTAACCAAACCCAGATGGGCTCTGACTATGAATAATGTCTATTTTATAATCGTTGCAGATCCTGTTAACAGATCTATAAGATGTTGCAGAAAATACTATGCCGTTTCCTTGGGATCTGAGAAGGTTTGTTTTTACTGTGTGTAGGTAAAGGCCGTTTTTTGTTTGTGTGTTTGTTTTTGATCCTGGGATTAAAATGTGGATTTCGCATCCGAGGTCTCGCAGGGTTTCGGAGAGGTTTCGCAGGTGGTTTCCAGCGCCAAAGATGTGTTCATACGGATCGTAAATTGAGAGAAATAGAACCTTCAAATTTTGTGGGCTCCATTTGCTAGAACTTCACTTTGTGGCGCAACGTGCGCGCAGTGTCGATGATTCGGCAGTATGTGTTGGTTTTGTAGATGGATATGCCTTGGGTTAGTTTTCCTCCAAATCCTCTAAGAAACCTTTCAATACCATCATTTGGCCATCCCTGCAAATCAAACTCCTTCAAACCCAAATCCTCTTTAACAAATTTGATTAATGTCCAGATGACCAGTTGGTTTATTCCTTTGTGTTCTTTGTCTGAATTGATGCCTCCGAAAAGGTAGTAGGCTCTTTTTTTGTCGTAGATGATGCATCCTCCGGCAATCGGTTCTTTCTTATTTTTGATCATTATTGATTTGGTGGGCACATTTTGGGAGATTTTGTTTAGGAATTTTTCGTATGTTTCTTTTGAGTATTGTGGACTTTGATTTTTTCTTTCAAAACTTGTGCAGATTAGTTTAGCGATTTCAGCTGGAGATGCTTCAGTGCAGTCAAGGTTGTATTGCTCTGCTCTTTTTATCCTGTTTCTGGTGTCTTTTTCCATATCTTCCAGAAGGCCGTTCTGGTCTTTCTCCAAATTCAGGACGTACATGTAGTAGGGCTTGACGGAGTAGCCGTTTGAAATAAATGGGTTAGCGTCCAGAAAATTGTAGTGAAAAGTGTACGATACGTATTGGGCAAATTCGTTTAGCTGTTTCGCTGCGACGTTTGAGAATTCTTTTTCGAATGATAGTCTCGTGTTGTATTTTTGGATGCTGTCTCTAAACATGACGCCGAGATAGCCAGTGAAAGGCGGATGGATGGCAAATTTGACGCCGAATCTGCTTGTATAGACTAAGGGGATCCCTGCAACTATGTTGTTTTTGTGTGTGAGGGCGATGAGTTTGAATTTGTAGTCGTCAAAAGATTTTAGCCAAGTTGTTTTTTGAAATACGGTGCCCTGTGGGGATCCTTCGACGAATTGGTTCCATTCTTCATATTGTTTTTCGGGCAGTTCTGATAATTCAAAATCATATCCATAGCTGCCGTATTTCAATTTCATACCTTAATCACTTTGCCCGTGGACAAGATTTGGTTTGAATCCGGTGGACAAATAGGTTTTTATGGCGATTTCATTGAATTCGTCAACAATGAGAACAACTGATTTTATCCCAATCTTCTTGAAATAGTATAGGGCGTAAAGAACTAGATAGTGGCCTAAGTGTTTTCCTCGGTGTTCTGGGACGACGCATAGCATGTGGATGCAACCAATTTTGGAGCTCCTATCGCGCAGCTGTTTAGCATATATAGTGCCGACAGTTTGATTATGAAACGTTAGGAAGAAGAAGCCGTTTGGGTTAAATTCTTTGTCTTCGCAGATTTCGGCGATATCTGCATGGTAGTAGCCACCAAAAGAGCGTTTTACAAGTCTTACCCAGATTTCTTCGTCTCCTTGACGGTATGTTCTAACAGAATAGTTTTCTAAATTGGGTAAATCTTCGAGGTTTTCAAACCCGTCTAATCGCATCTGGATCATGCGTGAGGGTTTGAATACCGCATTTTTCAGCGCTACAATTGGTTTTGCTGCCAAGACGCCTTCCAAGTTGTTTGAGATCGGCGCTACAAGTCTAATTAGGACAGGTTTTATTTTTTCACGCGCGAAAGGTCGGCTCATCTTGAATTACCCATTTCGACCCAAGCAGGCTAATCGCCCTGAGAAACATATTTGCTGAGCACACCTTTAACTTCATGCATTCCGAGGTGTCTTCTCTTGCCTGTGACAACCTCCAACATGGATTTTCTCATTTGAAACTTGGAAAAGCCTCGAACCATCTTCTTCTTCTCTTCACACAGCTGTTCTGCGCTCAGATGATATGTTTTCATAACGCAATCGTCAGGGGTTAATTCATCAAAATTGTCGGAAACAATCAAAGAATCTCTAAGAGCTATTTCCCGAAGGTCCGTTCCAGGATAAGGAACCAGTGTATTGCAGTTAACGCCGTCTGGTTTCAAGCTTAAAACAAAACGGTACGTATTCTCTAAAGTGCTCAAGTCATCTTCTGGCCAACCTACAATTACGTTGGCAGTCCTCAAAATGTGGGCTTCTTTGGTTAGGTCGAAAGCGTTTTTTATTGTGTTAAGGTCAACGCCGCCTTTGCATTTAGAAATCGTTGCGGGATTGCCTGTTTCAACGCCGTAGCTCATTCTTTTGCAGCCTACATTTTTCATGGTTTGCAAGATTTCTTTGTCAACTTCGTTTACCCTAGCTTCAGTATACCAGCCAATGTCCAGGTTTCGATGTTTGATTTCGTTGCAAACGTCGGAGGCATGTTTCTTGTTTATTGTAAATGATGTATCTCTGAAAAAGAAGCCGCGAATTTTAAAAGTTGAATTTAAAAATTCAATTTCGTCCACAATTCCCTTAGGCGACCTGAAAGTTACGGTGTTTCCGTAGCCAACTGGGTAAGGACAGTAAAAACAGCCGTAGGGGCAACCTTTGCTCCCTAAAATTTGAACATACTCATATTTTTCGCCTTTCAAATCAGTAAAAAAGACATGATAATCTGCGGGTTGAAGATTTTTGTACGATGGGGATTCTATCTGGCTTAAGTCTAGGCTGGGCAGATCTCCTGTGTTTACGATTTCGTTCTCGTCAAGAAAAGATATGCCTAAGACATCGCTAACTGATTCTTGCTTTAGAAGTGTTTCAACGACGTCTGCTAAGCCTGAGAGATATGGGAATTCGCTTCGAAGAGCTATGTCGACTCCGCCGAGCTTGAGGACTTGTTCAGGTATTGCTTTGCAGGTTGCTCCGATTCCAACAATAATTGCGTTCGGCAAGGTCTCTTTTATGTTTCTTAATAATTCGAGATCTTTCTTCATTGAAGGAAGCCCTATTATGGAAATTATGATTTTTGGGCTGTGCTCTTTTGCTGCTGACAAGACCTGTTGTTTGTTTAGCTTGAGGAGCTGGCAATCCAAAATCTTGTAGTCGTATCTTCTTTTTAGGAAAAGAGATGAAAGATAAGGTAAACATGCCTGAAGGTCTGGTGAGTCGCTTTGTCCGTAATCTTGTCTTTTGGGTCGGCTCCAAGCTATCCCAAACCCGCCTGCCCAGTCCCTGCAAATATCAAAAAGAGGTGGGCTTGGAAGGTTCAAGAGAAGAATGTCGGAGGGCACTGGTTTCATCTTCGGAATTTGGTTATTTGATAGTTTGGTAAAACCCTAAAACTCTGTCGACGCTGCTTTCAAGATCGTAATGTGCTTCCACAAATTTGCGTCCATACTTCCCCATTGTGGCAGCTTTTTCTGGGTCGCGTAGCAATTTGATAGTGGCTTTTGCTAGTTCATTTGGTTTTTTTGCTTCAACTAGAATTCCTGATTTGTTTTCTTCTAGTGCTTCTGGGAGACCACCTACTCTAGTACCGACGACTGGTTTTTCCATGGCTTGTGCTTCAAGAAGTGAGATTCCTAGCGATTCAAAGAGCGACGGCAGCACGAATACTTCTGCTGAAGCGTAGGCTGCGGAAATGAAGGATTGAGGTAGAGCTCCGGTGAAAACAACTTTGTCGCCAATGCCTAAAGAGTTAGAAAGGTCTTTCAAATATGTGAGAAGTTCGCCTTCGCCTACAATTACAAGTTTGGCGTTTGATACTGCGCGGAGGATTTTTGGCATTGCTTGGATTAGATAGTGAAATCCCTTCTGGTAATTTAGTCGGCCAACAGTTAAGATAATTCTTGAACCTTCAAGATTGAACTGCTTCCTGAAAATTTCATCGCTTAAGCCTGGGTTGAATTTTCTTAGGTCAACGCCATAGGGGACGACGACTATTCTTTCGGGGTTAACGCCCATTCTGGTAAGCATTGTTTGGTAGACGTGGCTTGGTGCAATGATGCATTTTGATGCTTGAAGAGTGAACCTCTCAATTAATGTATAGTAGGATTTTAGGACGAAGCCTGAAAACACGGATTTAGGGTCTGGAACAACGTGCACGTGTAAAAATAGCGGGATTTTTCGTAGAGATGAAGCTAATGATGCTACGTCAGAAAAATAGATTGGATATTGATGGGCATCTATTACGTCCGGTTTTTCTTCAGCCAGCAAGCTAGTTAGAAGTGTATTTGCTATTGGGACGTTGTAGAATTTTGTTGAAATTTTAATACGGCAGACGTCAACGCCGTCCACCATTTCGCGGTAGGAATAGTTCTTGTCTGAAGAAGTGAAAACTTTGACTTCGTGCCCTTTCTCCGCCAGTTTAGAGGAGAGATATTGAACGTAAAATTCCATGCCCCCAATGTGGGGAGGATAGTAAGGTACAACTTGAAAAATCTTCAAATCAAACACTCAAAAACTGTGATTTAGATTTTGTTTAGTTTAGTGATGAGTAGAGTTTCATGTAGTCTTTTGCGATTTCTTTTGCGCTGTAGTTGTTTTCTGCAAATTGTCGGCATTGCTCGGTTACTTGAGGCTTCTGATCAACCATTTTCGTTATTGCGTTTGATAGAGCGTCTGGATCTCTGGGAGCAACATAGCATCCAACCTGATTGTTGCCTTTTAGTACTTCGTTTACCCCTGGCAAGTTGGAGGCTACAACAGGTGTGCCGCAGGCTAAGCTTTCAATTAATACGCTTCCGAAAGCTTCCCCACGCATGACTGACGGGAGAACAACGACGTCAGCTAAGCTGTAGTAAAGCGGCAGTTGGCTGCCGTCAATTCTTCCCAAAAACTGGACGTTATCTTTGATTTTTTCTGAGTTTGCCAGGTGTTGAATTTCTTGGAAATACGCTGAGTGGTTGGTTATTTTGCTGCCTTCTTCTCCACCTACAATTAGAAGTTCAAACTTCTCTCCCGACTCGTTGATTTGCTCGAATGCTTTTAGCAAGTATTCTACGCCTTTATAGGGAACAATTCTTCCGACAAAAAGCACAACCTTCTTGCCATTCAAGCCTAATCGGCGTTTTAGCTCTAAAACCTGCGCCAATGGTTGAGGTGTGAAGGAGTCGCAGTCGACAAAACATGGAATGACCGTGATCTTTTTTAAATGTGGCTTCATCATTGGGGAGCTTTCAGCATAACTTTTAGTTGTAGTAACTAGTGCGTCTGCGAGGCTTAGGCAGGAACGCCCCATTGTTTCATTGTAGAAATTCGCGGCCAAATTCAGCAAAGCTGAGTCTTGAATGTTGCCGTCAAAATGATGAGTGTAAACGGCGCATTTCTTTCGCAGCTTCGCGCTAAGGATGCTTAGGTCTGAGACGAGGGGAATAAAGCCGTGGGCATGCAAAACATCAAATTCCAGTTTTCCAAGCATCTTCAAGTAGTCAACAGCTAAGGGCACTCGAAACAAAGTTAGCTGCGGTTTTATTCGATGAACTTCAACACCATTCATAGATTCAGAAGCAGGACTATTAGTCAAATTATAGGTAACAACTTTGATGTGGAAGGATTCAGATAGATTTTCTGCCAAGAGTTTTATCTGGTTATCGTAACCGCCTACCATTGGGGCGTAGCGGTGGCTGGCTAGACAGATTTCCATTTTGGTAACCAGAATTAGTTGATTTGAAAAGGAATTTGATGCTATAGGTATTAATGCAGTTGAAATATGAGAAAGAGCGTTTATTCGTGGATGGTGTCTTTGTAGGATCTTGAGAAGAGTTGGACCATGCTTTTTACGCCGTCTAGGAAGCCTATTTTTGATGATCCAAAAGTTCTGTAGGAGTAGCCTATGGGGACTTCTTGGAATCGCCAGCCGTTGTGAAGGCATTTTGAGGTCATTTCGACTTCGACTTCGAATCCGTTTTGTTCCAGTTCAAATGAGTTAACCACGGCTCGGCTGAATGCTTTTGATCCTGTCATTATGTCTGTTATTGGGGCGTCAAAGAGCAT
>Ga0326726_10000736_pt1 | contig 30028 bp, 31 predicted proteins | sample MHFenrmetagenome_2_FD_207603 | JGI IMG/M metagenome (GOLD analysis project Ga0326726, IMG submission 207603) | Lab enriched peat soil microbial communities from Michigan Hollow, Ithaca, NY, United States - MHF15MN | ecosystem: Environmental > Terrestrial > Soil > Wetlands > Peat | place: USA...
ATGCCAGTTCCTGCGCCCGCGAGTGCGTCAGCAATTGCGCGCCGAGCTCGCGCGAGCTTGCGGCGATCCAGCGGGCGTCGAGCGCGAGCTGTGCGAGGCGCACCGGCTGTACGTCGAGAGGGGCTCGGCCGGGCACGCAGAGCGGCTCGCGCGAACCTGATCGCCGAAGGCGACGCGCGCAGCCCATTGCACAAACGCCCGAAAGCCGCGGCACAGAAGCGCGTCACTACCTCGCGCGGCGAGCGGATCGGTCGTCCGAGGCCTCGTCGATCCGGCGCGCGGGGGCACGTCAGTTGCTCTCTTGGTGTCTTACTCCAACTGACTCCAACCCTCAGATAGAAGGCAACGACGATGAAACACTCACTGGTACTCATGACGGTCGCGATCTTCGTGATCGCCTGTGTTGGACCGCGCGGCCCCGCGGGTCCGCAGGGCCCGACGGGCATGACGGGCGCTCAGGGCGCCACTGGCAACACCGGCAAGGTGGGCTCACAGGGCGTCGCGGGAACTCAGGGCAGAACCGGCTCACAGGGCGTGACCGGCTCACAGGGCATGACCGGCTCCACGGGCGCGACGGGCTCACAGGGCCAACCGGGCCTCAGCGAGTCACCGGCTCCGAGCGGGACGTGGATCTCGCTGCGCGAGATCAGCTTCGACTATGACAAGGCGGAGATTCGACCCTCCGAGATGAGCAAGATCTCCGACATCGCGTCCTACGTGAACGACAACCCGAGCGTTCGTCTCGGCATCGACGGCTCCACCGATCTGCACCGCGGCGCCAACAAGTACAACGTTGCGCTGAGTCAGAAGCGTGAGAGCAACGTTCGCGACGCGCTGGTCCGCGCCGGAGTCGACACGGACCGAATGACGACCGGCGGCTTCGCGGCGGAGCGAGCCAAGTGCAGCGATCGCACCGAGAAGTGCTCGCAGCGCGACGGCCGCGTCGAGGTACTGGCCACGGCCATCGACTAGCCCGCCCATCGCGGCGAGCGGAGGAGAATGCCCCGATGAAGCGAACCACGATGCTCCGCTGCTTCGCCGCGACCACTGCACTCTGCATGTCTCCGTTCGGCGAGACGTTCGCCGCGACGACCGGGCCCGACATCGTGTCGGGTCCGGCGGCGGCCGAGAAGCTGGAGCTGCGCGACCTCGAGGTCGCCAGCGACGGCTCGGTCACTGGCTCGGTCGCCAATGCCGCCGCCGTCGCGATCAAAGATGTCGAGCTGCTCGTAACTCACGTCTGGTCCTGGCGCGACGAGCGCCACCCGGGCGAGAACAACCCCGGTCGCTCGAGCGCCCTCCACGTGAGTGGCGAGATCCCCGCGGGCGGCTCGGTGCCGTTCTCGTACACGCCCGATCCGCCGCTCTTGAAGCGCACCGATGGGAGCTTCCAGAGCACCGTGGTCGTGAAATCGTTCACCGAGATCGGGAACTGACCGCGCGGATGCGAGTGCGCCCGCATGTCTCGATTGTAGAAATGTGCCACACCTCCGCTCGCAGCCTCTCCGACTTTTCGCGTACTTGCTGCGTTCGTTGAACGGAATCTCGAGGCACGTGAGTTGCTTTCTGTCGCGGGTGCATGCATGCGACCCAGACGAAAAAGCTCTCGCCTGCCGGCGAGCCGTGGCTGGAGAGAGCCGAAGAGGTCGCCGCGTCGGAAGTCGGTTTGAGCGGCCGTAGCGCCTGGACCGGAATCGGGGAGCGCGGGTCACTGCGCGCGCTTTTCCTGATTCAGTGGATCTATCGGCGCCTCGGACGCTGGGCCGTCATGGCGCTGCTCACGCCGATCGTTGCGTACTTCTTCGTGACCGGAGGGCCCGCGCGCCGAGCGTCGCGGGACTATCTGGAGACGCTCTGGTCGACGCGTCGCGGGCGCGTGGCTCTCGGCCGGCGGCCGAGCTCGCGCCATGTCTACAGACATCTCTACGAGTTCGCCGAGAACATCGCCGACAGCATGACCGTGTGGAGCGGTGACGGCGACCGCATCCGCATCGACGAGAGCGGCAGTGAGCATCTGCTCGAGCTCGTGCGCCAGGGTCGCGGGGGGATCCTGCTGAGCGCGCACCTCGGAAGCTCCGACATGCTGCGCGTGCTCTCGAAACAGACCGGCATCGTGCTGAACGTCCTCAGCTTCACGCGGCACGCGGCGCGTATCAACGCGTTCTTCGACCAGCTGCAGCCGGGACTGCGCATGCGCCTGATTCACTTCGAGCCCGGCTCGATCAGCGTGGCGCTCGAGATCAAGGCGGCGATCGAACGCGGTGAGTTCGTCGGTATCTTGGGTGACCGCGTCTGGGAGTCGGAGCGGGGCCGGTCGGTGCAGGTGCCGTTTCTCGGGCGCAACGCGCACTTCCCGCTCGGGCCGTTTCTGCTGCAGGCCGCGCTCGGCTGTCCCATGCTTCTCAGCACGTGCGTGCGCACGAGTCATGGGCGCTACGCGGCATCGACGCAGCCGTTCGCGTCCGCCGGGCTCGTCCCGCGCTGCGAGCGCGCGAAGTACGCCGAGGAGCTCGCGCGGCGCTATGCGACGGCGCTCGAGCGAGAGTGTCTGGCCGCGCCCTACCAGTGGTTCAACTTCTTCGAGTTCTGGCGCGACGAGGTCGGCCGGTGACTCGCGAGCGGCACCGATGCTGAGCCGGCTGAATCTCGTGGCGCTCGCCTGTGGCGCCGCCGGCGCGGGCGCGGTTGGGGCGTTCGGGGGGTCGGCATTGAGTGTCGGGATTCCGGCCGCGCTCTTCGTCGCGCTCTGCGCCGATGGGATCGCCCGGCCGGCCTCGAGCCTCGCGTACCCGACGGTGACTCACGGGGCGCGCGATGGCAGGCGCGTGGCGCTCACGTTCGACGACGGCCCCGACCCGGAAGTGACTCCGATGGTGCTCGACGCGCTCGCGAAGCATGACACGCGCGCGACGTTCTTCGCCATCGGCCAGTCGCTGGCCGCGCACCCGACGATCGCGCGAGACATCGCGGCGGCGGGGCACGAGCTCGGCAATCACTCGTGGCGTCACTCGCGCCTGCAAAGCTTCCTCGCCGTCGACGAGCAGGAGCGCGAGATCGCGCGTGGCGCCCGGGCGATCGCGGCAGTGACCGGCAAGCAGAGCGCGCCGCTGTACCGCGCGCCGCTCGGGCTGAAGAGCCCGCCGCTGGCGCGCGCGGCGTCTCGGATGCGCCTCACGGTCGTCGCATGGTCGCTGCACAGTCACGACACGCGCATCTCCGACCCCGACGGGATCGCGTGGCGCGTGCTCTCGCGGATACAGCCGGGCGACATCGTATTGATGCACGACGGACACGATCTACCCGGCCGGCATCGCTTCGGCGCAGCGCAGGCCCTGCCCAAGATCCTGGGCGGCTTGCGCGAGAGGGGACTGCAGGCAGTCACCGTGTCCGAGCTCCTGCGGAGGCCGCTGTGACCGCGGCCCCATCGCTGCCGCGCGCAGGCGCCGAGCTTCCCGAGGCGAAGCTGCGCGAGACCAATCGCCGCTTCTACGACGCGCTGTGGACGGATGCGCGCCTGGTCGCGCCCGAGCGCTTCAACACCTGGCCCGTCGCGCGCGCGCTCGCGGCGCGCTCACCGCGCCGGCTCGAGGTCGCGCCCGGGCTGCGTCCCCGCCTGCCGCTCGTGGGCACCGTGTTCGTCGACGCCAGCGCGCCGGCCGTGAGTCGTCTGCGCGCGAGCGGAGCGACCGCACTGCGCGGGCTCGCCGCCGCGCTCCCGCTCCCGGACGACTCCTTCGATCTCGTGTGCGCGCTCGACGTCGTCGAGCACCTCGACGACGACGACGGCGCGCTCGCGGAGCTCGCGCGCGTGGCCGCGGCCGATGCGAGTTTGCTCGTCTCCGTGCCGCTGCACGCGTCGCTCTGGAATGCGTTCGACGAATTCGTCGGGCACCGCCGGCGCTACGAGCCGAGTGACTTCGTCGAGAAGCTCTCGGCGCACGGCTTCGCGGTCGAGCAGAGTGGTATCTTCGGCATGCAGCCGCGCTCGTCGCTGCTGCTCAGCACGGCGATGTGGTCACTCACTCACCGCCGCGAGCGAGCGATGTGGTGGTACAACCGCGTGATGATGCCGCTCGGTGTCCGCTTCCAGAAGAAGCTGACGCTCGCGCAGGGAATGATCGACACCGAGAATGTCGACGAGATCTTCCTCGTCTGTCGCAAAGTCCGATTCTCTCAACTCGGATAGGAGACACTGTGACTCGAATTCTGACTCTAACCGCCGCGCTGATCGCCATGACCGGATGCATGATCGTCACGACACCCGTGCAGGGCGTGTTCGGGAGCCGGGTCCGCTGGGGCGACTTCGCCCAGGGCGACGACATGGCGCCGGACACGAAGGAAGGTCGCGCCTGCATGGACACCATCCTGGGCCTGTTCGCCCGAGGCGACGCCAGCGTCCGCGCCGCGAAGGCCGACGGCAAGATCCGCGAGGTGTCGGTGATCGACCACTCGGGGAAGAACTTCCTGAACATCGTCGGCGAGTACTGCACGATCGTCCGGGGGAAATAGGCTTCCACTCCGATCCGACTCACTCCGCGCGGCGACCCTCGGCATTGGCCCTGCTACTTCTCTGATCACGACGATGGATGAGCTTCGCCTCGCTGAGGACCGCAGCCGAGGATCGGTCAGCGGATTGTTGCAGCGGCCCGACCGCGCGTTCGCGCTGTATGTCATGGCACACGGCGCCGGCGCAGACATGCGCCATCGCTTCATGCAGTCGATGGCGGACGCGCTCGGCGCGGTCGGCGTCGCGACCTTGCGCTTCAACTTCCCCTACACCGAGCTGCGACGGCGCGCGCCCGATCCCCAGCCCGTGCTCGAGGCCTACGTGCGCTCGGTGTGCGCGGACGCGCGCCGGCTCGCGCCGGACCTCTCGCTCTTCGCTGGCGGGAAGTCGATGGGCGGGCGCATGACTTCGAACGCATTCGCGCGCGCGGCGCTCGCCGACGTGCGCGGCCTGGTGTTTCTCGGCTTCCCGCTGCACGCCGCGAAGAAGCCCGCCCGCGCGCGCAGCGAGCACCTGCGCGCCGTGACCGTGCCGATGCTCTTCCTGCAGGGCACGCGCGACGACCTCGCGGACCTTTCGCTGATGCGCGAGCTCTGCGGCGAGCTCGGCGCGCGCGCGCGGCTCTGCGAGATCGAGGACGCGAATCACTCCTTCGCGGTGCGGAAGTCGAGCGGCCGCAGCGACGAAGAGGTCCTCGCGGCGCTCGCGGCCAGCACCGCGGAGTGGATGCGGCCACTCACGTAGCGGAGCGGGCGGCGATTTCCTCGAACTGCTTCGCGAGCTTCGGCCCCGTGCCCTCGTCTTCGTGCTTGAAGAACACGAACACGTCGCTCCACGCGGGCTCGCGGATGCGCGCGGACCACTGCTCGAGCTCGCCCGCGGCGTAGGCCTGCTTCCGCAGGCGCAAGTAACTCCAGTCGGCGGTCGCGACGAACGGCGTGTTCAGCGCGCCTTCCTCGTCGCCGTCGACTTGCGAGATACAGAGCGCGGCGTTGCGCTCGCGCAGCGCGGCGAAGACTTCCTCGTCGTGCCAGGTCTCGTGGCGGAACTCGAGCGCGGCGCGCACGCCGGCGGGAATCCAGGACAGAAAGGTCTTCAGCCGCTCCAGGTTCTTCTTCATGTTCGGCGGCAGCTGGAACAGGATCGGCCCGCGCTTCTCTGCGAGCGCCGCGGAGTTCTTGAGCAGATACTCGACCGGCTGCGGCTCCTTCAGACGCGTCATGTGAGTGATCTGGCGCGACGCCTTCAGCACGAAGCGGAAGTGCGCCGGCACGCGCGACGCCCAGTCCTCGAGGACACTGACCTTCGGCATGCGGTAGAAGGTGTTGTTGATCTCGACCGCGCCGAGCCGCTCGCCGTAGTAGTCGAGCATCTTCGCGTCGGGCAGATCCTTCGGATAGAAGGAGCCCTTCCACTCCTTGAAGGCGAAGCCACTGGTGCCGACGAAGAGCTGTCGCATGAGAAACACAGCGTACACCGGCCGAGCGATCGATGTGCTCTCCGAACTTTCGCGCGCAGGTGTACGATCGCAGTCATGCCGGCCACGAAGAAACACAACGGGACTCTCTCAGTGACTGCGTATCGAGGCGACGCGAAGACACTCCTCGCGTTCAACCTCCCCAAGGCGAAGTCCGTCGGCCTCGCGGGGTTCAGCATCCAGGTCCGGCCGAGGAGCCAGGATCCCTACTACACCCTCAACACGCTGCAGTTCGAGACGCCCGCGCAGCACGCGCAGGATCCGACGCTGCCGGCGAACTCGAGCATCAACGCGCCGTTTCACAAGTTTCGCTGGATTCATTTCCCCGGCCAGGCTCATCAGGGAGTGAGTCCCTTCTTCGGCACTTACACGTACACGGTCACTCCGCGCTATTTCGACGAACACAAGTCCATGCAGCCGCTCGACCCGGCCCTCTCGGCTTCCGTGAAGATCGAGGTCGCGCCGTTTGCAAAGAAGGGTCTCGAGGTCGGGTTCACACGCGGCTTCACGCAGTCGCAGGCCTTCGTTCGCCACTTCGGCTTGAACGCGAAGATCCGTCCGCCGGGGAAGGCGCTCCTGTTCGACACGACGCTGGAAGCCGGCGTCAATGCCGCCGGCGAGCACTTCAGCTACCGCGACGAGTATGAGTGGCTCGGCTTCACCGCGCGCGAGAAGATCTTCGCGCTGCTCGACGAGGTGGTGAGCAAGAAGTCACTCCGCCTGGACGTCTTCGCCTACGATCTCAACGAGCCAGACCTCTTGCAGCGACTGCTGACGCTCGCGAGACAGGGCCGCGTTCGCGTGATTCTCGACAATGCCTCTCTTCACCACAGTGCGAGCTCCCCGAAGCCCGAGGACCAATTCGAAGCCCTCTTTCGGAAGGCGGCCAAGAAGTCGGCGGACCTGATGCGCGGGAAGTTCGGCCGCTATGCGCACGACAAGGTGTTCATCGTATCGAAGGGCCAGACGCCGACGGGCCAGACCCCCCAGAAGGTCATGACCGGCTCGACGAACTTCTCGGTCACGGGCCTGTACGTGAACTCGAATCACGTCCTGCTCTTCGACGACGCGAAGGTCGCCGCCAAGTACTCGGAGGTGTTCGATCTCGCCTGGGCGACCCAGGCCAGGGCGAAGGCGTTTCAGCAGTCACCGCTCTCCGCCGCGGCCGCCGCGTTCTCGAGCGGCGTGCCTGCGTTCGAAGTCACTTTCTCTCCGCACCGGGAGGCCGATGCGAAGCGAGTCCTTGCCGACCTGGCGGCGCGGATCGCGGCCGAGGGAAGGAAGAGCGCGAAGACGGGCAGCGTGCTGTTCGCGGTGATGCAGCTCGACGGGAGTGACAGCCCGGTGTACACGGCGCTGCGCAGCCTGCACGCCGACGAGAGCGTCTTCAGCTACGGAATCTCGGACACCACGAGCGGGATCTCTCTTCACCGGCCCGGGTCGAAGCGCGGCGTGCTCGTGACTGGCAAGCCCGCCAACACGGTTCTGCCCCCGCCGTTCAGTCAGGTGCCCGGCGTCGGCGGCGGTCACCAGGTGCACCACAAGTTCGTGGTCTGCGGCTTCAACGGCGCGGACCCGGTGGCCTACTGCGGGTCGTCGAATCTGGCCTCGGGCGGCGAGGTCGCGAACGGCGACAACCTGCTGGCGATCCGCGACGCCGACGTGGCGACGGTCTTCGCCATCGAGGCGCTGGCCCTCGTGGATCACTTCGACTTTCTCGATCGAGTCGCCAAGGGACCCGAAGCCAAGAAGAAGAAGAAGCCGGGACCGGCGCCGGTGTCCAAGCACCAGGCGGCGGTCGACGCCGGCTGGTTCCTCTCGACGACGGATCGCTGGGCCGCGCCGTACTTCGACCCGCAGGATCTTCGCTCGGTGGACCGGATTCTGTTCGCCGGCTGACCGAGGGGACGCAAGCTCTCCGCGGTCCGGCCGGAAACCTGTGCGCACAAGGATGTACGATGCGCGCGGCGCGCTCTTCGAGCGCCGCCCAAAGGGGAGGGGGACCGTTGATCAAGAACCGCTTCGCATGGGGGCTCGCACTCGCGTTCGTCTGCGCAGGCGCGCCGATCGGAATCGCGGACGAGAGCAAGGAAGCGCCCGCGGAGATTCAGCTGCCGCCGGTACCGACTCACTGGAAGGCGGAGAAGCCCGTCGGCACGTCTGCGGGGCCAGTGACTCAGGCGATGTTGAACGTCCCGACGACGCCGCCGGACCGCTGGATCCAGTACGGTGGGAACTACCGCAACTTCCGGCATTCGCCCCTCAAAAACCTGACACCGGAAAGTGTCAAGAAGCTGTCCGTCGCCTGGGCCTTCCCGACGGGGACGACCGGTCAGTTCGAGGCCTCGCCGGTCGTCTACGGCGGCGTGATGTACCTGACTTCGTCGTACAACCGGCTGTTCGCGCTCGACGCGAAGACGGGCGAGCTGCTCTGGCGCTACGACCACAAGAACGGCGAGAACCTCCGGCTCTGCTGTGGGCCTCCGAATCGCGGCGTCGGCATCACGGGCGATCTCGTGCTCATGGGCACGCTCGACGCGAAGCTGATCGCGTTCGACCGCAAGACGGGCGAGATCGCCTGGAACATCGAGGTCGCCGACTACAAGGCCGGCTACAGCATCACGTCGGCGCCGCTGATCGTCGACGACCTCGCGATCATCGGCGTGGCCGGCGGGGAGTACGGCGTGCGCGGCTTTTTCGACGCCTACGACGTGAAGACCGGCAAGCGCGTCTGGCGACACTACACGGTGCCGAGCAAGGGCGAGCCGGGCGCCGAGACCTGGGCCGGTGACTCGTACGCCCGCGGCGGCTCGCCCCCGTGGACCTACGGCGCGTACGACCCCGAGACCGACACGCTCTTCTGGACCACCGGCAATCCCGCGCCCGACTGGGACGGCGACGGCCGCGCCGGCGACAACCTGTACTCCGACTCACTCCTCGCGCTCGAGCCGAAGACGGGCAAGATGAAGTGGTACTTCCAGTTCACCCCGCACGACGTCTGGGACTACGACGGAAACACCCAGATCTTCCTGGTCGACGCGAAGTACGAGGGCAAGCCGCGCAAGCTCATCGTGCAGGCGAATCGAAACGGCTTCTACTACGTGCTCGACCGCAGCGACGGAAAGTTCCTGCGCGCCGCGCCGTATCTCGAGCAGGTGAACTGGGCGACGATCGATGCGACCGGTCGGCCCGTCGTGAACCCGGACGCGCTGCCGAAGGAGGACGCGAAGTTCCGCACCTGCCCGAGCAATCTCGGCGGCATGAACGGCTCGTTCACGGGCGCGCTGAATCCCGATCTCGGGCTCGCGTTCATTCCGTCGTCGGAGGCTTGCCAGGTGTTCACCAAGGGCATCGGCGCGTTCAAGGAAGGCCTGCCGTATCTCGGCGGTCTGCCCGACACGGTCGACGCGACGGCCGGGAAGGCGTACGGGAATCTGGCCGCGATCGACGTCGCGACCGGCAAGGTGAAATGGCGCTACCGCGACAACCGACCGATGATGGGCGGGGTGCTCTCCACCGCCGGCGGCGTCGTGATCAGCGGCAATCTCGAGGGCGAAGTGCTCGCCTTCGACGCGAAGACCGGGAAGGTCGTGTGGCGCTTCCGCTCGGGCGGCGGGCTGCGCAGCCAGCCGATCGCATACCAGCTCGACGGCCGCACCTACGTCGCCGTCCCCACGGGTAGCTTCAGCACGATGGACTCGTTCGCGGCGGGTGTGACGAAGGTGCCCGAGGGCGGAACGCTCTTCGTCTTCGCGCTTCCCAAGTGAGTCGAGTCACTCTGGTTCTCGTCATCGGCACGCTCGCCTGCGCCGGGCCCAAGAGCCCGGCGCAGGCGGAAGCGCCGCCGCCGGAGTCACCGGCGGCGCAGTATCTCCGGGATCCCGCCGCGCTCAACCGCGGCCGCTTGATCTTCGTCGGGACCTGCGGCGCGTACTGTCACTCGACCCACGACGTCGAGCGCGACGCGCCGTCGCTCTTCGACTGCGAGTGGAAGCACGGCGGCTCGGACGCCGACATCTTCAAGTCGATCTCCGACGGCATCCCGAACACGCGCATGCCGGCGTGGAAGGGCGCGCTGCCCCAAGGCGACGACGACATCTGGCGGCTCGTCGCATACTTGCGCTCCGCTTCGGAGTGCAAGCGCTGAGCCGCTAGGACTTCGGCGAGAGGAGACCCCATGTCACAGGCCGAGCTCGATCGCTTGATTGGAACCATCCAGAAGGAGTTCTCGACGTGGGTCGCCGGCACGACCGTGCCCCAGATGCGCGAGAGCTGGGACCGGCTGTTCGCCGAGGCGCGCAACCGCGCGCCCGTTCGGCGGAGCGCCGTGAGCGCCCGCGGCGTTCCGGCCGAGTGGCACGACGGCCCCGGCGCACGTGCGGACCGGGCCATTCTCTATCTGCACGGTGGTGGCTACGTGCTCGGCGGCGTCCACTCACACAGCGACCTGATCGCTCGCCTCTCGGCGGCGGCGGGTGCGCGCGCGCTCGGCGTCGACTACCGGCTGGCGCCGGAGCACCCGTTTCCGGCCGCCGTCGAGGACGCCGTGAGTGCGTATCGCTTCCTGCTCGACCAGGGAGTCACTTCCCAGCACTTGGCCATCGCGGGTGACTCCGCGGGCGGTGGCCTGACCGCTGCGACCTTGCTCGCGATCCGCGACCGCAAGCTCCCCCTGCCGGCGGCTGCGGCGCTCCTCTCTCCGTGGGTCGACCTCGAGGGTGCGGGTCAATCGATGAACGGCGGAATCGCCGACGACCCGATGGTGAGCAAGGGCCTGGTGGAGATGATGGCTCCCGCGTATCTGAACGGCGCGAGCCCGCGCGATCCGCTGGCTTCGCCGCTCCATGCGAACTTGCGCGGCCTCCCGCCGCTGTTGATCCAAGTGGGTCGGCGCGAGCTGCTGCTCGACGACTCGACGCGCTTCGCGTTGGCCGCGCGGCGCGCCGGGGTCCGAGTCACGCTCGAAGTCTGGCCCGGGATGATTCACGTCTGGCAGCTCTTCGCGGGCGAGCTGGAAGAGGGCAGAGAGGCGATCGCGCGGATTGGCGAGTTTCTGCGCGAGCACATCGGCTAGCCTCGTTGCGCTCCCCGCCCGGTCCGCCTAGCGTCCGGGTCCGCAATGCAGCTCCGCTTCATCAATCACGCATCGTTCGTCTGTGAGCACGGCGGCGCGCGCCTGATCTCGGACCCGTGGCTCTACGGCACCGCGTTCAACGACGGCTGGGATCTCGTGTGCCGCTCGCCGATCGGCGCCGCGGAGCTCGCCGAGATGAACTACGTCTGGTACTCGCACGAGCACCCGGATCACTTCAGCCCGCGCGTGCTCCAGGACGTGCCCGCCGAGCGGCGCCGCGGGGTCACCGTGCTGTACCGCAAGACGCGCGACGGCAAGGTGCTCGGGTTCTGCAGGAAGCTCGGCTTCCAGACACTCGAGCTCGCGGACGGTGTACCGGTCGAGCTCGCCGGCGGACTGCGCGTGACGTGCCAGCACGTGCCGCTGTTCGACTCGTGGCTCCTCCTCGAGGCCGGCGGCACGCGCCTGCTGAACCTGAACGACGCGGTCGTGCAAACTCGTGCCGAGCTGCGCCGGCTCGCGGAACGCGTCGGTCGGCTCGACGTCCTGTTCACTCAGTTCAGCTACGCGGCCTGGCGCGGCAACCGGGGCGACACCGAGCTGCGTCGCGCCGATGCGCGCAAGAAGCTCGACGTCGTGCGCGCGCAGGTGCGCGCGCTCGCGCCGCGCTTCACGGTGCCGTTCGCGAGCATGAGTTACTTCTCGCACGAGGAGAACAGCTTCACGAGCGATGCGATCAACCACCCCTGGGAGGTGCTCGACGAGATCGAGGCCTGCGGCTCGACACCGGTGCTGCTCTACCCGGGTGACGCGTGGACCGTCGGCGACGCCCACTCGAACGCCACCGCCGCCGAGCGCTACCGCGCCGACTACGCGCTCCTCGGGCAGCGGCCCCTACACCATTCGGCGTCGGTCCCCCTCGATGCCCTCGGCGCCGCGGCGCAGAGCTACATCCAGCGCATCCGCGGCGCGAACAGCGGCTGGCTGCTCGAGCTGCTGCGCCACAACCCCGTGCTGCCGACCTTGCGGCCGATCGACATCCATCTCTGGGACCTCGACGTCGACGTGCGTTTCTCGTTCGAGCGCGGGCTCGAGCGGATCGAGCGCCGCGATCCCGGCTACGACCTGCGGATGGGATCGGACAGTCTCGCGTTCGTGTTCCGGCAGGCGTGGGGCATCGACACGCTGACCGTGAACGGGCGCTTCCAGGCGGATCCGGAAGCGCTGAAGCGCCTCGTGCTGACCTTCGGCGTCGACATGCTGAACAACACCGGAATCACGCTGGGCCCCGCCTTCCTCGTCGACTTCGCGTCCATCGGCTTCCTGCTGCGAATCCTGCGCCGCAAGCTCGAGAGCCTGCGCCGGGCGCCCGCGAGTCAGTCTCCCGAAGGCGCGCGCGCGGCGTGACGTCGGAGGGTTGACGGCGAGGCAGGTCCTCGTCCATACAGGAGTCATGACCGCGCGTTCCCTCACCGCTCTCCTCGCGTTCGCGATCTTGTTCTCGACGGTCCAGAGCCGCGCAGAGGACGTGCAGATGCCGTCCGAGCGCGAGGTCGAGGACGCGATTCCGCAGGGCAAGTCGCTCACCGGGAAAGAGATCTTCGACAAGCTTCTCGACAACCGGCTGCGCACCTGCGTGCAGTGGCAGACGGTGATCTCGCGCGACCCCGGCGGCAGCGAGCAGCGCACGCGTTTCTGGGTGCGCTGGAAGGACTACCGCGACAAGAACAAGAAGCCCACCGACGGCGTGATCGCGAAGACGCTGGTGAAGTTCCAGGAGCCCGAGGACATGCGGCAGACGGGCTACCTGTTGGTGGTGAACGCGGATCGCGCGAACGACGAGTTCATCTGGAGCCCATCGACCGGCAAGGTGCGGCGCGTGAAGCTGCGCGGCATCGGCATCATGGGCACGGACTACACGTTCGACGACATCGGCTGGAAGAACATCGAGGACGCCGACTACGTGCGGCAGCCGGACGAGACCATCGACGGCATTCCGGTCTACGTGCTCGAAGTCCGCATGAAGCCGTTCATTCAGTCCGAGTACCGCACGATGCGGACTTGGATCGACAAGCAGCACTTCATCGCGCTGCGCACGATCTACCGGGACGACAAGGCGACGGAGATGCGCGAGATGCGCGCGGACTCCACGTCGGTCCAGGACTTCGACGGCGCCTGGGTGCCGACGAAGTCGACCATGTACAACCTGCGCGAGAAGACCTCGACCACGATCTACGTCGAAGCGCTCGATCCCAACGCACACCTCGGGGACCAGCACTTCACGACGCTGCAGCTCACGCTGCGACACTGATCGAGAGTCATGTGGCGGCGCGACTTCAGTCGCGCCGCCGCACGTCGGTCAGTTGGGACTCGAAACCTTCCCGATTTGCAGGAGCTGGCCGCGGATCTCACCCGTCGGGAACACCGACGTGTGGATGTTCGCGTAGGTCGCGCCGGCCTTGATCGCGTCGAGCAGCGCCGTGAACTCGGCTGCGTCGACGCCCTGGCCCGCGGGGCCGATCACGTCCGCAGACGTGATCGTTCCCTCGATCGTGCCCGAGCCGTGCGGGCACAGATTCGGCATGGGTCCGGTCTGCGTGTTGTTGCACAAGAACACGGTGACTCCGCCGTTCGTGTGTCTCTCACCCACGTGGATGTGCGCGAAGAGCGAGTCTCCAGTGAGTCCCGAGAACGTGAACTTGTACTTGATGGCGGTGTCGGTCACCGTTGCGGCGAACTTCCCGGATGCGCCGGTGATGATCGAGGGCACTTCATTCGTGCCCCGGAGATCGGCCACCGCAACCGCAGTGCCCGCGAACGCGCTGCCCGGCAGCGCGAACCCGGCCAAGAGAGCGAGCGAGAGTGCGAGTCGATTCGGCATGATGCTTCCTCCTCCAAGTGCGTGCCTCCGTGACTACGTCGGGCGCCGAGAAACGGATTCGAATGGGAACGCGAGCTGAAAGTGATGTGAAGGTCGAGTGCCCGGCGTCCCTGGATCGCCTTCCGCCCGGGTATCGCCAGCTGCTCGAGCGGGCCACGGCCGTGCTCTCCGCGGATGCGCGGGTGCGCGCGCTCTGGGTAGGTGGGTCACTCGCGCGCGGAGACGCGGATGCCTATTCCGACCTCGATCTCATCGCGACGGTCGCGGACGCTGACTTCGACGCGCTTCTGGGAACCTGGCGCGATTGGCTCGCGAAGATCACGCCGACCGTCCTCGCGCGGCAGGTCCCGTTCTTGCCGAGCATCATCTACTCGCTCACGCCGACCTGCGAGCGGCTCGACGTCGTGCTCGAGCGCGTGAGTGCCGTGCGCTCGAGCCGCTACGCGCGGGTTGCCGTCTTCGACCGCGATGGCCTGGACCGCGAGCGTCCACCCGCGCCGCCGCCCGCGCCGCCGGACCGCGCGAAGGTGGAGATCGCGATCGAGGAGCCGCTCCGCTATCTGGCACTCCTGCCCGCAGCGCTCGGCCGCGGCGAGCTGCTGCTCGCGCAAGAGGGCTACGGTCATATGCGCCGACGGATCTCGGAGCTCTATCTCGAGCTGAACGCGCCGCTGCCGACGACCGGCGTGAAGCATTGGCGCGACAAGCTGAGCGCCGAGCAGTACGCGCTGCTCGAGTCACTCCCCTGGCCGGCTGCGACGCGCGAGGCGCTCATCGCGGCGAACCTCGAGCTGGGGCGCGCGCTGCTTCGCGAGGCGCGGCCGATCGCGGAGAAGCTCGGCGTCCCCTGGCCCACGGAGCTCGAGCGCGCGGTGCGCGCGCACCTCGAGCGCGAGCTCGGAGTCACTCTCTAGACGCTACAGCGCTTGCCCCCAGCGGTTCGCGAAGCAGATCTCGTCCAGCTCGCGGCGGCGCAGCCGCTTCGGGAACGGCTTCGCCGGGTAGCCGACGGCGATGAACGCGGCCGTCGAGATGTCGGCGGGGAGGCCGAGCAGCGGCTTGATCTTCGGCTCCTCGGCGACGAGCAGGGTCGTCAGCGCGGTGCCGAGGCCCTCGGCGCGGCAGCCCAACAGGAAGTTCTGCACGGCGGGATAGATCGACGCGCCGCCGACGACGGACAGGCGACCCAATTCTGTGTCGGTCGCGAGGCAGTCCGCGAGGCGCGCGCCGACGACGACGAGCGCCGGGATCTCGGCCAAGTGATTCGCGAAGTAGTCGGCGTTGCGCACCATCGCGGGCAGCGTGTCCACGCGCACCTCGCCGCGCGTCATCCCGCCGATGTACGCCTGCCAGCGCGGGAGATACAAGGCGGCGAGCTGCCGGCGGATCTCCGGGTCGGTCACGACGACGAAGCGCACGGGCTGGCGATTCCCGCCGCTGGGCGCGAAGCGCGCCGCCGAGAGCGCGCGCCGCAGCACGTCGCGCGGCACCGCGTCCGGCTTGAAGTAGCGGCAGGTGCCGGTGCTCTCGATCGCTTCGAAGAGGTCCATGGTGCGCTCCTTCGCGACAGTCCTCGAGCATCGTATCAGTCGGGGGAGGTGCCGCGCGCTAAGGTGAGCCGGCGCCATTCGCGCCGGGAGCCCGATCGATGAGACATGCCGTCGTCGCCTTGTCTGGCCTCGCCGCCTGCGCACTCGCCGCCTGCGCGACCGTGCCGGAGCGCTACTCGCCGCAGACACGCGAGCTCACCCTGCTGACCGTTCCGCTGCTCACGCACGAGCTCGCGCGGACTTACCCGTTCTTGCGCGAGGACTTCGCGCCCGGCGGTGTGCTCGAAGGTCAGGAGGTCTACGCCTTCGTGCCGAGCAGCCTCACGGTCGTCGAGGGCGACACCATTCACTTCACCTTCATCAATCCAGAAGACGATGCGCACGACTTCGTCCTGCCCGGACTGTCGGTGCCGATTCCGGGACAGTCTCTGACTCACGCGACCTACGTCGCGCGAAGCCCCGGACTGTTCACGTTCGTGTGCAGCGTGCCCGGCCACTTGCCCGCGATGTACGGTCAGCTCGTGGTGCTGCCTTCATCCGTGGGCGCGGGCTTCGGCGCGCGCGACTCACGGTGACGTCGAACGCCGAGGTGCCGCGCGCCGCTCGACTGCGCGAGCTCGCGCTCTTGTTCCTGCGGCTCGGCTCGACGGCGTTCGGCGGCCCGGCCGCGCACGTCGCGCTGATGGAGGACGAGGTCGTGACTCGGCGCGGCTGGATGTCGCGCGAGAGGTTCGTCGACCTGCTCGGCGCGACGAATCTGATCCCGGGTCCGAACTCCACCGAGCTCGCGATTCACATCGGTCACGCGCGCGCTGGATGGCCGGGTCTGCTCGTCGCCGGAGCGTGCTTCATCGCGCCCGCGGCCTTGATCGTGACTGCCTGCGCGTGGGCCTACGTCGAGCTCGGCGCGCTGCCCGCGCTCGCGGGCGCTCTGTTCGGCGTGAAGCCCGTGGTGATCGCCATCGTCGCGCAGGCGCTGTGGCGCCTCGCTCGCACCGCCTTGCGCAGCTCGTGGCTCGCGGTGCTGGCGCTCGCGGCCGCGACGGCGAACGCGCTCGGCCTCGGCGAGATCGCGGTGCTCGCAGCGAGCGCGGGTGTCGCGCTCTTCGCGCAGCTCGGGCGCAGGGGCGCGGCGCGCGGCGGCTTGGCGCCGCTCACTGGCATGGCGACGCTCGGCGTCGGGGCGGCGAGCGCTGCGACGCCGGTGGCTCTCGCACCGCTCTTCTTCTTCTTCGCGAAGGTCGGCTCGGTGCTCTTCGGCAGCGGCTACGTGTTGCTCGCATTTCTCCGCTCCGGCCTCGTCGAGCAGCGCCACTGGCTCACGGAGGCGCAGCTCCTCGACGCCGTGGCCGTCGGCCAAGTGACTCCCGGGCCGGTGTTCACGACCGCGACCTTCGTCGGCTATCTGCTCGCCGGCGCTCCCGGCGCCGCGGCCGCGACGCTCGGCATCTTCGCGCCCGCGTTCGTGTTCGTCGCCGCGAGTGCGCCGCTCATCGCGCGCCTGCGCGCATCGCCGACCGCGGGCGCGCTGCTCGACGGGGTGAACGCGGCGTCACTTGCGCTGATGGCCGTGGTCACGGCGCAGCTCGCGCGCGCGGCCTTGGTCGACGTGACTTCGGTTGCGCTCGCGGCGCTCGCCGCCGCGGTGCTGTGGCTGCGGCCGCGCTGGAGCTCCGCATGGCTCGTGCTCGCAGGCGGCGCCGTAGGCCTCGCGCTGCGCAGCTGAGCGACGTCCGCCGCGCCGGGAGTACAATCGCGCGAGAAGGGAGGACGACATGGCACTTCCGCAGGAGATCGCGCCGCTGAATCCGACGATGGTGGACGCCATCATCCGGGCGGACTCCGAATGGATTCCGGACGCGAACGACCCGGAGCGCGCGTTCATGAAGATCCTCTGGACCGGCGCGGAGACCGGCCGCTGGGCCGTGCTGTTCCGCTGGCTGAAGGGCTACGTCGCGCCGCAGCACAAGCACCTGTCCGCCGCGCACACGTTCATCATCAAGGGGAAGCTCCAGATCCGCGACGGGATACTCGCGACCGGCGACTACACCTACGAGCAGAACGGCATGATCCACGGCGCGACCACCGCGCTCGAGGACACCGACTATCTGTTCATCTGCGACGGCCCCGTGCTCTTCTTCGACGAGAACGGCTTCACCGCCTATCTCGGCTGGGAGGAGCTCGTGCGCATCCAGCAGGCGCACGACGCGAAGAAGCGCCAGCGCTCCGCGGCCTAGCGCGAACGCGCGTTCTCGCAGAGACCGTCTCGCGTTCACGTCTTGCGCTCGCGCGAGCACGAGCGGTGCTCGCGGGTGCGTGAGCGTCGCGGCATGACGCTTGCTTCGCCATCGTTTCGATGGAGAGGCAGTCACTCACACGCCGCCCGCGAGTCACTCGAGATCGGTCCTCGCGGTGATCGGCCCCGAGAACATCGCGCCCTGGCTGCCGCTCTCGTGGCTCGGGCCGGCGATCCTCGTCGGGTCACTCCTCGGAGCGTGGTGGGCGGGCCGTGCGCTGCCCCGGTTCGGGATCGAGGCGGCGTACATCTGGACCATCTATCCCGTCGCGATGATCGCCGGCGTCGTCGGCGCAAAGCTCTGGGCCGCCGCCGAGGCGCTTCGCTCTCCCGGCTGCGTGCCGCTGTCGCAGGCGCTGTGGAGCGGTAGGGGCGCCACGTTCTACGGCGGGCTGATCCTCGGCGCGCTCGCGGTCGTCGCGAAGGTCGTCTACGACCGGAAGTCACTCTGGGCCGTGACCACCGCGCTCGCGCCGACACTGGCGCTCTCTCAAGCGATCGGACGGATCGGCTGCTTTCTAGTCGGCTGTTGCCAAGGCGTGGCGACGATGCTGCCGTGGGGCATGGCGTTTCCAAACGCGCGGCCGCCGACGACCCAGCTGGTTCACCCGACACAGCTCTACGAGTCGGCATGGCTCTTCGCGTGCGCCTGGTTCCTGCGCCGCCGTTTGGACCGCTCGCCGCTGCTCATAGCCGAGTATCTGCTGCTTCAGGGCGGAGGCCGGTTCGGGTTCGAGTTCATCCGCACCAATCCGCGGGTGCTGGGGCCACTCACGCTGTCTCAGCTCGTGGCGATCTCTTGCGTGCTCTCGGGAGCCGTTGCGCTCCACATCTCGCGTCGCGTCGATTCTCTCTCAGAGGGGAGGTGAGACAGTTGTTGATTTCGCTTCTGATCAAGTTGATCGCTATGGCCAGCGTGCTGTCGGTCTGCACCTGCGACGGCAAGTGAGTGCTCGATCTCGGGTTCGGCAAAGGAGGTGAAAGAGATGGCGCTGTTCCTGCTCAAGGTGTTCTCGGCTGCTCTCTCGGCCTCGCTTCTCGCGAAGGTCTGCATCAGCTGCGACTGACTGACTGCGGTCGCAGGTTCCGAAGTCACGGCGAAGAGAAGGAGGTGATTGCGTTGGCTCTGTTCTTGAACCTGATCTTTTCAGTCCTGTGCGGATCGATCGTCGCGAGGACCGTCGTCTGCTGCTGCTGACGGGCGCTTCCTTCGCGAGACACCTGCCCTCCTGCGGCTACAGGCCGGAGGAGGGCACCTGCGTTCGACGCGAGGCCGTACACTCCGTCCGTGAGTCAGACGAGACGGGGCTACCTGGGTCGGTTGCGGCGCGCGTGGCTCTGGAGCGGCGCGAGCGCGACCTGGCTGCTGCTCGGAATCATTCCCATCCTGTTCTTCCAGACGGCGGTGCACGAGGGGTCGCACTGCCTGATGATGGCGGCCTCGGGGCTCGGGTGCCGCGTGATGGCTCCCTTCTCCGTGACTCTCGGGCGCGCTTCGGTCTACGGAGTGACTCTTCCCGCCGATGAAGGGGCCGGTATGCCGACCTCGATCGTCGTCGCCCCGCAGGTCGTCGCTGCGATCCTGATCGTCGCGCTGCGCCTTGGGTCGGCGCGCCTCCGCGACGAACGATGGGCGCTGCTGACTCGCCTCTGGCTGCTCGGGGCGTGCGTCGACCTGACCAACAACACGCTGTGGCGGCCGCACGGCGGATTCGGCGACTGGTCAGTGATGGCGAGCCAACTCGGCCTCTCGTCCGGGGTCGTGTTCGCCGTCAGCGTGCCGGGGTGGCTGCTCGCGCTCTGGGGGCTGCTCGCGCCGCTGCCGGCGGACTTCGCGCGGCGCGCCGCAAGCGCGCGGGATCTCTGGGAGATCGGCGTCGTCTACGCGGGGATCTCGTCGCTCGCCGTCGCGGTATCGACCCTGGTCGAGGTGCCGGACAGCGACCCCACCTCTCTCTGGCACCGGGTACCGATCTTGCTCCAGGCGGCATCGGTGGTCGTATGTCTCGCGATGGTCGCGGCGTCTCGACTCACTCGGCGGGAGGCCGCATGAAGCGATGGGCTCGTATCTGCGCGCTGACTTGTGTCGGTGCCGTGATCTCGTTCGCAGCGTCCGCGAGCGAGGACGCGCTGCCACTCACGGCGGACGGCGTGAAGAACCGCTGGCACGCGCGTCTCTCCGGGATGCACTTCTCGGCGCGCGTCCATCTGTCGATGGACATGGGCGGGATCCACGAAGAGCGCGAGCTGCTCGTGTGGCGCACGGACGAGGCGGTCGGCGCGGAGCGAGTCATGGTGCGTTTCACGCAGCCGGAGAGCGTGCGCAACGTCGGCGTGTTGTTTCTCGAGCAGCAGGACCGGCCGAACGACTACTTCCTGTATCAGCCCGAGCTGCGGCGCGTGCGCCGGCTGCCGGAGGCGGTGGCGAACGACGACGTGTACGGGATCGACCTCGAGTTCCTCGGCTTCGGCGTCGCGCAGTCCGAGCCGACCGAGGTCGAGAGCATGAAGCGCGAGACACTCGACGGCCGGCCGGTGTATCGACTCACCGAGAGCGCGCTGCGCGAGAATCCGCGCTTCGACGAGCGCATCACCTGGGTTGACGCGGAGACCTACATTCCGATGCGCACCGAGCAGTTTCGCGCCGGGCGGCGCCGCTTGATCGCGCGCACCGTCGAGACGACCCGGGTGCACGGCGTCGAGACGCCGATGCGCATGGAGTTCGAGAACCAGCTCGAGAATCGCAAGGTGTCGCTGCGCGTCGCCGAGGTCGACTACGAGATCGCGATCCCGCAGGAGTATTTCTCGACCCTGGCGTTGGTCCGCACGAGCCTGGCGTCGGGCGCGTCGGCGGAGGCCGTGAAGCCGGCCGCGCCGAAGTGACTCACCAGGTGTCGATGCAGGGCCGCTTCTTGCCGGCGCGTGGCGGGGGAGGGGGCGCCGAGCGCAGCGCGTTCGAGATCCACACGCGCGAGTCCGCGGGATCGATCACGTCGTCGAGCTCGAAGTGCGACGCGACGTTCACGGCCTTCCCGATCTGATACATGCGCTCGACCATCTCCTCGAACAGGGCCTCGCGCTTTGCGGGATCTTCGACGGCGGCGAGCTCCTTGCTGTAGCCGAGCTTGACCGCGCCCTCGAGGCCCATGCCGCCGAACTCGCCCGTCGGCCAAGAGATCGTGAACAGCGGAGCCTTGAAGCTCCCGCCCGCCATCGCCTGCGCGCCGAGCCCGTAGCCCTTGCGCAGCACGATCGTCCCGAACGGCACGGTGAGGCTCGCCGCGTTCACGAACATGCGCGAGGCGTGGCGCACGAGCGCGGTCTTCTCGATCTCCGGGCCGACCATGATTCCCGGGCAGTCACACAGTAACAGGATCGGCAGGTCGAACGCGTCGCAGAGCTGCATGAAGCGTGTGGCCTTGTCGGCGCCATCGCGGTCGATCGCGCCGGCGAGGTGATTCGGATTGTTGGCGATCACGCCGAGCGGCCGGCCCTCGACCCGGATGAGCGACGTGATCATGCCGTGGCCCCAGGAGCGGCGTAGCTCGAGCTGCGAGTCGGTGTCTGCGAGTGTCTCGAGCACTTTGCGCACGTCGTAGGCGCGCAGCCGGTTCTCGGGGACGATCTCGCGCAGGGCCCGCTGGTCCGCACACTCCCAGCGCGGGAGGGCGCCCTGGAAGTACGAGAGATACTGCTTCGCGACGCGCACCGCCTCGGCCTCGTCGGTCACGGCGACGTCGACGACACCGTTCTGTGTCTGGACGTCCAGCGGCCCGACTTCTTCGGGGCGCACCACGCCCAAGCCCCCGCCCTCGATCATCGCCGGGCCGCCGATGCCGATGTTCGAGCCCTCGGTCGCGATGATCACGTCGCAGCAGCCCAGGAGCACCGCGTTCCCCGCAAAGCATCGTCCCGAAGTGACTCCGACCAGAGGCACCAGACCCGACAGCTCGGCGAACAGCGCGAACGCGAGACAGTCGAGGCCGGAGACGCCGGATGCGTCCGTGTCTCCGGGCCGGCCGCCGCCGCCTTCGGTGAAGAACACGATCGGGAGCCGCTGCTCGCGCGCGAGCTCGAACATGCGGTCCTTCTTGCGGTGGTTCTGCTGGCCCTGGGTGCCGGCGAGCACAGTGTAGTCGTACGACAGGACGACCGTCTGCGTGCGCGCGTCGCCGAAGAGCTCGCCGTTCACCCGCCCGATGCCGGCGACCAGACCGTCGGCGGGGGTGCGCGCGATCAGGTCCTCGAGCGCGCGGCGCCGGCGCTGCGCCGCGATGACCAGCGGCCCGTACTCGACGAACGTGCCGGGGTCGACGAGATCCTCGACGTTCTCGCGCGCGGTGCGCTGCCCGGTCTTGCGCCGGCGCGCGACGGCGTCGGGGCGGCGCGCGTCCATGCCGAGTGAGTGGCGCTCCGCGACCTCCGCCAGGTCGGGGCGGATGCGCGCGGGGTCGCGGGCGCCGGTCTCGACCGGGCGCGCGCCCGCGCCTTCGCCGCGCTCGACGTGCGCGAGTGGCTGCCCCTCCTGCACCAAGTCACCGACGCTGACCGCGAGCCCGCGCACGATGCCCGCGTGCGGCGCCTCGACCAGGTGCTCGAGCTTCATCGCCTCGAGCACGAGCAGCGCCTGGCCGACATGCACCGCGTCGCCCTCGGCGACCTCGATCGAGACGACCGTGCCCTGGAGCGGCGCGCGCACGGGCACCGTTCCCGCGGCGTCGCTCACTTCTCGAGCCAGCGGTTGAAGCGCGGCGCCCGCTTCTCCTGGAACGCGCGCACGCCCTCGCGAGCGTCGGGGTGGTGGTCGGAGATCGCGGTCTTCGCGGCGATCTCGTCACACGCGAGCTCGAAGGTGAGCTGCGCGGCGTTGTACAGCGAGCGCTTGAGCAGCCGCATCGCGACCTGCGGGCCTTCCGCGAGCTCGCGCGCAAATTCGAGCGCCCGCGCGAGGAGCTGTGCGTCCGGGACGACCTCGTGCACGAGGCCGAGTGAGTGGGCCTCGGCTGCGGGCACGATGCGTTTCCGCATCAGAAAATCGAGCGCGCCCGCGAGGCCGAGATGCTGCACGAGCAGATACTGGCCGCCTTCGTCGGGCAGGAGCCCGAAGCGCAGGGTCGCGCTGCCCATGCGCGCGCTCTCGGCGGCGATCCGGAAGTCACAGGCGAGCGCCAGCGAGAAGCCGGTCTGGATGGCCACGCCGTTCAGCGCCGCGATCGAGAGCTTGTCGAGGCTGCGCACCGCCAGGTTCAGCGGCTGCGACAGCGCGCGCAGGCCCTCGTAGGTGCCGATCTCGGTGTCGTGTCCCGGGGGGATCGGCGCAGTGAGTCGCTCGTGGCCCGAGCTCTCGGGCGCGCGTCCCGAGATGTCGTCGCCCGCCGAGAAGGCGCGGCCCGACCCGGTGAACACGACCACGCGCACCGAGTCGTCCATTTGCGCCTGCAGCAGTGTCTCGACCAGGTCGCGCTTCAGCGCCTGAGTCATGCCGTTCAGGCGCGCGGGCTGGTCGAACTGAAGCAGCGCGATCCCCGGATCGTGCCGCGTCGCCTCGAAGCCGGTGAACTTGCCGAAGCGCATCGCGCGAAGCTCTCAGGGATCGACGCGCGCGCTGGCGTAACCGGAGACGACCTCTTGCCCGCTCTGGTTCGTGGTCGCCACCTTGAGATCCACGAAGTGCTGGCCGTGCTCGTCGCGCACGCCCTCGACGACGGCGCGCGCGGTCAGCGTGTCTCCCGGCCAGACCTGCGCGACGAAGCGGACGCCGTACTTGGTGAGACGCCCGTCGCCGACCCAGTTCGTCAGCATGCGCGCCGTCGCGCCCATCGAGAGCATGCCGTGCGCGAACACCGTCGGGTAGCCGGCGACCTTGGTCGCGAAGACCTCGTCGGTGTGCACCGGGTTGTAGTCGCCGGACGCGCCCGCGTACATGACGAGCTGCGTTCTCGTGAGGTTGTCGATCACGACCTCCTCGCGAGTGTCTCCGACCTTCAGCTGACTCGCTTTCAGCGGCACGAAGAGACTCCTTCTGATCGCGTGGGCACCCTACCTGCGCTCATTTCTGCTCGATCACGCGCTCGGTGCGCACGCCGACGCCGCGCGCGGTTACGACGAGCTCGCCGCGCTGGTTGCGGTACTCGGTGATCGACTCACTGAAGTGCAGCTTGCCGCCGCGCCGGCCTTCGCGCTCCCAGCTCTTGCCGGGCTTGGTCTCGGCGGTGAGCACGTCGCCGGCGAGCAGCGGCGCGTGATACTCGAAATGCTGCTCCGCGTGCAGGCCGCCCGCCGCGGCGCCCGACGGCCGAGACTCACTCGCGCCTGCCGCCGCAGCGCCTGCGCTGCGGCCCTCGGCCGGCGCGCGCCGAACCGCGCCCGTCGCCTCCTTGCCCGAGCCGAACCAGGGCTGGCCGATCTTCGGGCGCAGGAAGTAGTCGGGGTCGAACTGCGCGCTCGCCTGCGTGAAGGTCGGCGGAGCGATGACTCCTCCGACCTCCGTGCGCCGCGCGTACGCGGCGTCGGAATACACCGGGTTCGGGTCGTTCACGGCGCGCGCGAACATCAGGATGTGACTCGCTTCGATCGGGAATGTCTTGATCGCCACGGCTCCCTCCCTACGGCCCGCGATTGTACGCGCTTTGCGCACTCGCTTTCCCGGGCGAGCCCGCCGGCGTGCGCGACCCGCGCCGGCACTCGGGGAGCTCGCTGCGCAGGCGCACCGCGCGCCACGCGCCGATGTCCTTGTCCGGGTAGAGGCGCCGCCAGATCTCCTCGAAGCCCGCGTACAGGCGTTCGCGGTAGGGACTGTCGCGGCGGATCGCGAAGCCGTAGAGGAGGGCGTCGGGCCAGACGTCGTACTCCGACCAGAGTCGCTCGTCGGTGATCAGGTCGTGCCAGAGGCGTACGAAGAAGTAGTGCGGCATCCAGATGGCGTCGGGCTTGCGCGCGAGCTCGACCTCGGGATCGAAGCCGTGGTGCGCGAACTCGGGGTCGTGCAGCCCGACCAGGTCGTCGAGCAGCACCTGGGGCGCGGCCGCGCCGATGCGGCCGTGCTCCGAGAGGGCGATGCGCGCGCCGAGCGGCAGGCTCGCGGCCAGGCGCGACAGCTCGGTGATGACCGCCGCGTACTCCACGTCGGGCAAACGCCCGGCTGCGGGCCGCTCGTAGCACGCAGGCGGAAACTCCGGAGGCGGCGGCGTGGCCTGCGCGGCGTAGAGTGTCTCGGCATCGCGCAGGATGGCCGGCCCGGCGACCGCGAGGGCGAGCGCGAGCGGCCAGCGAATCGCGACCGCGCGCAGCAGCGAGGCAGCGACGTCGGGCTGCGCGAACAGATCGTCGACGACGAGCAGCGCCGCGATGATCGCGAACGGCGTCGCGGGGACGTAGTAGCGCGCGCCGACGCCCATGATCTGAACCACGCCGAAGTAGTAAGTGAAGGTCAGCGCCACCGGCACGAGGAGCGCCGTGACCACGGGCGCCGTGCGGCGAGTGACACCGAACACGATCACGAGCAGCGCAGGCAGCCACATCACGAGTATCTGGCCGAGATATTCGAACGGGTTCCAGGCGCGCGCGGCGCTGTACTCCGCGAAGTAGCCGATGCTCTTCGCGTAGAAGGGCAGGGGAAGCGGATTGCCGAAGATCGCGGTCGCCAGCGCCAGGTACGCGCCGAGCATCGCAGCCAGCCCGGCGCCCAGCTTCAGCAGCAGCGGCAGGCGCGGCCTCGGCGCGGCGAGCACCACCGCGATGCTCGGCGCGAGGACCGCGTAGAGCCCGTCGTCGGGGCGCGCGAGGATCGCGAGGAACGCCGCGCCGACGGCCGCCGCGAGCGCTCGCATGGAGCCCGTGCGCGCGAGCCAGATCGCGGCACCCGCGACGAGACAGTTCGCGAAGAGCGCCGACATCGTGTCCATGCCCGAGAGCGCATGCGAGATGAACAGCCGCTGCGGTACGACGAGCAGCCACACGCCCAGCGCGACCGACCACGGGTGCTCGCGCAGGGGACTGCGCAGCGCGAGGACGCAGACTCGCGCGAGCGCCGCGAGCGTGAGCAGCGCGAACGAGAGTGACCCGAGCGCGAGCACGTCCTGATCGCGCAGCGGCAATAGCGCCTCGTACAGAGTCAGGAGCGCGAGGTGCAGCGTCCCGGTCGCGCCGAAGACCTGCTGGCCGTCGGGATTCCACGCGTGACCGTGGCCCGCGAGCAGCTGCTTCGCGTAGCGCAGCACCATGTACGCGTCGTCCATCGAGACCGGCTGGTGCACGCGGTACAGGGCGTGCGCGAGAAAGAGCGAGAGGGCGACGGCCACCGCTGCGCCGATCGCTCGCTTGCTCGTCATCGGCGCACTCGATCTCGACGGGGGCAGGGGGTCCGCGGAGTTACATTCCGAAGTCCCACGACTCCCCGCCGTGGTACCGCTTCAGTACGTTCTTTGCGATCAGGATGCGGTGCACCTCGTCGGGGCCGTCGGCGATGCGCAACGTGCGGGCGCCGCGGTACATCGCCTCGAGCGGCAGATCCGAGGAGACACCGGCCGCGCCCCAGACTTGAATCGCGCGGTCGACCACGCGCGAGAGCGCCGCGGGCACGAAGATCTTGATCGCCGAGATCATGGTCCGCACGTCGCCGCCGGCATCCATCACGTGTGCGCAGTGCAGAGTCATGAGTCGCGCGCTCTGGATGTCCATGTACGAGTCGGCGATGAAGCCCTGCACGAACTGCTTGGTCTCGAGCGTGCCGCCGTGGACCTCGCGGTCGACGGAGCGGCGCACCATCAGGTCGAACGCGCGCCACATCTGACCCACCGCGTTCATGCAGTGAAACACTCGGCCGGCCCCGAGTCTGTCCTGCGCGGCCTGGTGACCGCTGCCGCGCCGGCCCAGCGCGTTCGCGAGCGGCACGCGCACGTTCTCGTACTTGATCTCGCAGTGATCGCCCTGCTCGTGGCCCCACACCGGCACGCTGCGGATGATGTTGAAGCCCGGCGTGTCGGTCGGGACGATGATCTGAGTCATTCGGTCGCGCACGCCGCTGCCGTCGTCGTCGCCTTCGGTGCGACACATCACGATCGCGAACGCCGCGCGCCGGCCGTTCGACGTGAACCACTTGTGACCGTTGATCACCCAGTCATTCCCGTCGCGCACCGCGCGTGTCTGGATCGCGTAGGGATCGGAGCCGGGCGAGTTCGGCTCGGTCATCGAGAAACACGACTCGATCTCGCCGCGGACCAGCGGCTCGAGCCACTTCTTCTTCTGCTCGGAGGTTCCGTACTTCACGAGGATCGTCTGGTTCCCCGAGTTCGGCGCCTGGCAGCCGAACACGGACGCCGAGAACGGGCTCCACGCCATGATCTCGTTCATATAGGCGTGTTTGAGAAAGCCGATGCCCATCCCGCCGTATTCCTCGGGCAGGTGTGGCGCCCAGAGACCCGCCTCCTTGACCTTGGCCTGCAGCGAGCGGAACAAGTCGCGGCGCGACTCGGCGCGCCCCGCGCGCAGCGCGTTCTCGTTGGGAATGACTTCCTTGGTGACGATCTCCGCGGTGCGCAGGCGGATTTCGTTGATCTCGTCCCCGAGCCCCGTGACCGGCGCGACTTGCATGCGGACGGCCTCCTTCCCAGGCCGCGCATTGTACTAGGGTCGGTGAGGGCCCTGCTGCCGCGGCTTGGCTACGACCCCAGTTCAGCTTCCAGCCGACGGGAGTCGCGAAGCCGCCGAGCGCCGCGGACAGCCCCCACTCGCCGTGATGGATCGACTCGTGCTGGACCATGATCGCGGCATGGCGGCTGAACGAGCGCTTGGCGCGGCATCACTCGCGGTTCGCGGGTCACGCCGTCGTGCCACTGCTCGAGCACCACGTGCGCGCCTTGCCCTCTGCGGTGCGGCGGCGCATTCGTCGCTTGCCGGCGCGAACGAGCGCGCCGGTGTTTCAGATCGAGGCCGCGTACGACCCGCGGGTTGCACAAGTCACCATCGTTCGCGACTTAGTGAAGTCACTGTCTCGTTCGAGCTGAGGTCGACCTGAAGCTGATTGGGGGGTTCATGCGGAGTCACTCGTTGCGCTTGCTGTTGCTCGTTGTCGCGTCATCTCTCGCCACCGCCGCCGTTCCCGCACACGCGGGGCCCGCGACGACGGGAGCGGCCATCGGATTCGCGCGTGTCAATCTCGGCGATGGCACCGTCGCGGCGTTCGGCGGAAAGGGAACGAAGTCCGTCTCCACCGGCCCAACCGGTGGCCCGGGTCTGGCCGTCTCGTTCGTCGGAAAATTTCCGAAGGATCTCACTCCCGATCAGGTGATCGTGCAGGCGACGGCGGAGGCGTTCGAAGGGAACCTCGCGGTCGCGAACGCGGTCGTCTCGTTCGCCACGAAGGACCAGGTCATCGTCAACGTCAACGGTTGGCTCGCCGGCACGTCGACTCCGGTCGATGGCTACGTGTTCCTGACCGTGTACTCGGGCGTCGCGCCGAAGGAGTGAGCGCAGCGCTCGAGAATGCGCGGGCGAGCGAAATTCGCGACAACATCTCTCGTCGCCGATCCGCTCACACCGCGCACCGGGAGCCAGCTCATGGACGACCTGTCGGAAGCGGGCACGTGAGGTCCAGCGCGAGGTGCGCTGTCTCGCCGCCGTCGCGCTTCTCATGCTCGCGACGGCTTGCGAGCGCGAAGTGACTGCGCCGCAAGTCGCCGAGGTCGCCGCCGCCGATCCGCAGCTCACGGCGGACCTCGAGCTCGTCCGCGCGGCGCGCGTGCTCTTCGCGCACGGAGCGGTGGGCGCGAACGTGCTGGAGGGAGTCGCGCGCATTCCGCACTCCGGCCTGCGGCTGGACGCCAGCTTCGCGCAGGTGACTTTATCCCAGGACGGCGATCCCGACGCGAAGATCGCCGCGTTCGAGAAGCTGCTCGACACCGCGCCGCGGCCCGGCGCAGACGTCGCGCTGATGATGCTCTCCTCTTCCGACATCGGCGGGAACAGCGACACCAAGGCGCTCTTCACTCACTACCGAGAAGCGATCGCCCGGCTGAAGCGCGCGCATCCACAGACGGCGTTCGTGCACGTCACCGCGCCCCTCACCGTGCGCGACACGGGCGCGAAGGAGCTCGTGAAGCGACTCACCGGTCTTGCCGACGAGGTCGCGGCGGCGAACGTGCGCCGCGACGAATACAACGGGCGCATGCGGGCGGCGTTCCGCGGCGAGCCGATCTTCGACCTGGCCGCGATCGAGGCGCTCTGGCCCGACGGTCGCCCCGAGCGCTTCGTCCGCGGCGGCGCGAATCACCCGAGCCTCGTGCCCGCGTACTCCGACGACGGACAGCACCTCGGACGGCTCGGGCAAGATCGCGCGGCGCGCGCGCTGATTCACACGCTGGCGGACGCGCTGCGCGGTCGTCCCGCGCACTGACTGAGGGGCGTCGAGGCCTCAGCTCTTGGGCGTGCCGAGGCGCGCGAACGCGGGCGCGCGCTTCTCGACGAGCGCTCGCGAGCCTTCGCGTGCGTCGGGTCGCTCGATCGCGCGCCAGGCGGTCTCGTCGGCGTCGGCGAGCGCGGCCGGGTAGCTTGCGCCGAGGTGCTCGTAGACCATGCGCTTGGTGTCCGCGAGCGCCGCGGGAGACACGCTCGCGGCGAGCTCCGCCACGTAGCGGGACGCGGCGCCGAGCAAGTCGCCCGGCTCGACGAGATACTCGACGAGTCCGATGCGCGCGGCCTCCTCGGCGCCGATGCGGCGCGAGGTCCAGAGTAAGTCGAGCGCGCGCCCCGGGCCGACGAGGCGCGGAATCGTCCACGTGGTGCCGTGCTCGGCGACGAGCCCGCGCTTGGTGAAGATCGACGTGAAGCTCGCGGCGCTCGAGGCGAAGCGCACGTCGCACATCGCGGCGAGCACGAAGCCGCCGCCCGCCGCGACGCCGTTCACCGCGGCGATCACGGGCTTGGGCACGCGCAGCAGATACGAGAAGAGTCCCGGCACCTCCCCCGGCGGCGTGCGCTCGCGGGCACCAGCACCGCGCGACGTCGTCGCAGTCAGTGCCTCTGCGTCGAGGCCCGCGCAGAAGCCGCGGCCATTCCCCGTGATCACGATCCCGACGACGCGCGGGTCCGCGGCTGCCGCTTCGACGGCGTGCCGGATCTCGCCGAGCATCGGGTAGGTGAATGCGTTCAGCTTCTCGGGTCGATCGAGGCGGAGCAGGGCGACGGGGTCCGCGATCTCGAGCGAGATGTTCTTATACATGCACCGATCATATCCGCGAGCGTAGA
>Ga0326726_10000738_pt1 | contig 29971 bp, 17 predicted proteins | sample MHFenrmetagenome_2_FD_207603 | JGI IMG/M metagenome (GOLD analysis project Ga0326726, IMG submission 207603) | Lab enriched peat soil microbial communities from Michigan Hollow, Ithaca, NY, United States - MHF15MN | ecosystem: Environmental > Terrestrial > Soil > Wetlands > Peat | place: USA...
CTGAGCCGAACGCATTGTCGAGCCCGATCCCCGCAAGCATCCCCACTTTGTTGAGAGCTGTGGAGGGGTCGAGATCGAAAAGCGGTTGGTCCTGCTGGAAAAAATGATCCGGAGTAATTGGGCTCGTTCCGGGTGATCTTTCGAAATGTTTCTGGTGGTCGAACCGAAGGAATGTCCGCACGTCGAACGGCTTGCCGTCGACATCCAGCAGCCGTTCCCTCTCCGGGTCGTCGGCAAAGGAAATCGTATGACCGCTTGCCTGCAACCGGTTTGCCACAATCCTCTCGGCGAATTGACGGTCGTACCTGTCCGTGTAAGCCTCGTCCCCTTCAGGATGGACCAACCATTGAAAAGGCCGGTGAAGGTCCGAAAAGGCCTCGATGCGCTGTCGTACGAGATTGACCAGCGCCTCCAGCACATGGGTATCAATTTGATACAACCTGTGCAGTGTGAGCGCGTCCTGCCATCCTGGCTTATGAGATTCACCTGCGACGGATGGGGACAGGCGTTTGAGGTCACGGACCCACTGTACCCAGGAAGGGGGGAACTGATCGGCGATCGACCGGCGTGAAGATATTCCTTCCCTCCGAAGAAGGCGGACTTCCGGGTAAACCGACTGGATGATGACACCGAGGTTGGTTCGCGGCTGGGGTGGCGGGGCTGTTGCGCGAAGCGCAAAGGAATGGATACGATACGAATGGAGGGCGAGCATCGCAAAAGCCGCCACTACGATAGCTGCAACGAGAATGTCAATCACGGCAGCATCCTCCAACGCATGAGCAAACGGCTCGGGAGAGAAAAACTGCAATTATTATTTTCAGCAAAAGACCGCCAAAAGTCAATTGGCTCAGGCTGACGGCGCGGATGGTGTCACTTCTTCTTGACATCAATCATGTGGACGGAGGTTCCTTCAGATCTTATCTCATAACCTTTCCCGTCGCGGAGGAGGATCGGGAAGACGGAAGCGTTGCCCGGGGCAGAGGTGCCTTGGAAATCGTCGATGGTGACCCTTTCGAAATTCGTTATTTCCATGCCATGCGAAAAGAACGGCTGAGGTGTCGGATCCCAGGAAAGGTCAAAGCCGCGAATCCGGAGATCACGGACCCACTGTCCGTAGAACCCGGGCATTTCATGCGCGAACAGGGAGAGTTTCGGATCCAGGACCGGCCGAAGGTCGAAGTTGCCCCCAGCAATGTCGTTCAGCGGACTGTCGGTCATGTGAAGCGTAACGTTGTCGAACGTAACGTCCTCAATCACGCTTTCTTCCGTTCCAAACACCGTGATCCCCGATTCGCTCCTGCAGATCACATTGTGAAATTTCACATGCCGGATTGTTCCCGGGGCGACGTCTTGCAGTAGTCGCACAGCCGAGAGATGAACGGGATCTCCCTGCCCCCACCAATCTCCCGTGTGAAGACGCGTCTCGATCACAATGTTTGTGAAGAGCACGTTCTCGATCGAGCCCTGGTCGCGGGCGAAAATTCCAATCCCCCGGTTGGAGTTCGTTATCGTGATGTTGTTGAAGACGTAGTTCCGCATCGGGTTCTGATCAAAACCCCCGATACGGATTGCGGCGGATCGTGACTGCAGGGTACAATTGGTGACGACAATATTTTCGGAGGGATGGCGCAGACGCTGGTATCCCGGAAGATCAAAATGGTGGTCGTACCCTGTGAGAACGATGCAATCGTCTCCTGTCCGGATGTCACAATCGGACATTTGAACGTTGCTGCACGAGGTGAAATCGATGCCGTCATTGTTAGGAACAAGCAGATTGCACCAGATTCTTACGCCGCTCACGACAACGCCGTCACAGTCCGCGCAATGGACGGTCCAGAAAGGCGAGTTGGTGATATGGACATCGCGGAGGGTCACGTCGCGGCAATTGGAGAAGATGATCATCTGATAGGGGCGTTCTTTGGGAACGGCGGGACCGTCACCCATCCCGGATTCAACTTTTCTGAATCTTCCCTTCTGGCGGGTCCACGCGGAGCCCGTACTGTCTATCTTCTTTGGCGTACTGAGATCCATGAATGTGTCGCCGTTTCCGTCGATCGTTCCTTCCCCGGTGATCGCCACATTGTGTTCATTCTGCGTAAAGAGCAAACCTACAAGAGTTTCCCCCAACCGGTAATCTTCAAGGCGGTCACTTCCTTTTAGGACAGCCCCGTTTTCCAGATGGAGTGTCACATGAGTGCGGAGTCGCAGGGTACCCGTTACAAAAACTCCCGGAGGCACAACGACTGTCCCGCCGCCCGCCGAGGCGCATCGGTCGATTGTGCTTTGAACCGCGGTAGTGTTCAGCGTCTTTCCATCTCCAACTGCTCCGGCGTCGACGATGCGATATTCCTGTGCTTCGGTATTTGTCGAAATGGCGCTTACAAGAAGGAACGAAAATGCGGTTTTCAAGGGGGTCATATTGAAATTCTCCCGGGGTATGTTATCCCTTCAGGTCGATTGCGGAATAGCTCCGGTGGCGCACAGCCTCCCGGACTCTACGGCGATGAAGCAGCTGGGATTGACGTGCGACTGGATAGGCCGTACATCTTTGCTGCGTGATCTCGGAGAATGCGAACAGTCAGTGTATCAGACACGAAAACAGAATTGTACCCCTGAGGCTCCTGGGGCGGGTCCCCCACAAAAGGGTCGCCCGGTCGCCAGATGTCGTCGTTGCCCCTCCTCTGCGCAAGACCTCCCCAGCCCCAGAAATTCGATCCTGCAACGGGGCTTCCTGCGTTCGCCGAGTCCGACAAGACTCCGAGTATCTTTGCGTAGTATCGATCGCGGGCGGTTGAGGGAGCACCGGGGGCACATTTTGCGCTGTCACGCGCCATCCCGAATTCTTCGAGAACGATCGGTTTGTTGAGCTCGCGTGCCGCTGCGATGTGATCGTTGATGTACTTTAACGCCTTTTCCTCGGAGGGTGGAAGAGTTTCCTCAAACCTATCAGGAATGAACCACCCCCAGTTTTTTGGCCAGAGATGAAATGTGAGATAATCAATCTTGTCTGAGCGGTGAGCCCTCATAAACGGTTCGATCGCAAACCCGGTCGTGATTGACCCCTCGTTACCGGAACAGACGAGATGGTGGGGATCGATTGAATGAATGTACGCCGCAGTCTCATCGAGCCACCGGGTGAACACGACCAGGGAAATTTCACCTCCGGGTCCGGGCCTTGGTTCATTTGCGAGCTGCCAGGCCATGATGGTGGGATCGTCCATGTACGCCATGCCGTTACATGTATTTCTTCGCGTCACGATTCTTCGCACGAACGCGCGGTACATTGAGTCGGCTTTGACGTTGGTGTAGAACTTTGCAGAGTATGCCATGAACGGTCCGTAGCCTTCCGCCGGATTATCCGGGTCTGCCCCGCGCCCCCCGTCAGCCCACGAATTGTAGGCCGCCATCCCTCCCGACCATTGCCAGTAGTTGTTCAGATAAAGCACTGCGCGCATGTTCCGTTTCCCCATTTCAGCCAGGAGATAATCCAGTCCCTGAAGGAGGGAATCGTTCAAATCGCCGGGTGATCGTTGAATTGCCGGCCTCACCGATCGGGTCAGGTACGACTCTTCCGAAGCAGCAAGGATCCGAAGGTTTGTCAGTCCAATTGAACAGAGGGTGTCCAGCTCGTGGAGAAGCCGCGGGCGGTCCCCGGTTTCACCCGGTGAACCTATGTAGCAGCCATACCAGAGATTCGTCCCGGCAAAATAATAGGGTCTGCCTTGAAGGACAAAGTGGTTGCCATCCACCCTGACGTACAGATCCGGGACACTGTGCGGTGCAAACGAAGCGCATGCGCCGAGAACAAGAGAAAGAACCAGGAACGAAAGCGCGCTCCTGCACTTCGAGAAAACACGATCTTTCCCTGCGCAGAAATGTTTACGGCGCAATCGCGCCAGTTGCATTTGAAATCTGGATGGCGTGACGAGGTGAGATCCGCGCCAGGTTGCGCGGAGTGTCAAGCCGGGCGGGAATGAGCGTGAGAAGAGAGGCATAAGACCGAGTGCCAATTTCCGCAAAATCTCCGACAATGACAACAAAATGCGGGATATTCCCACGCTTGAAAAGACCATTATTATAGTAATAAAGAGAAGGAGCGATTTGCGCCCCAATATGGACATATTGTTCCATCCAATGTGGAACGAGTTTTGCATGTGCTTAATTGCGTTTTTCCCCCTGTTCTTTCTGCCGCCCCGGTGATATTGCTACGGCTCTCCTGAATAATCATGAAGGTACCTGCCCAATGTTGGCCTCTAAAGAACAACCCGAACATCATCGTCATCATGCATTTCATGAACGTGTTCACTTCGGTCATGGTGCCGCACTGTTTGTTGTGAGTCTTGCTGCCCTGATCTGGGTTCTCGTCCGCGTCATTCCAAAGCCATCCCGTGCTTCGTATCCGTGCATGCGGGTTGCAATGTCGCTGGCGTCGGGGCTCATAGCGCAGGTGGCGGCATTCGCGCTCTCTCTGTTCTCACTTCAAAAGGCAAGGGAAGAATTCCGCTCGTCAAAGTTCGGCATTGCTGCAGCACTGCTGGCAGGGGCCCTTCTGCTGCCAAATTTCATCGCCGGCGAATTCTCCGCGGCAGATCCCGTGTACGCTCCTGTTGTTCAACAGGCAAACGTCCCGATGGGAGTTGCAAGAGGAATCTTCCCGGGACGCGTTGTTTGGGTTCACGATTCGACCGCAACTAGGGCTGCCTGCAATCCGAGCCTCTACGACCACGGCTGGTTCCTGAGCGAAAACAGTGACCAGACGGCGATCGACAGAATGCTCTCCGACGGACTCAGGTCTCTTACGGGAAAGGAAAGCGACAGCGCCGCGTGGGACGCCATCTTTCGCTTTCACAATGCAGAACGCGGCAAAGGTGATGTCGGGTATGTGCCCGGTGAAAAGATCTTCATCAAAATAAACGCTACGAGTGCGTGGTCGGGAAATTTCAACCCCGTTACCCTGGAGAAGACGAAGAACTCCTACTATGGTGTTTCAGAGACCTCGCCTCAAATGATCCTCGCTGTGCTGAAGCAGCTTGTCGATGTCGCGGGCGTTGCGCAATCAGATATCTGGGTTGGCGACCCGATGAAGCACATTTACAAACACTCGTACGACCTCCTGCATCCCGAGTTTCCTTCTGTGCACTATCTGGACCACAACAACGTGAGTCTCCGGGAACGTGCATTGCATGGGACGACTGCTCTTATTCATTATTCAGATCACGGAACGATCCTTTATTTGACCGGAGGACTGGACACGCTGTACCAGATCTTTGAGGATGCTGAATACCTCATCAGCCTGCCGATGCTCAAGGGGCATCTCCGCGCCGGCATCACTGCATTTGCCAAGAATCACTTTGGGTCTCACACCCGGGAAAGCGCCTCACACCTCCATAACGGGTTGGTTGCGCCCGGCGAGGACCCGGTGAGATACGGCTACGGGCTGTACCGGGTGCAGGTGGACCTCATGGGACATCGCCTGCTGGGGAAAAAAAATCTCGTGTACATCATGGATGCTCTCTGGTCGACGGACTATGAGCTCGATGCACCGGTCAAATGGAACTTACCCCCGTTCAACGGGCACTGGACTTCGTCCGTCTTCCTTTCGTTCGACCCGGTGGCAATTGAATCAGTGGGTTACGACTTCCTGGTTGCCGAATTTACCCCGGCGCGGGGATTGAGCACATGTGTCCAGATGGACGGTGTCGATGACTACCTGCACCAGGCTGCAGATTCCACGACGTGGCCGGCCGGCTTCAGCTACGATCCTGACGGCACGGGGACGCACGTGGGCAGCCTGGGAGTCCATGAACACTGGAACAACGCAACGGAAAAACAATATTCACGTAATCTGGGAAGCGGAGAGGGGATAGAACTTGTGCCTCTCGAGGAAAACACGACGGGCGTTCCGGCGGCGGCTGACCGGCCGTTGCACGCCTACCGGCTCGATCCTTGTTACCCGAATCCGTTCAATCCGACAACAGTCGTCAGCTATCAGCTGCCAGCAGTTAGCAGCGTAAGGCTCGTCGTGTACGATCTCCTTGGCCGTGAAGTTGCGGTCCTGGTGAATGAATCGAAACCGGCGGGGACATATAGAGTAGTGTTCGATGCAGCTGGGCTCGCGAGCGGGGCCTACATTTGCCGGCTGGAGACAGGAAATGGCCGTGCATTTCTGACGCAGAAAATGTTGCTGGTAAGGTGAAAGACTCGCAGTTCGGGCCCATTTTCAGATAGGTACCGGGTGTGGAAGTTGGTCATGTTGCGTTTCTGAGCAAATCGGTATACGTTCACGCAGAATGTTGTTGTGCGGGAGGGAGTTCTTTACTCACCCGAAATCAAGGAGGGACCCTATGAGAGTTGCATTGAGTTTTTTGCTAATCGTTGCAGTCATGGGTTGCGCCGGCAGCAAAGAGGCTGAGAACCACTCCTCGCAGCCTGCCCTGCTCAAAACTGTGCCGCTCCCCGCGATTACGTCGAAGACCTCGTCCGCCGGCATGCAGTTGAATGCTCTCTTCCATATCATGAACGATGGAGCTGTCTCCAACGTGAAACTGCTTGGCTCGAGCGGAGATGCAGAGTGGGATTCACTCGCATGCCTCTCGATGATGCGGTGGCGCTTTGCCAGGGAACCCCGCGGTACCCAACCATCAGAGCGATGGGTTCGCTACTCCGTTGTTGTCCGCGAGCAGACCCGGGAACCCATGGTGCTCATGCTTGGAGCGATCTCCGCTTCGAGTGCGCACGAATCAGATTCATTGTACACGATGCTGGCAGGGGGCGTTGAATTTGACCAACTTGCCAGGGATGTGTACGGAGTGGCCAAAGGCGACCGGGACGGCTTCCTCGGTGCGGTAGACATTACCCTGTATCCGACTCAGGTGCGGGAGGCGCTCGAGCAGTTGCATGAAAATGAAATCTCCCATCCCATCAAGGTGGGAGACCGGTACGTGATCTACAAACGTTTTCCCGACAACATCGTGCGCAACCTGCCGTAGAGGGAGGTAGGGTGAGGCAAGGCGGAGGGGCTTCAACGCTTGTGTCACATGCAAAAAGCAACGGGCGGCCCGTTTCAACGAGCCGCCCGTTTTGTTTCTTCTTCAGGCGTGTGAAGCTCGTCCTGGAGATTACTTCAGCAGAACCATCTTGTGCGATGCTACGAAGGAGCCCGATTTCAGCTGATAGAAGTATACGCCGCTGCTGACCGAATTCCCGGAGCGATCTTTCCCGTCCCAGGTAGCCACGTGGTCGCCGGCCGGCAGATTCCCGGTCACCAGCGTGCGGATCTTCTGTCCGAGCATGTTGTACACCGCTAGTTCCACGCTGCCTGCTCTCGGCAACGAATATCTGATGGTCGTTGACGGGTTGAATGGATTCGGATAGTTCTGTGCAAGACTGTAGCGCTGAGGAGTGTCTGAAGGATTACCCGGGACACTCGTCAGACCACCTTCGGCAATGTACTTTGCGTAAACAGCCGCCCAGGCATTAGCCGAATTGTAGTTTGCCAGTTTGGCATCGTCCCAAATCAAGGCGCCGATCGGTAATTGGTCAATTTCGGACAGATGGGTTGACTGGCTGAAATTTTCGTTCAGGTCGGTAAACTTCACAATTCCAGCTCCATCCTCCGTCTTGAAACCCGGAATTGTCAACGGGTCAAAATCGCCATAGATGTATTTGGTGCTTGTCAGGGCCGACGTATTCGGGAAGCGTGGATCGCCCCACTGGTTTGCGTTCCATACCGCCATCGAATCCACCACTGAAGCATCCGCAATTCCCAGCGTTACAGTGCCCGGATCCGCAGTGCTGGTCCGCTTCTCGATGAACCCGCCATTCCCTGGTCCGTAGGCTGCAAAAAAGGCCTGTGTTCGCGAGTTCATCCATATACCCGGCACATTGCCGACGACAAACGGAGCTCCCGGAAACCCAAACCACGTCAGGTACGAAGGCAGAGCATTGATGCTCCCTTCCTTGTACTTACTGGAGTTATAGTATCCGTTGATCAGCAGCGGGTCGTAGTAGTTGATGTTGTCCGAAATGTAGACCTGCTCCTTGTTGAGATCCAGGTCGGCTGTAAAGTGCGTTGCATCAATCGTGTATTTTGGCTGAGCGATCAGGCCGTTTGTCGCGTTATTCGTATCGACGTTGATCGTACTCATGAAGTACTTATCAGGATCCTGGCCGCTGTTCGTCACGTTGGTGTCTTCGCCAACCCAGTTCTGGTTGATGAAGATGTTGTTTGTGACGAACATGCTCTTATGATAGGGCGACAGGAGCCAGTATTTCTTGTTGTTGACGATCGTGTTATGGTTGATATACATGAAATCCGTCAACTGATTTTGCTGCAGGAACGTGAGACCTCCGGTGGTCACAGTGCAGTTCTCCACCCACAGCGTGTCGATCGGATGCTTGCACTGGAATACTCGTGAACCCCACCATTGGCCACCATAGAACATGTTCCGGAAATAGGAATTGGTGATCTTGAACTTTGCACCATTCGGCCAGCCACCAATGGCACCAGTTTCGTTCGTGCAGTCAAAAATGTCGATGTTGGAGAATTCGAAGAGGCAGTTGTTGATGGTCAGCGATTGCGGCAGTGAATTTGCCGTGCCGCAATAGAACAGTTCGCTGTTCCCCAGCCACCCGTTCGTCTGCATCCACTGATAATGTATGCCGTCGCACTTGATGCTCCCATAGACCACGTTCGTTCCTTCGTTCGTGCCCGATGGAGGGCTGATAAGGATGACGGGCTTGGTGGTCCCACTCGTTGATGGGATGCCGGCGATGGTGAGTGTACCGGTTGGATCGTAGCAATAGATCGGCGCCAATTGGAAATAATACTCACCTTGGTTGAGCGCGTACACCCTGTTGGGGTTGACTCTCGCTCCGTTAGCAAGTGTATCTCCGTTGATGGCTGTTTCCAATGAACCGGCGTTTTCGCCACCCAGCAGCGTACCACCCGGGACATACATCGTATCCCCTGCTGCCACGAGTTTGGCCGGGTCGACCTTCGTCAGTGTCTTCGGAAGAGTGCCGGCGTAGCTTGCGAAGGCGACAACGATCAACAGGCAAAGTACCACTTTTGCTCTCATGTTCTTCTCCTATGGTTTTTGTTACCGATGACTGCTCTGAAAAACTCCTTTCGCGAAATTCATTCCTGTCGTTGTTCACCTCCTTTGCTGATGATGGCTCGTTACGTGATTTGCAGGAAAGCTGTACTGGAATCAGACAGCATGCGTGCGGCCTCGGCACTATTAATAGTTGAAGTTGACCCCAAACTGTACCGCCCATCCGTACGTCTGTTTGTTTGTCGGCAGTGAACCTTCAGGATGTGTCTGATATGTCGGATGAACGAAATAGTAGTTGTCGATATGCCCGTTGAGATTCGTCGCGTTCGCAAACACGGACAGGTTGTCGATGAGTTGTTGTTTGAGGGCAATATCAAACAACATCACGTTGTCATAGTAGCTGTTCTGCAGCTTGAACTGCGTATCGATTGACCTGAGTGTCTGCTGCTGGTACCTAAGTGAGAATCTGGAGCTGAACCCCATGTAGTCCCACCCCAGGATCGCGTTGTAGGTCGCCTTGGGCTGGTCCTGCAATGCCCCCGCTACCGTCCGGTAGTACAGTTTATGGATTGGCCTGAATAGAGTTCCTTCGTTTGTGTCTGCGAACGCAGGATAGATCTGCCGCGAGCTCATAAAAGAAGCGTTGAGATCGAGAACGATGCCGCTCAACACGCCGGGGAGGTACCAGAGATGTGTTTGCCAGGAAATCTCTATCCCCCTGAGAAATGCCTTGTGAGGGTCATTCATAGGAATGCTCGTAAAGGCAGTCTTGCCACCGTTTGCCGTGGCCCACGAAGTGTCGAAGTAGCCTGAGTTCGGACCCGGCAGCCTGTCCCAGATATCAGCCGGAGCGCCTACGACAGGGTAGGGCAAAAATGGCATGTAATTCTGCATGGTATAAATGAGATCGGAGATCTCCTTGTAGAACAGGTTCACCGTCACCAGACCGATGTCGTTGTTAGCGAGTGTGGCCCCGAAATCGAAATTCCATGCGGTCGACGGCTTCACAAGCGGATTCGCTGTAGCGACAGCGGTGGGACTGAGGCTGTATTCAATCCGGGGAGTAATCTCCCCGTAGCTTGGTAACGAGACACTCCTATAGGCCGCACCGAGGATCTGAATGTCCTGCGTTACCTTGTACTTGATGTTGACTGAAGGGTACCAGTTCGGGGTGACTCTATTCGATTCAATGAGGCGCGGGGGCTCGCCGGCGAGGCCGTTTTGATTTGCCCCGTTGAGTTTAACACGATAAGCCCGAATGGTCGTTCGTTCTTCCTGATAACGGACACCGGGGACGATGGTGATATCAGTTCCAACATTGAACTCACCCATAGCGTAACCCGCCGCGGTGTGCTCGAAATCCACGTAGTACTGATTGAAGGTGGGAGCCCCGTTAATGTCGTACCGCAGTATGTTACTCCGGCCAAAATAGTAATCGGTCTGCATGCTAAGCAGCTGATTCACGTTGAACCCCGGTCCTATCGGATATCCGAGAATGCTTTTTGTGCTGTACCCTGCGTCAGGAAAAGGAGAGGCGGGGATCCCGGCCTGGAGATTCTTGTTCAGCCCGGCAAGAAACGGATAGGCATCGATGAGATCTGATCTGTTGCCGGCGCCCTTGCCGTACAAGAGATAGTCGTGCACCTGCCCCTGCACGTTCCTGCGCTCGACGCCATGAACCTTTGCGCCCGCGGACAACTTTCCTGAAAAGAAATCTGAAAGTCTGAACGGTACTTTCCAGTCGATCTTTGCGTCGAATGATTTGTCGGTCAGGTGTGAGTTGGTTATACTCATGTCAGTGAGCGTCGTATTCGCATTGGTCGGATCCATCACGCCCTGCCTGTTGATCAAGACTGCCGGATCGCCATAAATAATCATGCTCGCGGGAATTGCCGGGACAGCCGTTTCAGTGAAATCAAATTCCATCGAATTGGGGATATTTGCTTTCCCGTTCGTATAAGACACTGAGACAGGCAATTCCGCTCCCGCAACGAGAACATTCTTGAACAGCACCGAAAGTGAACCTGTCACTTGTTCAGTTTTGGTTTCGTTCCCGATGATTGTGTAGTACAGGCTGTTGGTTTGGAACTGGGATTGATACGTTCTCTGTATGCTGCTGTCTCTTTTCTGATCGTACAGGATTAACGCCTTCACATCCACCATATCCGATGAAAAATCCACAACCCCACTTAGACCGTATCGGTGCCGGGCCAGATTTGACTGCGTGAGCGTTGCAGTAGAAGTATTGACGTAGAACTGAGAAGTATTTGCAGGTGAACTATACGTGGCGCTGAACTGGTCAGACGGGAGCTGTTTTTGTTCGATATTCCCCTGCAGGAGCACTCCGAACTGATCATCGAAGAACCGGTTGCTCACGCTCCCCGTAAACTTATAGTTCCTGCCGGTTTTCCTCAGGTCATTATATGCGCCATTTCCCGATGCGGTGTAATGCACCCCCGGATCAGCCGATTTGAGTGTGAGATTGACCGTTCCACCCAACGCATCCGCGTCCAGGTCCGGCCGCAGTGTCTTCGAAACCTCGACGCTCCTGACCACATCGTCGCTCAAGAGGCTGAGGTCGATGCCGCGGTCGAAATAGTTCGTGGAACTCATCGGAATTCCCTCGATGGTCACCTCATTGTATTTCGGTGACAAGCCTCGAACCACAACCGCATATGCTTCTCCGGCATTTCGTTGGAGCGATATCCCGGGGAGCCTGCCGATGGATTCCGCAATGTTTGCATCCGGCAGCTCTTTCATCTTCTCTGCTGAGACGACGTTGATGATGTTGTTTGATGCGAGTTGCTGGTTAATTGCCGCACTTTGACCCTGGGCCTGTGCGGTCACAACGATCGTATCACCCCTGACCGCCTGGGGGGTCAACCGGAACTCCTTCTCCACGACGCCACCCGCAGGAACAGAAACGGAAGCCGTTGTCGTCAAGTAACCAACATATGAAACTCTTAGAGTCTGGTTCCCCGTAGGGGCGTTGCTGATTGTGAACTTCCCGTCAAGATCCGTTGATGCCCCAAGATTCGTGTTCACGATCAAAACATTTGCGCCTGGCAACGCATACTCCCCGTTCTTGTCCATAACGCGCCCGCGGATAGTCCCGGATTCCGCCGCGAACATCGTTTGCTGGAACAGCAAGAAAGCAATCACCAGTATACCACCAACCCTACCGCGACCACAAAGAGTACTCAGTTTCATAAGCGCTTCTCCTCGAGGAATATTGCCACGCAATGAGTTCACGAAGGGTTTCACCGCAGTTACCACCCGCGAAGGCACACAGTCCCGTGCATGGCGCCGGGAAGTTTTAAAAACCTATGCGAATTTGAAAACTGAAGAGGACATTTTTCATGTGGCCAGACAAGAACACTCTGTACCCTGTGCGGTACAGTTGGACTACTTCGGTTGAAAAATGTTACTGCGCAGGTATGTTTGGTTGGAATGGATCGGCTGATTCAGAGCGAGTGGCCCGCCCGCTCTGGTGACGAAGATACAACCCCACGCCTTGAATGTCAAATGATTGCTCAAGGAACAGCAGGAAACGCCGATTTTGACCTGCACGGGCTCATAGCGGCCCTCACCCAGAACAAGTTACTCCGCCCACATGACATTTTGGAATACGAATCCGACAATATACTGTCAATAACAGTGCCACTTAGATAGGTTTGGAATTTCCACTGTTTTCCAAAGGATTGATGTCCGATTTCGAGCCCAATCTTATCGATTTGATAATAATTTGTTTTAATGATAAATGTGCTCACCTGGCGAAATCGTCATGTGTGAGTATGTCAGGGTAAGCATAGAGTTGCTTCATCTGCAGGGGCGTATTGTGTGTATTAACGAAATTCGCCCACAGCATGAACCACGTCCACATGGGCTGGCTCCTGAGGATGTCCTGTGATGGGACCTCTCCGATCTCACCGAGCGCGATGAGCTTCCCTTGTCCGAGCTCAACCAACTCATCGTGGTGGCTTTGTTCATAATCGTAGTGATAGATATCTGTCGCCAGAACATCGACGCAATCCAATCCCGGGAAGAAATCTCTGTACGCATATGCTTCATCGTTGATTAGCTCACGCGGCGCGTTTGTGTTCCACACCCAAATCAGGTTGTTCAGCTGGTGGTGATTGATGAACCGGTCGAACATCATTCGCCATAGCTTCGCAGAGCCATTCGCACCTCTACGGTTGCCCCACCAGAACCAGACCCCGTTCAGTTCGTGGTACGGTCTCCAAAGGACGGGCACTCCCAAATTCTGCAATTGCTTCAGATATGACGCAACAGTGTCCACCTGGCTTTGCCATCGCTTGTTGAGCGGGGCCCCCGGGGTCGTGAGCTCCTCCCATTCTCTGTCCGTAAGTTTCGCCTGAATGCTCTCCTTCCACCCGAAAGGCGGATTGTCCATGGGGCGCCCTGCGTGCCACATTGCCGTAATAATGTATCCTTCGCGATATTTCCGGTATGCTTCCTTCACGATCGCCTGTGCAACGCCCGGCCTGTAGTAATCGATAAAATCCGTTCCCCAGATTTCCGGTCTCTTGCCGGTCAGTTCATGGACGCGGTTGGGAAAGGTATCGGGGAGCATCACCCAGTTGTGGTGACCCGAGATGATCTTGCGCCCATGAATGGAATACAAATACGCCAGAAGCTTTTTGGCTTCGGGCGTTGCGTTGGGGTTGACCGGTTCAAATCGCCTGCCCCTGTAAGACTCTGATTTGTTCAGCAATCGCCGGATGCAGTTCATCATGGCGCGAGAGGTGTGATACGTCGCCTTCCAGATTCCTCCCTTCGGCAAGTTGCGGTTTTCCGGAACGATATCGGTACCCCCCCAATACCACCCTCCGCGCCGGTTGTCGAGAACAAAATCCTTGCAGTACTGCCACTGCACACAGAATTCCCCGTAGTAATTACGCTCGTCGCTTGGGAAGAGAACAGACATCATCAGGAACGAATTCAGCGCTTCCGCTTGGGCCCACCACTCTTTCGTCCGTCGGACAATCGATGGGCGCGCTTCCCCTTTCTCATAGTAGCCCCCATCGAATATCCCGCCGCGTACAGTGTCCCGTCCCTCTGCAAGAACGTGGTCGACCATACGCTTTGCCACGGAAAGCGTCCTCGGGTCGTTTCTCATCCCCAGTGCCTCCGCGGCTTCCAACATCAGGTACGCTGTTTCCACGTCGTGGCCGAACGACACATGGTCAAATTCGTAACCGCGTTCTCTGGCCTGCCGTGATGAATCCCGGAACGAGATCGGAGTCCAGTCCCGATTGAAGAACAAAACCAGGTTTCCTCTGTCAGTCGTGATGGTGTCACGAATGATGTTCAGCATTGAAGCAAGGCGATCCCGGAGGAGGGGATCGCGCCAGACGTGGTAGAGCTCTGTAAAGCTCTCTAGGAGGTGAATCGATGAATTCTGGTCTTTGGGCGGCACTCCTCTGAGTCCTGACGGGAAGGGCGACCCCTCGCGCGACAGGAACTGGAAGTATCCTCCGTACACTGAATCATAGCTGTGCTTTTCGAGCCACTGGAATGCTTGGCGGGCCAGATTCAGTGCTGTCGTGTCTCCGGAGGCATTGTAATAGGCTGCAAGGCCATAGATGGCAAAGGCATTTCCATACGCTGTCTTTACAAGTGTACCCCGCTCGCCTAGGGGCTTCCCGCTCCTGTCCACAAGTTCATAAAAGCCGCCGAACTTCTGGTCCCACATCACGTTCATGAGAAATTTGATTCCATGGGTGGCCGCCGAACGAAGGACTGTATCGCGTTCGTAAAAGCGGGCCAATTTAGAAGCGGACCAGACGTCTCGCGCCTGCGTGACAATCATCTTGTTCTGAGGCCCGTCCAGACGCCAATCAGCGCTGATGTCACTGAAATAGCCCCCCATGGCGGTGTCGAGGGCAATGGAGAACCATTTCTCGGTCTCGGTATCCAGGGCGAGTTGCATTTCCGATGCGATGGTGTCGCGGTCCATCGTGTTTGGGGTAGGGCCTTCCTTCTGCATGGTTGCAGGAAAGGACAATGCGGCGGACCAGGCAGCAAGAGGCAGGAACAGCAACCAGCGCCGGGGCAGATATGTGTTCATTGGTCAGCTCCTGATATTGAACTGAATCCCATTCGCATTCTCAATTCGCGCTCCTTGTCTTCCCTCCGAATACTTTCAAAGATTCCATTTCCTCGATGATCTGAGCAGCGATTTTTTCGTGTGTCTCAACCGTAGGATGGTTATTGGCAACGTAGCCGCCGGGGAATTCATCGAACTGTGCGTAATGGATGTCGGTGTTACCCCGACGTCGTTCTTCATCGACAACCTCACGGACGTTCGTCCGAATCCAGGGAGGAGGAGCGGCGACTGCGATGATCGTAAGACCGGGGTATTCCGACCGTATGGTCTTCAGAAACGAAAGATAGGTCTGCTTAAAGCGGATGGAGTTTGCTTCAGAGACCCTTCCGTCAGGACCCTTGAGACCCGTTTGGTCGTTCAATCCAAGAATGATCACAACGACATCCGGGACCCACTGTTTGAAATCCCATTTCGGCTCTTTCCGCTCCATCAGCGTCCTGTCGAAAAGCGCCGGAATGCTCACGTTGGTTTTCCCCTGCCAATCGCACACCATGCCGCTTCCGGAGCGGCAAGTTGTGTGATATTGTGCGTTGAAATGTCGCGCCATGAGGACCGCAAAGCCCTTGTCTATGTTGGTCACGGGAAATCGCTCTACCCATGGCAATGAGGGGGCAGTGGCTTCGTTGCTTTCGGCTGCAGTGAATGAATCTCCGATAAACTCAATCTTTCGGTTGGGTTCCGATGGTGCTGGAAGGAGACTGCCCCCGTCATTAAGGAGGAATCCATCTATGCTGAAGATCTCGTCGAACGCGATATTGCGTTTGCTGAACCGGAAAGTGTGAGTCGAAGGCCCAAGGGTGTCTGCAAGAATATACTCCGCAATGCCCGGCATTGTGCCGTGAAAGATCCTGTGGAGCTTTCCGTCGACGTAGACATTATAGTAGTTCGTGTTGTCATTCATGAGGATCCCGATGCGGGTTCCAGTAAACGTTGTCGTGACATACACGCCCGGCCATGAATGTTTCGGATGGAGGGCATCGGTCATATCCCAGCGGCCGGAATAATGAATGCAGGGATTGTTCGCCGGAATGAAGGTCATGGGATTTGCGTGAGCTAAAGAGAGGCCGGAGAATAGGACCGCAGCGGTGATAAGGCCAACGCAATGCTTCAAAGCCCTATCCTCCTTCATACTTGCCGAGGATTGCGTCAATAAGGTCGTTGGTTGCTCTGTTGACGATTTTCCGGGAAGGGTCGGCGTCGAACCATTTGAGAGTGCGTTTGATTCCTTCACTGAATGGAATCGTCGCCTTGAATCCAGGTACGTATCTCTTGATTTTGCTGTTGTCAAATATGACACTTGTGGCCTTGTCTCCTATGAGGGTTCCGAGGAAGGAACTGTCGGATTTTACAATGTAGTCCGAAGCGATGTGAACGATCTTTGCTTCCACCCCGGCCGCACTGGCGACTGCGCTGGTGATTTGATCCCATGTGAGGATCTCGTCTGAAGTTATGTGGAACGCCTGACCGATGGCCTGCTGGTGGCCCAAAAGACCCACGAACCCCTTTGCGAAATCCTCGGCATGAGTAACCGTCCAGAGGGAGGTTCCGTCGCCGTGGACAATCACTCTTTGTCCTTTTTTCATCCTGTCCACGGCAGTATACTCCGTCCAGCCCCCGATGGGGAGGGGAATCACCGTATCGTACGTTAGCGACGGGCGAACGATCGTCATGGGAAAGCCTTTGTCGCGATACGCTCGCGTCAATCGTTCTTCGCATGCAATCTTGTTCCGGGAGTATTCCCAGAATGGATTGCACAATGGTGTGGATTCGGTGACGATGGGATGAGCGAGCGGTTTTTGGTACGCAGAAGCGGAGCTTATGAACACATACTGTGAGGCGGTCGGACCGAAGTAGGCTATATCTCGCTCGACCTCTGCCTCTCCGTAGGCAATCCAGTCGACAACAGCGTCCCAGCGATGTCCTTTCAGGACTTTTGATACCTCCTCATGCTTGCCGATGTCTGCCCGGAGGATCTGGGCATGAGGGATCTCCGCGGTGCGTGTCCCGCGGTTGAGCAGGTAGAGGTCGATCCCTTTTTGTATGCACAGGCGACTCACCGACGCGCTTATATTCCCCGTGCCACCGATAAAAAGGACTTTCAAGGCGGTCAGACCTTTCCACGAGCGAGATCATGAGAGGTGAGGTACTTGTAACTCCTGGATATCCCTTCGAAAATGTCGTGCTCATATTCGTCGAATTCCACTATCATCCACCGGATGTTCTCTCCACCGGCTTTGACGATTGCAGGGAAGTTCAGCGATCCCTCGCCGACAGGGACGTGCTTGTACATCAGATCACCTTGTACGGCGGGTCCGTCTTTGATGTGGAGCAATGGTGCCCTCTCGCCAAAGTCGCCGACAACCTTTGCCGGGTCCAGCCCTCCTGTCTTGGCCCAGTATGTATCGATTTCGAAAAACACATTCTTGTTGAGGTTTTCCAGCAGGTAATAGAAAGGATACACGCCGTAGGTTTTTTCAAATTCCCACCAATGATTGTGGAGCCCGAACTTCAAACCGCGGGAGCCGAGAAAGACCGAGCATTCATTGTAGACATCCACCATGTGCTTTCTTGATTCCACAGTCTTATATTTCTCATCCTGTGGCCAACCAGGGAAAATCACTCTGTCGGTTTCAAACGCCTCTGCCATCCGCAAGACCTTGTCCCGTTCCTCGCCGACAGGTAGAGGTGTATGCATGCCAAGCACTTTAAGGCCGGACTCTTTGAAGAGTTTCGCAGCATGATCCAGAGTCACGTTGTCGGGGAAGGGGTAGGTCTCAATCCCGGAAAATCCGATTTGGGCGACCTTGCGTATGGCTGCATCGAAATCGTGTTCGAAACTCTTCCGAATGGTGTACAATTGCAGAGCGATGTCGGGTTTGTAAGAAGGAAGGGGAAATCGAAAATCCGAGAACGCCAGCGCGGCCGTCCCCATTCCGAGGGCCTTTAACAGATTTCTTCGTGAGCCGTTCACGGCTTGCATGGTGTGTCTCCTTTCAGATCCTTATGAGGGAAGTGTTTGCAAAGAACGCCTGTTTCGATCTTCATGTACGAACCATGCCGAACGTCAGTCATGATTCGAGAAGAACCTCACCTATCCCAGGAGAAAAAATGATCAACCGCATCACCCTGCTGTGCCCGCTCATCCTCGTGCTCTCATCCTCTGCCTTCAGTCAGGGATTGCAAATCAATGCCAGGGGGTATTACGATAAGCCGGGACTCAATGTCATGGTGTTTGACGATTTTTACCCTGAAGGTCACCAGGGTGGACTCACAATCGTGCAATGCGGAGTTCGCGTTCTGGCCAACGGCGATGTCCGGTTCGACCCCACCCCGGGTCAATGGTCCCCGGTTCCCATGATAAGGAAAAGAACCGTCAACAAAGAATCGGGAAGCATTGTTGTCGAGCTTTCGTATCCTGATTCGGCAAGAAACAGGAAAGGAATCAACCCCATCGAATATCCAGATTTCGCTTTCAAGTATTCTGTCAGGACGGAAGCGGCGGGTGACAGCATACGTCTCTTTGTTGATCTCGATGAGCCGCTCCCTGCGAGATGGACAAACAAGGTGGGGTTCAACCTGGAGCTATTTCCGGGTGCGCTCTTCGGCGAACATTATCTGGTGGACGGAGTATCGGGAATTTTTCCCCGCCAAGCAAATGACCCCTTGCAGGAGGATTCCGAACAGAGGCTCCAATCAGTTGCTTTGGCGAGCGGGCGGTCGTTGATCATTTCGCCAGGTAATCAAGAGAAAGAATTGCGCATTGTCAGCCGGACCAGCGATCTCCTCCTGATCGATGGAAGGGGACTCTATAATAATGGCTGGTTTGTAGTACGCTCGCTGGTCCAGGCGGGGAAGTCCAGGGGTGCTGTATCCCTGGTGATTTCCGCCGCCGTACCGAAGGACTGGCGTTACAGGCCGGTGATCCAGGTCTCGCAGGTGGGCTATCATCCCCTTCAGAAAAAGTTCGCCGTTGTCGAAATTGACAAAAGCACCGACTCGTACAATCCACTGCAGCTCCTGAAGATAACAGGAGATTCGATATTCGTTGTCAAAACGATTTCAGATCCTGCCGTCTGGGGCGAATTCCTGCGGTACAAATATCTCCGATTCGAATTCAGCGAGATGACGGAGGAAGGGCTTTACAGAATAAAGTATGGTGATGTGTTCTCTAATGATTTTGAGATCAAGCACGATGTTTTTGCACGGCATGTCTGGCAACCGACACTCGAATACTTTCTCCCGGTGCAGATGTGTCACGTGAGAGTCAACGACAGATATAAAGTCTGGCACGGGCTCTGCCACATGGATGATGCCCTCATGGCGCCGCTCAACCATAACCACTTTGACGGCTATTTTCAGCACGAGTCTACCTTTACGCGGTACAATTCAGGCGAACATGTTCCCGGGCTCGATATCGGCGGATGGCATGACGCAGGCGATTATGATCTGAGGGTGGAATCTCAGGCAGAAACGGTCTACAAGCTCGCCCTTGCCTATGAATTGTTTCACGATGACTATGACCAGACGTCGGTCGATCAATCGGAAAGGTTGGTGACGCTGCATGCTCCCGACGGGAAGCCGGACATCCTTCAGCAGATGGAACACGGAGTGCTCTCCATCGCCGGAGGTTATGAAAGCATGGGAAGACTTTATCGTGGGATCATCTGCCCTACGCTGAAGCAATACGTGCATCTGGGTGACGCTTCGACCATGAGTGATAATCTTGTCTATGTTGAAAAGGGGAGTGACCCTGTCCTGCACCGGCCGCTCCCCAACGATGATCGATGGGTATTTACGGAAAAGAACCCTAAGCGTGAACTTTTCGTTGCTCGATGCCTTGCCGGGGCGGCGAGGGCGTTTAGGGGCTATGATCCCGGGCTCTCGGAAAAATGTGTGAGAATCGCGGAAGCCTTGTTTCAGGCGAACAAATCTTCATCAGAATTTGAGAAGCTGAACGCAGCAGGCGAACTCTACCTTACGACTTCCGGGGCTGAATATCGGGCCGTTCTCCTCGAAAATCGTGAAGTGCTTGCAGATCATGTTGAGGAGTGCGGAGAGATGATCGGAAGGGTCAAGGAGAAACTCCACGATACCCATTTCACCGCGAGGATCGAGCAGGGCGTGAAGGCATTGTTCGCGAGGGTGAAACAACAGCAGACTGAAAATCCGTACGGTGTTCCGTACCGACCTCGCATCTGGGGGGCGGGATGGGACATTCAGGAACTTGCGGTAAAGGAATTATTCCTCCATCTCGGGTTTCCCGGGTTGTTCCCCGTTGACTACGCCTTCAACGCGCTCAACTTTGTGCTTGGTTGCCATCCGGGGGAAAATACGTCGTCATTTGCCTCCGGCGTCGGGGCTAAGTCTTTGACTGTTGCCTACGGCGCGAACAGGGACGAGTGGTCGTACATTCCGGGCGGCGTTGCAAGCGGCACAGCGCTGGTCCGGCCGGATTTGCCGGAACTGAAGGTCTGGCCCTACTTCTGGCAGCAAACAGAATACGTCATGGGAGGTGGGGCGACGGATTTCATGTTGCTGGCCATGGCGGCAGATCGCTTGCTGAATAGATGAACTTGCGTCACTCGCGCGAACTTTGAAACGGCTACTGTGCCGGGGTTGCTGTTCGGCGATTGTTATTGTTGTAGCTCATTAGAAATGTCATATTTCTTAGCTCAGTAGAAATGTCATGTTGGAAGAAGGGTTGATTTGTTCATTGAAGCAAGGATGGTCTTTCTGCTTTTGACTCTCTTGCGCATTCTGCCCAGATCGCTCCTATGCCATGGGTGAGTGCTGGCTGCAGGATGCGGGACGTACGGTTTGTGTTTTGGGGACCCTTTCAAAGGTGTGAACGGGATCTCGCGTTGGTGCCAGAAGATATGGAGGGACCCGTCGAGCCACCTGTGGACAATGACCTTGTTCTGGGGGGGTGGTAGAGGGGCCTCAGACCGTTCGAGCTGGACGAATCGAGCGCCCAGGGTGATGGTGTAGTCGTTGTAGACCGTTCTGGCTGTCTCGTAGCAGAAGATGTTCCTGAGATCAAGGCCGACGGCGGGCCGGTGGACATCACGGAGATGGTCGGTAAGGGCAAAGCGGGCGTTGTGCTGTCGGAGATAGACCCGTTCCAGGAAGCGGTTGGCCTGGGTAATGTTTGCGATATGCTCTCGCCGCAGTGCTTTCACCAAACGATCCTGATGTGTGCGATTGGAACGCTCGACGCGTCCCTTAGCCTGCGGGGAGTGGGCATAGATCATCTCCACACCCAGCTGCTGGAGAACACGTTGAACATCAGTCGGGCGTTTACCGTGGGGATGGTAGACCGAGCCAAAATCGCTGTAGAACTGACGTGGAATGCCATAGCGCTCGACGTACGCCCAGAGCGTTGCCAGCACATCGTGAGTGTTCTCCGACTCGGCAAAGCGCATGAAGACGCGCCCTGAGGCATCGTCGATCGCCACAAGCAAACAACAGAGCGGTCCCCGGCCTTCAAACCAATCATGGAAGCTCCCGTCGAATTGAAGAAGAGCTCCTATTGCCGACCGGCGTTCACGCTTGCGCCTGTGGCGCCGGGCAACGCGCACGCCCGCCCACAAACCTGCATGCTTCAACCAACGCCGGAGTGTATTGGCGTCGATCGTCAGATGGTGACGCTGGGCGAGCATCTCCCCGAAGAGCGTCGGCCCGTAATCTGGGTAGGCCTCCTGGTAAATGCGCAGGACCGTTTTCTGGACTCCAATCCCATAGCCACGATTGGAGGGCTGACCGCGAAGCCGGTGGATCAACCCCTTGTCCCCATCGCTGCGATACCGAAATAGGAGCCGGTACATCTGTCGTTCGGTGACGCCAAGGATCTCGGCCGCCTGGGTGACCTTGGTCTTCCCATGCTTGATCTGGCCAAGTACCTCCGACCGCTGACGCTCTCTGGTGCTCATTGTCAGGACCTCCGACATTACGGGCTCCTCTCCAAATGGTGAGGATCCCAATATGCTGGAACCTGACATTTCTATTGAGCTTTGTACCTGACATTCTTAATGAGTTATTACATTCGGCGATTGTTATCCGGGTCATTGTTGCACGTGAAGTTCTGAGTATGTAGCTTTCGACAACGTTCTTTCACATTAAGCCCGTCCGGCGTCACCGACCTTGTGGTGTCCGCTCGATTGGGAAGGAGAAGGAGAAATGAGGTTCGTTGTGCCTCATACGCGAACAATGGTGGTGCTCGTCATTTGTATCACCGTGAATTCCGCAGGCGCGTTCTCTCAACCGACACCTCGCCGATCGGACATCAAAGTGAAGTCGGTTGCTGCCGTCAACAGCAACGCAGTTCGTGTCAAGCGCGACCCTGCCTCCGGCAGGCTTTATGTCGTGCAAAAAGACGGGGTCATCCAGCGTGTCGACCTTCAGCCCGATACTACAGGCGTGCTCTCGACGGTGTACCAGACGTCGGATCACGGTTTGAATGCGCCCCTGGGAATTGCCTTCGGGCCGGACGGCACGATATTCCTCTCAGGGAACGATTCCACCGGTCTCATTGGGACAGCTACCGTTGTAAAAGGAGTTCCGGATGCCCCGGGAAGTGAGAACCGCACGTGGACTGTTCTTGCGAAGACAGTGCCATATCAGTATGGCAAAACGTATGCGCATCGGGTAAGCGGCATGATTCTTACGCCGGCGGGAGATTCCCTTATCGTGAACAGCGGAGCCGCAACTGACCACGGGGAAGTCCGGGACGGCAAGCGGGAGGTGGGCCTGACGTCGATAATCTGGAAGCTCCCGGTGAACCGGACCGATATCACTCTCGAAGACGATCGGGACTGGCTGCGTGCGAACGGCTACCTTTTTGCGGAAGGGATCCGAAACACATTCGATTTCGCCTATTCGGGAAACGGCGACTTGTTCGGCGTCGAAAACTCAGGCGATCGCGATGACCCCGATGAACTGAACTGGATACAAGAGGGACATCATTATGGTTTTCCCTGGCGGCTGGGGGGCGATGCGACGCCTCAGCAATTCACTCCATACAATCCAATGTCGGATCCACTCCTGAGCCCCAATGCCTGGGGAGGGGGTCCCGGCCAGCTCTACATCACGTTCAGCAACGACACGACATATCCCGCTCGGCCCGATAGCATCACATTCGACGAACCCGTGAAGAGCGTGGGGCCCGATGCCGACAGGTTCCGGGATACACTTTCAGGTGCGGTCATGGATGCCGGCAATCTCGGCAAATCGATGACGACATTCACTCCTCATCGTTCACCCGACGGCATTGTCTTCGACCGGGATTCCATTCTGGCAGGAGATCTGAAGGGTGGGGGCTTTGTTACCTGCATATCGAACAGCAGCCTCATCACGGCTCTCGGCGATACGGGGCAGGATCTGCTGCATCTTTCGCTGTCAAAAACAGGCGATCATTATGAGGCAACGGTCACACGCCTGATATCCGGCTTTCGGGCGCCCATCAGTACTGAACTGGCGGGGAATGTCCTTTTCGTTCTTGAGACCGGATTGCAGGGAAACAATTCTTCACCGAAACTCTGGGCCGTGACGCTCCCTGCTGCGCCGACGACCGGAGCGTCCATCCGGCGAGGCTACGCGGGATCATTTGAACTCGATCAAAACTATCCAAACCCGTTCAATCCTTCGACCGCGATCGACTTCTTTGTCCCCCGTGACGATATGGCTATACTGGAAGTCTATACGCTCCTCGGCCAGAGTGTGCGGACCCTGGTGGACGGACACGTCGCGCCCGGACGCCATTCGGTGGTCTGGGACGGCAGAGACTGGCACGGGATCCAGGTAGGCAGCGGCGTGTATTTCTATCGACTGACGACTGAATCGGGTTTCTCACAAACACGAACGATGACGGTGCTGCGTTAATCGCACGTCAGGTCTTGACTGCGAAGGTTGGGCTCATTACTATTGAACTCAACGCAACTTTCCTGTGGGGTTCCCAGGCCCCCACTCCAGCTCCTTCTCACCCTGTCAATCTGAACCCCCGGCAACGAAGTCGAGGGCAATCCACGGACCAAACACCTCTTGGAGTATCCTATGGAGAATGTGCCGCAAAAACTTCCGCTGAAGGAAAAGATCGGTTACGGGTTTGGCGACTTCGCTTCGGTGCTGTTCTGGCAAAGCATCACTATGAATATGATGTTCTTTTACACGGATGTCTTCAAGATCGCTGCAACCACCCAGGCTGCCGTCGTTGCAGGAACCATGATCATGGCGTCGCGGCTGTTTGACGCCGTCATCGATCCTGTTATCGGGATGACTGCGGACAGGACGGACACCCGCTGGGGAAAATTCCGGCCGTATCTCCTCTGGATGGCTCTCCCCTTGGCTGTCATCGCTGTTTTCTTGTTCTCCACGCCGGATTTCGGACCGACGGGAAAACTCATTTACGCCTACGTTACCCTTTTTCTCTTCATGCTGTTCTATGCGGCCATCAATATTCCTTACTCCTCACTTCTCGGCGTCCTTACACCGGATCCGGCGCAGCGAACGAGTGCTTCCTCCTTCAAATTCACATTTGCCTACATCAGCGGCATGATCGTCTCGGCAACATCACTTCTGTTTGCAAAGTATTTCGGCAACGGTGTGGATACCAAAGACCCGGGAGGCTGGACGAAGACTATTATGGTGTACGGAGCAGTGGCAGTTGTGTTCTTCGTGTTGACATTTCTGATGACTAAAGAGAGAGTCAAGCCGCAGAAAACACAGCAAACTTCTGTCAAGAAAGACTTAAAGGATCTCATTACCAATGGGCCCTGGCTTTTTCTGCTGTTCGCTACTATCTCAATGATCATGTTCGTTGCGTCCAGGATAGGTGTGACAAACTACTATTTCAAATATTTCATCACACATTACTCCGAGACCGGCCATCAGACGATTCAATACAATTTCCTGGGATGGAGTTTTACCTGGGGGTTCGAAGAGGTCGCCACTGTGTTCAACACATTGGGCCAGGCGTCAGCGATTATTGGAGCATTGCTGGTCCCACTGTTGACCGTGCGCATCGGCAAGAAAAACGCGTTTCTCCTCTTGTTCATAATCGCAATTCTTTCCACAGCGGCTTTTTACTTCCTGACGCCGGAGCACCTCACTCTGATTTTCCTTCTGCAGATTGTCGGCTCAATTACCGGTGGACCCCTGTCTCCCGTGATATGGGCCATGTACGCCGATACGGCTGATTACTCAGAATGGAAGAGGGGGAGGAGGGCGACCGGCCTCGTATTTTCTGCCTCAGCAACGTCCCAGAAAGTCGGTTGGGCGATCGGTGCCCTGTTCACGGGATCCCTGCTCTCCGGATACGGATTCATCGCTGACAAGGCCCAATCTCCAGAGGTGAACAGCCTCCTGGTCATGCTGATGAGCATCATCCCCGCGGCGTTCGGAATCATTTCGGTTGTCTTTATTCTCTTCTATAATCTCGATGAGAAGACGATGAAGACCATTGCCGGAGATTTGGAGGAACGAAGGAAAGCAAGCGGAGAAGCGGTTGTTCCTGCATGATTGTTTCGTAATGTAAAAATCTGCGGTTTTTCCCAATCTGCCGGGAGCGGAGCGATAACACGTTTCCGGCAGGTCTGTGGCTTGGCTGCACCCACCAAAGTGGAGACAAGAAAGGACTTTGTATGAAAAAAACTATTGTCGGTCCACCGTTGACCAATATTCCTTGGCAGGAAAGACCGAAGAGTAGTACTGACATCGTGTGGCGGTATGACAAGAATCCCGTCATCGGACGTCACGCGATAAAGGGAACAAGCAGAGTGTTCAACAGTGCTATCATTCCTTACAAGGACGAATTTATCGGTGTATTCAGAGCCGAGCACATGAATGGGTACCCCCAGCTCCATCTGGGCAGAAGCAAAGACGGGTTCCGTTGGGAGCTTGAAAGCAACGTGATTCGATTTCTCAACGAGGATGGGACTCCGGCAAAACCAATCCTCTACGGTTACGATCCTCGATTGCTTGAGCTGGAAGGGGCATACTATATCCTGTGGTGCAACTATTTCAACGGTCCGACGATCGGGATAGCAAAAACGGAGGACTTCAGGACGTTTGTGCAACTCGAAAATGCATTTCTCCCGTTCAATCGTAACGGAGTTCTTTTCCCGAGGAAAATTAAGGGGAATTACGTGATGTTGAACCGGCCTAGCGACAACGGTCATACGCCTTTCGGCGATATCTACCTAAGCCAGAGTCCCGATCTGACTTACTGGGGAAAGCATCGCCTCGTGATGAAGACGACCCACTACTGGTGGAAAAACACAAAGCTTGGGGCCGGGGCGGTTCCGATTGAGACGACGGAGGGCTGGCTGATGATCTATCACGGCGTTTGCACAACCTGCAGCGGTTTCATCTACAGTATTGGCGCGGCCTTGCTGGATCTGGAGGATCCCTCCAAAGTCATCGTCGATTGCGCAGATCATATCCTGACTCCCGAGGAGCCGTACGAGACTACGGGTTTTGTCCCGAATGTTGCATTCCCCTGCGCTACACTTCAGGACGCCGATACCGGGAGGATCGCCATTTTCTATGGAGCAGCGGACACGTATTGTGCCCTGGCATTTACCCAGATAGATGAACTGATCGCCTACCTCAAGGCTCATCCCAATATGCTGATGTGAATGAAATTTGTCTCACCAAAAGGATGAACAGCCATGCGATTCGGCTATTTTGACGACAAGAACAAGGAGTACGTCATCACCCGTCCCGACACACCGCGATCCTGGGCAAATTACCTCGGATCGACGGACTATGGCGCCATCATCACCAACAATGCCGGCGGATATAGTTTCTTCAAGTCGGCCGCGCAGGGACGGTTTACCAGGCTCCGCTTCAATGTTATCCCCATGGATCAGCCCGGCCGGTATCTGTACCTGCGGGACAGGAAATCGGGAGATTACTGGTCTTCGTCGTGGCAACCGGTAGGCAAACCGCTCGGGAGCGGTCGTGCGAAGCAGGGAAATCGGGGAAAAGGTGCAAAAGTATATACCTCGGAATGCCGCCACGGAACCGCATATACGAAAATTACCTCCACGTATTCTGACATCCGAACCGAGACGCTGTACTTCGTCCCGCTGGGGAAGAGCTGTGAATGCTGGCTCGTGAAGGTTAACAATACCGGCAAAAGCAAACGGGACCTGAGTCTTTTCACGTACGTCGAATACGCGAACAACTGGAAGCTGTCTCAGGACCTCATCAACCTCCAGTATTCTCAATTCATCCTGAAGATGAACGTTGTCGATGGGATCATCGACCACGGCACAAATGTCTACATGCCGCAGCGCCCGGAGCATTTCGAAGACGATGGTCAGGGACGGCACACCTACCTTGCGATTGCCGGTGCTCCCATCAAAGGATTTGAAACCGACCGGGAGGTATTCCTTGGGCCATACCGGACATATGCCAACCCGATCGCGGTGGAAAGGGGAAAGTGCAGAAATTCCCTGGCGGTGGGCGACAACGGTTGTGGAACTCTTCATGTTGATCTGTCATTGCGTCCAGGTGAATCCAGAGAACTTGTGGTGCTGATGGGAATCGGCGAAGCCGGCGTGCAGGGCAAGCAGGCCCTCCTGGAATTTGGTGATCCGGAGAATGTGCGCAGAGAATTCGTGCGGTTGAAGGAGTACTGGCATTCGCGCATCGGCAGCATGAGTGCGGTGACGCCCGACGCCGAGCTCAACAGTATGTTGAACACCTGGAACCCATACAATTGTCTCATCACGTATGCATGGTCACGTGCGGCCAGCCTGGTGTACACCGGAGAGAGAGACGGCCTGGGATATCGAGACACTGTTCAGGATATGCTCGGCGTGCTGCACACAATTCCCGGAGAAGTGAAAGAACGGCTCGAGCTCATGATCACAGGCCAGGCGGCCACAGGTGGGGCAATGCCGGTTGTCAAACCCTTCGCGCATGTTCCCGGCCGCGAGAAGACTCCGGACGAGAAAGAATATCGCTCGGACGACTGTATGTGGCTCTTCAATACCGTCCCTGCGTACGTAAAGGAAACCGGTGATCTCTCATTCTTCGGGAAAATCCTTCCCTTTTCCGATAAAGGTGAAGATACCGTCCTCGGCCACCTGAAAAGGGCCATTCAGTTCAATCTCGATCGATCAGGGACGCACGGTCTTCCGTGCGGTCTGTCTGCCGACTGGAATGATTGTCTGGAGCTTGGACACGATGGAGAGACTGTGTTCGTTGCATTTCAACTGAGGTATGCGCTCAAAAACTATGTCGAAATATGCAGGCTGCTTCAAAAGGAAAAGGAAGCCTCGTGGGGTGAGTTGCATCTGAAGACCCTGGACGAAAACATCGAGAAACATGCCTGGGACGGAGAGTGGTTCTTGCGGGCCTACAGAGCCGACGGCCTCAAATTCGGATCGAAAGAGAACGACGAAGCTTCAATTTTTCTTGAGCCGCAGCCGTGGGCAGTCTACAGCGGGCACCTCTCAGGGGACCGTGCAAAGGCGCTCATGGGTGTGGTTGAAAAACGACTCTCCACGGAATACGGCCTCATGATTTGTGATCCTCCGGTGGAGAAAACGGATCCCCATGTTATCAAGGCGAGATTATTCAACAAGGGGATGAAGGAAAACGGATCCGTCTTTTGCCATACGCAGGGATGGGCTGTTATTGCGGAAACGCTGCTTGGGCACGGAAGGCGCGCGTACACGTATTACAGGCAATTCATGCCCGCAGCGTTCAATACGAAGGCCGAGATCCGTGAAATCGAGCCCTATGTGTATTGCCAGTTTACCAACAGCAAGTACAGCCCGCGTTACGGAGCTTCGCGGCTGCCATGGCTGACCGGAAGCGCTTCCTGGGCATACTACGCGGTTACGCAATACATTCTGGGGATTCGGCCTGAATATGAAGGTCTGCGCATCGATCCATGCATTCCACCGGATTGGAAGGAGGTGCGCATCGAGCGGAAGTTTCGCGGAAGGCAATTTTCGATCAGGATCAGAAATTCGCAGCGAGCGGAGAAGGGGGTGAAAAAGCTGGTGATCAATGGCCGGGAAATCGCAGGGAATCTCATTCCCGTCGATCTCATGAAGGATGCCAATGAAGTCGTTGTGGAAATGGGGAAGACTCAGGAATGATGTTATGACGGTGTCCCGCCGCTTCTCGCCCTTCCGAATGGTTCTCACCTGCACGGTCATATTCCTCTCTCCCGCGCGCGGACAGTTCGTCGACAATTTCGACCAGCCCTCTCTAACATACGATGCGGCCGGAGTCAACGGTTGGACATTCTACAGCGGAGACGGTTCGGCAACAATGAGTTTTGCTACCTTCCGGAACGGCATTGCTTCCATTCACGTCGATGCGACAAAAGACAAGCTGGGAATCTGGTGGGCGCTGATCAGGAGGCGCATTTCGCAAGGAATGGATCTTCGTCTCCTTGCGGATCCACGTTTCGCACTGAGGGTTGAAGCGAGAATTCATGTCAGTAGCGCACCCAAGCGGGTCAACCTCCACCTCAATACACAGCGAACGACTGATTTTCACAGCCACCTGATGGAGTACGACATTCCCGATACGACGGCATGGCATACCATCAGCATGACAACGCACGGCTTCGATGCCCAACCCGGCGATAGCGTATACGGACAGCTGGCACTGATGGACTGGGGGTTGTCGAGATATCGCGTCGACCTCGACTACTACCGCGTCGATATCGTCAGGACGGATTCTGCAGGTCCCGATGTTGGTTTGCCGCAGGCGTATCATCCTTCCATACCGAACCTCGGCACATTTACCCATCACATTCCAGTGG
>Ga0326726_10000739_pt1 | contig 29968 bp, 23 predicted proteins | sample MHFenrmetagenome_2_FD_207603 | JGI IMG/M metagenome (GOLD analysis project Ga0326726, IMG submission 207603) | Lab enriched peat soil microbial communities from Michigan Hollow, Ithaca, NY, United States - MHF15MN | ecosystem: Environmental > Terrestrial > Soil > Wetlands > Peat | place: USA...
GCGTTGCATCGCCGGCTTCACCTGATCGTCGTCGACCACCATCGTGAGGTTGATTCCCGTGGCGCTGAGCGAGAGCATGTGCACGCGCACGTCGCCGAGCGCGCCGAGGGCGCGCGCCATCGCCTCCCCGCCGTCGGCGATCGCGCTCCCCACGACCGCGACGATGCCGCGATGTCGCTCGACCGACACGTCGCCCAGCGCCCGGAGGTCCGACACGATCGCCTGGAGGCTCGACGGGTCGTCGACCGTGAGCGACACCGATACCTCGGACGTCGCCACGACGTCCACCGAGGTGCGGTGCCGTTCAAAGATCTCGAACAACGCGCGGAGAAAGCCCTCCGTCAGCAGCATGCGCGGCGACCCGATCTTGACCATCGACACGGTGTTCTTCCCGGCGATCGCGCTCACGGCGCGCCTCGGCGCCTCGAACGTGATCTTCGTGCCCGTCCCCTCCGGTCGCCGTGAATTCAAGATATAGACCGGGATCCCCAACCGAACGGCCGGCGCGATCGTGTTGGGGTGCAGCACCTTCGCGCCGAACGACGCCAGCTCGGATGCCTCGTCAAACGCGATCTGCTCGATCAGTCGGGCATTCGGAACGACGCGCGGATCGGCGGTGAGCATGCCATCCACGTCCGTCCAGATCTCGATGGCCTCGACTCGCATTGCCGCGCCGAAGAGGGACGCGCTGTAGTCGCTGCCGCCGCGGCCGAGCGTGGTGGTGATGCCGGTCCCCTTGGCCGAGCCGATGAACCCGCCCATGATCGGCACCTTTCCCTGGCGTACGAGCGGGATCACCAGCTGGCGGCACGCGGCGGCGATCTCGTCCGCCTGCGGCTCGGCGCGCCCGAACGTCGAGTCGGTGATCATCACCTCGGTCGCATCGACATGCGCCGCGGGAACGCCCTGCCGGCAGAACGCGGCCACACACAGAATCGACGACATCTTTTCGCCGTACGCCGAGATCGCGTCGAGGCTGCGCGGCGTAAGGTCGCCCAACGTGGCGAGCGCTTCGGCGAGGTGCGCGAGCTCGTCGATCATGACGCTCAACTCGCCGCAGACCTCCAGCGCGTTGGCATCGGTGCCGAGCAGCAGCTCGGCCTGCTCGAGATGTCGCTCGCGAAGTCCCTCGACCGCGCGAATCGCGCCGATCAAGTGTCCCTTCGCCGCCTGCTCGGCGATCCCGATCAACGCATTGGTGACGCCGGCGAGCGCGGAGACGACGACGACGGGTCCGCGGCCGACGCGCGTGGCGATGATCCGGCCCGTGCGCGCGATCGACTCGGCGTCGCCCACCGACGTGCCGCCGAACTTGAGGACGATCACGAGTCGCCGATCAGGCCGCAGTGCACCATCAACTCTGCGTTGAGCACCGACGCGCCCGCGGCACCGCGGATGACGTTGTGGCCCATCGCCACCAGCTTCACGTCGAAGATCGGATCGGGCCGGACGCGGCCAACGACCACGGTCATGCCGTGCCCGGTGTTGACCTGGCGGCGCGGCTGCGGTTGATCCGGCTCCGTCGCGAGCACGACGGCGCGCTCGGGAGCGCTCGGAAGCTGTCTCGCTGATTCCGCTCCGCGCCACTCGCCAATGGCTTGCTGCACGTCGTCCGCGCGCGCGCGCGTCGCGAGCCCGATCGACATGCAGACCGTGTGACCGTGCTCGACCGCGACACGGTTGGCGTGCGCGCTCACGGGAAAATCGGCGCTGTGAACGACCGACGAGTCGGCCCGGCCCAGGAACTTCTGGATCTCCGACTCGATCTTCGGTTCCTCGTCCTTGATGTACGGAATCACGTTGCCGAGGATGTCGAGCGACGGCACGCCGGGATATCCCGCGCCCGACACCGCCTGCATCGTCGTCGCGATCAGCTTCGTGATGCCGAACCGCTGGTGGATCGGCGCCAACGGAAGCGCGGCGACGATCGCCGCGCAGTTGCCGTTCGCGACGATGCCGCCCGTCCATTTCCGATTCTTCCGCTGCGCACCGAGCACGCCGAGGTGGTCGGGATTCACCTCGGCGATGACGAGCGGAACGTCCGGGTCCATCCGGTAGTTCTTCGCGTTCGTCAGTACCATTTTGCCCGCCCGCGCGAACGCCGGTTCGGCGTCCTGAGCCGCCGCGGCGTCGAGCGCCGAGAACACGATGTCGGCGGACACTCGCGCCGGATCGCACGGCTCCACCATCATGTTGGCTACCTGATCGGGCATCGGATCGGCGCCGATCCACTTCGCGGCGTCCGCGTAGCGCTTCCCTGCCGATCGCTCGGAGGCGGCCAACTCCGTGAGCTCGAACCACGGGTGGTTGACGAGCAAGCGAATGAACGATTGGCCGACGGCGCCGGTGGCGCCGAGCACGGCGACGGTGCGTTTGCGGCGCCCGCCGGATTGGGAAGCACTCATGCCGAGAGCAGGCTCCTGACGATGCGTTCGTACGCGCCGACCGCGGCGCGCAGCTCGTTGACGTCGATGAATTCGTCCGGGGTGTGCGCGACGTGAATCGAGCCCGGTCCGAAGAGCAGCGGCGTTCCCCACTTGCCGAGCAACGGGATGTCGGACGTGTACGCGACGGGCGCGACCTCGAACCCGTCGATGGTATGAAAATGTTGGGCCGGGATGTACGAGCCGTACTCGAGCTCGGCGCGTCCCTTCGCCCATTTGTCGATTTGCTTCTTCACCGTGCCCGGATCGCCGACAAGACGGAACATCAACTCCGCCTCGGCCTCGGCGGGAACGATGTTCGCCTCGGTTCCGGCGCGCAGCGTGCCCACGTTGAGCGTCGTTTCGCCGAGGACGTCGTCGGTCGGCAGGTCGAGCGCGTTCAGGGCGGGCAGCAGCTCGAGCATCGGCGTGATGGCCGACTTCCCGAGGTGGGCGTACGCCGAGTGCGCCGCGCGTCCGCGCGTCCGCACGATCACGCGGAGCGATCCTTTCGCCCCGCTCGCCAGTTTGCTCTCGGTGGGCTCGCCGTTCACGAGAAACTTGCTCGTCGCCTTGAGCCGGTTTGCGGCGCGCGCGCCGTCCGAGCCCTTCTCTTCGCCGACGACGAACAGCAGGTCGACGCGCTCCTCCCCGCTCTTCGCGAGCAGGTCGGCCGCGACGAGCATCGCCGCGGCGATTCCCTTCGCGTCGCACGCACCGCGTCCCTGCAGCTTGTCACCGACGAGCTTCGGCGGGATGTACGGCGGCACGGTGTCGAGATGGGTCGACAGCGTCACACCGCGCCCTTTGCGCGATGCCCAGATGTTGGCGCGCCCGCGTGTCACCTCCTGGAGATGCACGTTCCAGCCGCGGGTCATGAGCCAGTTGGAGACGAAATCCACCGCGCGGCTCTCGGCGCCGGTGGACGAATCGATTGCGAGGAGCTCAGCAGCCAGCGAGACGACGTCGGTCATCCGGCAAAGTTAGCCAGCCTTTGTCATCCCGAGCAACGCAGCCACTTTTGTCATCCCGAGCGCAGCGAGGGATCTGCAGTTGAACCAGCGATCGGTTAGACGAGTCGTTCGATCGCCGGTGGCCGCCACTCGCCGTCGAGGATTGCCCGGGTCGGCCAGTAGAGGCGCAGCACCAAATTGAACGAGTCGGCCGGCGCAGGAAGCCAGTTCGATTCTCTGTCCCTGCCTGGCGACTCGTGTTGGACGTATAGCGTGAGCGAGCCGTCATCGCCAAACGAGAGCGAATCGTGATCGCTGACGACGAAGCGGCCGATCGGATTGTCGACGAACGCTTGCTTGGCGTTGTACATCGTGACGGACCAGAATGCCTTCACCGGCGGCAGCGCTCCTTCGGCGAAGCGCACGACGTACTTGTTCCGTCCGTTGAGCGGCTCATTCGACACGTCCGTGGTCGCGCGGGGGTAGATCGCGTCCTCCGGAACATTGGCGCCGAGTCCAACGACCGCGACCACGGCTCTCCACAGATAGTCCTGACCGTAGCGTCCCATGCTGGCCGGCGGAGTTTCCCAGCCATTGACCCGGATGCCATGCGGCTTCGCCGCTTCGGCGGTGAGCCTCGCTTGGGCGAGTTTCATCCCGGCATCGAGCACAGGATCGAGTCCCTTGATGTCGAGCGCCTTGCCCGGTCCGATGCCGAGCGCCTCGAATCGCGCGAGGTCCGGTCCGTCGTCGACGGTGGGCGGATTGGCGATCATGAGCGCGTTCAGTCGGCTGAAGAACGCCGCGGCGTCCATCTTCGCGACCTGTTCTACGGGGGGCGTCTTGGTGTCGATGAGCGGGTCCGCCGACGTGTCGCCGGCATCGCGAGGTGCGCGCGGCTGCTTCGCCCACACGCTGAGCGGCGTGAGCGTGTACCGGTCCTGAATCGCGTTGACCGCCGCGATGTCCTCTTTCCCGTTTGCGCGTGTACGCCCGATGATCCAAACCGTGTTCGTCGGCGCCTTGATCGGTTTGAGTCCCGGGGGAAGCGTTCCCGACCACTTCGGCCCGACGATCGCGAAGCTTCCGCTGCCGTTCCCGGTGGTGCGCGTGCCAGGACTGGCGAACACGTTCGTCCACGCGTCGAGCATCGGCATCAAATAGTAGCGGTCTGCCATGTCCGGAACGTCGAGCACGATCGGTTCGGCCGCGAGGTCGAGCCAGGCAGAGGAGTACAGCGTGTCGGCGTTGGGGGTCACGACATCCGTGAACGTCGCGTCCGGGAACGCGCGCATGTGGGCGAACTGATTGGCTGGCGCGCGCATCCCGCCGGGTTGCGCCGTCGCGGTTCCAAGTCGGCGCGTGACGTCCATGAGGATGAGCGGATAGCCGAAGACGTACGCGTCGGCGGCGATCTCGGCCGACCCCGTCGCGGACGTGGCGGACGTGGATGTCGACTGGGTCTTGGCGCGCTGAGACATCGGCCGAGCTCCTCGTGGGGCGGGAATGGCGCGACCCACCGCGGGCCGGCGCGTTTTCGCCCCGGCAGATTGGCGCGACCGGCGTCGAGAGCACATTGGCCGATGGTCCATTCGCGACGAAGGGGATGTCGATTTCTCGACATCCCCTCCGTTCGTGCACGTGCTCGAGTTCTATCGCGTCGCCATCACGGAATCGGCGAGGTCGCAACCTTGAGATTGTCCACCCACATGTACTGGTCGGCCGGTGAGCCGTCACCGATATAGGGAGACATCATGAAATGGTTGAATTGCATCGTCGCATGCGCACCGGTCCGGAACACCATGTCTCGCCGGTCGATCACCAACTGCCCGTTGAACCAGTACTGCAACACGCCGTCGGCCTGTCCGATGCCGTTCACGATGCTGTTCATCTGGTAGTACGCCTCGACGTGATTCCAGTTGCTCTTGTAGCCCGGCGCTCCCGGAGTCGGGGAGAACACAACTGGGCCCGTGACAATGAGGCCGTTGGAGTACCCCGTCAGGCCGGAACTCGTGTAGCACTCACCGCTCAGGTTGACCTCCGACACGCCGTTGCACCCGGCAACCGCCCGGTTCTCGGTGACCCCGATCAAGTTGAGAGGCACAGGTCCGTAGCTCTTGTTGATCGACTTGCTGTCCTGAAGGCCCACGACCGGAAGGCCGCCATTCTGGTAGTTGTGCTCCACCAAGACCGTGAGGTAGGAATCCCCTGGGCCGTCCCAGTCGCCGTCGAGCGTGCTCGAGACGTAGAACTCGTGCGGGTGGTACGGCCTGCCTGAGCCAACCCAATTCGGACTGTACTTCACATAGTAGCTCACGTAGAACGAGTTGGACGGCGTGAATTTGTGGCGGAAGCCACCGGCGGCTCCCGTCTGCGGCAGCGTCGCACCGACCGTCCAATGGAACTGCGCCGACGCTGTGCTCCCTGCGACGTGCTCGACGGTGGACAGCAGCGGCACCGTGTTGTCGTACCAGCCGCGGCTCGCGAGATTCGCGTCTTCGAAGTTCTCCTGGAAGAGCAACGTGCCTCCCGGCGGCGGAGGCGGTGGGGGCGCGGTCACCGTGATGCTCGCCGTGCCCGACTTCCCGGACGACGTTGCGGTGATCGTCCCTGAGCCTGCCGCCACGCCTGTCGCCAGGCCGCTCGAGCTCACGGTTGCCACTGCAGTATTGCTCGACGCCCAGGTCACCGTCTGTCCCGTCATCACGTTCCCGTTCTGGTCCTTCACCGTGGCCGTGAAGGCTTGCGTCGCTCCCGCGAGGATCGAAGCGCTCGACGGGGCGACCGTGACGGTCGTCGGCGTCGGCGGCGGTGGCGGTGGCGGCACCGCGGTCACCGTCACGCTCGCCGTGCCCGACTTGCCGGACGACGTGGCGGTGATTGTCGCCGAGCCCGCAGCAACACCCGTGACCACTCCGCTTCCATTGACGGTCGCCGCCGCTGTGTTGCTCGACGACCAAGTCACCGTCTGACCCGCCATCACGTTGCCGTTCTGGTCCTTCACCGTTGCCGCGAGTGCCTGCGTCGCGCCCGCGACGATCGAGGCGCTCGAGGGCGAGACAGTGACGGTCGTCGGAACCGGCGGCACCGCGGTCACCGTCACGGTCGCCGTGCCTGACTTGCCGGACGACGTGGCCGTGATTGTCGCCGAGCCCGCGGCAACGCCCGTGACCACTCCGCTTCCATCGACCGTCGCCGCCGCTGTGTTGCTCGACGACCAGGTCACCGTCTGACCCGCCATCACGTTGCCATTCTGGTCCTTCACCGTTGCCGCGAGCGCCTGCGTCGCGCCCGCGACGATCGAGGCGCTCGCGGGCGAGACAGTGACGGTCGTCGGAACCGGCGACACCGCGGTCACCGTCACGCTCGCCATGCCCGTCTTGCCCGACGCGGTCGCGGCAATCGTCGCCGTGCCGGCCGCGACGGCGCTGACCATGCCGCTCGAGCTCACCGTCGCCACCGCCGTATTGCTCGAGGCCCACGTCACCGTCTGCCCATTCATGACGTTGCCATTCTGGTCCTTCACCGTCGCGGCGAGCGCCTGAGTCGCGCCCACGACGATGGAAGCGGTCGATGGCGAGACGGTGACCGTCGTCGGAGCCGGCGGCACAGCCGTGACCGTGATGCTCGAGCTGCCCGTGATGGTCGACGACATGGCGGAAATCGTCGCTGAGCCCGCGCCAACGCCCGTGACCACGCCGCTTCCGTTCACGGATGCCATCGCCGAATTGCTCGACGACCAGGTCACCGTCTGCCCCGTCATCACGTTGCCGTTCTGATCCTTGACTGTGGCCGAGAGGGCCTGCGTCGCGCCGACGACGATCGAGGCGCTCGACGGCGACACAGCGAGCGTCGTCGGCGTCGGTGTCGGCGGAGGCGGCGCGATCACAGTAATGACCGACGTCCCGGAGATGCCCGACGAGGTCGCCGTGATCGTGGATGAGCCCGCGGCGACACCCGTGATCAGACCGCCGCTGGTGACCGACACGCTCGTCGGATTGCTCGACGACCACGTCACCGCTTGTCCAGTCATCGTGTTGCCGTTCTGATCCTTCACGGCCACCATAAGGGTTTGTCGCTCGCCAAGCGCGATCGACGCGCTCGACGGCGTCACGGTCACGCTCGCCGGTCCCGCGGTGGTCGCCGCGGTCGTGGTCGCCGTGGCGACGTTCGACAGGCCGCCGAAGACCGCGTCGACGTCGAGCGTGCCGCGGAACGCGATGAGACGGAAATCGTATTTCGTCGACGCCGAAAGACCGAGCACGGTGCACGTGAGCGTCGCGCCCGGCGCGCTGCCGGCGACGGGCGTCGCGCACGTGCCGCTCGTCACGCTCGTCGCCGTCCCCCAGTTGATCGGCGACGGCGCGTAGCGGACGTCGTACTTCGCCGGCCCCCCGGCGCCGTTGGAGACCTGCGTGAACGAGAGCGTCACGGACGAAGCGCCGAGCGCGCTCGCGCTCAGATTGGTGACCGTGCCCAGAATGCTCGAGCGATGCGCGGACGCATCACTCTCGGCCGCGACCGGGCCGTTGGCCGTGTCGGAGCTGCAGACGGAAAGCGTGGGGATGAGCAGCAGCCACGCCCACGATCGCGTGCGGCGGCGAGAGATGGCAAGCGGCGCGTGTCGCATCAGATGTGCTCCTCGAACCAACGAGTTTCGATGAGGGAGAAGCACTCGCCGTGGAGCGTGGCACAGAGCGGGCTGGCGAGTGAATCTCCTGTCGGAGTTCGCTGGCGGCTCGGCTGGCGTGGCGGAAGACTTCCGCTACAGCCCCGTGGCTCTGCGTCGCCGTCTTTCGACGGGTTTGCTCTGGGCAGCGCGCCGGGACACGTGCGTCTTTCAGGCGCCGTCATCACCGACCCACTCACAATAGTAGGGTGGCAACGATCGACGCCACTGACGTGCGCCGGCCTATTGGGCAGACGAGTCGCGCTGCGCGCGGTCACCGCCGTTTTCATGGAATCGCGCGCGCTTCGACGCGCGAGTGTGACGAAGGCCCACGTCGGTTGGCGATCTGCATCACACGGTGTCCCAATCGTGTGATGTAGGTCACCCTTCGTCATTCCGGCGAGATCGGGACTAGATCGCGATTCGCGTCCCGCGCTCCGGCGCCCACACCTCGTAGCCGTCCCCGCGCAGCACGTCGGCGAGCGCGTTCTGCGCGGCCGGTTCGCCGTGCACGAGATGCACCGGCGGCGCGCGATGCCCGGTGCCGCGCACCGCGGAGAGCCAGCGCCGCAGCTCGCCACGGTCGGCGTGCGCGCTGTAGCCGTTCAGAATCTCCACGCGCGCGCGGAGCGGCACCTCGGTGCCGAAGATCTTGAGCATCGGTTGACGCTCGACGATCCGCCGCCCGAGGGTGTGCTCCGCCTGGAATCCGACGATGAGGATCGTGTTCTTCGGATCCGGCGCGCCGTGGGCCAGATGGTGCAGAATGCGGCCCGACTCCGCCATGCCGGATGCCGCGATGATGACCATCGGCCCGCGCCGCTCATTGAGGGCCTTCGACGCCTCGGTGTCGCGCGTGAATTCCAACTGACCGTAGTCGAAGAGATCCTCGCCCGTGGCGACCAGCTCCTCCCGCACGTCGTACGCGTCCGGGTGCGTCGCGAACACCGACGTCACCGCGATCGCGAGCGGGCTGTCGAGGACGATCGGGACCGGTGGAATCGCCTTGGCCCGCGTCAGCCGATGGAAGTCGTACAGGATCTCCTGCGTGCGGCCCACGGCGAACGCCGGAATGATGACCCGGCCGCCCTTCGCCGCCGTGTCTCGGACGATGCGCGCCAACTGGTCGGGCAGCTCGGCGACCGGAGGGTGATCACGGTTCCCATATGTCGATTCCATGATGACGACGTCGGCGCCCCCCGGCGGCTGCGGGTCGCGGATGATCGGCAGCCCCCATCGCCCGACGTCACCCGAGAACACCAGACGCCGACTGGTACCCTTCTCCGAGCACTCGAGCGAGACGGAGGCCGAGCCGAGAATGTGGCCCGCGTCATGGTAGGTCGCGCGAATTCCCGGCGCGACGTCGAACGGAACTCCGTACGGGACGCTGATGATCCGGCCCATGAGGCGGGTCACATCGTCCTGGTTGTACAACGGCGGCGCGCAGGGGCGGTGGTGGCGCGCGAGATACTGCGCGTCCTTCTCCTGGATATGCGCGGAGTCGGCGAGCATGAGCGCGCAGAGGTCCCGCGTGGCCGGCGTGGCGTACACCGGGCGATCGATGCCGGCGCGCGCGAGCAGCGGCAGGCGGCCGGAGTGGTCGATGTGCGCGTGCGACAACACCACGGCGGTGAGCTCGTCCGCCGCGAACGGGATCGTCGCGTTCTTCTGATGCGTCTCGGCGCGGCGGCCTTGAAAGGTGCCGAAGTCGAGCGCGACCGTCGACGTCCCGACGCGCAGGAGATGACAGGAGCCGGTCACTTCGCGGGCGGCACCGAGAAAAGTGATGTCCATGGGGTTACGGCGGGGGGTTACGGCACGACGTGGAAACCGGCCAGCGCGAAGTGCTGGTCCAGCGCGAGGACGTCGCGATGGCCGCCGGCACGCATCACCTCCAAGCTGACGGCGTCGGCAAGACTCAACCGTTGGTCGGCGAACCGGCGCAGCCAGCGATCGACGGCCGCGCCCTCGAGCTCTCGATCGACGAACATGACGGTATGCGACGGGTCCTGGTAGAGGCTGTCGAGAAACCGCAGCCCCTCGCCGGCGCCGCGAAACCGACTCAAGAGTACCTGCATCTCCGCCACCACCAGGTTGGTCGTGACAACCGTTTGGCCGGCCTCGAGCTGCTTGATGTATGCCGCGCGAGCAGCCTTGTGCTTGGACTCCTTCGGACTCAGGGCGGCGAACCAGCCGGATGTATCGAGAAAGAGCCCTTTCACCGGCGTCTCCTCCGTGGCGCGCGGTACGCGTCGGCGAGCACGGCGTCATGATCCGCGGCGACGTCGTCCGGCCACCCGTCCGGCGTGCTTTCGGCGAGAAACCGCAGCATCGGGCTGGCGCCCCCCAGCTGTTCGCGCGCGTAGCTCCGGACGCCGCGACGGAGAATCTCGGCCTTCGACAAGCCGGCTTCCGCGGCGAGGCGGCTCAGCAGCGCGCTATCGTCGGATGCCAGGTACACCTGCACCGGCTCGCGGACTGGGGTGGGTCGCTTCGATCTCGCCATACATGTATCCTACAATAATGACTACATGTAGTCAATAGAATGTACGGCGCCAGTCGTTGGCGCCGGTCGTCGCGGCCGGCCGCGTTTGACCCGGCTATTGGGGGCTCGTAGCATTCACGCCCATGCCACTCCTCGCATCTGTCCGCTCATGAAAGAGCGGCTCGAGAACATCACCAACCGCATCGTCTCGGCCTCGGCCACCCTCATCGCGATTGTCGCGCTGGCGACCGCGGTCTATCAAGCCCGGCTGAGTCGCGATCAGGCCAAGGCCTCGGTGTGGCCCTACCTCATTCAAGGCAACTCCGGCAACAACGGGTACGCGCGGATCGTGCAGAACGTCGGGCTGGGTCCGGCGATCATCCGCGGGTTCGAGGTGCAGGTGGATGGCGCGCCGACCAAGAGCTGGGCCGAGGTCGCCGACAAGCTCGGGATCACGCTCACCTGGCGCGGCAAACGTAGCACGACCTTTCGCGCCGGGTTGGTCGTTCCGACGAACACGATGATCGACTTGCTCGAGCTACCGGATTCCAACGACGTTCGCGCGTTCCGCGCCGCGATCGGCGATCATCTGCAGACGTGGGTCTGCTACTGCTCGCTTTACGGTGACTGCTGGGAGAACCGCAGCGACGACTACCAGCCGACGCCGGTGAAAGCGTGCACGGATGACCCCGCGCGTCGCTTCATCGAGTAGGGTTGGCCGGCAGCGAGAGGCGGCTCGTGACTTGCGCCGCTACGCGTCGTGGCGCAGCGAACGGACAGTCTTAGCCTTTCGGCACGGTTGGTTGCCCTCGGCGTCGTCGGTGGCGCCGTGTTGGGCTACGGTCGGAAAGACGATCGCGCCGCGCTGCTGCGGCTCGCGGAGCTCGGGTTTCTCGGCGCGGCGGCCTGGGTCGCTCTCGGACTGCGGATTCTCCCGTTGGGTGCGGCTCGCCGGAGCGTCTGCATTCGGACGTCGCTGGTCATCAGGCGCTCGGTTGAGGACGTGTTCGCCTTCGTCAAGGACTTCTCGAACTTTCCGGCGCTGGTCAAGGGGCTGAGCTCCGTCGAGGACTATGATGACGGGCGCTCGCACTGGCGCGTTCAGACCGATGCCGGACGAACCCTCGAGTGGGACGCGGTCGTGACGAAGTTCATTCCGAACCAGATCATCGCGTGGGAGAGCAAACCCGGAGGGGCCGCCGACAGCACTGGCTTGATCCGCTTCGAGCCGGTGAACGCCGGCGCGACGAAGATCGAGATCGAGCTGACCTACTACCCCGCGCGCACCGACGTGGTCGAAGCGCTGTTCGCCCTGCACGCAGAGCCGCGCACGGATCGCGTGGATGAGGGTCTGAGGCGCCTGGGCGAGTATCTCGAGTCGCACTCCAACAGCGGCGACCGCGAGCAGAGCGACTCCGTCGCGCCCGCGACGGATCACGCGTCTGATGGACGCGCGGGTTGACCCACGACGACGCTTGCATCTCTGAGCAGTTGTAGTCGGACTGGTCGACGTAGTTGCCCGCGTAGCCGACATTCGCGTCCCGGTAGCCGAAGGCGCTCTGGTACGACGACCCCCGGCGATCCTCGCGCTCAGCCTCGCCGGCGATGTCGGTGATGTCGGTGATGTCGGTGATGTCGGTGATGTCGGTGATGTCGGTGATGTGCCCACGAAGACGCGGCACACCACCGACGCGTGTGCAGGCATTGCCTGACCCCGCGCCGTGGGCTCGAACACTCATACTGAAGACGCAGTGCACCATGCGGTGACGCACGTGCCGGCACCGTCATATCGAGCCGCACAGGCCGGTCGCGCGCGGGCGCGACCGCGGAGACGACACCATGTTGATGACGATTGTGGTCCTGCTGATTGCCCTGTGGCTCCTGGGCATGTTGACGTCATACACGCTGGGCGGGCTCCTTCACATTCTGTTGATCGTCGCGATCATCGTGGTCGTCGTGCGTGTGCTGCAAGGCCGAAGGGCCGTGTAGGCCCGCCGCGCATTCCTCGCGATCGCGATGGTGAGTAGCGATGCCCGCGATGCCCGCTGAGCGCGCCGCCGCGCCGACGTCTCGGTCCCCGCTTCGAAAGCTGAGGATCATCGACCTCCTTCGGCCCCACTGGAAGGGGCTGACGATCGCGGTGGTCGCCGTGCTCGGCGAAACGCTCGCCGACATCCTCGATCCGTGGCCGATCAAGATCGTCGTCGACAACATCCTGAAGGCCAAGCCGCTGACGGGAGTTCTGGGCCGCCTCGTGACCGGCGTGTTTGGCGACGGCACCTATGCGATTCTGAATCTCGCCGTCGCTGGCGTCGCCGTGGTCGCGGTGGTCGGAGCCGTCAGCGCGTACTTCGAGAGTTATCTAACGACCAATGTGAGCCAGTGGGTGGGACACGACCTGCGGCGCACGATCTATCACCACATCCAACGCCTGTCGCTCGCGGAACACGACAAGACGCGCACGGGCGACATGATCACACGGGTCACAACCGACATCGAAGTCATCCAGGACTTCATCAACTCGGCGCTGCTCGGGATTCTCGTCGATGTGTTGACGCTGTCCGGCATGATCGGCGTCATGTTCTACCTCAACTGGCGGTTCACGCTCGTCGCGCTGTCGGTGATGCCCGTGCTTTTCCTCGTGGTGTTCCGCTACACGCGGCGCATCAAGAAGGCCTCACGGGCGGTGCGGAAGAAGGAGGGCGACCTGCTCTCCGTCGTCGAGGAAGTGCTGACCTCCATCCGGGTGGTGCAGGCGTTCGCGCGCGAAGACTATGAAGAAGAGCGCTTCGAGGTGGAGAGTCTCGCCAACGTCGAGGCGGGGCTGGCGGCACGCACCCTCAAGGCCCGGTTGGCGCCGGTGGTCCAGCTCATCGTCGCGATCGGTACCTGTCTCGTGCTCTGGTTCGGCGCGCGCCTGGCGATGTCCGGACAGTTTAGCGCCGGCCTGCTCATCGTCTTCCTGATGTATCTAGGGAAGATGTACAAGCCGATGCGCGACCTGTCGAAGATGACGGACACCGTCTCCAAGGCGATGGTTGGCTACGAACGCATTCAAGAAGTGCTCGACATCGAGAGTGTCGTTCGCGACCTGCCAGGCGCACGCCCGGCCCCGAAGTTCACCGGTGAGATCGAGTTCAAGAACGTCTCGTTCGGCTACACGGCCGACAAGCCGATCCTCAAGGATGTCAGCCTCAAGATCGAGGCAGGACAGGTCGCGGGCATCGTCGGCCCGTCCGGAGCGGGCAAGACGAGCATCGTCAGTCTGATTCCGCGCTTCTACGATCCGGTGTCGGGACAGGTCGCCATTCAAGGTACCGACATTCGGAAGTATCAGCTCCAATCGCTGCGCGATCAGATCAGCTTCGTGCTGCAGGACACGCTGTTGTTCAACACCACCATCTGGCAGAACATCGCGTACGGCAAGCCCGGGGCGTCGGCGCAGGAGATCAGGCGCGCGGCCGAGCTGGCGAATGCGAGCGAGTTCATCGAGGCGATGCCCAAGGGCTACGACACGATGGTCGGCGAGCGTGGCGTCACACTCTCCGGCGGTCAACGCCAGCGGATCGCGATTGCGCGCGCGGTCATTCGCGACACGCCAATTCTGATTCTCGACGAGCCGACGGCGGGCTTGGACGCGGCCTCCGAGCAAAGCGTGATGGAAGCCCTCGAGAAGTTGATGAAGGGCCGGACGTCGGTGGTCATCGCGCATCGCCTCGGCACGATCCGCCACGCCGACGTCATTTTCGTCGTCAAGGACTGCGACATCGTGGAGCGCGGCACGCACGAGGCGCTCATGGCGTTGAATGGCGTCTATGCAGAGCTGCTCAACATTCAGACGCCCGAAGAGCAGCGCGAGCCGGTGGAGGCCATCGCGTGAAGCTGATCATCGAGCCGACCGATGGCGTGACGCCGATCCTGTCGGCCATCACGAGCGCGAAGAAGAGCATCGACATCGCGATCTTCCGCTTCGACCGGAAGGACCTCGAAGCGGCCCTGATCGCGGCGGTCGCGCGGGGGGTTCGCGTCACCGCGTTAATCGCCTTCGCCAACCGGGGCGGCGAGCCGAGCCTTCGCAAGCTGGAACTGCGGTTTCTCGCGGCGGGCATCATCGTGGCGCGCACGTCCGGCGATCTGAGTCGCTATCACGACAAGTTCCTGATCGTCGATCGCCGAACGCTCTGGGTTCTCTCCACGAATTTCACGCACCTGGACATCGACCATAGCCGCGGCTTCGGCATCATGACCACTCGCGCGAACTGGGTGCGCGAGGCGCGTCGGCTGTTCCGGGCGGATTGCAGCCGCGCGAAGTACGTCCCGAAGATCGAGACATTCGTCGTCAGTCCCGCGAACGCGAGGAAGTCGCTGGCCGCGTTCCTGCACCGAGCAACGAAGGAACTGCTCATCTACGATCCGCAAGTCTCCGACAAGGAGATGCTCCGGGTCCTCGAGGAGCGCAAGAAAGCGGGCGTCGCAATTCGCATCATCGGCACCGTGTCGGGTCGAATCCCGTTCGATGCGCAGAAGCTCGATGGCATGCGGCTCCATACGCGCACGATCATTCGCGATCGCCGCCAGGCGTTCATCGGGAGCCAGAGCCTGCGCGCTCCCGAGCTCGACGCACGCCGTGAGCTCGGCCTGGTCATTCAGGACGCGAAGGCGCTGAAGAAACTCGTCGAGGCCTTCGAGGCCGATTGGAATCCCAAGCGCTCCCCGCAGGCAAAGACGGAGAAAAAGGAGACGGCCGTGGCGCTGGAAAAGGAATCCGAGGAAGCGGTCAAGGTGCTCACGAAGGACTTGAGTCCCATCGTCAGCACCATGAAGAAGGCGGTCAAGCGCGCTGTCGCGAAAGCGGGCGAAGAGGTCCTTCACGACAAGGGCGTCAAGGAGACGATGAAGCGCGTCGTCAAGAAGGCGGTGAAAGACGCCGTCCACGAAGCGGTGAAAGAAAGCCGGACCACCTGAGGTGACACCGATGCACCCATACCGTTTGTCCGTCGCGCTCGCGGTGGCGCTCTCCTCCCTGACGAGCTGCAGGACGTCCGCCGTCGTGCAGCAGGGTACGCCGGCGCAGGCGAGCGTTCAACTGCCGAACCAGCCGGGGTCGCTGAAGTTCGCCGCGTTCGGCGACTTCGGAAACGGCAACGCGCCGCAGTATCAGTTGGCGGCTCAACTCGCCAAAACGCACGACACGTTTCGATTCGAGCTGGTGACGACGCTCGGCGACAATCTGCTCGGGTCCGAGACCGCCCAGGACTTTCGGGACAAATTCGAGATCCCATACAAGCCGCTTCTCGACGCCGGCGTGCAGTTCCACGCGACGCTCGGGAATCACGACGACCACGAACAGCGACGGTACGCGCCGTTCAACATGAACGACCGTCTGTACTACTCGTTCAAGGCGCCGACGCAGGATGTCCGGTTCTTCGTCCTCGAGAGCTCGGACATGAATCCGGACCAGGTGAAGTGGCTCGACAATGAGCTCCGAACAGCATCGGAGGAATGGAAGATCGTCGCCATCCATGAGCCCCTGTACTCGTCCGCCGCCACGCACGGCCCAAACCTCGCGCTGCGGGAGACGCTCGAGCCGATGTTCGTGACGTATGGCGTGAGCGTGGTCCTCTCCGGACACGATCACGTCTATGAGCGAGCGAAGCCGCAGCGCGGGATCACGTATTTCGTCGTGGGCTCCGGCGGCGAGTTGCGAAGCGGCGATCTCCGCAAGAGCGATCTGACCGCCGTGGGGTTCGATGCGGACAACGTGTTCTTGGTCGCGGAAGTGATCGGCGAGACGATGTACTTCAACGCGATCTCGCGGACAGGCATGATCGTCGATTCGGGAAGCATCACGTTGCACAAGGGGCCCTGAGTGCGCCGCATGGCCGTTGCAGTCCGCGCAGCGGCAGGCGCGGTGGTGATCTCGCTGGCGTGTCCGTCGCTCGCCGTCGCGTTCCAAGGCGGCGTCCGGCCTCAGGCGACGGAGGCGGCGAGCAGCACCATCGCTGCGGGAGCGCGCTACCAGGCGTCGCCGCTCCACCGGTGGTTCGCCGGAAGCACGTACCGAGATCTGTGGGCCACGCCGATACGCGTTCCCGTGCTCGACTTGCGCACCTTCGCGGGCGGTCTCCATCCGACCAAGGCGGGCGGTGGAATGCAAACCAAGTCGCTCCGCCTCAAGACAACTGATGGCCTCGAGTATGTCTTCCGTCTCACCGACAAGTCGGGCGGCGGGGCACCGGGGAAATTCAGAAACACGCCGGTCGACCGCATCTTCCAGGACCAAGTCAGCGCGATGCATCCGGCGGGCGCCCAGGTCGCGGTGCCGATCATGGCGGCGAGCGGGATCCTCCACCCCTCCGCCGTGCTCATGGTCATGGCCGACGATTCGCTGTTGGGACAGTTTCGCCAGGAGTTCGGCGGACGCCTTGGGATCATCGAGGAGTTTCCCAATATCCCCGACCGCGGTCCTGGCTTTGGCGGCGCGTCGAAGATCATCGACAGCGAAGACTTGCTGAAGCTGCTGAACGCCGATGCAACGCAGCGCATCGACGCGCGCGCGTTCCTGACGGCGCGGCTGACCGACCTCGTGCTCAACGACAACGATCGCCATAAGGGCAATTGGAAGTGGGCCCAACTCGAGACAGATCCGCGCTGCGAATGGACTCCGATCGCGCGCGACCGCGACCACGCGTTCGTCGCCTATGACGGAATGCTCCTGAGCGTGGCTCGTCTGGCGGTACCCACGCTCGTATCGTTCGGCACCACGCCAAGCGTCGCGGGGCTCACCCAGGCAAGCGGATTCGATGCGCGGCTCTTATCGGAACTCGAAAGGCCGGTGTGGGATTCCGTCTCGCGGGCTCTGCAAGCGCGGATCACCGATTCGGTGATTCACGCTGCCGTACGCGCGATGCCGGTCGAGTACCGAGCCTCGTCGCCGAAGCTGGAAGCGATCTTGCGGGCGCGTCGGGACGCGCTGCCCAGCGCCGCCGATCGATTCTACCGCCTGTTCGCCGCCCGCGTCGACGTGCACGGCACCGACGCGGCGGATCGCGCCGTCATCAGCCGGGTGAGCGACGGGTCCGTCGACGTTCGCCTCGAGTCGAGAGGCACACGCAGCTTCGCACGGCGGTTCGACGCGCGCGAGACCTCCGAGATTCTCGTGTACTTGCACGATGGAGACGATACCGCGCTCGTCACCGGGCACGTACAGCAGAGCATTCTCGTCCGCGTCATTGGCGGGAACGGCACGAACGTGTTCGTCGACTCGTCCACCGTGTCGGGGGATCCGAATCTGACGCGCTTCTATGACGCCGGCACGGTGCACGCCGTGTCGTATGGCCCCGACACATTGTTCGATCGACGTCCGTGGGAGATGGAGAACGGAGTGCTGACCCCGCCGCATACGGATCACGGCGCCTCGTACGCGCCGCTCGCGGGACTCAGCCTGTTCAGTCTCATCGGCGTCACGCCGCGATTTGGCTTGGTGAGGTATGGATACGGATTCGACCAGCGTCCGTACGCGACGAGGGTGGGGCTCGAGGGTGAGTACGCGTTCAAGTTCCGCGGCGCTCGTGTGATTCTGTCGGCGGACAAGCGGCTGGACGCGTCGTCGTTTCACGTCACGGGCCTCGCGCGCATGTCCGACCTCGACGAAGTCAACTTTCATGGACTCGGCAATGCGACGATCGACTCCGGGCGCCCCCGCACGTACTACGAGGTGCACCAGCGGCAATGGTCGTTTGCGCCCGCCATCGCTCTCGCGGTGGGGCAGCGAATGGACATTTCGCTCGGGCCAGTGATTCTGCATTCGGTGTCCGACAGCGCCCGGAGCCCCTACTTGGCGGCAACGCGGCCGTATGGGTTCGGGACCTTCGATGAGACCGGCGCGACAGCCGCCATAGGATATGTGTGGCATGAACCGGCGAACGACCCGGACCACACACTCCGCACGGTCATCGCCGACATCACCGCGGCCTACTTTCCGGCGGCGTTGAGCGTCCGTACGCCGTTCGAAGCGGCGACGGCTACGATCGGCGTGTCTTTCGCGCTCCCGCTTCCGACCCGTCCGCTGCTGGTCGTCCGCGCCGGAGGCAAGAAGGTCTACGGGGATTTTCCGTTCTTTGAAGCCGCGACCATCGGCGGTGAAGGCTCGAACCGGTACATGGATGCGCAGCGGTATGTCGGCGACGCCTCTCTGTACGCGTCCTCGGAGCTCCGGATTCCGGTCGCGCGGCTCCAGCTCGTGTTGCCGTTGCGCGTGGGAATCCTCGGGCTCGCCGAGGCCGGCCGCGTGTACGATCGCGGAAGCTCACCCGGTAGTTGGCACCCGCGAACTGGCGAAGGCATCTGGGTAGGCATGCCCGGCGTATCATCCGTCCTGACGCTCGTGCGGACCACGGAGCCCGGTCACGCGGGCCTGCAACTCGGCCTCGGACTCAGCGACATCCGTTGACGACGCCCTCGTCGTGCGACTGCGCGAAGCCCGTGTCACATGTCAGTGTCAGCGCGAAATGCCGTGATGTACGCCTCAACGAATGCCTCCGCCGTGGCATTCGGTCCGTTCCACTCCAATTGTTCTGGCGTCGCTCGCACTCCGTGCCATTCGGAACTTCCATCGGATCGCCGAATCAGCCCCTCGATGGTGAACGACTCCGGTTTGGTGCGGAGGAGGGGTTCGGGATCCAGCCCGTACCGTTCGCGGAGAATCTCCGCGACGCGAGCCGCGAACGTGTCGAAGAGTTCGTTCGCCGTCTTGGCCATTTCCGCCTCCCGCGTCCAGAGAGAATCTTATTGCGCAGGTCTCGAATGGCGAACTGATTCTTGGTTGATCGGGTCTCTCATCGCGACTGCGGTTCATCGCCTGACCGAGGGCGGGCTCGCTTCGCGAGGTGAATCATGCTCATAACGCCCTTGATGCCAACCACCGCCTCCGCCGCGCGCTGCGCCGCCACTCGCTGATCGGGCCGGTCCGCTTCGCCCAGGAGCCAGACCCAGCGATCGTGAACGCGTGCGGTGATCGTCTTGTCGGGAACGCCGGGGTCCCCGATGAGGGCGTTGACGACGTCATTCGCGATGTCGAGGTCCGTCCTTGCCGTGTCGCTTCGCAGTGGATCCGTCGTCATCGCCGCCTCAGGGCCGAGGGCCCAAGCCGCCACCCGGACGTTTGGGTGGTGCGTGTTGCCCGCCACGAGCCAACATCGGCGCCGAGAGCGGCCCCCGCCGTCCGGCAAGCCGCCAATTTGTGCAGTCCGTTACCTCACATCGCTAGCATGGGGTTGCCAACGCCCTCATATTCCGGTGAACGCTTCGAGCGCCGACCTAGTCCGAGTGACCGGCGGTCCGCCGGTCACGTCGACGCGATTGCCTCGGTGCTCGTATGCCCCTTCGCACGGATCGCAAGATCGTGCTCGCGGTGGCCTCGACGTCGCTCTTCCTTGTCGCTTTTGCGGCAATCGGGGTCTGGCGCACCAAGAGATTCGAGATTGACGCTTCGGGGGTATCGCACACCCACGAGCTCCGCGCCGAGCTTCGGGAGCTTTCGCGGCGGATCGACGCCGCGAAGGGGGATCTCCGCGGTTACCTGTTGACCGGCGACTCGGCGTATCTGACGAGACACCGGGCAGACCTTCGAGCGACGGAGGCGGCGTTCGAGCGAGTTCGACTGCTCAGTTCCGACAACTCGGAGCAACTGGCTCGTCTAGCGATCGCGCGGGGGCTCATCACGTCCCGCGAGGCGGCCTTCGATAGCACGCTGGCTCTCGGCGCCCCGAGTCGTGTATCACCAGCTACGGCCGCGCGACTCGCGATCGGCGAGCAGCTGACTGCTCAGATCGACAGTCTGGTGAATGCCGCCGACTCGACCGAACAGGACCTACTCGCGGCTCGCTCGGTCCGGCAGACGCGGAGTGAGCGGCAATCGCTCCTTGCGTCGATCGCCATCGCCGTCACGGCGATCGTCATCGCGCTGGTGTTCGGCCGATCCATACGCCGCGACGTCACGGGACGTGCGCGCGCCGAGGCGGCGGCCCGCGCATCAGAGGCGAAGTTCGCCGGCATCCTCGAGATCGCGGCGGAGGGGATCATCACCGTCGACGAGCGGCAGTCCATTGTTCATTTCAACCACGGCGCCGAAGAGATCTTTGGGTACACGCAGGCCGAGGTACTGGGGAAGCCGCTCGAGCTGCTGCTGCCGGCACGCCATGCGCACGATCATCGCAGTCACGTGGCGTCGTTCGCGGCAGGAAGCGAGGCGGCGCGCCGCATGGGCGGCCGCCGCCCGATCAACGGACGCCGGAAGAACGGCAAGGAGTTTCCCGCCGAGGCATCGATCTCGAGGCTGGAGACGCCGAGCGGTTGGATCTTTACCGCGGTGCTGCGCGACATCACCGAACGCCGGCGCCTCGAGGACCACAACTTGGCGCTTTCCACCGCGAGCGTGTTGCTCGCGCAAGCCCCGGACTACGATGATGCGTTGGCCGTCGCGGCGCAGCTTCCCGTTCCATCCGTTGGTGCGTGGAGCGTGTTGGATGTCGTGGAGGAGACCGAGGGAACCGATTCGGTGTTCCGGCGCGTCGGGAGCCGCCACCCCGATCCGGCCGTCGACGCCGCGCTTCGAGAGTGGGAGCGGGATCCGCTCGACTCGGATTCGCCCGAGGTGGCCGTCGACGTGGTTCGCACGCGCGAGCCACGGCTCGTTACCGCCGTCTCGGACGACTGGCTCGAGGCGCACGTCGCCACCCCGCGGCACCGCGAGGTGGCGCGGCGAATCGGCATGCATTCGCTGATCATCGTTCCGCTCGTCGTGCACGATCGCGTGGTCGGCGTGTGGACGATCGGTTCATCGGCCGAGCATGCGTTCGATGCCTCGGACGTTGCGCTGGCGAGCGCCCTCGCCGAACGCGCCGCACGGGCGATCGAGAATGCGCGCCTCCTTCGCCACGCACGGCGCGCGACCGCGGCTCGCGATCAGGTGTTGAGCGTGGTCTCACACGACCTCGGCAATCCGCTGAGCGCCGTGACGATGCTCGCGCGTCGACTCGTCGACTCGTCGGACGACGGGGAGCACCGATCGATCGGCGAGCACATTCTCACGGCGGCAGACTGGATGCACCGCCTGATGCAGGATCTGCTCGACGTGGCGAGCATCGAGGCGGGCCGACTGTCGATCGAGCTCGAGCCGCAGGCGCCGCACCAGATCATCGAGTCCACCGTGGAGATGTTCGCGGATCGGGCGGCATCACAGAACGTGGATCTCCGAACGGACTTGGCGGCGAACGCGGCTTGGGTGTCGGCGGACGCGTCGCGCATCACTCAAACCCTCGGGAACCTCGTCGGCAACGCGCTCAAATTCACACGCGCCGGCGGCACGGTCACGTTGGGCGCGCGCAGCGACGGCGACGAGATGAGGTTCTGGGTTCGCGACACAGGGTGTGGTATTCCAGCGAGCGAGCTGCCGCGCGTCTTCGATCGCTTCTGGCAGGCTCGCCGAGGCACCGGGGCCCGCGGCACGGGGCTGGGATTGGCGATCGCCCAGGGCATCGTACGCGCCCACGGCGGCCAGCTATGGGTGGAGAGCGTGGTCGACGAAGGAAGCACCTTCTTTTTCACCCTCGCATTGGCCAAGCCAAGCACCGTGCCCGAATTGCCGTTCGACACGCGCAGCCGGGTGACCGCGACCTGATCGGCGAGACTCATCGGCTCGGCCGCGAGGCAATCTATGTACACAGGTTCATAGTCCTCCCACGATCGTCGGCGACGAAGGCCGTACAGCAATGTCGGGGATTGTCACCTCCCCGAAGATCACTCATGGCTCGACATTCAGAACGATCATTCGCGGGGCCTACGTAAACTGGTTTCCGCAATGCTCACGTTCGCTCCCGGACAGCGGGACGCGCAGACGCTGAGGTGCTGACCCGGCGAGGCTACGTCGACGCGATGCACGGCGCTGAATTGCTATTCGCCACGCTCCTCGGTCCCATGGCGCGAGCGACACCGCTCGGGCGGGACTCGTCACGGGCCGCGGCCGCGTGCGACGGCAGGATCGTGTCCTCGATCGTCATTACGCCACGAGATCCGTCATTCCTCGCGATTCCACGGCCTCTGCGCCCGCTCGCGCGCGGACTGGGATTGCTGCACACGACCTCGACGGCGGCGACGATCGATCGCTTCCTCCTCCTCGAGGTCGGACAGCCCTGCACCGAACGGCAGCGCGCGGAATCGGAGCGCATTCTGCGCGCGCAGCCCTTTCTCGCCGACGCGGACGTGCGCGTCGTGCCCGACAGCGCGGGGCGCGTCGGTATCGAGGTCGAGACGATCGACGAGATTGCCACCGTGTTGGACGTGCGCTTTCGAAATCGCCGTCCATCGGAAGTTCGCTTTGGCAACGGCAACATCGGCGGGCTCGGGCTCTACGCCGCGGCCAGCGCCGAGCACGCATCGGCCTATCGCACCGGATTCGGCATTCACGGGGTGGCGTACCAGGTGTTCGGTCAACCCTACACGCTTGCCGTCGTCGCGGAACGCTCGCCACTCGGCGGAGAGCTGACCATGGAGCTTGGTCACAAGTTCCTCACCGATTTGCAGCGGGCCGCGTGGCACCTGGGATTGAGGAACGTCGATGGATACGTGCCGTTCGGGCCGCCCGAGGGCGACGTGCTGTCGCTCGAAGTTCGCCGCCAGCTCTGGGACGTGGGCGGGGTGCGCCGCGTTGAGCTCGGGCGTCGGAGCGCGTTTGTCGGCGGCTTGATCACGCACGAAGCCGTGACGCCAGCGAACCGCTTCGTCGTCGTCTCCGACTCGGGCCTGGTCGTCGGCACCGGCGCCTTGCTCCGCGAGCCCGCGCCAGGTTATCGCAATCTGCGCCTGAACGCCGTCGCCGGCGTGCGCGCGTTGTCCTTCACGGAGGTGCGCGGGTTCGACGCGCTCACGGCAACGCAGGACGTGGCGACCGGCGTCCAGTTCGGGGTCCTTGCTGGCCGTTCCATTCCTCAATTCGTTGGTGGTGACGACGACGTGTTCGTCTCAGCCGACTTGTACGCGGGACGCGGCTCGGCCACATCGTTCGGCGCGATGCGCATCGAAGCCGAGGCGCGCAACGATCGCGGCGCCAACGACTGGGATTCAATGATCGGCAGCGGGCGACTGGCCTGGTACGTCAAGCCCGCTGTAGCACACGTCGTCATCGGCAGCGTCGAGCTCGCGGGCGGGCGGCGACAGCGCGTGCCGTTCCAACTTCTGCTCGGGGACCGGCAAGGCGGCGTGCGGGGCTACTCCGCTTCGCGCGATGCGGGTGCGGCGCGCGGCGTGGTGCGCCTCGAGGAGCGTTGGTCGATCGGCACACTCGGGTCTCACGCCGCGCTGGGAATCGCGAGCTTCGCTGACGCGGGCCGCGTCTGGGCGGGCGATGCTCCGTTCGGCGTGAACAGCAGCCCGAAGATCGGGCTCGGCGTGGGGCTCCTGGCGGCGCTCCCGCCGCAATCACAACGACTGTGGCGGTTGGATTTCGCCGTTCCGGTGAGCCCAGACGCACACACGCGCTGGGAGGTTCGGCTCACGGGAATTTGGACGCGAGCGTTCTGGCGGGAGCCGGACGACGTTGCGCGCGGCCGTGCGGGGGCGGCGCCATCAACGATCTTCACGTGGCCGTGACCTCCCGCGCCTCTTCGCTCCCTGACAAATCGACCTCGGGGCAACGACGGCTCGGAATGGGTCACTCGACTGATGCAAAAGCGGAGAGCCATGATCGGGAAACCCTGACACCCCGAGGCACGGCTCTCACACGTTTCACGGATTCCGCGTGCTAGCGTTGGCGACGATCGCGATCTCGACGCGGCGGTTCAACTGGCGGCCGGCCTCGGTGTCGTTCGTCGCGATCGGCTCAGTCTCGCCGCGTCCGACCGCCTGAAGGCGGGTCAGGTTCACGCCCTGGGACGCGAGAAAGTTGGCCGCGGCCGAGGCGCGACGCTGCGAGAGCGCTTGATTGTACTCGCCGGTCCCCACCGCGTCCGTGTGTCCAACGATGAGCAGATCCGTATTGGGATACTTCTCGAGGCTCGCCGCCAGGTTGCGCAGGTTCTGCGCGGCATCGGCACGCACCACGTCAGAGTCGAAGTCGTAGAGCAGTCCCGACGCAAAGGTCACGGCGATTCCCTCGCCTACGCGGGCCACCGTGGCGCCGGCGATGTTCTGTTGGAGCTCCTTCGCCTGCTGATCCATCTGATGGCCGATGATCGCGCCGACCGTGCCGCCCACCACGGCGCCGATGATGGCGCCCCGGGTCGTCGAGCCGGTCTGATTCCCGATCACCCCACCCGCGACTCCGCCGGCGGCGGCGCCGATCACGGCGCCCTTCTCCTTCCGACTGAGTGCCGCGCAGGCGGAGACCCCGGCGACGAGCAACAGGACTGACACGACGCGGGCGTGACGAACCCCGGTCGTTCTAATTGTGGCGTACATGAAACCTCCTGAGGCCGGACGAGGTGCGGTGGCCGTGATGCAGGATCGCGACCGTCGCCAGTGATCCTAAGTGATTCCTACGCGACTCGTCGTCCTTGAATGATCCGCACGAGGACCACCACGACGGCGATGACGAGCAGAATGTGAATGATTCCGCCCATCGTATATGAGGTGAGCATCCCGAGCAGCCAGAGGGCAAGCAGGATGAGTGCCAAGGTCATGAGCATGTCGGTTTCTCCTTTTGTAGGGACCACCGACCATGATGGCTGCCGGCCAATCGGTGCGGAGTCGGGCGTGTTTCGCGAATGGCGTCGGCGTTTGCTTCACACGCCGCAGCTCACGGAGACGTGTCGAGGCGTGGGGCTGTCCAACCTCGGTGCAGGCCGGTCCGGTCTTCGAACCGACCTGCCCGAGTAACGAGCCGCTACGAGGATGCCCCAGCACGGGCCGTCTTGCTCGAGCCGTTCGGAACCGTCCCCGGCTTCAGCGCGGCGCGAACCTCGCCGCGCGGCACCACACGTGGTGCGTTCTCGGCATGATCCGAGGTGGTTTTCACCTGAATCACCGTCGCCTGCGGGAGCGCCGCTTTCGGTATGCGGAGCTCGAGCAAGCCGTTTTCATACTCGGCGGTGATCAGCGACGCATTGACATTTGGCGGAAGCTGGAAGCGGCGTACGAACGTGCCATCATGCCGCTCGATGAGGTGGAAGCGCGCGTCGATCTTTCCCTCGTGCCGCGGCGATCGCGTCCCGCGAATGGTGAGCACGTTCTCCTCGGCCGTCACCTGCACCTGATCCGGCGCGATCCCCGGCAGTTCGACGACGAAGGTCAGCGCCTCCTCCGTCTCGTGGATGTCCGCCGCGGGACTCCACTCGTTCAACGCTGTCGGCGCGTTTCCCTTCATGGCCTGCAGTCCGAAGTTGACGTCGAGCAAGCGCTCGAATTCGAGCAACAGACGGGAGGCGGGCATCGTTGGCGAAGACATGGTGTTCATACTGCCTCTATGCTATCGGGGGCCCTGACTGGCCGAGCCTGGATGACCGGGTCCCGATGGCCTCCAGCATCTGCTGCGAGTGTACATGGCCTTCATAGTTCGACTCGTCGCGCGCGTGCCGTTCAATCGTCGTCGGGTCGCGGCGGCGAGCGACGCTGCGTCGGGCAACGCTCGAACACCGCTTCTCGTCGGCGAGACGCAATCGACACCGATGGTTGCAGCTGACGTTGGTGTGCCCCGGCAGTCATCACACGGCTGCGCTGCCGCCGAGTGACGCGCGCACGAAAACGAAACCGGCCGGGCAGGAGCTCCACAGTGTGGATCTCCGCTCAGCCGGTTTCGCGATTTGCTCCGCCCGAGGCCTGGCGACCGTGCATGACTCCGCATGCGCCTCGGGGATCACAGCATCTGAGAATTCTTAAGATACTCGTCCAGAAGCGGAAAGTCAATCACCGCCATGGGGACTTCGCGCCGTTCGCGCTGATCGCGCACCCGTGGGACCGTGCTCGGCAGCTTCTGGCTGTGCAGCGATGACGTCCATGGTGTGGAGGCCACATGTGGGTGGGGAGGAGGCCGGATCATGGTGCTCCCCTGGTTCGCCATCGATCAGCCTGGTTGCTCCTCGATCGAGCCCTCACTGCTGGACGCGCGCCGGCGCGTCATGGGACGGTTATTCGTTCAGCAGCCGGCGCCGGAGGTTGCGGCATGCTAGAATACTCATTCTGGTGTGCTCACGTTCTTGCTCCTTCGCGCCGTACCAACCAGACCAGCCGTCCCAACGTCCGCCTCCAATGTGTATGGGAATGTGCCGGGACCCAGACTCGAACTGGGACCTCCTTACGGAGAAGGGATTTTAAGTCCCTCGCGTCTACCCGTTTCGCCATCCCGGCACCACGAAAAAAGGAGGGCCGAGCGAGGGGCCGACCACCAGGATCTCCCCCTACTCTGCCCTCCCTCGAGAGCGGGAAACGGGACTCGAACCCGCGACCCCAACCTTGGCAAGGTTGTGCTCTACCAACTGAGCTATTCCCGCGCGCCCCAAATATAGGCGAAGGGCCGGAGAAACCGCTACGGCCGCTCGCCGAGCGCGTTCACCGCGTACCACGTGGCCCAGGCCAGCAGTCCCGACAGCGACGCGTCGCCGCCGTTGCCGACGGCATTTCCGTCCGGATCGACGACCTCCGCGGCCAGACCGCCGTCGAGCGGCGCCCGCCGCAGCCATTGAAGAATGTTCGTCGCGTCCGGACCCACCAACCGCGCGCACTGCTGCGCCATGAGACGCGGCGTCACGTCGATCTTCTTCACCGTTCTGCGATACGTCGAGTCCTGGCGCGGGATGGTCTCGTACATCGGCAGCCAGAACGCCGACGCCGACGCGTCGTCGTCCATCGACGTCGTGCCCGCGAGATCGGTCGCCGACGCGAACGTGCCGTGGCCGCCCCCCGGTGGCGCGACGACGAAATGACGATTGATCGCCGCGCGAACGGCGTCCGGATCCTGCAGGCCGCGCGCGGTCTCTTCGTCGAGCGTGCGACGCAGGATGTCGAGCGCGTGCGCCGCGGCCGCGTTGGCGTGGAGCGTGAACGGGTGCGCGACCGGCGTGCCTGACGGACTCACCTCGGTCGAGTAGAGCGGCACGCGCTTGTCGCGCCGCGCGTCGAGATCCTCGGCGCTCATATACAGCGTGTCGGCGAGCGCGGGCTCGTCGACGACCCGATCGTCCCCCGTGTCGCGAATGTACCGCTCGGCGGCGATCGCGTAGCCGGCCACGCCCTCGAGCGCGAAGCCCGGCTCGAACAAGGTGCCATCGAGATAGTGCACGCCGCGTCCCGGCGCGTAGCCGTGCAGCTCGCAGACGCGGAGCAACAGCTCGCGCGCGAGCTGCGGATCGGCGAGCTGCACCGCCGGGATGGTCCACATGAGCGCTTCCCAGTCGCGGACCGTGACGCCGTTGCCGTTCCACGGCACGCGCGTGCGCACGAGGTAGTACTGCGCGTCGTCGAGCGCCCGCGCGACACCGTAGAAATACGCGAAGAGCAGGTTGCGATTGATGAGGCGGTCCATCGCCTCATTGCCCGTGCTCTGCTCGAGACTCTGCAGCGCGTCGCGCGTCGCCGAGAGCAGCTCGCGCCAGCCGCGTCGCCTGAGAACGCCGGCTGTCGCTTCGGCGCCGTCGCGCTCCGGACCGACGGCGAGATAGAACGCCGCCTGCTCCCGCCCGCCCGCGGGGACTTTGATCGATCGTTTGAGCGAGTAGCGGTTGCCGTCCACCGTGGCCGCGGCCTCGCCGTCCGACGCGATGGCCAACGCGACCAGCTCGGGCATCGACGACCCCTCGAGCAACACCGCGCCGGACTCGCCGAGCGAGACGCGCTCGGCGTCCTCGAACCGCCGCGGCGTGCGGACTCGTGCCTGGCGGTGGCCGAGGGTCCCCGAAAGCGCGACGTCCACCGCGACCTCGGCCGACCCGCGGTTCTCGATCGACAGCGCGTACACCGCCCCCGAAACGTCGGCGTCGCGGCCATATGGCGCGAAGATCGTTCCGCGCACCACGAGATCGGCGATGCCGCACGTGAAGGTGGGGATCCACCCCAACGCTCGCTCCCAGGCGATGGGAACATCGGACAGCTCGTGGCGTATTCCGCCGATGTCGAGCGTCGGCCGCGCCAGCGCCGGCCCGGTGGCGGCGAGAAAGTCGGTGCTGCCGGCGAACTCGATTGCCGATCGCGCCCCCCGGTGCAGCATCCCGACGGCGTGCAGCGACGCGTCGGCCGGATGAATGCACGGCAGCGCGAGCCAGTGGTTACCGGTGATCTGCCACGGGATCCGTGGCGGCGGGAGCAGGGGCACGAGGGCCTGTATATCTTTGTTGGCGATCGCACGAATGATAACGACCACACGTCGCGCGTGAACGGCTCGCGGCGAACCCATTCTGCCGCGAGGCGACCCTTCGATTGCCGGTCCGACATCTGATTCGATCGAGCGCGCTGTTGCTCTTGTGTCTCGCCGCGCATCGCTCGGTCGCGCAATCGACGACGAGTCTCCTGCCCGACGCAGACCTGCTGCCCATGCGGACCTTCCGGTTCCGCGGGCTCACGGCATGGACCCGGTACGACCAACTGCTCGGCACCGGTGGAACGGTTCCGCGGAACATCGCGTCCACCCTCGCCACCGACTCACTCGGCTCACCGCAGGTGCCGTCGTTCGGGCCCATCGAGGCGCAGATCCGCACGACGGCGGCGCTTCCCAACTTCCGGCTCACCGCCGGCACCGTGGCCGCGCTGGCCGACTCGCGCGTAGTGACGGCGCCGCTGATCGTAGAATACGGTCTCACCAGCCGGATCACGCTGGGGCTCGTCGTCCCGCTGGTCGAGACGCGAACGACGCTGTACAGCCAACTCAACCCCAAGCTCACCGCGGCGAACGTCGGCCCCAATCCGGCGCTGCTCGCCGCGAGCTCCGCGGTGAACCAGAACGCCGTGCTCGTGCAGTCGTTCCGCGCGGCGGGCGCCTCACTGCAGACGCGCCTCACCCAGTGTCAGGCGACCCCCAGCGACCCGACCTGCACGTCGATCCTCGCGCAGCAGTCGTCCGTGCAGTCGCTCATTCAGAGCAGCGGCACGTTCGCCAGCGCGCTCGAGACGCTCTATGGCACGGACCGCTCGGCGCACGCCGGGCTGGCCTATGTGCCGCTCGACCTCAGTCCGGCGCAAGCGGCGATCAACACTCAGATCCAAGCGTTCGCCGCGCAGTACAAGTCGTTCCTCGGCACGGACGTCATCACCGGCAAGGTCGTGCCGGCGGCAGGGCCGGGAGCGCAGTTCGATTTTCAGAACTTGCTCAAGGCCGCGGGCTACGACAGCCTGACGTCCACCGATCACTCGTCGATCGGCGACATCTCGCTCGGCATGAGCGTGGAGCTGGTGAACACGTACGGCGACACGACCGCCGCCGCGGCGAACCGGACGCGATTCCGTCTGGCGGCGAACG